>VFQU01000272.1_pt1 | contig 51756 bp, 50 predicted proteins | sample 3512311 | NCBI WGS metagenome assembly VFQU01 (sample SAMN10412377, study PRJNA504923) | tailings metagenome | isolation source: Relicate 3 Philex TSF3 active mining site | place: Philippines: Tuba, Benguet | collected 2017-08-29 | reverse complement strand
CAGCCACACCGCGATGAAGAGCGGGATGCTGGCGGCCGAGAGCATCGCGGCGGCCATCGCGGCCGGTAACGAGAAGACCGAGCTCATGAACTATGACGCCGCGGTCCGCTCGAGCTGGATCGCGGACGAGCTGAAGCTCGTGCAGAACGCCCAGCCCGCGGTCGCCAAGTACGGCGGCGACATCGGCACCGCGCTCGCCGGGATCGACATGTGGATGCGCACCCTCAAGATCGGCCTCCCGATCAGCATGAAGCATCACCGCGACTACGAGATGACCGGCCGCGCCGATCTCTACCCGCCCATCGCCTATCCCAAGCCCGACGGGGTGATCAGCTTCGACAAGCTCACCAACGTCGCCTACAGCTACACCAACCACGCCGAGGACCAGCCCTGCCACCTCAAGGTCGCGGACTGGGAGCTGCAGAAGCGCAGCGAATACGACGTCTTCGGCGGCCCCTCGCAGCGCTACTGCCCGGCGGGGGTCTACGAGTGGCTGATCGACGAGAAGAGCGGCGAGCCCCGGTTCCAGATCAACTCGCAGAACTGCGTCCACTGCAAGACCTGCGACATCAAGGACCCCAACCAGAACATCACCTGGGTAACACCGGAGGGCGGCGGCGGGCCGAACTATCCGAATATGTGAGGGCTACCCGGTGGTCTGGTGGCTTGCCGCCCTGTCACTCATGGCAGTGAATGCGTTGCTGGTCGGGCGATGGGGGCGAGGAGGTCTCGTGACCTCGGTCGTGCTGACGTATGTCTTCCTTCAGGGTAGCTCATTCCGGTTCTTGGTCCCGTGGTACAAGGATGGTGGGGATGGAGCCCTGGTGGGAGGCTGGTGGATATGGGCCGCTTACTCGCTGGTGCTTGTCGGTCTTTGCTGGTTCGTTGTGCGATTGACTAGGTGGGTCGCTCGTTGACCCTCACCGAAACCGCCTACGCCAAGATCAACCTCGCGCTGCATGTCCGCAGGCGGCGGGAGGACGGGTATCACGAGCTTGAGACCCTGTTCGCCTTTGTCGATGCGGGCGATGTGCTGACGGCGAAGCTGGCCGCCGAGGACAGCGTCGCCACGCTGGGCGAGTTCGCGGGCGGGCTCGACAATCCCTTCGACAACCTGGTGGCTCGCGCCCTTAACGCCCTCCCGCGCCCCCAGGGTCTCGCGGTGACCCTCGAGAAGAACCTGCCCGTCGCGGCGGGTCTCGGCGGCGGGTCGGCGGATGCGGGGGCGGTGTTCCGGATCGTCGAGGCGCTTCACGGGCTCCCCGACGACTGGCCCGCGCGTGCCGCAAAGCTCGGCGCGGATGTGCCCGCCTGCGTGCGCAGCCGCACCCATATCGGCCGCGGCACCGGCACCGAGCAGGAGGACGTGGAGGACGACCTCGCCGGCACCCCCGTGCTGCTGGTCAACCCGCGCGTGCCGCTCTCGACCGGCCCGGTGTTCAAGGCCTGGGACGGCGAGGACCGCGGCGCGCTTCCCGAGGGCCCCGCCAGCCGGATCGCGCGGGAAGGGCGCAACGACCTGGAGGCCCCCGCCATCGCCCTGTGCCCGGTCATCGCCGAGGTGCTCGCGGCCCTGCAAGCGACGGGTCCATGGCTCGCCCGCATGTCCGGGTCGGGCGCGACCTGCTTTGCGCTCTACGACACGCCCGAGGCCCGCGACACGGCGGTGGCGGCGATGCCTGCGGAGTGGTGGACCATGGCGGGGCGGCTGCGTTAACTGAACAGACATCCGTTCGCCCTGAGCTTGTCGAAGGGCTGTCTTTCTCTCGGATCGAGCTCGGAAAAGAAAAACAGTGCTTCGACAAGCTCAGCACGAACGGGGTTTGGGTTTATGAACGACGTCTACCGCCACCTCGGCACCCCCACCCCCGGCGGGATCGTCTGCGTGGTCGACCACGCCTCCAACGCCGACCCCGCCGACATCGAGCTGGGCATCCCCGACCACCTGCTCGGCGAACACATCGCCTTCGACATCGGCACCGCGGCCATCGCCGAGATCCTCGCCCGCGACCACGCCATCCCCGGCCACCTCGCCGCGGTCAGCCGCCTCGTCTGCGACCTCAACCGCAAGGAGGACGCGCCCGGCCTCATGCCCGAGACGAGCGATGGGCACCCGATCCCCGGCAACGTCGGCGCCGACAGGGAAGGGCGGCTGAACCGCTTCCACCGCCCCTACCACGCCGCGCTGGCCGACTGGCTCGCCGCCTCCGACCCGGCGCTGATCCTATCGCTTCACTCCTTTACCCCGCGCCTCGAAACCTCGGATGCGGCGCGGCCCTGGGAGGTGGGGGTGCTCTACAACCGGGACGATCGCGCGGCCCGCATCGCCATCCCGCTGCTCGAAGCCGAGGGGCTCAACGTCGGCGACAATCAACCCTATTCGGGTCGCGACCTCAACTACACCATGAACCGCCACGCGGAGGCCGAGGGGCGCGCCTATCTCGGTATCGAGCTGCGGCAGGACCTCGTGCAGACCCCGGAAGAGCACGCCCGCTGGGCCGCCTTGTTGGCGAGAATTGCGCAAAGGGTTGCGTCGGGGCTCGCCTGAAGGCAGGGGGCGTTTCACAAATCGCCGTAATCGGGAAATCTTATGTCGCACACCTTTGACAAGTCGAAGCTTCCCAGCCGCCACGTCTCGGTCGGCCCGGAGCGCGCGCCGCATCGCTCCTACTACTACGCGATGGGCATGACCGAGGAGGAGATCGCCCGGCCCTTCGTAGGCGTGGTCAGCGCAGGGAACGATTCGGCGCCGTGCAACACGACCCTCAACGCCCAGGCCGACATCTGCCGCGAGGGCGTAATCGCGGGCGGCGGCACCCCGCGGCGGTTCAACACCATCACCGTCACCGACGGGATCGCGATGGGCCATCAGGGGATGAAAAGCTCGTTGATCAGCCGCGAGATCATCGCGGATTCGATCGAGGTTTCGGTGCGAGGCCATTGTTATGACGCGCTTGTCGGCTTCGCGGGCTGCGACAAGAGCCTGCCCGGCATGATGATGGCGATGCTGCGGCTGAACGTGCCCTCGATCTTCGTCTATGGCGGCTCGATCCTCCCCGGCACCCACCGCGGGCAGGACGTGACGGTGGTGGACGTCTTCGAGGCGGTCGGGCAGCACGCGGCGGGCAACTGCCCGCTGACCGAGCTGATCGCGCTGGAAAAGGTCGCCTGCCCCGGGCACGGCGCCTGCGGCGGCCAGTTCACCGCCAACACCATGGCCTGCGTTGGCGAGGCGATCGGCCTCAGCTTGCCCAACAGCAACATGGCGCCCGCGCCCTATCGCTCGCGTGACGACATCGCGGGCGCGGCTGGCAAGCAGGTGATGGAGCTCGTCGCCCGCCAGCTGCGCCCGCGCGATATCTGCACCCGCGAGGCCTTCATGAACGCCGCGCGCGTCGTGGCGGCCACCGGCGGCTCGACCAACGCCGCGCTGCACTTGCCCGCCATGGCGAGCGAGTGCGGCATCGACTTCGACCTCTTCGATGTCGCCGAGGTCTTCAAATCAACCCCTTACATTGCGGACTTGAAGCCCGGCGGGAAGTATGTGGCCAAGGACATGCACGAGGCGGGCGGGGTCTACATGGCGATGAAGACCCTGCTCGACGGCGGCTTCATCGACCCGAACCCGATCACCGTCACCGGCAAGACCATCGGCGAGAACCTGGAAGAAATCACCTGGAACCCCGACCAGAAGGTTTTTTACGATGTGAAATCCCCGATCACGCCGACCGGCGGCGTGGTCGGCCTCAAGGGCTCGCTCGCCCCCGACGGCGCCATCGTCAAGGTCGCCGGAATGGCGCGGCTCCAGTTCTCCGGCCCGGCGCGGGTCTTCGACTGCGAGGAGGACGCCTTCGCCGCCGTCGAACAGCGCGACATCGCCGAGGGCTGCGTCATCGTCATCCGATACGAAGGCCCCAAGGGCGGCCCGGGCATGCGCGAGATGCTCTCCACCACCGCCGCGCTCTACGGGCAGGGCATGGGCGAGAAGGTCGCGCTGATCACCGACGGGCGCTTCTCCGGCGCGACCCGCGGCTTCTGCATCGGCCATGTCGGCCCCGAGGCCGCCGATTGCGGCCCGATCGCGCTGGTCGAGGATGGCGACATCATCACCATCGACGCGGTGGCGGGCACCATCGACCTCGAGGTGCCGGAGGACGTGCTCGCCGAGCGCCGCAAGGTCTGGCAGCCGCGCACCAACGACTACCAGTCGGGCGCGCTGTGGCGCTACCAGCAGGTTGTCGGCAAGGCGCGCTACGGCGCGATTACCCACCCTGGAGCGAGGTCCGAAACCCATGTCTTTGCGGATATCTAGCGCCCTCGCGGCCCTCGCTCTCGTGGCGGCCTGCGGCGAGGCCAGCCCCCCGCCGCCCGGGGACGCCATCGCGTGCGCTATCGGCGAGGGGGCCGACTTCGCCTCCGTCTGCACGCTGCAGCGCATCGAGGGCACGCAGCAGATCGTCATTCACCATCCCGACGGCGGCTTTCGACGGCTGACCTACGATCCCGCCAGCGGGTCGGTCGCGCCGCTCGACGGGGCCGAGCCTCTGGTGCTCGAGGAGGGGCAGGGCGCGGTGCAGTTCGCGATCGGCGCGGACCGCTACCGCATCCCCCGCGAGGCCCCGGCCACGCCGGCGCCGTGAGCGCCGCGCAGGTCCTCACCGCGGCGCAGATGCGGGCGGCCGAACAGGCGCTGTTCGACGCGGGGCTGCCGGTGATCGACTTCATGGAGACCGCCGCAGGCGGCGCGGCGGAGTGGATCCGGCGGGTCGCCGCGGGACGGAGCGTCACCGTGCTCTGCGGCCCGGGCAACAACGGCGGCGACGGCTATGTCATCGCCCGCCGCCTGCGCGAGGCGGGCAATGCCGTCACCGTAGTCGCCCCGCTCGCACCTGCGACCGATGCCGCGCGTGAGGCCCGCCGCCGCTGGGGCGCGGAAGTCGCCGGGACGGGGGAGGGTGCGCAGGGCGACGTCTTCGTCGACTGCCTGTTCGGCTCGGGCCTCGCGCGCCCGCTCGGCGATGCGCACGCCGCGCTGCTGCGAGACCTCGCCGCGCGCCACCGCATCCGCATCGCCATCGACCTGCCCTCGGGCATTGAGACCGACAGCGGCGCGGTGCTGAACGAGGGGCTCCCAAATTTCGATCTTACCCTGGCGCTCGGGGCGTGGAAGTTCGCGCACTGGAGCCTGCCGGGCCGCGCGCTGATGGGGCAACTGCGGCTCGTGCCTATCGGCATTGCCGGCGTTCCGGGCGCGGCGCAGCTCATCGGCCGCCCCGGCATCGGCGCGCCCGCCGCCGACAGCCACAAATATCGCCGCGGGCTTCTCGGCATCGTCGGCGGCGCCATGCCGGGCGCGAGCCTGCTCGCCGCGGCGGCCGCCCAGCGTACGGGGGCCGGCTATGTGAAGCTCCTCGCCCGCGCGCCCGACCTGCGCACGCCGCCCGATATCGTCACCGACACCGCCCCGCTCGCCGAGGCCCTCGCCGACGAGCGCCTCGCCGCGGTGCTGGTTGGCCCCGGGCTGGGCCGCGACGCGGCGGCGAAGGAGGCGCTCGCGGCGGCGCTGGCCAAGGCGCGCGCGCTGGTCCTGGACGCCGATGCGCTGATGCTCCTCGGTTCAGGGATACTGCCGGAGGGCACCCCAATGCTCGCCACTCCGCACGACGGCGAGCTCGAAACCCTGTGCCGCGCCTTCGGGGTGAGCGGCGACACCCGCCGGGACCGCGCTTGCGCGCTGGCGCGGGCGAGCGGGATGATGGTGCTGGCGAAAGGCCCGGACACCTGCATCGCCGCCCCCGACGGCCGCCTCGCCCTCGCACCCCCGGCGCCGAGCTGGCTCTCCGTCGCCGGAACGGGCGACGTTCTCGCCGGGATCGCCGCGAGCCGCATGGCCGCAGGGGGCGATCCCTACGCCGCCGCTTGCGAAGCGGTCTGGCTCCACGGCGAGGCGGCGCGGCGAGCCGGCCCCGCCTTCACCCCATCGCAGCTTGCCGAAAGGGTGGCGGACGCGCTAGCGGCCTGCCTGTGACCACCCCCGAACCCATCATCCGCCTCGCCGCCAAGGGCGACGGCGTGACCGCGTCCGGTCGCCACGTCCCGGGTGCGGTGCCCGGCGACCTGGTGGACGAGAGCGGCGCAATCACGCCGGGGCCGCACCATGCGGTGCCCCCCTGCCGCCACTTCGCGACCTGCGGCGGCTGCCAGCTCCAGCACGCCGACGACGCGGTGCTCGCCGATTTCGTGCGCGACCGGGTGGTGAACGCCGCGCGCGGGCAGGACCTGGAGCCCGCCGAGCTGCTCCCCGTCCACCTCTCGCCCCCGCACAGCCGCCGCCGCGCCGGCTTGCACGCTCTGCGCACCGCGCGCGGGGCCGTGCTCGGCTACCGCGAAGGCGGATCGCACCGGATCGTCGACCTCGCCGAGTGCCCGGTGCTCCATCCCGCGCTCGCAGCGTTGATCGCCCCCTTGCGCGCCTTCGTCACCGCGCAGGGGCCCAAGGCGATGGTGGGCATCGACCTGACGCTCGCCGACCAGGGGGTCGAGGCGAGCCTCTCGCACTTCCCGCTCGAGGGCCTCGGCCCGACCGAGGCCGCGCTGGATTTCGCCCGCGAACAAGGGCTTGCGCGGCTTTCCTTCGATCAGGGCTACGGTTCCGAGACGGGCTGGGAGCCCGAGCCGGTGACGGTGAGCCTCGCCGGTGTGCCGGTGGGCCTGCCGCCCGGCGCCTTCCTCCAGGCCACTGCCGACGCCGAGGCGCGCATGGCCGCCGATGCCGCTGAGTGGTTGGATGAGGCGCGGGTGGTGGCGGACCTCTTCGCCGGGCTCGGCACCTTCGCCTTCGCGCTGCGGGAGGGGAGAAAGGTGCTCGCGGTCGAGGCCGATCAGGCGGCGCATCTCGCCTGCAAGGCCGCCGGGGCGCGGGCCGGCGGGCAGGTGCTGGCGCTCCACCGCGACCTGTTCCGTGCGCCGCTCCAGCCGGAGGAGCTGAACCGCTTCGGCGGCGTGCTGCTCGATCCGCCGCGTGCCGGGGCGCGGGCGCAGGTCGCCGAGATCGCCCGCAGCACGGTGCCGCTCGTGGTCTATGTGAGCTGCAATCCCTCGAGCTGGGCGCGCGATGCGGCGGTGTTGGCGGAGGCGGGGTTCCGGCTCGCGAAGCTGCGCCCGGTCGGCCAGTTCCGCTGGTCGACCCATGTCGAGCTGGTGAGCCTCTTCCTCCGCTAGGCGCGCAGCATTTCGAGCAGTTGCGCCTCGAGCCAGGCGCGGTGCTCCGGTTCCACCCAGGCATGGCCCGCGCCGGCGCAGCGGCGGATGCGCGGGTCGCTGCGGTCCCACGCCGCTTCGAAGATCTGCGCGGTGCGGTCGGCACCGGCGAGGAGGATGCGCACCTCGCCCGGGTAGCCGGCGAGCCCTGCCGCCATCTCCTGTGCGAGGCTGGAGGGCGGCGCGGGCGGCCTCAGGGCCTGCACCACGCCGCGCGCGAGCTTGCCGAGATTGACACCTCCTCTGGCCAGGCGCCTGATTTCGCCGGGCTTCCTGAGCTTCTCGGCATAGCGGGCGCGGATCGCCGCGGGGGGCGGCGCGGCCGGATCGCCGACCTCCTCCGCGATGGTCCAGGGGTTCGACAGCGCCAACGCATCGCACCCCGCGCCGCCGGCGAGCATCAGCGCCGAGGCCGCGTCGCAATTGCCGAAGGCCACCACCCGCGTGACCTGCGGCGCCATGGCCCGGAAGGCGTCGAGCGCGGCGGTCATGTCCTTGGCGGTGCTGCGGAAACCGCGGTTCTCGCCCTCGCTGTCGCCGATCCCGCGGCGGTCGAAGCGGAACACCGGGAAACCCCTCGCGGCGATCCGCGCGGCGAGCGCCGCCTGTCCGCCGAAGGCCCCGGCGCGGATCTCGTTGCCGCCGCTGACGATCAGCAGGCCGCTCCTCCCCGGCGCCGTGTCGAGCGTGCCCGCGAGCCGCAGGCGGCCACAGCCGAAGGTGTGGGCGAGGCGGGTCATGGCGCCGCACTCCCGAGGCTTTCGGCGATCAGCGCGGCTAGGCGGTCGGCCTGGCCTGCATCCTCGTCCGGCTCGGCGCGCAGCCACAGGCCCGGGCCGCCGATGGCGTCTTGCAAGATGTCGGAGCGGCCGGGGGGAAGGGCGGGCTCGACCTGTTCCAGCGCGCGGAACAGGGCGGGGCCGATGGGCCAGCCGCCGAGGACCAAGCCCTCCTCCCGGCCCTTCGCCGCAAGGGCCTCGGAACTCTCGGCCAGTCCCGCCTCGCGCGCGGCGATGATGCGGGCGCGGAGCATCGCCTTGAGCAGCCCTGGCCCGCCTTGCGCGGCGTAGTGCCAGCCCGGCAGGCCCGGCGGGGCGACCAGCGCCCCGGCACGGATCGCGAGCACATGGGTCGCGCCCAGCGCCTCGGCGGCTGCGATCATGCCTGAACGCCACCCCTCAAGCGTCTGTTTTTCCAGTGCCGCAAGGCTCTCGTTGCATCCCGGCAGATCGGGCAGCAGGCTGTCGATCCCGGCGCTGTCGAGCCGCCGCATGACCTCCACCGTGAAGCGCCGCATCCGGTTCGCCTCGTCGAACCATGCGGGGCACACCAGCACCCGCACCGCCCGGTCGCGGTCGAGGGCGAGGAGCATCTCCTCGCGCTGCTGGCCCGGAATGTTCCACGTGAAAATCACGGCACGGGCACCTCCAAGCGGAGCCTAGGCGAGGCTGGAGGGGGGCTGCAAGGGGCCTAACGGGGGTCGAGCTTGCCCCGGGCGAAGGCGAGCAGCCCGCCATAGGTCTCGAGCATGGCCCCGTCCACGTCGTCGTCCTCGATGACGATGCCGAAACGGTCCTCCATCTCGGTCAGCAGGCCCGCGACGGCCATCGAATCCAGTTCCGGCAGGTGGCCGAACAGCCCCGAATCCGGACCCAGCGCCTGCGCCTGCGCGGGATCGAGGCCCAGCACGTCGGCGATCAAGCCCTTGAGTTCCCTGTCGAGCGCGGCCTCGCCGGCGGCGCTGTCCAAGTTCGGAATGGTGTTCATCGGCCCGCTGTGGTCCCTGTTCTTCGCCGTGGCGGCGGGGCTTAGCCATGCGCGGGCGCGGGTGCAAGCGATCCGGCGGGCGCCGCGGTCCTTACGCGGAGCAACCGCTTGCCGAGCGCGGGCCAAGCGCGGACCTGTGCCGGGTCGAGACAGTCGATCCGGAAGCGGGGCCGTGTCTCCTCCATCCAATCGGCCTTGTAGGCCTCGTCGCCGGTGCCGAAGTCGACGAGCGCCACCCGGTCGGTGTCAATCACGTGGTGGAACAGCGCGGCGCTGAGGGTGGTGCCGGCGGAGAGGTGCCGGTGACTCTCGAGATGTGCGAGCTTGTGGATGTAAGCCACGGAATTCTCGACCGTCCAGCACTGCGCCGCGACCGCCACGCCCTCCGCCCGCGCGATCCCGAGGCGCAGGCGCCCCGCGGCGCCCTCGGCCTGCGCGAAGGCGCGCAGCATCGCGGGGTGATCCTCGGCGGGCTTCCAGCTTGCGGCGTAGATCGCCTCGTAGGCCGCCCAGGCGGCAGGATCGAAGCGGGTCAGCACCTCGCATCGCACTTTACTGCCCTTGCGCTTGAGGGTGGTGCGCAAGGGGCCGGGGCGGCTTGTCCAGTATTGCGCGAAGCTGCGTCCGCGCAGGGGCAGCACGTGGTTCACGTCGCAGGGTTCGATCGCGACATGCCACCCGGCGGCGTGAAAGGCGCGCTCGAGGCGCTCGGCCGAGCCGTCCTCCCCGGGCACGGGCTCCAGCGTCACCCGCCACCCGCGCCCGCGCAGCTGCCGCGCGATCGCCGCAAGCAGCCGGTCGCCCTCGGGCCCGGCGGGGGCGAGGGGACGCCAGGTGAAGCTGTACCAGTTGCGCAAGGGGGTGATCCGCCCCCGCCCGCCCGCCTCGGTGAGCGCGAGGGCGGCGATGGTATCTCCCTCGGAGGCGGTGGCGATCAGCGGCGCGAGGCCCGCTTCGGCGAGAAGCGCGAACCACTCCGCCCGGTCGAAGGGCGTGCGCAGGCCCGCCTCGCCGCCCGCTAGGGCTTGCAAGACGGCGGGGCTGTCGTGATACCGCGCTTCGATCACCTGAAAGATTGCTCCTGCGATGCGCCACCCGCCCGATCCGACACCCCGGCCGCTCGACCACCTCGCCGAACGCGGCGTAGCGGCGGGGTGGGGCGCGCGCCCGGCGCTGGTCTTGCGCGAGGGCACGCTTAACCACAAGGCGTTAAGGGAGCGTGTGGCCCGGCTCGCCGGGTGGCTGGCGCGCGCGGTGCCGGAGACAGGCGCCCGGGTGGCGAGCTGGGCGGCCAAGGGCGAGCTCACATGCCTCCTGCCGCTGGCCGCCGCGCGGGCGGGACTGGTCCACGTGCCCGTCAACCCGCTGCTCAAGCGCGCGCAGGTCGCGCATATCCTTGCCGACAGCGGCGCGCGCCTGCTGATCGGCACGCCCGCGCGGCTAGCGACGCTGGAGGCGGGGGACGTGCCATCCGGGTGCGCCGTCATGGCCGAGGGCGAGGCGCTGGCGGCGGCCGAGGCGGCGGGACTGGCGCTGGGGCCCTCCGATGCGAGCCCTGCGGAGCTGGCGGCGATCCTCTACACCTCCGGCTCGACGGGCCGGCCCAAGGGGGTGATGCTGAGCCATGCGAACCTGTGGCTCGGCGCGGTGAGCGTCGCGCATTATCTCGATCTCGCCGAGGACGACGTGACGCTGGCGGTGCTGCCGCTGAGCTTCGATTACGGGCAGAACCAGCTTCTGAGCACGTGGTATGCGGGGGGCAGCGTGGTGCCGCTCGACTTCCTCTTCCCGAAGGATGTGGCGAGAGCCTGCGCCGCCCATGGGGTGACGACGCTAGCCGCGGTGCCGCCCTTGTGGGTGCAGCTTACCGAGGTGGACTGGCCCGCCGAGGCCCGCGTGCCCCTGCGGCGGCTGACCAACAGCGGGGGTGCGCTGACGGTGGATCTTGTGCGCAGCCTGCGGGGACTGTTTCCCGAGGCGCGGCTCTTTCCGATGTATGGCCTGACCGAGGCGTTCCGGTCGACCTATCTCGATCCCGCCTTGGTGGATTCGCATCCGACATCAATGGGTAAAGCGATCCCCCTTGCAGAGATTCTCGTTGTGAACGGGGCTGGAGAAGTCGCGGCGGACGGCGAGGAAGGGGAACTCGTCCATTGCGGGCCGCTGGTGGCGCAAGGCTACTGGCAGGACCCGGAGCGCACCGCCGAGCGGTTCTGCCCGGCGCCCGCGGCCTCCACCTATGGGGGAACGGCGGTGTGGTCGGGCGACCGCGTCAGGCGCGAGGCCGACGGCCTCCTCTACTTCGCAGGGCGGCGCGACGCGATGATCAAGAGCGCGGGCAACCGCATCTCCCCGCAGGAGGTCGAGGAGGCAGCGCTCGCGACGGGGCTGGTGGCCGAGGCGGTGGCGCTCGGCGTGCCGCACCCGCGGCTCGGGCAGGCGGTGCATCTCGTGGTGCGCGGCGACCCCGCGGGGCACGAGGCGCTGGCGAAGAGGCTGAAGGCCGACCTTCCCAATTTCATGCAGCCGCAGCATATCCACTGGCGCGAGGCGATGCCCCTCAACCCCAACGGCAAGATCGACCGCACCGCGCTCCAGGCGGCGCTCAACGAGGAATATGGCGCATGAAGCCTGTCGGCCCGATCCCTGCCGGTTACGAGACGCTGGAGGGCGAACTCGCCATCGGCGGGCGCAAGGCGAGCGCGCTCGTCGCCGAGGCGGGGGGGGCGCCGCTGTTCGTCTATTCGCGCGCCCATCTCGATGCCCGCATGGCCGCGTTGCGCGTCGCGCTTCCGGCGCGGGTGGGGGTGAACTATGCGGTCAAGGCCAACCCCCATCCGGCGGTGATCGCGCACATGGCGCCGCTGGTGGACGGCTTCGACATCGCCTCGGCGGGGGAGCTGGCGCTGTGCGAGGCCGCCGGGATCGATCCGGCGCGGATCTCCTTCGCTGGGCCGGGCAAGCGCGACGCCGAACTGGAAGCCGCCATCGCCGCCGGGGTGACGCTCAACTGCGAGAGCGAGGGGGAGGGCGCGCGGGCGCTCGCCATCGGGCAGCGTCTCGGCAGGGCGCCGCGGATCGCAGTGCGGGTCAACCCCTCCTTCGTCATGACCGGCTCGGGGATGAAGATGGGCGGCGGGGCCAAGCCCTTCGGCGTCGATGCCGAACGGGTGCCCGCGCTCGCCAGGCACCTCATCGCCGAGGGGGCCGAGTGGCGGGGCCTCCACATCTTCACCGGCAGCCAGACCCTGGCCGCCGATGCGATCATCGAGGCGCAGGCGAAGGTGCTGGAGCTGGCGGCGCAGCTCGCCGAGGCGATCGGCCACGCCTGCCCCAAGCTCAACATGGGCGGCGGGCTCGGCATCCCCTATTTCCCGGGCGACACCCCGGTGGACCTGCCGAGGGTCGGCGCGGCGCTGGCCGAGCGGGTGGCCAGCCTCCCGCCGGTGCTGGCGGAGACCGAATTGTGCCTCGAACTCGGCCGCTACCTTGTCGGCGAGGCGGGTGTGTACCTGTGCCGGGTGATCGACCGCAAGGAAAGCCACGGGACGACCTTCCTCGTCACCGACGGCGGTTTGCACCATCAGCTCGCCGCCTCGGGGAACTTCGGCACCGTCGTCAGGCGCAACTATCCTTCCGCCATCGCAACACGTTACGGCGTGGAGCCGACAGAGGAGGTGAACATCGTCGGGTGCCTGTGCACCCCGCTCGACCGGCTCGCCGACAACGCGCACATGCCCCGCGCCGAGGTCGGCGATCTGGTCGCGGTGTTCTGCGCCGGGGCCTATGGCGCCTCGGCCAGCCCGAGCGCCTTTCTCGGCCACGGCCCTGCGGCCGAAATGCTCGTCTGAGCCGCGCGCGTTAACCGCGTTTCTTAAGCGCCGCCGGGGCGCTGTCCCGATCCGGGATGGGCCGGAATCGGCGCTGTATAACTAATCATATCTTCACCAATTTCGCAGAGAAGAGCCTCCAAATTAGGGCATCGCCGTGGCGCAGGTCGCTCCTGCGCGGCCAGGGCGTGCCCTCGAGAATGGCCAAGGATTAACGCGCGATGCTTCATGTTCTGTCCCCCAAGCGCCTCGCGGCCCTCGGCCTTGCGGCGGCCCTCCTTGCGGGATGTGCCGGGACAGGCGCGCAGTTGCCCCCGGCAAGCTACGGCGACGGCAGCCTCGCGCCGAGCGAGGAGTACACCATCGGCCCGCTCGACGAGATCACCATCCACGTCTGGCGCAACCCGGAACTGAGCGCCGACAAGGTCCGCGTGCGTCCCGACGGGCGGCTCACCATCCCGCTGGTCCAGGACATCCCGGCGGTCGGCAAGACCGCGACCGAGCTCCAGGATTACATCGCCGGCGAGCTGTCGAAGTACATCGAGCAGCCGATCGTCTCGGTGATCGTCAACACGCCCGAGGGCAACTTCACTCAGCAGGTGCGGATCATCGGCGCGACCCCGCAGCCCGCCTCGCTGCCGTTCCGGGCCAACATGACGGCGCTCGACGCGATGATCGCCGTCGGCGGGCTCAACGAATTCGCTGCCGGCAACCGCGCCAAGCTGATCCGCCTCGACCGCGACAAGGGCACGCAGGTCGAATACCGCCTGCGCCTTGCCGACCTGATCCGCAAGGGCGACGCCAGCGCCAACGTCATGCTCAAGCCTGGCGACACGATCATCATCCCCGAGAGCCGGTTCTAAGGGGCGCGCGGAGGGATGAGCGAGATCTTCGACGAGCTGCGCGCCGCGCTCTGGTCGGTCTGGCACCGGCGCTGGATCGCGATCGGCGTCGCCTGGGGCGTGTGCCTGCTGGGGTGGCTGGTGGTCGGCACGATCCCCAACAGCTACGAGAGCAAGGCGCGCGTCTATGTCGACGTCGAGGACGTGCTCTCCAAGCAGCTCGGGATTGCCGGCAACGGGCGGGAAGAGGTCATGCGCGTGCGCCAGACCCTCTCGAGCGCCAAGAACCTCGAGAAGGTCGTCACCTCCACCCGCCTCGGCGAGGGGATCAGCGAGCGCGGCGCGCTCGATGCGGCGATTGCCGATCTCGACAAGAAGGTGAAGGTGACGAGCGAGCAGGACACGCTGTTCGAGATCACCGCCACGATCGGCCGCGGCGACCTCGACGATGCCGAGAACGCGGTGCTGGCGCGCGACGTGGTGCAGAAGCTCCTCGACATCCTGCGCGAGGAATACGTCATCGGCAACCGCACCGGGATCAGCACCGCGATCGACGATCTCGACCGCCAGCTCGAAGAGCGCAAGGCCGAGCTCGAGCAGGCCGAACAGCGCCGGCTCGCCTTCGAGGCGCAGTATCCCGATCTCGTCGGGGGCTCGGACAGCCTCTCGAAAAAGGTGCAGGATGCCCGCGCCGAACTGCGCAATGTCGAGGCCGATCTCGCCGCCGCGCAGAGCGGGCTTGCGGCGATCTCCGGCCAGATCGCCAGCACCCCGCGCACGGTGACGGGCGGCCGGGACGCGACCGGCCCCAAGGCGGCGCTCCTCCAGGCCCAAACCCAGCTCGCCGAACTGCGCTCGCGGGGGCTCACCGACAACCATCCCGACGTGGTTGCCACCACGAAGCAGGTCGCGCTGCTCGGCAAGCAGGCGGCCGCGGCAGGCGACGATGCGGGCGGGGCGCCTAACCCGGCCTATGCCTCGCTGGTCGCGATCAAGAGTGAGCGGCAGGCGACGCTCGAGGCGCTCCAGGCCCGCCGGGCCGCGCTCCAGAGCAATTTCGCTGCGCTCATGGCGAGCCAGGCGAGCGAGCCCGCGGTCGCCGCCGAGGCGAACCGCATCAGCCGCGACTACGACGTGCTGCGCAAGAACTACGAGAAGCTCCTCCAGGACCGCGAGGCGCTGCGCACGCGCGGCAAGGTCGAGGACAAGGCGAGCCAGTACCGCTTCGATTTCATCCAGCAGCCCGGTGTGCCGCAGAAGCCCGCCGCGCCCAACCGGCCGCTGCTGCTCTTCGGCGTGCTGGTCGCCGGGCTCGGCGCGGGGGTGGCGGGCGCCTATGCGCTCGGCCAGCTCAAGTCGAGCTTCGCAACACCGCAGAAGCTCGAGCGGGCCTTCGACCTGCCGGTCATCGGGTCGATTTCGCTGACCGTTTCGGAGGCCGCCCGCGCGGCGGAGCGCCAGCGGCTGAAGCAGTTCGCCGGGGCCTGCGGGGGACTTGCCGGGGTGTTCGTGATCCTGCTCGCGATCGAGTTCGTCTCGGTCGGGTCGATGGCGTGACGGGGGGAGAGCCGCGATGACCGAGCAGAGCAGGATCGACCCCAAAGGCGCACGGCCCGCCTCGCTCTTCGAGCGCGCCGATGCCGCCTTTGGCCTCGACGCGCTGCGCAGCGGGCCCAAGGTGCCGCCGGTAGCGGCCGCCGTGCCCAAGGCTCCGCCGCCCCGCCGTCCCGCGGCGCCAGCGAGTGTCGCGACGCCTCAGGCCGAGGCCGAAGCCCCGCCGCGTCTCGCGGTCGCATTCTGCGGTCCGCAGGCCCGCATCGACCGCGAGCACCTCAGGGAGAACGGCCTTATCGTGCCCGAGGACCCGGTGACCGGCCTTCTCGAGGAGTTCCGCATCGTCAAGCGCGAGCTGCTCGCCGATGCCCGCGCGAGCGCCGATCCGCTCGCCCGCCGCATCCTCGTCTGCTCGCCGCATCCGGGCGAGGGCAAGACCTATTGCGCGACCAACCTCGCCATCGCGCTCGCCGCCGAGCGCGGGATCGAGGTGCTGCTGGTCGATGCCGACGTGGTCCGCCCGAGCGTAGCCCGGCGCTTCGGGATCGACGCCGAACAGGGCCTGATGGACGCGCTCGCCGATCCCTCGCTGGTGCCCGAAAGCCTGGTGATCCGCACCGACATCGAGGGCCTCTTCGTCCTGCCCGCCGGCACCGCCACCTCGCGCGATGCCGAGTATCTCGCGAGCACCCGCACCGCCGAGGTGCTCGACCGCCTGACCGCAGGGGCGGGGGAGCGGATCGTGATCTTCGACACGCCGCCCGCGCTTGCCGCCTCGCCCGCAGCCGAACTCGCGCAGCACGTCGGCCAGGCGCTGCTGGTGGTGCGCGCCGACGAGACCAGCCGCGCGGCGCTCGAGGATGCGCAGCAGCTCCTTTCGGCCTGCGGCGACATCAAGCTGCTGCTCAACGCCGCGCGCTACAGCCCCTCGGGGCGGCGCTTCGGCTCCTACCCCACGAGGGGCCTGTGACCATGCGCGCGCGCCTCCGCTCCGCGCTCTCGCTGGCGGCCGCACTGGTGCTCGCCGGCGCCGGTCCCGCCGTCGCCCAGGCTCAGGGGCAGGGGCAGGGGCAGGGCGACGACCAGCGCGCCGCCCGCGTCGTCCAGCCCTACATCGAAGTCGCGCAGGTCGTCTCGGCGGAGATCACCCCCGGCAACGACGTGCTGACCTTCACCCAGGTTGCGGTCGGCGTCGACATGAACCTCCAGGGCCGCAACAGCGGCGCCGCGGTCTCGCTGCGTTACGAGCGCAACATCGCCTGGGGCGACAATGCCGTCGACACCGACACGGTGAGCGGCATCGCGCGCGGCACGTTGGCGCTGGTGCCGAACACGCTCAGCCTCGAGGGCGGCGCGCTCGCCGCGCGCACCCGGGTCGACGCGGGGGGCGGGACCACGATCAATCCGCTGGTGCGCGAGGACAACGAGAGCCGCTTCTACAGCCTCTATGCCGGGCCGAGCCTCCAGACCCGCGTCGGCGACGTCGGGATCGAGGGTGTGGCGCGGATCGGCTACAACCGCTTCGAGGCGGACGATGCGCTGGTGACCCAGGGTGGGAATGTCGTCGACGTCTTCGACGAGAGCGTCACCTATCTTGGTCAGCTGCGCGCCGGGACGCGCGCGGGCGAGGTGCTGCCGGTGGGCCTCGCGGTCACCGCCGGGAGCTTCCAGGAGGACATCGCCAACCTCGACCAGCGGGTGCGCGACCTCTACGTGCGCGGCGACGTCACCGTGCCGCTCACCACCGATCTCGCGCTGACCGCGGGGGTCGGCTACGAGGACGTCGAGATCTCCAGCCGCGACGCGCTGCGCGATGCGAACGGCGTGCCGGTGCGGGGGCCCGACGGCCGCTTCGTCACCGATAGCAGCGCGCCGCGCCGGATCGCCTTCGCGGTCGACGGGCTGCTGTGGGACGTGGGCGTGCTGTGGCGGCCCTCCTCGCGCACCAGCCTGCAGGCGGCGGTCGGGCGGCGCTACGATTCGACGACCTTCTACGGCACCTTCACCTATGCCCCGAGCGACCGCAGCGCCTTCGCGCTCGCCGTCTATGACGGGGTGAGCGGCTTCGGCGGGGTGCTGAACAACGCGCTTGCCGGGCTCGACAGCAACTTCACCGCAATCCGCAACCCGGTGACGGGCGACTTCGGCGGCCTCGTCAGCGGCACCGAAGGTCAGGCGGTGATCGGGGCGCTCGGCCCGGTGCGCGCCGCGGCGTTCCGCGGGCGCGGGGTGCGCGCCTCGTGGCAGCGCGAGATGGGCCGCACCACCGCGGCGCTCGGCGCGGGCTACGACCGGCGCAGCTTCATCGCCGCCGCCGGCACGGTGCTCGCCCCCGCCAACGGGATCACCGACGAAAGCTACTACATCATCGGCGGGATCACCCGGCAGCTCGGGCCGAACGCCAATTTCAGCACCAATGCCTATGTCAACTGGTTCGACGGGGCGGGCATCGCGAACGACGTGACCGCGATGGGCGTCTCGGCCGCCTACGACCAGTCCTTCACCCGTCGTCTCGTGGGTCGCGCCGCGATCGCCGTCGACTACCTCGACAGCGAGTTCACCGCACAGGATTTCGCCTTCGCCACGGCGCTGGTCGGCCTGCGCTACAATTTCTGAGGGGAGTGCACGCGCTCATGTACGAAACATTCTACGGCCTCAGCGGACGCCCTTTCCAGCTGACGCCCGATCCGCAGTTCTATTTCGAGAGCGTCAGCCACAAGAAGGCGATGAGCTACCTCGGCTACGGCCTTGCGCAGGGCGAGGGCTTCATCGTCATCACCGGCGAGGTGGGCGCGGGCAAGTCTACGCTGGTCGCGCACCTCATGGAGCGCATCGACCCGGCGGCGCTCACCGCGGCGCAGATCGTCACCTCCGCCCTCGACGGCGCCGAGGTGGTGCATGTGGTGGCGCAGGCCTTCGGCCTTGCGGTCGAGGGGCACGACAAGGCCGCGGCGCTGGGCGCCATCGAGCGCTTCCTCCAGGACGAGGCCCGCGCCGGCCGGCGCTGCCTGCTGGTGGTCGACGAGTGCCAGAACCTCGAGATGGAGGCGCTCGAGGAGCTTCGGATGCTCTCCAACTTCCAGCTCGGCTCGCACCCGCTGCTCCAGAGCTTGCTGCTCGGCCAGCCCGAGTTCCGCCGCACGCTGGCGCACCATCCGGGGCTCGAGCAGCTGCGCCAGCGGATCATCGCCTCGCACCACCTCGAGGCGCTCGATGCGGGCGAGGTCGAACACTACGTGCGCCACCGCCTCGCGCGGGTCGGGTGGACCGGCCGGCCGGACTTCGAGGAGGGGCTCCTCGATGCGCTCTACCGCCACACCGACGGCATTCCGCGCCGGGTCAACCAGGTGATGAACCGCCTGCTGCTGCTCGGCGCGATCGACGAGCGGGACGTCCTCACCCACGCCATGCTCGACGACGTGATCGCCGAGATGGCGGCCGACCAGAACCGGGGCGCGCGCGGCGGCAGCGACCTGCGCAGCGCGCCGCGGGCGGCCACGGCAGCACCGGCTCCTAGTGCACCCGCAAGCCTCCCTGCCACCGACGTCGCCGTGCTCCTCGCCGAACGCGACGCGCGCACCGCCGAGCTCGAGGCGGCGATCAGCGAGCTTCAGGCCGCCGGCGCCGCCCGCCACGCACCCGACGCCCCGGTGCTCTCCCCCGAGGAGGCGCGCATCGCCGAGGAGCGGCTCGCCGCGGCCCTCGCGCGCATCGAGGCGCGGCTCGAGGAGCAGGAGCAATCCTTCCGCCATGTGCTCACCATGCTGATCGAATGGCTGGAGGAAGACCCGTCGCGAAGGGCGGCATGAGCATGGACGCCACCTTCCCGCCCCCGCGCAGCCCGTCCTCCATCATCAACGGCCTGTCGGTCGACGTCGAGGACTGGTTCCAGGTCGGCGCCTTCGAGAAAGTCATCGCCCGCGGCGACTGGGACGCGATCCGCACCCGGGTCGAGGACAATGTCGCCCGCGTCATCGACCTCTTCGCCGAGGCCGACGTGCGCGCGACCTTCTTCACCCTGGGCTGGGTGGCGCGGCGCCACCCGCAGATGATCCGCCGGATCGTCGATGCCGGGCATGAGATCGCCAGCCACGGTTATGACCATGCGCGAGTGTTCACCTTCACGCGAGCCGAGTTCGCAGAGGACATCCGCAAGGCGCGGGCGATCCTCGAGGACTGCGCGGGGGTGGCGGTGACCGGCTACCGCGCGCCGAGCTTCTCGATGGACCGGCGCACCCCCTGGGCCTTCGCCGAACTGGCCGAGCAGGGCTATGCCTATTCCTCGAGCGTCGCGCCCGTCGCGCACGACCACTATGGCTGGCCCGAGGCGCCGCGCTTCGCCTTCCGCCCGCTGCCGTGGTCCTCGCTCATCGAGCTGCCGGTGACCACCGCGATCCTCGGCGGGCGGCGCGTGGCGGCAGGGGGCGGGGGCTTCTTCCGGGTGCTGCCCTACGGTTTCTCGCGCTGGGCGATCCGGCAGGTCATCCGCCGCGAGGGACGCCCGGCGGTGTTCTATTTCCACCCCTGGGAGGTCGATCCGGACCAGCCGCGCGTCGGCCACGCGCCGCTGCGCTCGCGCTTCCGGCATTACACGGGCCTCGCCAAGATGGCGGGGAAGCTGCGCGGGCTGGTCGAGGAGTTCCGCTGGGGCCGCATGGACCTCGTCGCCCACCGCGAGGCGGCGCGGGCCGAGGACCTGGTGCTGCCGCCTACCGGGGACGAGGTCGCGGCATGAACGCGCCGGTCAAGGCCGGAACCCATGTGCGCGCGCTCGACTTTCGCGACGGGGCCGAAGTTGCCCGCATCGAGGGCTTCGTCGCGGAGGCAGGCGGGAGCCTGTTCCACCGCCCCGCCTGGCTGCGCGCGGTCGAGGCCGGCACCGGCCAGCGCGCCGCGGGGCTCGTCGCGGAGCGGCTCGGCACAATGACGGGCTGGCTGCCGCTCACCGAGGTGCGCTCGGCGCTGTTCGGCAAGGCGCTGGTTTCCAGCGGCTTCGGCGTCGGCGGCGGCATCCTCGCGAGCGGCGACGAGGCCGCGCAGGCGCTGGCCGCAAGTGCGCAGGACCATGCCTCGCGCGGCGGTTTCGCCAGCGTGGAACTGCGCGGCGGGCCGATGCCGGCGGGCTGGGCAAGCTGGTCCGACCGGCATTGCGGCTTCGAACGCCCGCTCGCCGCCGACGACGAGGCGGAGCTCCTCGCGATCCCCCGCAAGGCCCGCGCCGAGGTGAGGAAGGGTTTGGGCTTCGGCCACCGCGTCACGGTAGGTCGCGGCGCGGCGGACCTCGCCGCCCACCATGCCTGCTACAGCGAGAGCGTGCGCAATCTTGGCACGCCGGTATTCCCGAGGCGGCTCTTTGCGGCGATGATCGAGGCCTTCCCGGAGAGCAGTGACATCCTCACCGTCTGCGCAGGCGACCGGCCGCTGGCGAGCGTGCTCAGCTTCTATCACGCGGGCGCGGTGATGCCCTTTTGGGGTGGCGGCGTCTTCGCCGCCCGGGCGGCGCGCGCCAACGAGGTGATGTATTACGAGCTGATGCTCCATGCCCGCCGCAAGGGCATGGACCGCTTCGATTTCGGGCGCTCCAAGACCGGCAGCGGGCCCTATAGCTTCAAGAAGAACTGGGGCTTCGTGCCCGAGCCGCTGACCTATGGCGCCTGGACCGCGCCGGGCGCGCGGGCGCGCAACATCGACCCGACGGACGCGGGCTACAGCCGCAAGATCGAGACGTGGAAGAAGCTCCCCCTGCCGCTCGCCAATCTCGCGGGGCCGTGGATCGCGCGCGGGCTGGCGTGATGGGAGGCACGCTGTTCCTCGCCCACCGCGTGCCGTTCCCGCCGGACCGCGGCGACCGCATCCGCTCGCACCACCTGCTGAAGGCGCTGGCGAGGCTAGGGCCGGTCCATGTCGGCTGCTTCGGCGAGGGCGATGCCGCGGCCGAGCGCGCGCTCGCCGCCGTCGCGGCGTCGCATTGCGTGGTGCCGCGCTTGAAGCCGCTCCCTCTTGCCGGGGTCGAGGCGGTGCTCGCGGGCAAGCCGGTCAGCCTCACCGCCTTCCACAGCCGCCGCCTCGCCGCCTGGGTGCGCGCAACCATCGCCCGCGAGCGGATCGAGGCGATCGTCGTCTTCTCCGGCCAGATGGGGCAATACGTGCCCGAGGACTTCGCCGGCCGCGTGGTGATCGACCTGTGCGACGTCGACAGCGCCAAGTTCGAATCCTACGCCGCCGCGGGCGAGCGCGTGTGGCTCAACGCCCGCGAGGCGCGGCTGCTGGCGCGCGAGGAGGAACGGCTCGGCGCGCGCGCGGATGCAACCGTGCTCATCTCGCAAGCCGAGGCGGCGCTCTACCGCAGCCGGCTTGTCGATCCTGCGCGGGTGAACGTGCAGGTGATCGGCAACGGCATCGACGCCGGCTTCTTTGACCCTGCCGCGACGGCGGCCCACCCGGCGCTCACCGCCGGCAAGGGCCCGCATCTCGTCTTTACCGGGCAGATGGACTACCGCCCGAACGAGCAGGCCGCGCTGTGGGTGATCGAGGGGCTGCTGCCGATCCTGCGCGCGCGCCTGCCCGAAGCGACCTTCCATGTCGTCGGCCGCAACCCCACCGCGGCCCTGAAGGCGCACCACGGCACCCCGGGCGTCGCCGTGTGGGGCGAGGTGCCCGACGTGCGGCCCTTCCTTGCCGCGGCCGACGCCGTGATCGCCCCGTTGCTGATCGCGCGCGGGGTGCAGAACAAGGTGCTCGAGGCGATGGCGATGGCGCGGCCCGTGGTGCTGACCCTGGAGGCGGCGACCGGCATCGCCGCCGATGACGGCGCGCACTGGCTGGTCTGCCCGCCCGACCCGGTGGTGATGGCGGCGCGCATCGAGTTCCTGCTCCACGACCGCGCAAGCGCCGCGCGTATCGGTGCGGCGGCGCGGCAGTTCGTGTGCGAGCATCACGCCTGGGAGGCGATGCTCGCCCCGCTCGCCGGCCTCCTCGGCGGCGACAGCGAGGACCGGCGCCATGCCGCCTGAGACCGCCCTCCCGGCCGCGGCCCTGCCGCTCACCGTGCGCCTGCCCGCGGCGTGGCGCGCGCCGCTCGCCGCGCTAGCGGTGGCGGTGGCGGCGCTCCTCTCCCTGACCGCGCGGAGCTGGGCGGCGATGGCCTACCAGTGGTGGAACATCGACACCTACAGCCACCTGCTGCTCGTGCCCTTCATCATCGCCTGGCTGGTGGCGCTGCGCGGGGAGGACCTCGCGCGCCTCGCCCCGCAGCCCTTCGCGCCGGGCCTCCTCGCGCTCGCCGCCGCGCTGGGGCTGTGGCGGGCGGGCGAGGGGCTCGGCATCAACCTTGTCGCGCAAGCGGGGGCGGTCGGGGCGGTGCAGGCGGCGGTTGTCACCGTCCTCGGGATCCGTGCTAGCCTGGTGCTGGCCCTGCCGCTCGCCTTCGCCGCCTTCCTCGTGCCGTTCGGCGACGAGATCATCCCGCCGCTCCAGATGATCACCGCGGAAATCGCCATCGCGCTCACCCATGCGAGCGGCGTGCCGGCGCGGATCGAGGGCATCCACATCGACACCCCCGCGGGCCTGTTCATCGTCGCCGAGGCCTGTTCGGGCGTGAAGTTCCTGATCGCGATGGTGACGCTGGGCGTCTTGGTCTGCGCGACCCGCTTCGCGAGCTGGCGCCGCCGCGCCGCCTTCATGGCCGCCTGCGTGATCGTGCCGGTGCTCGCCAACGGAGTGCGCGCCTTCGCGACGATCTATGTCGCGCAGTTCGTCGGAGCGGAGAAGGCGACCGGCTTCGATCACATCGTCTACGGCTGGGTGTTTTTCGCGATTGTCGTCGCGGTGCTGCTCGGCGCAGCCTGGCGCTTCTTCGAGCGCGAGCCCGAGGCGCATGGCTGGCGCCTCGCGGCCATCGACACCTGGGGGGGGGTCGCCCGCGCCGAGGCCCTGACCCTCGCCCCGCGCGTCGCCGCCGCCGCGATCCTCGCCCTGACGGCGATTGCCGCGGTGGCCCTGCCGGTCTAGGCGCTCCGCCGACATGTGCGGGATTGCCGGGATCTTCCACGCCGAGACGCCCAAGCCCATCGACCCCGCGCGGGTCGAGCGGATGACCGACGCGCTGGCCCACCGCGGGCCTGACGGATCGGGGGTGTGGACCGACCACGGGGTCGGCCTCGGCCACCGCCGCCTCTCGATCATCGACCTCGCCGGCTCGCCCCAGCCTATGCATTCTGCCGACGGCCGGGCCGTGATCGTCTTCAACGGCGAAATCTACAACTTCCGCGAACTGCGCCGCGAGCTGGAGCAGGCGGGCTTCGCCTTTCGCACGAGCGGCGACACCGAGGTGATCCTCGCGGCCTGGCAGAAGTGGGGGCCGGAATGCCTCGCCCGGCTCGATGGCATGTTCGCCTTCGCGATCTTCGACCTCGACCGGCGCGCGCTGTTCCTCGCGCGTGACCGCTTCGGCGTGAAGCCGCTGTTCCTGGCGCACCTCTCGGACGGCAGCATCGCCTTTGCCTCGGAACTGAAGGGCCTGCTGGCGCACCCCCTCCTGCGGCGGCGGGTGAACCCGCAGGCGATCGAGGCCTACATGGCCTGGGGCTACGTGCCCGACAGCCACGCGATCCTCGCCGGGGTCGAGAAGCTGCCGGCGGGGCACTTCTGGCTGATGGAGCAGGGCCGGGCGCCGGGCCGCCCGCAGCGCTGGTGGGACATGTCCTTCACCGAGCGCGAGCGGGGGAGCGAGGCGGATCTCTCGGCGCAGCTCGTCCACCTGCTGCGCGAGGGCGTGCGCTCACGCCTGGTCGCGGACGTGCCCCTTGGGGCGTTCCTCTCGGGCGGTGTCGATTCCTCCGCCGTGGTCGCGCTGATGGCCGAGGCGAGCGCGGCGCCGGTGCAGACTTGCTCGATCGGCTTCGACGTCGCTGCCTACGACGAGACCTCCTACGCGCAGAGGGTCGCGGCGAGGTTCGGCGCGGACCACCGCGAGCGGATCGTCGCCACCGACGATTTCGATGCCATCGACAGCCTCGCGGCGATGTTCGACGAGCCCTTCGCCGACGCCTCGGCGCTGCCCACGTGGCGCGTGTGCCAGCTGGCGCGCGAGCGGGTGACGGTGGCGCTGTCGGGCGACGGCGCGGACGAAGCCTTCGCGGGCTACCGCCGCCAGGTCTTCCACCATCACGAGGAGCGGGCCCGCGGCATCCTGCCTGCGGGTCTGCGCGCACCGCTGTTCGGAACGCTGGGCGGCGCGTGGCCTAAGGCCGACTGGGCCCCGCGGCCCTTCCGCGCCAAGGCGACGCTGCTGGCCCTCGCCGAGAGCGGAGAAGAAGGGTACGCGCGCGGCCTTTCCGTGACTTTGCCCGAGGCGCGGCGGGCGCTCTATTCGGACAGCTTCGCGGCCAGCCTCGAAGGCTTCCGCGCCGAGGACGAGCTGATCGCCTTGATGCGCCGCGCGCCCGCGCGGAGCGGGCTCGACCGGGCACAATATGCCGATCTTGCGTTCTGGATGCCGGGCGACATCCTCACCAAGGTCGACCGCACCAGCATGGCGGTGAGCCTCGAAGCGAGGGAGCCGCTGCTCGACCATCGCCTCGTCGAATTCGCCGCGCGCCTGCCCGAGGGGACGCGGGTCAAGGGCGGGGTGGGCAAGTACCTGCTCAAGAAGAGCCTCGAGCGTTATCTCCCGCACGACATCCTCTACCGCCCGAAGCAGGGCTTCGTGACGCCAATTGCCGAGTGGCTGAGGGGGCCGCTCGCAAGCGCTTCGCGAGGGATCGCGATGGGGAGCCTCGCGCAGACCGGGTTCTTCGACGCGAAGGCGATCGCGGCGCTAGCCGAGGCGCATATTGCAGGCCGCGCGGATCACGCGCGGACTCTGTGGCAGCTCCTGATGCTGGAGAAGTCGCTCACGCGGTTGGGGGTGAGCGGCTAGTCCTCCGCCCCGTGCCCGAGCGCCATGTAATCCTCGCTCTGCATCTCGTTCAGCCGGCTCACTGTGCGCTCGAACTCGAAGGCGCCGTCGCCGGCCTGATAAAGCTCTTCCGGCGCGGCGGCGGCGGTGACGAAGAGTTTCACCCGGTGCTCGTAGAGCGCGTCGACCAGCTTGGTGAAGCGGATCGCCTCGTTGCGGTTCTCCGGGCCCATGCGGGGGATGCCAACGAGGATCACGGTGTGAAACGCCTGCGCGATCGCGAGGTAATCGGCCGCGCCGCGGTTCGCGCCGCACAGCTTCTTGAAGCTGAATACGCCCACGCCCTTGAGGCACTTGGGCACATGCAGCGTCCGCCTGCCGCCGAGGTCGAGCGTGCCGCTCGGTACATGCGCGGCATCGTCCGGGTCGAAATCAGTGAGGCGGAAGAATGCCTCGCGCACCTGCGCGGTCGCCTCCTCGCCGAGCGGCGCGTGCCACGTCGCCAGCCCGCCGATGCGGTCGAGCCGGTAGTCGGTCGGACCGTTGAGGCTGAGCACGTCCATGCGCGCCTCGACGAGGTCGATGAAGGGCAGGAACAGCGAGCGGTTCAATCCGTCCTTGTAGAGATCGCGCGGCGGGCGGTTGCTGGTGGTGACGATCACCGTTCCGGCTTCCATCAGCGCGGTGAAGAAGCGGCCCATGATCGCGGCATCGGCGGTGTTGGTGACGACCATCTCGTCGAAGGCGAGGCAGCGCACGCCGGGCGCCGTCGCCAGTGCGACGCTCACCAGCGGGTCCTGCCGCTCGGCCTTGCGGGCTTGGGTGACGAGCCGGTCAAGTTCGAGCATGAAGGCGTGGAAGTGAACCCGGCGCTTCCGCTCGATGCCGAGGGTGTCGACGAACAAGTCCATTAGCATCGACTTGCCGCGTCCGACGCCGCCCCAAAGGTAGACCCCGCGCGGGTCGGGCGTTGCTTCGCGGGTGCCGGTCAACTTGGCGAACAGGCTCCTTTTGGGCGGCGGCGCCTCAAGCTCGTCCTGCAAGCGCGCGAGCTGCTCGGCCGCCGCGCGCTGGTCGGGGTCGGCGCGCAGTTCTCCGCTGGCGATCAGCGCATCGTAGCGGGCGATCAGGCCGGGCATCCGCGGCGCGTCAGCCGCGCGCGCGCATCTTGCGCACGATGCCGGAATAGGCGGCGATGAGCTCCTCGCCCCCATCCGCCCGGGGCTGGGTCGCCAGACCGCGCAGGAACAGCATCTTGCCGGTCTCGCGCACGATCTCGCTCACCGCGTCGAGCGGGAGATTGGGGTTGGCGCCGCCCACGAACTGGGTGGACAGCTCGACCGTCACCGAAGGGCCGGCCTCGCCGCTGCCGTTGATGTGCATGGCCGAGAAAAGCGAGATGTCGATCAGCGCCAGCGTCACCCCGCCGTGGACGATGTCTACGAGGTTGGTGTGACGCCGCTCGGGGAACATCCTCAAGCGGCACTTTGCACCCTCGCGGCGCACCCGCAGGTCGCCGAGCACGGCGGTGTTGAAACGCGTGCGGTCGACCATGTTCCAGGTGTACCAGCCGTCCTCGCCGCCGCATTCCTCCGCGGGCAGCGGGCGATACTCGAAGAACGGCGCGTTCACGGTCTGCTGGTCAGCCATGATAGCGCCCCTGTCCTCTCGCAAGGTCCGCGATCAGATCGCGCGCTCGGCCAGCATCTTTTTGGTCTCGGCGATCGCCTTGGCCGGCGAGAGGCCCTTGGGGCACACGTTCGCGCAGTTCATGATGGTGTGGCAGCGGTAGAGGCGGAACGGGTCCTCGAGGTCGTCGAGCCGCTCGCCGGTCATCTCGTCGCGGCTGTCGGCGAGCCAGCGATAGGCCTGCAGCAGAATCGCGGGGCCGAGGAACTTGTCGGAGTTCCACCAGTAGCTCGGGCACGAGGTCGAGCAGCAGGCGCACAGGATGCACTCGTAGAGCCCGTCGAGCTTCTCGCGCTGTTCGGGCGACTGCAGGCGCTCCTTGCCGCTCGGGGTGGGCGAGACCGTCTGGAGCCACGGGCGGATCGAGGCATACTGCGCGTAAAAATGCGTGAAGTCGGGCACGAGATCCTTGATCACGTCCATGTGCGGCAGCGGGGTGATGCGGATCTCGCCCTTCAGGTCCTCGATCGCGGTGGTGCAGGCGAGCGCGTTCTTGCCGTTGATGTTCATCGAGCAGGACCCGCAGATCCCCTCGCGGCACGAACGGCGGAAGGTCAGGGTCGGGTCGACCTCGTTCTTGATCTTGAACAGCGCGTCGAGGACCATCGGCCCGCAATCGTCGAGGTCGAGCTCGAACTTGTCGTAGCGCGGGTTCTGGCCGCTGTCGGGATCGTAGCGGTAGATCTTGAACGCCTTCACCCGGCCGCCGCTGGCCTTGTGGACCTTGCCGTCGTTGCGGATCTTGGAGTTCTTGGGGAGAGTGAAGGTCGCCATTGCATGATCCCGGTTGCGATTTGCACCCTATCTAGCGGCATTGCCCGCGCGCGCAAGCGGGGCGCGCCTCTCGATTGTTGCAGGGTTTCGCACAAGGGTTGAATGCCCGGCACGTGGCGGAACCAAGCGTGCGTCCGGCGCTTTGAGCAGGCTATGGCGATGTTGGAGACCGGCGGGCCGTTGTGGCCGCGCAGCGCGGCTGTGTTCGGGGCGAGCGGCGGGATCGGGCGCGCGCTGTGCGCGGGGCTGGCCGAACGCGGCACGCAGGTGATCCACGCCGGGTCACGGCGGGGCGAGGGCCCCGAAGGCGCGGCCATCCGCTCCTTCGCTTTCGACCTTGCCGACGAGGCGAGCATCGCCGCCGCCGCTGCCGCGATGAAGGACGATGCGCCCGAGTGGGTAATCGTTGCCACCGGGGTGCTGACGCTCGCCGACGGCACCGGCCCGGAGCGCAGCTACCGCCGGCTCGAACCCGCGGCGATGGCCGAGGTCTTCGCGCTCAACACCATAGGCCCGGCGCTCATCGCCAAGCACATGCTGGGCATCATGCCGCGCGGGCGGCCCTTCACCTTCGCGGCCCTCTCGGCGCGGGTGGGCTCGATTGCGGACAACCGGCTCGGCGGGTGGCATTCCTACCGTGCGAGCAAGGCGGCGCTCAATATGCTGCTCCGCAACTTCGCGATCGAAATGGCGCGCACCCATCCGGAGAGCGTGGTCGTGGGGCTGCATCCGGGGACCGTCGACAGCACCCTCTCGCGGCCCTTCCAGTCGGGTCTGCCCGAGGGGCAGCTGACGGAGCCCGGGGATGCCGCGGCGAACCTGCTCGACGTTCTCGCCCGCCTCACGCCGGCGCACAGCGGGCGGGTCTTCGACTTCCGCGGCGACGAGGTGCCGGCCTAGCGCAGCAGATCGACAGCGAGGTGAGCCCAGAGCGTCAGGAACAGCAGCACCGCGAGCGTCGCGGCTCCGATCCGCCAGCGTAGGGCCGTGAGCCAGTTCATCGCCGCCTCGAGCGCGGCGCACAGGACCACGAGCATCGCGCCGAAGGTCGCGAAGTCATCGGCACCCCAGTTGACCTCTTTGGTCACCAGCATCGCCGCGGCGGGCAGGGCCAGCAGCAGCGCGGCGGCGATCCAGAGCCTGGGATGAAAGCGGAACGCGGATCGAGGGGCGGCGGTGGTGGTCGACATTCCAGGCATCCTGTCAGCGCGGCATTTCCAATCGGCGCGTAACGTGCCACGCTTGCCCGCGACAGGAAAGAGGGTTCGGGGGGAGAGCGCCGTGGGTGTCAGGACTTGGTACGAGGCGAAGGTCATGCCGCGGCTCATCACCTGCGCGTGCTCGCAGGGCCAGGTGATGAAGCGCCGCGCGGCGGTGGTGCCGCTGGCGCGCGGCGACGTCTTCGAGCTGGGTTGCGGGGGCGGGATCAACCACGAGTTCTACGATGCTGCGGCGATCACCTCCTATGCCGGGATCGACCCGCACGAGGGGCTGCTCGCGGGCGCCCGGGCGGCGGCGCGGGAGAAGGGCTGGGCGGCGGACCTGAGGCAGGGGCGAGGCGAGGCGATCCCCTTCTCCGACGCCAGCTTCGACTGCGTGGTGTGCACCTTCACCCTGTGCTCGGTCGAGGACCCGGCGCAGGTGATGCGCGAGATGCGCCGCATCCTGCGCCCCGGCGGCGCGGCCCTGTTCCTCGAGCACGGCCGGGCGCCCGATGCCGGGGTGCAGCGCTGGCAGGAACGGATCGAACCGGTCTGGAAGCGGCTCGCGGGCGGGTGCCACCTGACCCGGCCGGTCACCGCCGCGCTGCGCGGCGCGGGCGTCGCGGTCGAGCCGCTGGGCGAGGGCTACACGCCCAAGACACCGCGCTTCGCCGGATGGATGGAGTGGGGCGTGGCGCGCAAGCTGCAATAGCAAAAGGCGGGAGTGGTTGCCCGCTCCCGCCCTTCGCTTGTTCGTCGGTGCTGCGACCGCGGCCTATTCGCCGAAGGTGCGCTGCCACCAGCCGCGACGCGGCTTGGCCTCCGGTTCGGGAGCAGCTTCTTCGGCAGCCTGTGCAGGCTCCTGCGCAGCGGGCGCCTGTTCGGGTGCGGCTTCCTGCGCCGGGGCGACTTCGGCCGGAGCGGCGTCGGCGGCCTTGGCGCGGCGACGGGTCTTGGGCTTCGGAGCCTCCTCCGCTGCCGCCTCGGCGGTCTGCGGCGCATCGTCCGGGCCGGCGATCACCGCCATGTCCTCCTTGACCTGCTCGGCGAGCGCCTCGGCAGCCGCGGCCTCGGAAGCCTTGGTCTTACGCGGCGCACGCTTGCGCTTGGGCGCTTCGGCCGGGGCCTCGGCGGGCGTGTCGGCGGCCACCTCGGGCGCGAGTTCGGCCGGGGCCTCGTCCGCACCAATAGTCGCCTTCTTGCGCGGTGCACGCACCCGCTTGGGCTTGGCGGGGGGCGCTTCCTCGATCGTCTCGCCGCTTACCTCGACGGTCTCGACAGGCGCTTCGGGAGCGGGGGCTTCGTCGTCGGCCGCCGTTTCGCCGTTCTCGCCCTCGTCACCCTCGGCACCTTCCGCGCCCTCGAGGCCGTCGTCACGGCGCTTGCGTCCGCGGCCACCGCGCCTGCGGCGCTTCTTGCGGGGGGTTTCCCCGTCCTCGGTCGCCCCGTTGTCCTCGCCGGCGGCCTGGTCCTCGGCATCCTGCTCGGCCAGGTCGGCGGCGTCCTCGCGATCTTCGCGGTCCGAGACCTCGCCCTCGGCGCCGTCCTCGCGATCGCGGTTGCGGTTGCGACCGCCGCGGCGACGCCGGCGCTTCTTCTTGCGGCCGCCGCCTTCGTCACCGGCATCCTCGCCGCCCTCGGACCGCTCGCGGCGCTGCTGGCGCGGCTCGCGCTCCTCGGCCTCCTCCTCGGCGAAATCGTCCTCGTCCTCGGGCAGATCATCGTCGTCGTCATCGTCGACGATCGGCTCGAACTTGGGCGCGTGGAGCGGGCGCGGGCCGGAGCTCGAGACGCTCATCTTCGCGCCTTCCTGCTCGCCCTCGGGCACGACCGCCACGGTCACCCCGTAGCGCTGCTCGATCTCGACGAGGTCGGCGCGCTTCTCGTTCAGAAGGTAGATCGCCGCCTCGGTGCTCGCCGCGAGGCGGATCTGCGTGCCCTTGCCGCGCGCCGCCTCGTCCTCGATGAGGCGCAGCGCCGATAGGCCCGCCGAGGAGGCGGTGCGCACGAGGCCGGTGCCGTCGCAATGCGGGCAGGGGCGGGTGGTCGCCTCTAGCACGCCGGTGCGCAGGCGCTGGCGGCTCATCTCCATGAGGCCGAAGGAGCTGATCCGGCCCACCTGAATGCGGGCGCGATCGTTCTTGAGCGCGTCCTTCATCGCCTTCTCGACCTTCCTCACGTTGGAGGAATATTCCATGTCGATGAAGTCGATGACGACGAGGCCCGCCATGTCGCGGAGGCGCAATTGCCGCGCTATCTCCTTGGCGGCCTCGAGATTGGTGTGGAGCGCGGTGGCCTCGATCCCGTGCTCCTTGGTGGAGCGCCCGGAGTTGATGTCGATCGACACCAGCGCCTCGGTCGGGTTTATGATGAGGTAGCCGCCGCTCTTGAGCTGCACCATCGGGTCGTACATCGCGCGCAGCTGGTCCTCGGCGCCATAGCGCTGGAACAGGGGCACGGGATCGGAATAGGCCTTCACCCGCCGCGCGTGGCTCGGCATGAGGAGCTTCATGAAGGCCTTGGCCGACTTGTAGCCCTCCTCGCCCTCGACAACGACTTCCTCGATTTCCTTGTTGTAGATGTCGCGGATGGCGCGCTTGATGAGGTCGCTGTCCGAGTGGATCAGCGCAGGGGCCACCGAGGCGAGGGTCTTCTCGCGGATCTCGTCCCAGACGCGGGCGAGGTAGTCGAAGTCGCGCTTGATCTCGGGCTTGGTGCGGCTCATGCCGGCGGTGCGGACGATCAGGCCCATGCTCTTGGGCAGCTTGAGGTCCGAAACCATTTCCTTCAGGCGCTTGCGATCGCTGGTCGAGCTGATCTTGCGGCTGATCCCGCCGCCGTGCGACGAGTTGGGCATGAGCACGGTGTAGCGCCCGGCGAGGCTCAGATAGGTGGTGAGCGCCGCGCCCTTGTTGCCGCGCTCTTCCTTGACGACCTGCACGAGCAGCACCTGGCGGCGCTGGATGACGTCCTGGATCTTGTAGCGGCGGCGCAGCGCCATGCGCTTGGCGCGCACCTCGTCGACCTGCTTGGCGCGGCTGCGGCCCTTGCCGTTGTCGCCGCCCTTGTCGCCCTTGCCCTGGCGGCGGCGACCGCGCCGGCCGCGGCCGCGCTCCTCGCCATTGTCCTCGGCGGACTCGTCGCCGTTCGCGGTCTCGTCGTCGGAGGAGTCCTCGTCGGAGGCCCCGTCCTCGATGGTGGACACGTCGTCCTTGTCGGACGTGTCGACCTCCTCGACCCCGTTCTCGGCGAGGTCCTCGGCAAGTGCCTCGCCGCTTTCGTCCTCGGCATCGTATTCGTCGCCCGGGGCGATGCCTTCCGCCTCTTCCTCGGCGCGCAGGCGCTCCTCTTCCTCGGCGGCCTCGGCCTCCTCGGCGAGCAGCGCGTCGCGGTCGGCCTTGGGGATTTGGTAGTAGTCGGGATGGATTTCGCTGAAGGCGAGGAAGCCGTGCCGGTTACCGCCGAAGTCGACGAAAGCCGCCTGCAGCGAAGGTTCGACCCGGGTTACCTTGGCGAGATAGATGTTGCCCTTGATCTGCTTGTGTTCGGCAGATTCGAAATCGAATTCCTCAATCCGGTTGCCTTGCAGAACCGCCACCCGTGTTTCTTCCGGGTGGCGCGCATCGATGAGCATGCGCGTTGCCATTGAATAGTCTCCATGCGCCCGGCCTGGCCCGCGAGGGGGCCTGAAGGGGGCGCGCATATTGTGGGGAACCGGCGTGCCCTGAGGCGCTGCCGGAAGGGGTTATCGCGCTGTGGCCGCCAGCGGCGCTCAGCGCGAAGCTCGTGTCTGCAACGACGCACGTGCGGCCAAGCGCCGCGTCTTGACCCGCAACGGCACGAAAGCGCGAGTGGCGCATGGTGCTCGTTGTCCGGGAAAAGCGATCTGTCACTGCATCAACCTGTACTGGGCCGGGGTGCGGGAAAGAAGGATTGCCCCGGCGCAAAGAGGCGGGCAGGTGGAGCGCGTGTCGCGCTTTCGTCCAGCCTCTCTGCCGCATCGCTAGCACTGTGGGGCAAACCCCGCAACTCTATTGCGTTTCCTTCGCGCGAGAACGTAAGCCGCAGCGGCAATGAGTTATCGCACGCTCCTGCTGATCGTTCTGCTTGTCCCGGCGGCGCTGCTGGGCGGTGCGGCGGCATTGGGGCTGACCATCCCGGTGCCGCAATGGGGCCGCGACTACGTGCTGCGTTTCGCGCTGGAGGAGGAAGACGCGCCGCTAGAGCTTCCGGCGATCGCCGGGCCGGACGATCCCTCGCGCCCGCTGGTGGTGATCGACGCCGGCCATGGCGGGCGCGATCCGGGCGCGATCGGCATTGACGCCGAGGGCCGGCGCTTTGAGGAGAAGGACATCACTCTGGCGCTCGCGCTCGCACTGCGCGACGAGCTGCTGCGCGAGGGCGGCATCCGCGTGGCGCTGACCCGCGCCGACGACCGCATCCTCCCGCTCGCGTATCGCCCCGAGATCGCGCGGCGGCTCGAGGCGGACCTGTTCATCTCGATCCACGCCGATTCCGCGGGAACCCGCGAGGACGTGAGCGGCGCGAGCATCTACACCTTGTCCGACCAGGCTTCGAGCGAGGCGGCGGCGCGCTTCGCAGCGCGGGAGAACGACGCCGACCGGCTCAACGGCATCACCATCGAGGGGCAGAGCGCGGCGGTCAGCGCGATCCTTGTCGAGCTCTCGCAGCAGCGCACCCAGGAGGACGCGCTCGCCTTTGCGGCCCTCGTGCTGCGCGAGGGCGCGCGCGAGCTGCCCTTCGTGCCTCAGCCGAAGCGGGCGGCTGCGCTCGCGGTGCTGCGCGCGCCGGACGTCCCCTCGGTGCTGTTCGAGAGCGGTTTCGTCACCAACCTCACCGATCGCGCGCGCCTCACCACCCCGGAAGGGCGGGCGCGCTACGCCGCCATTCTCGCCCGCGCGGTTCGCATCCACTTTGCCCGCCGCGGAGCTGCCGGAGCGGGCGGGGAATAGCGGCGAAACCGGCTAGCCTTGCGGAGCCGGCGCGTGCTAGTTGGCCGGCGTTCATGACCGAGACGACCCCCGCCTCCGACGAGAAGCAATCCACCTGGGCCTATGTCCGTTACCGCGTCAACCGTGATGTCGGCGCGGCGCTGGCGTGGTTCGGCGCGCGCTGGCGCGGCAGCCTGCTGTTCCGCGTCGCGGCGCTGCTGTTCGCGCTGCTGCTGGTGACCTGGGTGGCGCTGTTCGTGTGGCTCGCGCGCGACCTGCCGGAGGCCGAGGCGCTGCTCACTTACGAGACCCCGCTGCCCACCGTGGTGCGGGGGATCGACGGCGAGATCGTCCATTCCTATGCCCGCGAGCGACGGGTGCAGCTGCAATATGCCGACTTCCCGCAGAAGCTGATCGAGGCCTATCTGTCCGCCGAGGACAAGACCTTCTTCAGCCACGGCGGCATCGACGTCTTCGGGACGGCCAATGCGGTCATCGATTATGCCCGCAAGGCCGGAAGCGGCGAGCGCGCGGTGGGCGGCTCGACCATCACCCAGCAGGTCGCCAAGAACCTCCTCCTCGGGGACGAATACTCGGTCACCCGCAAGCTCAAGGAAATGATCCTGGCTCGGCGCATCGAGGGGGCGCTGACCAAGCAGGAGATCCTCGAGCTCTACCTCAACGAGATCCCGCTCGGCCGGCGCTCCTACGGCGTGCAGGCTGCGGCGCGCGCCTATTTCGACAAGGATGTCGATCAGCTCGAACTGCACGAGATGGCCTTCCTCGCGATGCTGCCCAAGGCGCCCGAGCGCTATGGCCGCCGGGGACAGGAGGAAGCTGCGCTCGGTCGGCGCAACTTCGTGCTCAGGCAGATGGAGAGCAACGGCTTCATCACCGGGTCCGAGCGGCGCGCGGCGGCGGCCATGCCGCTCGGCCTCGTCACCCAGCGGCGCGAGCGCAGCGTCGATGCCGGCTACTTCCTCGAGGAGGTGCGCCGTGAACTGATCGAGCGCTTCGGCGAGACGGCGGAGGACGGGCCGAACTCTGTCTATGCCGGAGGCTTATGGGTGCGCACCAGCCTCGACCCGGAGATGCAGCTCGCCGCGCGCGACGCGCTGCGCGAAGGACTGCTGCGCTACCACGGCGGGCGCGCCTGGGTGGGGCCGATTGCCACCATCGACGTGAGCGAGGGGAACTGGGCGGGGCAGCTGCAATCCTCGCCCCTCGGGATCAGCTACAGGGATTGGCGCGTGGGCGTCGTCACCCGGCGCAGCGGCGCCTCGGCGCGGATCGGCTTTGCCGACGGGAGCGAGGCGTCGCTGAGTGGCTTGCCCAACGCCCTCAAGGCCGGCGACGTGATTGCCGCGAGCCCCTCGGGCGATGGCTGGCAGGTGCGGACCATTCCCGAGGCGCAGGGCGGGCTGGTGGTGCAGAGTGCGCAGACCGGCCGCGTGCTGGCGATGCAGGGCGGATTCGATCACCGCCTCTCCGACTTCAACCGCGCCACCCAGGCGCTGCGCCAGCCGGGCTCGACCATCAAGCCCTTCGTCTATGCCACCGGCCTCGACACCGGCATGACGCCCTCAACCCAGGTCGATAACTCCCGCTTCTGCTACTACCAGGGCGCCGGGCTCGGCGAGAAGTGCATTCGCGGCGGTTCGGGCGCGGGCGGGCAGCACCCGATGCGCTACGGGCTCGAGCAGTCGCAGAACATCATGACTGTGCAGATCGGCATGACCGCCGGCATGAACAACGTGGTGAAGGAGATCGAGCGGCTCGGGATCGGCAAGTTCCCGTCCTATCCCTCGACCGCGCTCGGGGCGGGGGAGACCACGCTGGTGAAGATGGTCGCGGCCTACAGCGCGCTCGCCAATCACGGAAAGCTCAATCCGCCGACGGTGATCGACTATGTGCAGGACCGGCGCGGCAAGGTGCTGTGGCGCGCCGACAACCGCGAATGCCGCGGCTGCAACATGCCCGAGTGGGACGGCAAGCCCATGCCGCGCTTCGGGGTCAAGGGCACGCAGGCGATGGATGCGCGCACCGCCTTCCAGGTCATGCACATGCTGCGCGGCGCGGTCAGCCGCGGGACGGCGACCGTGCTCAACCCGCTCGGCCTGCCGCTGTTCGGTAAGACCGGCACCACCACAGGCCCCAAGGATGTGTGGTTCATCGGCGGCACCCAGCAGTTGATCGCCGGTGCCTACGTGGGCTTCGACCAGCCGCGCAACATGGGCGGCTATGCCTTCGGCGGCACGATCGCCGCACCGATCGTCAAGAGCCTGATCGAGAAGACCCGCGAGAAGTGGTCCGATCTGCCCGCCGTAGCGCCCGCGGGGGTGCGCATGGTGCGGATCGACCGCCGCTCGGGCAAGCGCGTCTTCGATGGCTGGCCGACCGACGATCCGCGCTCGGCGATCATCTGGGAAGCCTTCAAGCCTGACACCGAACCGGAGCGCTTCACCCGGCAGGACGCGATCGCCGCGAGGCGCAACGAGATCCTCGCGCTGATCCGCGCCGGGCGCCAGAGCGCGCAGAGCGCCGTCGTCGAGGAACCCGACTATCTGGAGGAAGGCGGCATTGACTGATGTTCCGACCGGATCGGGCCGGAACCGCCCCCTAGCTTCGAGTGTTTGCCGACCATGACACGTACCCGTTTCGCTCCTGTCGCGGCGCTCGCCTCCATCGCGCTCGCCGCCCTCGCCATGACCGGCGCCTCGGCCGAGCTGCCCAAGGGCGCCAAGGCACCCGGCTTCACCACCCGCGCGGCGCTCGCCGGCGAGGAGTTCGGCTTCTCGCTCGGCGCCGCGCTGGCGAAGGGGCCGGTGGTGCTCTACTTCTATCCCAAGGCCTTCACGCAGGGCTGCACGCTCGAGGCCAATGCCTTCGCCGAGGCCATGCCGCAGTTCAAGGCGGCCGGCGCGAGCGTGATCGGCATGTCGGGCGACGACATCGCGACGCTCAAGCGCTTCAGCCGCGAGGAGTGCCGCGACGCCTTCCCGGTCGGCGTCGCCTCGGCCCAGGTGATCTCCGCCTATGACGTGGCGATGGGCCAGTCGGGCCTCACCAGGCGCACCTCCTACGTGATCGCGCAGGATGGCCGGATCGTCGCCGTGCACTCCGACCCCGATTATCGCGGGCACGTCGAGAAGACCCTGGCCGCGGTGCGCGCACTCAGGAAGTAGGGCCGGGAGGGACCGGGCGCGCGGCGCTTTACAATCCCGCCACCGACGCTAAGCGGTGCCGACTTTCGCGGCGTGACTGAAGGATAGACCATGCGGGCCGAGGCCCAGGCTTACATCAACCGGATCGAAGCGGCGCTCGCGCTGGTGCGCCTGTCGCTTGACTGGGAGCGCGCGCTGCGCCGGCTCGACGAGCTGAACGCACGGGTGCAGGACCCCAACCTTTGGGACAATCCGAAGCAGGCCCAGGCGATCAGCCGCGAGCAGAAGACCCTCGAGACCGCGGTGAACACCGTCAACGAGATCGACGGCGAAATGGCCGACGCGATCGAGTTCATCGAGATGGGCGAGGCCGAGGGCGAGGACTCGATCGTCGAGGATGGCCTAAAGACGCTCGCAGCGCTCGCCGACCGCGCCGATGCCGACAAGGTCCAGGCGCTGCTCTCGGGCGAGGCGGACGGCAACGACACCTATCTCGAAATCCACGCCGGCGCCGGCGGCACCGAGAGCCAAGACTGGGCCGAGATGCTATTCCGCATGTATGGCCGTTGGGCCGAGCGGCGCGGCTTCAAGGTCGAGACGGTCGAGTATCAGGCCGGCGAACAGGCCGGGATCAAGTCGGCGACGCTGCTCATCAAGGGTGACGGTGCCTATGGCTATGCCAAGACCGAAAGCGGCGTCCACCGACTTGTCCGCATCAGCCCCTACGACAGCTCGGCGCGGCGCCACACCTCGTTCTCGAGCGTGTGGGTCTATCCGGTGATCGACGACAGCTTCGAGATCGAGATTAACCCGGCCGACCTCAAGATCGACACCTACCGCGCGTCCGGCGCGGGCGGGCAGCACGTCAACACCACCGATTCTGCGGTGCGCATCACCCACCAGCCGACCGGCATCGTCGTCGCCAGCCAGCAGGACCGCAGCCAGCACAAGAACCGCGAGATTGCGATGAACATGCTGAAGGCGCGGCTGTACGAGGCCGAAATGCGCGCGCGCGAGGAAGCCGCCAGCGCCGAGCACTCGGCCAAGAGCGACATCGGGTGGGGCCACCAGATCCGCTCCTACGTGTTGCAGCCCTACCAGATGGTCAAGGACCTCAGGACCGGCGTCGTCTCGAACACGCCCGATGCCGTGCTCGACGGGGCAATCGATCCCTTCATCTCGGCCGCGCTCGCGCAGCGCGTCACCGGGGAGAAGGTCGAGATCGAGGACGTGGAGTAGGCGCCGATGCGGCGGCGGGGCGTGCATGTGGCCGGTGTCGCTGCGCTCGGTGCGCTGCTGCTCGCGGCGTGCGACGACCTCGCGCCCGTGAGCTCGGGCCGGCCGGAGAGCGCGCAGGCCTTCCCGGCGCCGGATCGGCCGGTGGCGGCGGTCGTCTCCAACCAGTTCTCGAACGAGGACGACCGCGACGAGCGCGGCGAGGCCAAGGTGGTCATGGACCTCGCCGATATACGGCCGGGCATGACCGTCGCCGACATCGGCGCGGGCGAGGGCTACTACACCGTGCGCCTCGCCGAGCGGGTCGGGGCCGACGGGCGCGTGCTGGCGCAGGACATCAGCCGCGAGGCGCTTGACCGGCTTGGCCGCCGTGTCGAGCGCGAGCGGCTCGAGAACATCTCGATCAAGCTCGGCGACATCGACAATCCGCAGCTCCCGGCCGACAGCTTCGACCGGATCTTCATGGTGCACATGTACCACGAGGTCACCGAGCCCTATGCCTTCCTGTGGAACATGTGGCCGGCGCTGAGCGCGGGCGGGCAGATCATCGTGGTGGAAAGCGAGAGCCGCGTCGGCAGCCACGGCCTGCCGCACAAGATGCTGTTCTGCGAGTTCGAGGCGGTCGGCTACGTCCTCGTCGAATATATCGAACGGCCTGATATCAAGGGCTATTTCGCCCGCTTCACGCGCGGGCCGAAGCGCGCCGAGCCCGGTGCGATCAAGGTCTGCATGGCGGAGTGAAACCGCGCCGGCCGCGTGTGGTTGCGACGGGCGATCAGCCGCACTATGGCGAGTTTGCGTAAATCAGGCGCAGGAATTGTCCGCGCGAAGGGGATTGTTGTTGTTCAAGGGATTGAGTCCGATCGTCTACGGCGGTCGTGAAGTCTGGCCGCTCGTCGAGGGCGGCAAGGGTGTGTCGGCCACCAACCATGCGAGTTCCGGTGCCTGGGCCGCGGCCGGCGGGATCGGCACGGTCAGCGCGGTCAACGCCGACAGCTATGACGCAAACGGCAAGGTCATCCCCCAAGTCTATCACGGCGCGACCCGCGTCGAGCGCCACCAGGAGCTGATCCGCTACGCCATCGAGGGCGCGACGACGCAGGTGAAGAAGGCCTACGAGATCGCTGGCGGCCGAGGCGCGATCAACATCAACGTGCTGTGGGAGATGGGCGGCGCACAGCAAGTGCTCGAAGGCGTGCTGGAACGCACCCGCGGCCTTGTCACCGGGGTCACCTGCGGGGCAGGCATGCCCTACAAGCTCGCCGAGATCGCGGCGCGCTTCAATGTCAGCTACCTCCCCATCGTCAGCTCCGCGCGCGCTTTCCGCGCGCTGTGGAAGCGCTCCTACCACAAGGTCGCCGACCTGATGGCGGCGGTGGTCTACGAGGACCCGTGGCTCGCCGGCGGGCACAACGGGCTCTCCAACGCCGAGGACCCGACCAAACCCGAAGACCCCTATCCGCGCGTCAAGGCGCTGCGCGAAACGATGCGCGCCGAGGGCGTGTCGGACGACGTGCCGATCGTGATGGCGGGCGGGGTGTGGTACCTGCGCGAGTGGAACGACTGGATCGACAATCCCGAGCTCGGCAAGATCGCCTTCCAGTTCGGCACGCGCCCGCTGCTGACCCGCGAAAGCCCGATCCCGCAGATCTGGAAGGAGATGCTGCGCACCGTTGAGCCCGGGGACGTGCTGCTCCACAAGTTCTCGCCCACCGGCTTCTATTCGAGCGCGGTCAAGACCCCGTTTCTTTACGACCTTATGCACCGCTCCGAGCGCCAGATTCCCTTCTTCAAGCGCGGCGAGGAGGAGGGCACCGTCCAGCTCGGCGAGGAGGGCAAGGCCCGCAACTTCTGGGTGCGCCCGGAGGACAAGGCGCGCGCCGAGATGTGGATGCGTGCCGGGCATACCGAGCCGCTCAAGACCCCCGAGAGCACGATCGTCTTCGTCACCCCCGAAGCGCGCGACACGATCCGCCAGGACCAGCAGGACTGCATGGGGTGCCTGTCGCACTGCCAGTTCTCGAGCTGGAAGGACCACGACGACTACACCACCGGGCGTCTTGCGGACCCGAGGAGCTTCTGCATCCAGAAGACCCTCCAGGACATCGCTCACGGCGATGATCCCGACAGGAACCTCGCCTTTGCGGGCCACGCGGCCTACCGCTTCAAGACCGACCCCTTCTTCTCGAATGGCTACACGCCGAGCGTGGGTGAGCTGGTCGAGCGGATCCTGACGGGGGATTGAGGCCGGTGGCGCCCGCGCGGTTTTCCGAAGCGGAAGTTGCGCGGCGCCTCCCCCTCTGGTACGCGATGGCGTGCCTGTTTCTCGACACGGAGCCAACCGACGGCGATTATCGCGCGATTGCCGGCGCCATCGTCGAGGCCGGCTTCAGCGCGGACGAGGCTCAGGCGATCTTCCTTGAGGAAGTTGCGCCGGCCTTCGCTCCGAACCTTCTGGTGGTTGCCGGAGAATGGGCGGGCTGGCCCGACGATCTCGTTCGCGAGCGCGTGCTGAAAAGCTGCGGATCGCCGTTCGCTCGGGCAGCGGCGCGGGTGCTGGGTGGCGACTATCTGGCCGCCCAGTGGGCGCGCATCGCGGACGGCCTCGAAGGCTGAACTCAGATCAGCGCGGTCAGCACCTGGTCGGGCGGGCGGTGGCCGTCGGCCCACATCCGGATATTGGCGATCACCTTGTGCCCCGAATCCTCGCGACCCTCGGCAGTGGCGCTGCCGATATGCGGCAGGGTCATGACGTTGGGGTGGGCGATGAGGCGCGGGTCGACCCGCGGCTCGTCCGGATAGACGTCGAGCCCGGCGCCCGCGAGGTGGCCCGATTCCAACGCCGCGATCAACGCCTCCTGGTCGATGAGCTCGCCGCGCGCGGTGTTCACGATGCTGCTGCCGGGCTTCATCAGCGCGATCCGCCGCGCGTCGATGAGGTGGCGGGTTTCCTCGGTCAGCGGGCAGTGCAGGGTGAGGATGTCGGCCTCCGCCATGAGCGCGTCGACGTCCGCCACATGACGCGCGCCGAGCATCCGCTCGATGGCCTCGGGGAGGCGCTTGCGGTTGATATAGGCGATCTCGAGCCCGAAGGCGCGGGCGCGGTGGGCGACGGCCTGCCCGATGCGGCCCATCCCGACGATGCCGAGCACCTTGCCAGCGAGCTTCCTGCCGAGAAGACCAGAAGGCGCCCAGCCGGTCCACTCGCCGCGGCGCACCAGCGCCGTGCCCTCGCGGATGCGGCGCGGCACGCCGATGATCGCGGCCATCGCGAGGTCGGCGGTGTCGTCGGTGAAGACGCCGGGCGTGTTGGTGACGATGATCCGGCGCTCGGCGGCGGCGGCGAGGTCGATGTGCTCGGTGCCGGCGCCGAAGCTGGCGATGAGGCCCAATCGCTCGCCCGCGCCGGCGATCAGTTCGGCGTCGATGCGGTCCGTCACGGTCGGCACCAGCACGTCGCAATTCTGCATCGCGGCGGCAAGCTGGTCGCGGGTGAGGGGGGTATCGCTCTCGTTCAGCACTACGTCGAACAGTTCGCGCATCCGCGCTTCGACCCCGGGCATCAGGTGACGGGTGACGATCACGCGGGGAGCGCTGGCGAGCGGTCGGGAAGGGCGCTGGGTCATGGGGTCACGGCTAATGCGGGAGGGGCGCGGCGGTCAAGCGCGATGCCTGCTCTGGGCGCTTGAAACGGCGGGCGGGAAGGGGCTAGGGCTGGGGCAATGCCGATCCTCCGCATCTTCACCATCCTCGCTCTTGCACTGACCGCGCTTGTTGGATCGCTCGCCCCGCTCCGCGCGCAGGACCGCACGCTCCCCTACTGGGCGAGCCTGCGCTACGAGAAGGTCAACATGCGTGTCGGCCCCAGCGCCGAGTACCCGGTCGCCTGGGTCTATCTGCGCAAGGGCCTGCCGGTGAAGGTCGTGCGCATCCGCGAGGGCTGGCGGCTCGTCGAGGACCACGAGGGCACGCAGGGCTGGATCGCCGCGAGCCAGCTCGATCCGGCCCGCGCCGCGCTGGTCACGGGCGCGGCGCCGGCCGAGGTGCGCGCCGAGCCCAAGGCGGCGAGCGCGCTCAGGTGGCGCGCCGAGCCCGGCGTCGTCATGCGCCTCAAGACCTGCCGCGAAGGCTGGTGCGAGGTCGACATCGAGGGCCGCAAGGGCTGGGTGAGCGCGGCCCGCCTGTGGGGTTCCGAGCCGCTGGCGGGCGACGGCTAGTTGGTCAGGTGGCGGGCGCGGGCTTGATCGTGACGCTCACGCCCTCGTCCGACACGGCGGTGAAGGACCCGTCCTCGCCGGGCGCGGTCTCGGTCCAGCATTCGGGCGCCGCGCCGTCCGCATCCATCGTGAAGCAGGTCCTGCCGTCGACCACCGCCCAGGTGCCCGTGGTCATCGAACCGTTGGGTGCGGTGTCGGCGAAGGTGCCGTCGGCGTTGATGACGCTGGTGTTCTCTGCACCGTCGGCCGTGATGACGATGTAGGTGCCGGGAGGCGAACCGTTCGCCACCGCCGGCCCGGAGGCCTCCGCCACAACGGGCGTCTCCTCGGCTTCCGGCGCATCGCCCCCTCCGCCGCTGCACGCCGCGAGCACGGCGAAGCCGGCGATTGTCGCAAGTCTTTTCATGATGTCCCCCTCGCAGTCATGCGACCCGGCGAGGGGATTATCACGATATTGGCGTGTGCGCCAAACCGCCGCCGTCAGACAAGCTCGACCGCCACTGCGGTCGCTTCCCCACCGCCGATGCACAGCGAGGCGACGCCGCGGGTCTTGCCCTGCTGCTTCAGCGCATTGAGCAGCGTCACCACGATCCGCGCGCCGCTGGCGCCGATCGGGTGGCCAAGCGCCGTGCCGCCGCCGTTCACGTTGATCTTCTCGTGCGGAATGCCGAGGTCGCGCATCGCGAACATGGCGACACAGGCGAAGGCCTCGTTGACCTCGAAAAGGTCGACATCGTCGACGCCCCAGCCGGCCTTCGCCAGCACCTTCTGAATCGCCGGGATCGGCGCGGTGGTGAACTGCGCGGGGGCCTGGGCATGGGCCGCGACCGCCACTACGCGGGCGACGGGGCTGAGCCCCTTCGACTCGGCCACGCTCGCGCGGGTCAACACCAGCGCGGCGGCGCCGTCCGAGATCGAGGAGGAGGTGGCCGCCGTGATCGTCCCGTCCTTGGCGAAAGCGGGTTTCAGCTGAGGGATCTTGTCGGGGCGGCCCTTGGAGGGCGCCTCGTCGTGCTCGACCACCACGTCGCCGGCGCGGGTCGAGACGGTCACCGGCACGACCTCGTCGGCGAAGGCGCCGCTCGCGATCGCCGCGTTGGCGCGCTCGAGGCTGGTGATGGCGTAGGCGTCCATGTCCTCGCGGGTCATCTGGTAGGCGTTGGCGGTCTCCTGCGCGAAAGTGCCCATCGCCCGGCCCGGTTCGTAGGCGTCCTCGAGCCCGTCCAAAAACATGTGGTCATAGGCCGTGTCGTGGCCGAGCCGCGCGCCCGAGCGGTGCTTCTTGAGCAGATAGGGCGCGTTGGTCATGCTCTCCATGCCGCCCGCGACCACCACATCGATGGTGCCGCTGGCCAGCGCCTCGGCACCCATGATGAGCGTCTGCATCCCCGATCCGCACACCTTGTTGACCGTCGTCGCCTCGACCGAGAGCGGCAGGCCCGCCTTGATCGCCGCCTGGCGCGCCGGGGCCTGGCCGAGCCCAGCCGGCAGCACGCAGCCCATGTAGGCGCGCTCGATGTCCTCGACAGCGACCCCCGCGCGCTCGACCGCGGCCTTGACCGCGATGGCGCCGAGATCGGTCGCGGAGACCTCCGACAGCGCCCCCCGCATCGCCCCCATCGGGGTGCGGGCGTAGGAGAGGATCACGATCGGATCGGCGGCAGAGAGCTGGGTCATGGCTGCGAGTCCTTGACGGAGGAAGGGATTGGCTTGGCAGTGGATGTAATGCTGCGATGCGGCAATGGCAATCGGTTGGGGTGTGACGGGGCTCTGCGCGGGTTCTTGCATGCAGCCGCGATGGAGCGATCCCGCACTCCGTCTCTGACGTCACCCCAGCGAAAGCTGGGGCCTAGGGCGGCAAACTCTGCACCATGAGGCCCTGGGTCCCAGCTTTCGCTGGGATGACGAAGGTGGCGCGAAACCACCCATCAGCGGGCGTTCGCCGTCCTGAGTCCGATGACGAAAGCGGACGGGGAGCCGTCGTCGCGGCGACGGCGAGGAGAGGTGGCCGCTTGCGCCTCCGCCCGCTTTCCGCAAGAACACGTCGCAAATCAAAACGCATGTGTCCGAACGGGAGAACGACATGGCCGACGATCGCCGCGATGAACTCGAAGCCCTGCTCGCGCGCCAGCGCGCCGCCTTCACCGCCTCGCGCCCCGAGCCGCTCTCGCAGAGGAAGGACCGCATCCGCCGCGCGATCGCGCTGGTCAAGGATCACGGGGAGGCCTTCGCCAAGGCGATGAGCGCCGATTTCGGCAACCGCTCGGTCCAGCAGTCGATGCTCACCGACATCGCTGCGACGGTCGGGGCGGGTCGGCACGCGCTCAAGCACATGGATGGCTGGGCCAAGCCGGAAAAGCGCAAGGTCCAGTTCCCGCTCGGGTTGATGGGGGCGCGGGCCGAGGTGCGGTATGAACCCAAGGGGGTGATCGGCATCCTCTCGCCGTGGAACTTCCCGGTGCAGCTCGCCTTTGGGCCGCTGATGCAGGTGCTCGCGGCGGGCAACCGGGCGATGATCAAGCCGAGCGAATTCACCGAGCGCACCAGCGAGTTGATGGCCGAGCTGACCGCGCAGTATTTCCAGCCCGAGGAGGTCGCGGTGGTCACGGGCGGCCCGGAGGTGGCGGCGGCGTTCTCCTCGCTGCCCTTCGATCACCTCGTCTTCACCGGCTCGACCGCGACGGGCCGCCGGGTAATGCAGGCGGCGGCGGCGAACCTCGTGCCGGTGACGCTGGAACTCGGCGGCAAGTCGCCGGTGGTGATGGGCCGCAGCGCCGACTTCGCAAAGGCCGGCGAGCGGATCGCGATCGGCAAGATGATGAACGCCGGGCAAATCTGCCTCGCGCCCGATTACCTGATGGTGCCCGAGGACAAGGCCGACGAGGCGGTGGCGGGCGTCACCGGCGCGGCGGCGGCGATGTATCCGCGCCTCCTCGACAATGACGACTACGCCTCGATCGTTTCCGACCGCCATTTCGAGCGGCTCCAGGGCCTCGTCGCGGATGCGCGCGACAAGGGCGCCGAGGTGATCGAGGTCAACCCGGCGGGCGAGGATTTCGGCAATGCGAACCAGCGCAAGATGCCGCTTACCGTGCTGCGCGGCGTGAACGACGACATGACCGTGATGCAGGAGGAGATCTTCGGCCCCGTCCTGCCGGTGATCACCTACAAGGCGGTCGATCAGGCGATCGACTACATCAACGAGCACGACCGCCCGCTCGGGCTATACTATTTCGGCGAGGACAAGGGCGAGCAGGAGCGGGTGCTGACCCGCACCGTCTCGGGCGGGGTGACGACTAACGACGTGATCTTCCACGTCTCGATGGAGGACCTGCCCTTCGGCGGCGTCGGCCCCTCGGGGATCGGCAGCTACCACGCGGTCGAGGGCTTCCGCGAGTTCAGCCACGCCCGCGCCGTGTATCACCAGCCGAAGATCGACATCGCCAAGCTCGGCGGGCTCAAGCCCCCCTATGGCAAGGCGACCGAGGCGGCGGCGGCGCGGATGATGAAGTAGACGTCAACCGCCCGCAACGTCTGTTCGAAATCCTGCAACTCACCTGCGGGCTTTTCCCTGAGTCTCACCCTTGCACACCGGGCCCGAGAGGCCTAGGTGGCACCCGGGATTTAACAGCTTGGACATCGTCGTGGTCGATCTCAGCCAGTATCTGCCGATACTGTTATTCGTGCTCGTGGCGCTCGGGCTCTCGGTGCTCTTCGTCGTCGCGCCGATGGCCGTGTCGCGCCTCACCGGCACGCACAATCCCGATGCCGAGAAGCTGTCCGAATACGAGTGCGGCTTCCCCGCCTTCGAAGACGCGCGCAGCCAGTTCGACGTGCGCTTCTACCTCGTCGCGATCAGCTTCATCGTCTTCGACCTCGAGGCCGCCTTCCTGTTCCCCTGGGCGGTGAGCCTCGGCACGACGGGCTGGATCGGGTGGCTGGGCATGATGGTGTTCCTCTTCATCCTCGCCGTCGGCCTCGCATATGAATGGAAGAAGGGGGCATTGGACTGGGAATGACAAATACGATCTCTCCTCCCCAGGGACTCCCCGACGTCTCCGCCCTCGCGACCGCGCAGGGCGGCGAGGTGCGCGCGCCTGATGCGTCCTATTTCAACGCGCTCCAGATTGAGGTGAACGACAAGGGCTTCCTCGTCACCTCGACCGAGGAGCTGTTCCAGTGGGCGCGCACCGGCTCGCTTTGGTGGATGACCTTCGGCCTCGCCTGCTGCGCGGTCGAGATGATCCACGTCAACATGCCGCGCTACGACATGGAACGCTTCGGTGCCGCGCCGCGCGCCTCCCCGCGCCAGTCGGACGTGATGATCGTCGCGGGCACGCTGTGCAACAAGATGGCCCCGGCGCTGCGCAAGGTCTACGACCAGATGTCGGACCCCAAATACGTCATCAGCATGGGTAGCTGCGCCAACGGCGGGGGCTATTACCATTATTCCTATTCGGTGGTGCGCGGCTGCGACCGCATCGTGCCGGTCGACATCTACGTCCCCGGCTGCCCGCCGACCGCCGAGGCGCTGCTCTACGGCGTCATGCAGCTGCAGCGGAAGATCCGCCGCGTCGGCACGATCGAGAGGTAAGGGCTAGAACCATGGCTGTTCTCCACTCCGCCCCGAAGTTCGCTTCGAACGAGGGCGTGATCGACGCCATCAGCGAGACGATCAGCGTCTGGCTGATCGAGGCGCATGAGGCGCATGGCGAGGTGATCTTCCGCGTCGAGCGCGACGCCATCGCGCGCGTGCTCGAGATCCTGCGCGACGATCACGCCTACCAGCAGCTCATGGAGATCGCCGGGGTCGACTACCCCTCGCGGCCCGAGCGCTTCGAGGTCGTCTACATGCTCCAGAGCCTCACCAAGAACCACCGCGTCATGGTGAAGTGCTCGGCCTCCGAGGACACCCCGGTGCCGACCGTCACCACCCTTTGGCCCAACGCGGGCTGGCTCGAGCGCGAGGTCTTCGACATGTTCGGCGTGACCTTCGCGGGCAATCCTGACCTGCGCCGGATCCTCACCGACTACGGCTTCGAGGGGCATCCGTTCCGCAAGGACTTCCCGATGACGGGCTACACCGAACTGCGCTACTCCGAGGAGGAGAAGCGCGTGGTGTACGAACCGGTCGTGCTGCCGCAGGAAATGCGGACCTTCGACTTCCTCTCGCCTTGGGAAGGCGCGGACTACGTGCTGCCGGGTGACGAGAAATCGCGCGGCACGCCCCCTGTGGCCGAGCCCAAGGTCACCGACAGCCCGGCCCAGACCGGTGCGGGCAAGGACACCGACAAGGCCGCCGCCCAGCGGGTCTCGCCCCCGCCGCCGGCCGAGAAGGACACCGGCAAGGACGCTCCCGGCGCCCCCGATCCCACCTCGAAGGAGGGTGGACGATGAGCATGAAGATCGAGGAGTCGCCCACCACCGAGGGCGAGGTCATCACCAACTACACGATCAACTTCGGCCCCCAGCACCCGGCCGCGCACGGCGTGCTGCGCATGGTCATGGAACTGGACGGCGAGGTGATCGAGCGCATCGACCCCCATGTCGGCCTTCTCCACCGCGGCACCGAGAAGCTGATCGAGCAGAAGACCTACCTCCAGGCGCTGCCCTATTTCGACCGCCTCGACTACTGCTCGCCGCTGTGCATGGAGCACTCCTATGTGCTCGCCATCGAGAAGCTCCTCAACCTCGAGGTGCCGCTGCGCGCCCAGTACCTGCGCGTGCTGTTCGCGGAGCTCACGCGCATCTGCAACCACATGCTCAACATGGGGGCGCATATCCTCGACGTCGGCGCCTTCACGCCGAACCTGTGGATCATGGACCTGCGCGAGGACTGCCTCAACTTCTTCGAGCGGGCGAGCGGCGCGCGGATGCACTCGGCATGGTTCCGTCCGGGCGGCGTCCACCAGGACGTGCCGGAGAAGCTGCTGGTCGACATCGGCGACTGGCTCGACAACCGCTTCTTCCAGCTGTTCGAGGACGCGATGAGCCTCGTCATGGACAACCGCATCTTCAAACAGCGCAACGTCGACATCGCCGTTGTGTCGCGCGAGGACGCGATTGCCTGGGGCTTCTCGGGCCCGATGATCCGCGCCGCGGGCATTCCGTGGGACCTGCGCAAGAGCCAGCCCTACGACGTCTATGACCGCATGGAATTCGACATCCCGGTCGGCACCAATTCCGACTGCTACGACCGCTTCATGGTGCGCGTGAAGGAAGTCTACGAGAGCGCGAAGATCATGCGCCAGTGCCTGCGCGACATGCCGGGCGGGCCGATCGCCTCCACCGACACCAAAGTCGTGCCGCCCAAGCGCGGCGAGATGAAGCAGTCGATGGAAGCGCTGATCCACCACTTCAAGCTTTACACCGAAGGCTTCCACGTGCCTGCGGGCGAAGTCTACGTCGCGACCGAAAGCCCCAAGGGCGAGTTCGGCGTCTATCTCGTCAGCGACGGCACCAACAAGCCCTACCGCTGCAAGATTCGCCCGACCGCCTTCTCGCACCTTCAGGCGATGGACTTCATGTCCAAGGGCCACATGCTGCCCGACGCGACCGCGATCCTGGGCGCGATCGACGTGGTGTTCGGGGAGTGTGATCGGTGATTGAAACACCAAAGCTGATCCTTTGGTCCGCTCTTGCACTGCAGGCCCTTGGCTTCGTCGTTCTCATTACGTCAGAATTCGGCAGCGAGATAAGCAATGTCGCTTTCGGCGTAGTCGTTGCAGCAACTTTAGTGGAACTCGCTATGGCATTGCGTGCCAAAAGGGCGGGAGGTCAATAAATGGCTGACCGTACCCCCGCTCCCGACACCCCCGAACTGCGCGCCCGCTGGGGCGGCTTCGCGTGGACGCCGGAGAACAAGAAAACCGCCGACTGGCACATCGCCAAGTATCCCGAGGGGCGCCAGCGCTCCGCGGTGATGCCGCTGCTCGATCTCGCCCAGCGGCAGGTCGGCGCGGAGACCGACACGCAAGGGTGGCTCCCGCTGCCGGTGATCGAGTATGTCGCGCAATATCTCGACATGCCGGTGATCCGCGTGCTCGAGGTCGCCAGCTTCTACTTCATGTACAACCTCAAGCCCGTCGGAAAATTCCACGTGCAGGTGTGCGGCACCACGCCCTGCATGCTGCGCGGCTCGGACGACATCATCGCCGCCTGCAAGAAGCGCGGCATGAAGAAGGGCGAGGTCTCAGCGGATGGCCTCTGGACCCTCACCGAGGTCGAATGCATGGGCAATTGCGCCACCGCGCCGATGGTCCAGATCAACGACGACAACTACGAGGACCTGACCCCCGAGCGCCTCGACGCGGTGCTCGACGCGCTCGCCGCGGGCCAGCAGCCGAAGACCGGCACACAGGAGCCGGGGCGGCACACCTCCGAGCCTTCGGGCGGGCCGACGACGCTCAAGGAGATGGTCTCGGAAAATCACGATTACCGGGGCGAGTGGTGAAGTGAGCTCGATCGCCTACCTCTTCGGCGCGCTGGTGCTCGGCTTCATCGCCTTCAAGGTGCTGATGGGCCTCGTGCGCGTGGGGGTGATCCTCCTCATCTGCGTGGTGCTCGCGACTGCCTGGTCGCAGGGAGCCTTCGCGTGAACCCGGTGACGCTGCTCCTCGCGATCCTCGGGCTGACCGGCTTCGCGCTCGGCGCGGTGCTGACCGCGACGGGCCCTTACGAGATGGGCGTGATCGTGATGGGTATCGCGCTGGTCTTCCAGGTGATTTCGCTGGTGCGCATCAAGCGCGCCAAACAAAGGGATGGCGGAAATGCTCGCGGATAAGGACCGCATCTTCACCAATGTCTACGGCTTCCAGGACTGGGGGCTGAAGGCGGCGCAGGCGCGCGGCGACTGGGACGACACCAGGGCGCTGCTCGCGCGCGGTCAGGACGCGATCATCGACGAGATCAAGGCCTCCGGCCTGCGCGGCCGGGGCGGGGCGGGCTTCCCGACCGGGCTCAAGTGGTCCTTCATGCCCAAGGAAAGCCGCGACGGGCGGCCGAGCTTCCTCGTCATCAACGCCGACGAGTCCGAGCCCGGCTCGTGCAAGGACCGCGAGATCCTGCGCCACGATCCGCACAAGCTGATCGAGGGCGCGCTGGTCGCCGGCTACGCGATGCGCGCGCGCGCGGCCTACATCTACATCCGCGGCGAATACATCCGCGAGGCCGAGACGCTCCAGAAGGCGATCGACGAGGCCTATGCGGCGGGCTTCCTCGGCAGGAACGCCTGCGGGTCGGGCTACGACTTCGACGTCTTCATGCACCGCGGCGCGGGGGCATACATCTGCGGCGAAGAGACCGCGATGATCGAGAGCCTCGAGGGCAAGAAGGGTCAGCCGCGCCTAAAGCCCCCGTTCCCGGCGGGCGCGGGCCTCTATGGCTGCCCGACCACGGTCAACAACGTCGAATCCATCGCCGTCGCACCCACCATCCTGCGCCGCGGGGCGAGCTGGTTCGCGAGCTTCGGGCGCGAGAACAACAAGGGCACCAAGCTCTTCCAGATCTCCGGCCACGTGGAAAAGCCCTGCGTCGTCGAGGAATCGATGAGCATTCCCTTCGAGGAGCTGATCGAGAAGCACTGCGGCGGCATCCGCGGCGGGTGGGACAACCTGCTGGCGGTGATTCCCGGCGGCTCCTCGGTGCCGTTGGTGCCGGCCGAGCAGATCCGCCACGCGCCGATGGACTTCGACGGGCTGAAGGAACTGGGCTCCGGCCTCGGCACCGCGGCGGTCATCGTCATGGACAAGTCGACCGACATCGTCCGCGCGATCAGCCGCCTCTCCTACTTCTACAAGCACGAGTCCTGCGGCCAGTGCACTCCCTGCCGCGAGGGCACGGGCTGGATGTGGCGCATGATGGAGCGCCTGCGCACGGGCGATGCCGCCATCGAGGAGATCGACATGCTCCACGAGGTGACCAAGCAGGTCGAGGGCCACACCATCTGCGCGCTGGGCGACGCCGCCGCGTGGCCGATCCAGGGCCTCATCCGCCATTTCCGCCCCGAGCTCGAGCGGCGGATCAACGAACATAACGCGCAATTCCAAGAGGCAGCCGAGTAATGCCCAAGGTCACCGTAGACGGTCAGGAAATCGAGGTCCCGGCGGGCGCCACCGTCCTCCAGGCCTGCGAGCTTGCAGGCAAGGAGATCCCGCGCTTCTGCTATCACGAGCGCCTCTCCATCGCCGGCAATTGCCGCATGTGCCTCGTCGAGGTGAAGCCCGGGCCGCCCAAGCCGCAGGCCTCCTGCGCGCTGCCCGCCACCGACGGGCAGGAAATCCGCACCGACAGTGCGATGGTCAAGAAGGCCCGCGAGGGGGTGATGGAGTTCCTGCTCATCAACCACCCGCTCGACTGCCCGATCTGCGACC
>VFQU01000271.1_pt1 | contig 51771 bp, 52 predicted proteins | sample 3512311 | NCBI WGS metagenome assembly VFQU01 (sample SAMN10412377, study PRJNA504923) | tailings metagenome | isolation source: Relicate 3 Philex TSF3 active mining site | place: Philippines: Tuba, Benguet | collected 2017-08-29 | reverse complement strand
CGCATAATTACGATCGTTCTATGAACCGGATGCTACCTGCTCGTGGGGTGGCTTTTTATTTTTGGGAGCGCGATCGCACTCCTGCACTTAATCAATGAAGTCAGTCAATCCAACCACTTCAGGCACGAAGCCTGCGTCCCCAGGCTTAACTAATCAAGATTATATTTCTCTGTTCACGGGCACTCTACGTTTGACATATCAGGTTGTGAGGTCAGACGGGAATGAAGCGGGCTATGCTCACGTTAGGTTGGCTCTGTCGAAGCATGGTTGCACTGTTGGGTGAAACTATCGTCGAGACTGCTCGCGTTCAGGCACAAGTCATTCCCGATAGCACCTTGCCAACTGCAGTCACAACGCCTAACAATCTCGACTTCATGATCGATGGAGGTACTCGATCGGGCAACAATCTATTTCATAGCTTCAGCCAACTCTCCATTCCCACAGGTGGCTCTGCTCTCTTCAACAACGCTACAGATGTCCAGACCATCTTCGCCCGCGTTACCGGAGGCGGCGCTTCCAATATTGATGGACTCCTCAAAGCCAATGGCACTGCGAGTCTGTTTCTGCTTAATCCCAACGGCATTCTATTTGGAGTCAATGCACAGTTGAATATTGGTGGTTCCTTTATCGGAACGACTGGCAATAGCATCCAATTTGCCGATGGTACCGAATTCAGTGCCGTCAATGCTACCGCACCACCTTTGCTGACGATGAGTGTCCCTGTGGGATTACAGATGGGAAGCAATCCGGCATCCATTACCGTTCAAGGCACAGGGCACGCTCTGAGCACTCCTAATCCCAATGGATTACCTCCGATCTCGGTGGCTCCCAGTGCCACGGAATTACGGGTTCAACCAGGACAAACCCTTGCTTTGGTGGGTGGCAATTTGAGTCTCAACGGTGCGACCCTAAGCGCCCCTCAGGGTCGAGTTGAATTAGGCAGTGTGAGCGGTGCAGGGCTGATTCAACTCAATTCCACTACTCTGGGTTATCGCTTGGACTATGAGCAGGGTCAAAGCTTTGGAGATATTCAACTGGCACAAAAGTCACTCGTCGATGTGAGTGGAGTCAATGCGGGATCAGTTCAGTTCCAGGGACGTCAGATTCAATTCACCGAGGGTTCACTTATCCTGTCGCAAAATTTTGGTTACCTGCCCGGTGGGGAAATTCGCCTGCGAGCCTCAGGCTCGATCGACATGATAGGTTCAACGGATTCACTTATTTGGAGTGGAATTCGCAGTGACACGTTTGGCATTGCAGCGGGGAGTAACATCAGTGTCGTGACACCCAAGCTAACTATTCAAGATGGGGCAAGTTTGGCTAGTTTGACGCTGGGAACTGCGACGAGTGGAAATATCGACATTCAGGCATCTGCTATTAAAGTGTCTGGTTTTCTGCCCAACAATCCTAGGAGTGTGACTAGCCTGAGTACCTCTAGTTATTACAGTTCGGGAAATGCGGGTGATATCTTTGTCAATGGGGACAGTTTAGTTATCTCCGGTGGCGCTTCATTGACTTCAGCGACCTTAGCTAGTGGCGCAAGTGGTCAAGTCACAATCCACAATCATCAAACCACGATAACGGGCGGCAATCCCTTCGGGTTATCTAGCTCTATTAGCTCATTTACGTTTGCAACCGGAAACGCTAAGACCTTAACCCTGAATACAAACCAGCTAAAAATTCTCAATGGAGGAACCGTTGCATCAGCAACATTCTTTACAGGGAATGGTGGTGATCTCAAGATCAATGCGACGGAATCCATAGAGATCAGTGGCTACAGCCAGATCAATAACAGCAGCATCTCTTCTGCCCTACTCTTAGATCCGCGTGTACCACAGCTATTTGATCTACCTGTCCTCTTAGCAGCCAAGGCAGGAAATGTGAGCATTTCCACACCCAAGCTGATTCTGGCAGACCGTGGAACAGTGAGTGTAACGAATCAAGGAAGTGGTGACGGTGGCATGTTGAGCATCAAAGCCGATACGATTCAACTCAACCATCAAGCCAGCATTCAGGCAGAAACAGCGTCAGGCAATGGTGGGAATATTGCTTTAGACGTTAGCAAACTGTTACTGCTACGGAGCAATAGTGCGATCACGGCAACTTCGGATGGAAATGGTAACGGTGGGAATATTACGCTCAATTCACCCGTGATCGTGGGATTAGAAAATAGCGATATTGTCGCCAATGCAGCGCAAGGTAAAGGCGGAAATATCCAAATTACGACTCAAGGCATTATTGGATTGCAGTACCGCGATCTCCAAACACCAGAAAACGACATCACGGCTAGTTCCGGCATCGGCGTGAATGGCAATGTTGAAGTCAACAATGTGGGAGTCGATCCGAACTCTGGCTTAGTCCAGCTCTCTACCACGCTCATCGATTCTAACCAACAAGTCGCAGCAGGTTGTTCTAGCGCTCAAGGCAGTAGTTTTGTGATCACAGGACGAGGTGGGATTCCTCAAGATCCGACTCGGAACGTAAGCCACGATCGTGCTTGGAACGATATGCGTGATCTTTCGGCTTTTCACAAACCTGCGATCGCGCCAGTTCCAACTCAGACTGCCATGCTCGTAGAAGCAACAACTTGGTATCGCCATCCCCAAACCGGGAAGGTCGAATTAGTTGCAGCCCAACCGGCAAAGACTTCTTCAACAGTGACTTGTGCTGCAAAATATTGAATCAAGCGCGATCTCAGATGAGCTCATAGCCTAAAACGAGCAGCGCATTGCCCGTTTAGAATTCCCTACACTCAGCGATCGCACTCGGAGCCATAGAGGACTTTTCCTGATCCATCTGGAGAAAATCTTACGCACCATTCCCCATCCGCCAGCCAGATACGCAACGGATGGTGAACAAACTTACCGTAGATGAAGGCGAGAACCACGATAACCAGGGATGAAATCACGACCCCTTGAACCACTTCCAACGGGCGGGCTGTCCATTGATTTTCCATTGGCGCAAATCTTGAGGGACGGGCTTAGGATTCCCAGACGTGGAGTTCATCGAGTGCGGACTTCTAATCTCTAATCAAGTGCGTGTTAGAACCACGCTATAAGACTTCCAGCTATTAAAATCAGCTTCTAACACACAAAGAGACATGGTATCAAATCGGTATTCATAACTTTTTACTGGGATTTCTTCCCTTAAGAAGCTGTGAATACGCTTTGATATCGCGTTCCATCCTATTCAGTTGTGTTTCGGTTTTAGGGGTAATTTGGGGTAATGTTTTTCCCTGACCTTTGAAACCTATGGCTCAGGCGAGATTTGAACTTGCGACCTTGGGCTTATGAGTCCCCTGCTCTAACCACTGAGCTACTGAGCCTTACAACATTCCAATAATATCACAACTGTAACTACAAATAAAGCCCTATTTTGGAAGAAGCCTTCAAGGGAAGGTTGACCCTCCCCTTGAAGATCAATCTAACTTCGAGACTGAGGCAACAACGCGATCGGGTTTACAGCCCCCCGACCGGGTACATGAACTTCAAAATGTGAGTGAGGACCCGTACTGAAACCTGTACTTCCCATCTCAGCAATTTGCTGCCCTTGTCTGACTTGTTGACCCACACGAACCAGAATCCGGTTGTTGTGAGCATAGAGCGTCACACTACCATCTGCATGCTCAACTTCCACAAGCTTCCCGTAACCGCCATCATTCCAGCCAGCCGTCACAACTTTACCGGAAGCGGCTGCAACAATCGGAGTCCCAACCGGAGCTGCGATATCGATCCCTTTGTGCATCCGTCCCCAACGCCAGCCATAAGGAGAAGACAATACCCCTTTCGCAGGCCACATATAGCCCTTGAAGCGATCTCCTGGCATATAAGCATCGGAGCGCCCCAGAGGCGGCAAGTTCGGCGAAACCGTCTTGCCAACCGGAGAACGCAGAATAGGTGCGTAAGACTCAGATCCAGCTGGCGCAGTCGCAACCACTTGACGCTGTGGCTTCGGTGCGTCTGCTAACATTCGCTCTAAACGCGTTTGACCAGAGTTGTTTACATCAGAACTATTGGCACTACGGCTCGTCGTGCGAAGGGAAGAGACCGTACGATTCGGGTTGAACTGAGGATTACGACGAGAAGAAACTGCTTCGGCGGCCTTCGGCGCTTCACGATTTACAGAGCGAGATTGATAGCGTTCTCTCAGTCGCGAGATTTCGCCCAGCAAGGTATTCACGTACTGATCGTCAGATCGGCGCACATCCACCTGTTGAACTTCAGGCGCGCGATTACGAGCAGGGCGGAATGCAAACTGGCGTGCATCACCGCCAATCGCTAATGGCACACTCGGATTTTGAGTCGATGCCAAACTGGGGACGGTCGGAACCTGGATATCAGCAGGAGCCTGTACTGATGCAACAGGAGCTTGCGGGGCTGGCTCAGGGAGAGCTTGAGCAACCAGAGATTGACCTGATTTTTGAGGAACTTGAATGAATTGGTTTGCCTGCACCAAATTGGGGTTATTCAGGCGATTCAGTGCTGCTAGGTCGCGAGCTGTCATGCCATGCGCTTGTGCGATCGAGGAAAGCGTTTCACCTGGATTCACTCGATATGTGACAAGCTGCTGTGACTCTGCCTGAGGCATGATCGCAACGGTTTGAGATTGGGCTGGCTCCTCAGACTTCAACTCCGCCAAACTTTGCTTCAAGCGATCACGGTTTTGCTTCAATTCAGCGAGTGCCGTTTGCTTAGGTTTTGCGACAACCGATGCTACACGTTCCGATGTGGACTGGACTTGCGGTTGCGCGGGAATCACCGGAATAGATTTGAGATTCGGTAACGACTTGATGGGAGCGCCACTGATAGTAGCTGCCATACGATCGCCCATCGGTACCTGTAAAACTTGTCCTACCGAGAGGACTGCATTGGCTTGCAAGCTATTTAGATTCGCTAGCTTTGCAGCGTCGATGCCGTAGAGTTCGGCAATCTTCCAGAGTGTTTGACCCTCTTGAACAGTATGGGTCGTTGTGGAAGCAGCAACTGCAGTCGGTGCAGTGGCGGTGGGCGCATCTACCGAAGCAGGCGTGCCAGGTGTCAGGTCAGACGCTGTCGAATCAGTGGGGACAGCCGCTTGTGCCTGTTGGGGCGCAGCGAGTCCGTAAGCACCGACTGAGAAAGCGAGTCCAAACATGGCAGCAGAGGTCCGAACGGTTCGGGATGTCTCTTGGGGCAACTGCCGGGGCTGTTCTTCAGCGCTTTCGGGTTCGATCGCGCTAAACAGAACTGAGTTTGCGTCTTGCGGAACTGCTCGTTTCAAAAAAACGACCTCCTAAAGTGTGCAGCATTTAACTGTCATCGAGTGCGAAACCTTTTGCCAGTCACTCGATTTGGTTTTTCAAATCGTTCGGAGCCAATCCGGAGCCATTACTCAAACCAGGGAACCCGCTTCTCCCAAATTGGGAAAATCCGGAATGCTCGATGCATCTTTTCGTATCCGAAAGAATCGATAGCAGATATTCCAACTGGCTGTCAACTCGTCTGAGTTGAATAAACTGGCTGAATCCCAGATGCTGTAAGGCTGCAAAGAATTTAGAAAAATCCTTTGGCAACGAGGCAAAAATTAGGGGAGCCAGTGTGTTCATCAGGGTCAAGTGAGACAGAAAGTTTAGCTGATTTGGTGAACTCGGAGTGAATCATCCCGACTGAGATGTTTTAGAACAAATTCGAGATTTTAGTCAAGCCATTTGTCGTCCGTATTTGATGACAAGAAGTTAATGTAAAGAATATCATCGCTCAACCGTGAAATCATGCAGGCGACAGAGCACGTCTATTTGGTTTCTCTATGGTTTAGATTTCTGAAATCCAGTGTGGCTGGAGGTTTGAATATGATATTTACTCACAATTCAGTTGAATGAAGCTGGTAGAAAATCCGCGAGATTACGGACGCGAAGAATGAATTTTCAGATATGGATTTCTTATCTAAGAAGCGGCATTCGGTGATCTAAATAACTAATTAACTGTGAGAACGTTGCAGGTTGTGGGAGGAGCGATCGCGCTTGGGAAGAAATTGTGCGATCGCTCCTGCTCCTATCTATCTCATATCTATATATATATGTGGGAAAACAACTAACTCAGGTACCCGAGTTGACGGCGCGCTTCAAACAGCCCAAGTGCGGCGCTGACCGAGAGGTTAAAGCCCCGCACTGCAGGTTGAGTAATGGGAATATAGGCAAGAATTGGGCAAGTCTGCATCACGTCGTCAGGCAGACCTGCGGTTTCACAACCAAACAAGAGCCAGTCATCGTCTCGATACTGAATTTGGGTGAAGTTCTGGGTCGCTTTGGCACTGAAGCCGATCCAGCGTCCACCCTGGCTTTGAGAGTAAGTTTGGAAGTCGTCGATCGAATCGTGAACCGTGAGGTTGACGTATTCCCAGTAGTCGAGACCCGCACGCTTGAGATAGCGATCGCTAATTTCAAAACCTAGCGGGGCAACGAGGTGAAGTTCAGTTTGAGTTGCGGCACAAGTGCGGGCGATATTACCTGTATTGGGCGGAATTTGGGGATGAACGAGAACAACTTTAGGCATGAGTTAATCGATACTTTGGATGAGAATGAACGAGATCCTGCTTAAAAAGTAGAAAATCATGCTCATATACGATTTTTTAATGATTGAGCACAAAGAAGAATTGATTAAATATTCTAATTACATCGGCATATCCACCGAAAGTGAGATAAACCTCCTTGATTTGTTATCAATTTCCAACTTTTTAGTAGAAAAACTTGTGGTTTCTCTCAGATAAGCTCAGGCAGATCGCTTAGAAGATCCAGACATATCGCTGAGCAAGAAAATTAGCTAGAATTCCGATAGGATAAGGGTTTTCGTAATCTAGATTACAGTTTATCGACAAACAAAAAAGCCAGGTTGGAAAATTTTTTCTCCAATTTCTGGCTTTTTTAGGAATGAGATAGACGCTCTAATTGCTTTGAGCAGGATTTGTGGGAGCCGCTCCTGGATTTGGCGTAGCGGGAGCAGAATTGGTTGGGCTAGTAGTTGGGCTAGTGGTTCCCGACTCTGAAGCTGAAGGTTGAGTTGTACTTAACCGAGTGATTTGATCTTTAAATTGAGCAGGTGCGAGAGAGGTCGCTTTATCAAAGAGCGGTTTTGCCTCATCGTTTTTACCCTGTTCCTTCAGCACTAGGGCTTTGTAGAGAACTGGCTGAAAATCGTTGGCATTGGTTTTAGACGCCTCATCAAATGTGGTTAAAGCTTCGTCATAGCGTTTTTGAGACGCAAAAACTTTGCCGAGTAAGACTTGAACTGCAGTGGTATCTACACTATTCGGCTGAGTTTTATTGGCGGTTGGAGCTTGTTTGAGGGTGTCTTGTAACAGCCCGATCGCGGCTTCAGGACGTTTTTGTTTGATTAATAAGTCTGAAATTCCAGCGAGCGCATTCAGATCACCGGGTTTGGATTGCAAAATATTGCGGTAAGCTTGTGCGGCTCCTTCTGGATCGTTCAACTGCTGTTTTGCCTGAGCGAGCAGAACGGCATATTCAGTCTGATTCGGATTGAGTTTGACGAGTTTTTCGAGCGGGTCAATCACCCCTTTAACATCGTTGAGCTTGAGCCGCGCTTCTAAAAGCCCGCGCAGAGCAGTCGAGTTTTCGGGTTCACGCTTGAGAACTTCTTCGTAGCCTCTCGCTTGTGCTTCGATATCCGCTTTTTGATCTTGAGGAGTGGCGGCTTGAGAAGGGCTAGGATTTGGCTTATTGGCTTGTGAGTTACTGCTAATCGCAGAGGTAACCAGGGGTAACATCGTCACACCCAATAAGCCGACCGTTGCCACGATTAAGACAAGGTTCAGGAGCCAACGATTTTTGCGCGTTTCGGTCACGGGATTACCTCACAGTTCTTTGCAGAAGTCAACAGGCTAAATGGAATTAGCAGATTCAACGATAGCGCAAAGTTGTGAAATGGAGGCGGAAATGTGGGGAGTGGGGAGATAGGGGGTGAGGAGAGCAGTAGAGATCTCACATCATTTGCTTTTACCCTACTCCCTACTCTCTACTTAAACTAGGCTTGAGCAGGTCGCTGAGTTGCCACTGGCGTAGACGACGATCGCGGTTCTGCTGCGGGGTCAACTTCTTTCAGTTCGATGTGATTTAACAGCGTCGTGACAAATGCAAATAGGAGAAAGGGGAGCGATAAAACGAGAATTAAACCGACCGTTGCAAGTGCGTAAATAGGGCGACTTGCACCCATCATTGCCATTGCAGATGCCAAACTGAGAAAAATGACGATCAACCAAACAATAATCTGACCGTAGATGTCGCCAAACGAGAGCGTACAGACCATTCGGTAACGGTGCATGTTATTCATAATGCTCCAAACATCAGCAAGATTTGAGAGATTATCTAAACGTAACGCTGATCAACAGATGGAGTCGATTTCTCAAGAATATTGAAAGGATCTGTAATTTTCCCTCAAGGCAATGATCCGCAGTGGGGTAGAAAAGTTAATCAAATTGCGGCAGGCGGATCAGTTTGACGTGGCTGAGCGAGACAGTAAATAATCGATCGCACTTAACATCTCAGCAGGTGGACAGGGTTTGATCATGTACGCATCTGCACCTTGTTTCATGCCCCAGTAGCGATCGAAATCTTCACCTTTAATCGAACAGATCATGACTGGAATGTTCTGGCTGCGTGGATCACTTTTGATCCAACGGCAAAGCTCATAGCCATTCATGCGCGGCATCACGACATCTGTAATGACCAGATCGGGTGGATGTTTTTGAATGACGGATATGGCATCAACACCATCATTCGCAACGGCAACATCAAATCCTTGATGCCGCAATTCGGTAGAAATGAGTTCTCGCACAACCGCGCTATCGTCCACGACTAAAACCCAACTCATAGCGATTCCTTCCACTCAACCTGGTATCTAGCCTTACTATTTGCATTATTCATCGAACTTCAGACCGCTTCCGAGAAAAATCTGTGAAGAGAGTGTGAAGGGTTTAAACAGGTTTTTTGCCGTTCAGAACTGGAGTTCGGTTGATGGCGAGGGGTCGATCGAGATGTTTTGCCCGATATTGTCCTAAGACATATTGATCGACGTGTTGGAAAATGACGATCGGGGCTGTGACGCGGCAAGTAAAAAACTCGATCGCAGCTCGCCCCTCTGAAACTCGGACTTTGGGTGAAAAATCTTTCGGGGGTTCAGTTCGCCACTGCCAATTTGCAGAATCTGGAGGCGCATCGATCAATCGATGGTGTACCCAGTCTGCAACCTGCCCAATTTTTCCCATTTCCAGAAGTTCACGGCGTAAGAGTGAAGCAATCACAAAAGACCGGGGAGAATGATCGCCGTCGATCGCGTCCATGCAGTCTGCCAACGCGCCTTCAGGTTGAGGAGGATTGTCGCGTCCGCTGGCTGTGAGTAATGCTTTTTCCAGATGAGAAGTAGTACTACAGGACTCAGGTAGTGCCCAAGTTACGCCTGTCCCGTCTTCCCCTAGACGAAAGAGATAAGTCACTAAACGAAAATCAGGCTTGAGTTTGATGCTTGGAAGTGTCACGAGGACAGCACCAGGGTTTGTGGCGCTAATAAACCATCGCCCTTGATTATTCGGCATTTGCAGCGTTTCATCGAGTGAACTGCCGAAGTGAAATAAGCTGCCTAACTCCTCTAAGGAATCGGGTTTTGGAGGTTCATCCATGTTGTTGTAGAGATTGGGATGATTCTCAGATTCGGGTACAACCAAAGCAGATCTCAAATGTTGTCGAATTTTTTGGAGGACTTCGAGTGGAACTCTTTGGGTAGACATGGGTGAAAAGGGGCGGGAGAAGACTTCTATCGTTTCTATAAAGTGCCCCGAAGTCAGCTAGAAGTTTGTACGAGGAAATCGAGGAATCAGGGTGAGGAACTTGAGAAATCAGCAATCAAGAAATCAGCGATCGTCACGCATTGCGGTACGAAGGAGTACAGTCTCATTTCTCCCCCGTTCTTCATAACCCTTCATAATAGAAGGAGCTTTTTCACGATGTCGAAACTATGCCGAGAGACTTGCGAGGATTTATCAAACAGATCGAAGAGCGCGGACAGTTGCGTCGAATTAAGACGCTGGTTGATCCGGATCTAGAAATCGCTGAGATTGCAAATCGGATGTTGCAACACGGCGGGCCAGGATTGCTGTTTGAGAATGTGAAAGGGTCAAACTATCCGGTTGCTGTCAATTTGATGGGAACTGTCGAGCGGGTTTGCTGGGCGATGAATATGGAGTCGCCGCTTGAGTTAGAAACGTTGGGGAAAAAGTTAGCGCTGTTGTATCAGCCACGTCCGCCGAAGAAATTTTCTCAAGCGATCGAACTTGGGAAAGCTCTATATGATGTCGTTCAAGCTAAACCTGCGCGGGACTTTTTCCCTCCTTGTCAGCAAATTGTGCTGAAAGAAGGTGAGTTTGATTTTAATCAAATGCCGTTTTTGCGCGTGTATCCGGGTGATGCAGGTAAAGTTGTCACGCTGGGATTGATGATTACGAAAGATCCTGAAACGAAAATTCCGAATGTTGGAGTTTATCGCTTACAGGTGCAATCGCAGAATACGATGACGGTGCAATGGCTTTCGGTGCGTGGCGCGACTCGACATTTAAGAAAAGCAGCAGAACGCGGTGAGAAATTAGAAGTTGCGATCGCACTCGGGGTTGATCCTCTAATTATTCTGGCGGCGGCAACTCCTTTACCTATCGATCTTTCCGAATGGCTGTTTGCCGGAATTTATGGGGGAACGGGCGTACATTTAGCAAAATGCAAAACCGTTGATTTAGAAGTGCCAGCAGATTCAGAATTTGTGTTTGAAGGAACGATTACACCCGGAGAGACCGGTGTAGACGGGCCTGCGGGTGATCACATGGGGTATTACGGCGGGGTGAATGAGAAAGCGCCCTTGCTCAGATTCAACTGCGTGACGCATCGGAAAGATCCAATTTATTTGACAACCTTTAGTGGTCGTCCACCGAAGGAAGATGCCATGATGGCGCTCGCGTTGAACCGTATCTATACTCCGATTCTGCGTCAGCAAGTCCCAGAGATCATTGATTTCTTCTTGCCGATGGAAGCGTTGAGCTATAAAGCGGCGGTTTTATCGATCGATAAAGCTTATCCAGGTCAAGCGAGACGTGCAGCCTTGGCATTTTGGAGTGCGTTGCCGCAGTTTACTTACACTAAGTTTGTGATTGTGGTCGATAAGGACATCAACATTCGCGATCCGAGAGCCGTAGTCTGGGCGATTACGTCTAAAGTCGATCCGGCGCGGGATGTGTTTATCTTGCCTGAGAATCCATTTGATTCATTGGACTTTGCGACGGAGAAACCAGGTTTGGGCAGTCGGATGGGAATTGATGCGACGACGAAGATTTTCCCAGAAACAGATCGACCCTGGGCAGACCCGCTGAAGTCTGATCCGGATGTCGCGGCAATGGTCGATCGACGTTGGGCGGAATATGGGCTTGCCGATTTGGAATTGGGTGAGGTTGATCCGAATCTGTTTGGCTACCAAATCGAGCAGTAAGCAGAACAGCAGATCAGATTCGATTTCAGTTCGTTCATGACATTGAACCTTCTATGCCAAATGGCAGGGAGGAGTATCAGAACTGCGATCGCGCTCTTGATTACGAAATTAGAGAGATGTGTGGATTAAGGCATAGCCTAAACAGAGCATTCTGCCGTAATTATGCACTCAGGCAGAGGCAATTGATCTCTAGCTAAAGAGACAGGTGATTGCACCAGTTGCTGCCTAGACTGAGAAACTAAGCGAGCGAATGACTTGCTAAATTTGTTGAGATATGGAGGTTTAGCGATGACTTTGACATTCAAGCGGGCGATTACTCCTGGAGTTCTTGCTGCGAGTTTAGTCAGTGCAACTCTGCTGCCGATCAAACCTGCTGCCGCCGATCAAAACATCTGGCGGGACATTGGAATTGGGGCAGGAGTTGGAGCTGCATCTAGCGCAATCACGCGACATAAGGTCGTTCCGAATATTATCAACGGAGCTGCAGCTGGAGCAGCGGTCAATCAATCGCGAGATTTAACCACGAAGAAAGGTCAGCGTCCTGACTTTCTCAGAGATGCTGCTGTGGGTGCAGGAACGGGTGCAGCAGTTGGCTCCGTGACCAATCGCCGTCATGCAGTGCGGAATACTGCGAATGGAGCTGCAGTAGGAGCGGTGATTAATATTCTGACTCCGAAGCCCCGCCGTTAGGAATGGGAGGGGGGATATAGCACTCTTTAGAGAAATGCTATATCCCCCATTCCCCTATTAATTCAGAGAACATTTTCGGTGCGATCGACAACCTGAGTTTTACTCTGCCTTAACCTCAATCTGGTAGATTCCTCCTGATGCGAGTCATGATTGGAGTTCTACCTGATGAAACGCCGGAATTTGTTGCTTTTTCTGAGTGCAGCGGCGGGAACTGCTGCGATCGCGAGTCTTGCAAAGAATCATCAGAAGTTTTCAATCCCTTTTCAGTCTTCTGGCTCGGCAACTATCAGCTTCAAATCGGTTCAAGGTCCAATGCCGCTTTTGACAGATGCAATTGCCTCAGATCAGAGCATTTCGGCATTGGCTCAGTACGAAATTCAAGACGATCTGGTCTTACCTGAAGGCTTTACCTATGATGTGATTGGAGCCTGGGGCGATAAGATTGGAGACTCACGGTTTGGGTATAACAATGACTATCTTTCATTTGTTGAAACGGCTGCAAATGAAGGCTATCTCACCATTAATTTTGAATATATTAGTGCAATTCCTTGGTTGCAGAGCTACTCGAAAGTACTGGGTAAAAAGCTGCCTGTCGAAGCGGTTCAGGCAGAATTGAAAAAGAACGGCGATCGGGGGTTGAATGCGTTTGCCTTGGCTGAGAAGAATCCGCTCAAGACTCAGATCGCAACCATCTGCAAAGAAGCCTTGATTGATCAAGGAATGGGTGTGATTTCGATTCGCAAAAATGCAGAAGGCAAGTGGGAACGAACTTTTTCGCCCAACGATCGACGAATTACCGGAATTTCTGGTCTAGAAGATGGACGCTATCTCAAATGCACAGGAGCCGCAAAAGCCGTCTTTGAGAAGAAATCGGGTAAAGGGTATTTGGACAAATTGGGCGATCGTATAATTGGAACGTTTGCAAACTGTGCAGGAGGGACAACGCCTTGGGGCACTGTGCTTAGTGCAGAAGAGAATATTCAAACCCAAGTTCCTGATCCGGTGTATGCAGATGGCACTTCTTTTCCGCCCGATCGCGTGACGTTCAGAATCGACGATGAAGAAGTGTCTGGGCAGGGAAACGTCTTTGGGCTAGCAGGTAATAAGTACGGCTGGATTGTTGAAGTAGATCCTGCGAATCCCAAAGATTTCGGCACAAAGCACACTTGGTTAGGGCGTTATCGACATGAAGCAGTTGGAGTCAGAGCGGAAGCTGGTAAGCCGCTAGCATTTTATTCAGGCTGCGATCGACGAGGTGGACATATTTATAAATTTGTCAGCCGTGAGCAGGTTACTGATCCGAAAGATAAAGCAAATTCTCGGTTACTAGCTGACGGAATGCTTTATGCTGCAAAGTTCAATGAGAATGGCACAGGAGAATGGATTGCGCTCAAAGCAGATACCCCTGTGAATCCTGACGATCCAAGTGCGATTGTGGGTGGAATGATCAATCTCCCCAATCGTCCGGCAGGCGGCTTCTCGCCATTTCGCAAGCAAGCAGAGATTGTGAAATACAAACAAAAATTCAAAACCTTGGGCGATCTCTATGAAGGCAATCCAACCGAAAAACAAGGTGCGATTTTGATTGATGCTCACTATGCTGCGAATGCTTGTGGTGCAACCTGTACAGCCCGCCCTGAAGATACAGAAATTGCACCCGATGGTTCACTCTACATTGCGTTTACTTCTGGCTCACCCGATAGTCGCGATGGTGGTCCTGATCAGCGCATTTTCAAAGGGTCGAATGGCGAAGTGCCTTATGAGCATGGATTTGTGATGCACTTAACTGAGGAAGGTAATGATCCGGCTGCAATGACATTTCAGTGGAAAATGCTAGCCCTCGGAGGTGAACCAACCGCAGGTGGTGCGGGCTTCTCGAATCCGGATAACTTAATGATTGACCCTGATGGGCATGTTTGGATTGTGACGGATATGTCGTCTGACAAGCTCAATAAAGCAGTGCCAAAACGGGTTGGTAAAAACGGAGTTCCAATCAGCCAGTCGAATTTGCGCGGATTGTTTGGCAATAATAGTCTGTGGTTTGTTCCAACTTCGGGCGAGAATGCTGGCGAAGCGTATTTGTTTGCGATGGCTCCGATGGAGGCAGAACTTACAGGACCATTTATGAGTCGCGATCGCCAATCTCTCTTTTTGGCAGTTCAGCATCCTGGCGAATTTAAAGGGATTCGCCAGGGGATGAAATCTGAGGCTCGGCAATTTGCGATGAAAACACCGGATGGGAAAGATTTTACCCAAATCCGTCAAGTGCCGCTTGGATCTAATTTTCCGAGTAAAAAAGCGGATGCGCCACCTCGTCCTTGTGTCGTGGTGGTGTCGAGAGATGCAGGAAAAGCGATCGCAGGTTACGCGACAGATACAACGATCGTCTAAGACACGCGATACGGTTCGACTTCGCTTCACTTATGGCAACAGAGCCAAAGCAGAGTGAGCAAAGTCGAACCTTGAGTTTTAGAATCGCAGACCGACTCCACCTTGCAGGGTTGCGGCTGTGCCCCCATTCTTATAGCCATCAAACGCAATCACCGCATTGCCAAATACGACAACATTGCTGTTGGGTAATGCATAATCAATCCCTGGCTGAATCGCAAAACTAGTGCGATTTCCCAACACCGTATCTCCGCCGAGCGGAATCGAGGCCCCTGCTCCGATATAAATATCAGTCTGCCAATTCAGTGGGTAATCGTAAGAAACGGTGGGTACGATTGCGGTTCCACTGCCAATAAACGCTTGGGCGCGCAATGATATGGGTGCTCTGAGAAACTTGTAGCGTCCAGCCACAACCGCTGAAACGCGACTTCCATCTCCATCTCCGCTCGACAATCCAAATGCTGGTCCCACACCGACATAGCTACCATATGCGGCTTGCGCAGAAGCAGGCGCTTGAATTGCACAAATTCCGATGAGCGCTGCTCCACAAATACCAAGTTTTTTATCGAATCGTCCAAACAAACCTGTTAAAAATTCCATTGCTCGACTCCTCATGACCAGGAACAGCGACGCACCAAAATGCGATCGAATTATTTTTCATCATACCGAAGAATGCCCGATTCTCAAGCCCTACGCACTTAGTTTTGATCAGAACTTTGATCAGAAATAAAAGACTTTGGCGGAAACTTTTAGAATAGGGAAAGCTCCATTTATTCTGATTCGTTATGTCTGATTCTGCACTGGGCGATCGCTATTCTAATTTGATTGAACAAATTATTCAGCAAACGCTGAAGGGGAATATTCGATCCAAAGAACAGGTTTATCAAATGCTGGTGCAAGAGATTGAACCGGATAGCGGTGAAGTGTTTGATGCCAAATTTCGCGATCGCATGGTGCAGACTCAAACCACAGCGAATGATAAAAGTGATGAGTTAAAACAGGCGAAAGCGATGCGAGCGATGCGGGCATTGCAGACGATTGAAGGAGAATGGAAACGCTGGCAATCGGACAATCAAAATAGAAGTGCGATCGCAACTTCTGTGCGGCAACTTAATCAGGCAGATATACGCGATCGCATTCTGATTTTTCTGACGTTAAGCGATCCAAATCATCCTGAAAGCCTCAATTCTGATCAACTCAAGCAAGTTGCGCTGACTCTCAAGCAGCAACCGATTTCTGATGCAGAAACTCAGCAAGAACTCTCGCAACTTAGTGATGGAATTCTGCGAGGATTCAAATCTTGGGAGGTTTTGCAGCCTCATTTAATTAGCTGGATTTATAACCCGGAGCAATTAGGATTTGGAGGAATATCGAGAGGAGTCAGACCCTGGGAATTGTGGGCAGGGCAAGCGATCGGGAATTTGCCAAAGTCGTTTTTTGCGGCTCTTGATCAAGAACAATCCGCAGGAGAATGGGCAGAATCGCAGACTGAAGTTGCATTATCAGATTGGATTGAATTTCTGATCGTTGTGCAAACGTTACAACGAGGATTAGTCAGTTGGGCGGAAAATCAAAGCTATAGTTCCAAAGCAGGAACGTCAATGTCGGTTTCGATTTTTCTTACATTTGCGTTGATTTGGTCGGAGCTAGCAGGAGGATTTTCTCGATCGACAGGTTTGAATTCGATCAATCGCGAACGTTTTTCAGAAGCATCGTTTCGAGTCACGTTGCAGATTCTCCGCGTCTTTGCTCAACGAAAATACTTCCCCTTATATGGAACGATTTATACGTCTTTTACTGGAACTTACTTCCGCGAGGCAATGAACTATCTGAGTGAGCCTTTGAAGCGAGTGAAAGGAACCCAGGAAAAGGCGCGAATTCTGACGCTGATTGGATCGACACAGCGCATCATTGGCGCATTAGAGGTTGCAAAAGAGCTACATACACAGGCAAAGGAGATTGCTCAAGACGCGGGTGATAGGCGTTGTGAGATTGCGAATTTCAATCATTTAAGCCGCATTAGTATCATCGAGAAGAACTATGCAGAAGCGATTAGTACCAGTCAAAGAGCTTTAATTCTCAGTCGGCAATCGGGCGATCGTATGGGGGAAGCAAATGCGCTTGCTAACTTGGGCTATGCTGAGGTCTTTCAAGCTCAATTACTCGAATCTGATCCGGATGCTTATGAATTAGCGATCGGATATTTAGAACAAGGCTTAGCGCTGTCTGAAAAACTCGGAGATTTGCAGAGCCAAGCTTTATGTGCGATTAGCTTAGGCAGTGCTTACGTAACGCTGAATGATGCTGAACAAGCTTTGAAGTACCTCGAACAAGGCAGCTATGCGGCAGGAGAGTCAGGAGATCGCTATTTACATGCGCTCTGTTTAGCATATGTGGGCGAGGTGTTTTATCAGCGTCAAGATGCAGAAAAAGCAATTTTGGCTTCAGCAATGGCAATGTACAAGCTTGAACAGATGGGTTCAACGGATTGGCGCACCTCGGCTGGATTGCTCACGATTTTGCAAGGACAATTGGGCGATCGCTTCGAGCAGATTTTGCAAAGTCAGCGATCGAGTTTGATTGCTGAAATTGGAGTTGATGGCTTTGATTATTTAAGAGAATTACTCGATCAATATCGGCAAGGCTAGAGATTCATAGGAGATGATTAAAATCTGCGATTGGACTCCGCGCAATTAATTTATCTTCGCTACACTAATGTGTAAATCACAACATTAGTTTCATGTTTAGGGAGTCGAAAAAAATTAATGTTTTCATTTCTTACTCGCCGCAAGATGAGGTGTTTAAAGATGAGATAGAAAAGCACCTGAAACTACTGAAGTATCAAGGTGAGATAGTGATTTGGAGTGACCGGGATATTCTGCCCGGTGTTGAACTGGAGCGTGCGAAAGAAGAGGCTCTGAATGAATCTGATATTATTCTGCTTTTAATCAGTTCTGATTTTATTGAACAGCGTTGGAGTGAGGCGGAGTGGGCGATCGGGCGGCATCAGGCGAATCAAGTCCAGGCATTCTCAGTTTTGCTCCGTCATGTTGACATTGAAGGCTCGAAGTTAGAGACTTTACAATTTCTTCCAAGTAATGGAAAGTGGATTACTGAATGGCAACCTAGGGATAAAGCATTCACAGAGATTGCAGAACACATTCGGATTGCAGCGCAAAATATTCGGAAGCCAAAAATCAGCGTTCAAGCACAAATTACAGCTCGGATCCAACGAGCTAGACGTGCTATCCGGAAGCAAATCCAGCAAGCTACGATCGAGAGAAGACAGAGAAAAAGCCAACGTCGTCAGCAGCGACAGCAGAAAGCTGAAGCAAAGCGACGTGAGCAAGTTATGGCAGCTCAGTCAGCAGAACGGAAATATCAGCAGCCAAGGGAAGAAAGGCAATACTCTCGGCGGACAGTTCCCTATCCTACAACATTTCCGCAACGGCAAAAATGGAAGATGTCGTGGTTGAGAGTGTGGCTAATAAGGTTGATTGTTTCCGTCATTTCGGTTGGATGTCTGATTTCGGGCGTAGTAGGATTTCAGGTTGCCTCGGATCGCCCAATTCGTTACAGTTCACCCGAATTTTGTTTCAAACAATGGCAAGCTTGTCAGGCTTTGTTGTTGAAAAAAGCAAGCGCAGCGGATTTCTTCGATCGAGCTTCTTTCCAAGCTAAAGCAGGAGATCTCAAAAGCGCGATCGCAGATTTGGATCAAGCCATCATTCTCAAAGCGAACTTCGTGCTGGCTTACTATAATCGCGGAAAGATTCGCTTCAGTTTAGACGACAAACAAGGTGCGATCGCGGACTATAGCGAAGCGATTAAACATGATTCAAAATTTGCACCTGCTTACAAAAATCGTGGAACTGTCCGGGCGACTTTGGGTGACAAACAAGGCGCGATCTCGGATTTGGATCAAGCGATTCAATTGAATCAAAATTACTCAGGGGCTTATTACACTCGTGGAAGGGTTCGGATAGAGTTAGGTGATAAGCAGAACGCGATCGCAGACTTTGATCAAGCAATTAAACTGAATCAAAACTGGGAAGACAGCGGTCTCTACGAAGCTTACTTTTATCGAGGCTCCGTGCGTTTTACTCAAGGAGATAAGCAAGGCGCGATCTCAGACTACACTGAAGCAATTCGGGCAAAATCAGATTATGCGATCGCTTACAATGCGCGGGGGCAAGCTTACTCTGAGCTTGAGGGAACTGAGAATCGGAGTACTGCGATCGCGGATTTTGATAAAGCTATCCAATTTAATTCAGAGTTTGCAGAAGCTTATCGAAATCGTGGACTTGCTCAGTTTGCAATGGGGAATCGTGCTAGTTCGATCGCTGACTTCGACAAAGCGCTTAGTCTTGAGCCGAACCACCCCATGAACGCGGAAATCTACTTCAAGCGGGGGCAGCTTCATCTCAGGGGATTGAATCAAAGTCAAGCTATGTCTGATTTTGGCAATGCAATCAAGCTCAATCCAAAAAATGTGCTTGCTCATAATGAGCTAGGTAAAGTTCAGCTTGCGTTTGCTTATGATAAACAAGCAGCACTGACAAGCTTCGATAGAGTGCTCGAACTTGATCCTAAACGCTCAAGTACCTACAAAAATCGAGGTCTAGCACATTTCAAAGTTAGAAACAATAAATCTGCGATCGCAGATTTTGACAAAGCAATTGCACTCGACCAAAACTGGGAGGAGAAGAGCGATCGCTATGAGACCTACTATTACCGTGGTATTGTCTATATTGAATTAGCAGAAGAACTTGATCAAAATGCAACGTCTGCCAGCGCTGAAGAACTGCTCAACAAAGCAAATCTAAGCTTTACCGAAGCGATTAATCTCAAGAAAAACTTTGCTGAAGCTTACACAAATCGGGGACTCACGCAGACTGATCTAAAGCGTGCATTGGCGGATCATAATCAAGCGATCGAGTACAAACCAAATTTCTCCTTCGCTTTCTATAACCGTGGTAATACCTGGATTGGGCTTGGCAAGAGCAATAGCCTTAAAATCCCAAGAATGAATAGAGAAAGTGCGCTATCCGATTTTACCCAAGCGATCGAGATTAATGAGAACTGGCAGAATGCCTCTTTGCACGAAGCGCTGGCTAAAAGGGGGGCTTTTCGTGCAGAAGATGATATAGAAGGCGCATTCAAAGATTTAGACCGAGCAATCAAGCTGCGCTCAGACTATGCCTTTGCCTACTACGTACGCTCCCAAGTTCGGCGAACACAAAACCCACTCATAGCTGGCTGGAATAAAAGTCGAATTCTCAAAGACTTAGAAGATGCAGGTAAATTCGCTCTACAGCAGGGCAATCATAAACTCTATCAAACGGTAATAAAAGATATCGCAAAAATAAAGGATTGAAGTCTTTGATGGACGAGGGCTTAGTTCATCTACGGGATTTTTCAGCTTTGGAGCCAGCGATGAGTCTCAAACTCTAGAGGGACGTGCTGGAGTTTGAGGTTTACCAAGATCGATGAGTTGTTCAAGCTCATGAATTATGGCAACCCTAGATCAGGCAAATATTGATGCAACGATCGCAGCACTGGAAGCAGGAATTACAAATATTCCAGTTGAACAAGCGATCGAACTTTTGGAAGCGTGGCAATTACAGCTTCGGGGATTAGCGATCGCAGATGATTTGAAAGAGTTGCAAGATGCACTTCGGAAAGGGAAAAGTGCGGATGCGATCGCGAATTTGCTCACCAGTTTAGGTGGAGACACTTCAAGTGAATTGACGATCGAACTTTCTGCAGAACATGCAGCGAAAGTTCGACAATTATCGAGTCTGCTAACTCAGGCAGGAGTCGCATTACGAGGATAGAGTTTCGCGATCGAGAATGAGATCAATCAATTGATTCACAACTCGATCGCGCGATAGCTCCATTGATTCTTCTCCATAAAGCATTTTTTGCAAGATCACCCAAGAGACCATTGAGCCGAAGAAGATTTGAGCGATCGCTTCTGGGTCATGCAGCTTGAGTTCTTTGTGCGAGCGCAAATATTCGCAAAGCATTGCTTTTCCACGCTGCACAACCGCTTGTGTATAGAGTCTTGCTAATTCTGGGAATCGCTCTGATTCGCCAATCACAATTCTCAGTAGTGGAATATAGTTGCCGCGATCGACCACATCATTGAAGAAAATTTCTGCTAATCGGCGGAGTAATTGTTCAGGCTCAACCTTTTGATGATCGAGTTCAAATAGAGCGGTAAAGCGAGTAATCGTCGCTTGCTCGATCAGTGAGCGAAACAATCCCTCTTTGTCTTGGAAGTAACTATAAATTGTTTGTTTAGAAACGCCTGCCTCTGCTGCAACACGATCCATACTCGTTCCAGCATAGCCGGATGTGAGAAAGACGGTCATTGCACCTTTGAGAATTTGCTCTCGTTTAACCACTTGACGATCCGGGGAAAGTTTCGGCATTTGGTGAACTTTTCCAAAGAAAACATTGTTTAATCATACTAGACCGTCTAGTATGATTTGTATTCTGCAACCAGACTTCACAATATGGCTCACACTCTTCCACAGCCTGCAGATCACGTTCCAGATGCGCCATCTCAGAAGCCATCTCAGAAATCGAAGCGAGTGTTGATCATTCCTGCGGTTTTCGCGATCGTCGGAATTGGATTTGCTACTTGGCACTTCTTGCCAAAGCCAGAAGCCACGACCTTACCGCTTAGCGGACGCATCGAAGCCGATGAAACCGATATCGGTGCGAAAACAGCCGGGCGAATTAGTGCAATCAATTTTCGCGAAGGAGATGAGGTGCAGAAAGATCAAGTTGTCGCGCAATTGATCGATGAGGAAGTGAATGAGCAATTGCGGGCAGCAGAAGCACAGGTCGCAGCAGCACGGCAAGAAGAACAGCAGGCGCGATTAGAGATTACAGTTGCAGAGAGTCGGATTCAAGAAGCACAGTTGAATGTGCAACAATCGCAAGGGGATTCGCGGGGGCGAATTGATCAAGCGACTTCTAATGTCTCGGCAGCAAAGGCACAGTTAGCACAGTCAGAAGCTCAAGTAAAGCAGGCAGAAGCTCAAGTCAAAGAAGCGCGATCGCGAGCCAAGCTAGCAGCATCCGATCGAGATCGCTATGCGCGGTTAGTGACTCAAGGCGCTGTGAATCGGCAGCAGTTTGATCAAGCCCAAATGAATTTTGAGACGGCTCAGGCAGGCGTAGAAACGGCGATCGCCACTTTACAAGCGCGAGAAGAAGCGGTGAATGCAGCGCGAGATCAGTTGAATGCGGCGCAGGGTGGATTAACCCAGACTGAAACGACCGAATTGAATCCGGAGATTCGCGGGGCACAACTGGCTGGATTACAACAGCAACGACAGCAAGCTCAAGCAAAACTCGCTGCCGCACAGGCAAAAGTGAAAAATGCGTTAGCCAATCAGCAACAGATTCAGAAACGCTTAGATTCTTTCGTTGTGAAAAGTCCGATTCGTGGTGTGGTTACGGCTCGACCTGTTGAACCTGGAGCAGTGGTGGCAACGGGCAAGACATTGTTAACGGTGGTTGATTTGAACACAGTTTACTTACGAGGATATATCCCTGGAAGTAGTATTGGCAAAATTCGTGTAGGTCAGCGCGCTCAAGTATTTTTAGATTCTGCTCCGAAAGAGCCGCTCAGTGCGAGAGTCGCTGCGATCAATCCAAAAGCTTCGTTTACGCCAGAAAATATCTACTTTCGCGACGATCGAGTTAAACAAGTTTTTGGAGTCAAAATTGCGATCGACGATCCAGCCGGATTTGCCAAGCCTGGAATGCCTGCGGACGGGGAAATTTTACTCAAGGAGTAGAGCTATGACTGCGATCGTATCTGCTCCTCTTTCTCAGCGCGTTGCTGATCCGATTGTTCAAGTGCAGCACTTGCAGAAACAATATGGTCAGGTGACGGCAGTTCGCGGGATTGATTTTAGTGTTGCTGCGGGTGAATTGTTTGGCTTAATTGGACCAGATGGAGCCGGGAAAACGACGACCTTTCATGTTCTGGGAGGGGTGATGGAAGCAACGGCTGGCAATGTTCAAGTGTTGGGACGATTGCCGAGAGAGGCAAGATTGCAGATCGGCTATCTCACTCAGCAGTTTTCGTTGTACTTGGATCTCAGCATTGATGAAAATCTGCGCTATATGGCTGGCTTGCGAGAAGTTCCAGATCATCTTTTTCAACAGCGGCGAGAGAAGTATCTGCGATTGATGAGTTTAGATCAATTTAGCGATCGCTTAGCTGGACAACTCTCAGGCGGAATGAAGCAAAAACTTGCGCTCTGTTCTGCTTTAATCTCTCAGCCTCAAGTGCTTTTGCTTGATGAACCGACAACGGGTGTCGATCCCGTGTCGCGTCGTGAATTCTGGGATGTGCTTGCGACTTTAGCAGCCGAAGGAGTGACGATCATCGTAGCAACACCTTATTTAGATGAAGCAGAACGCTGCAATCGAGTTGCATTGATGTATGACGGAATGATTCAGCACATTGGCACTCCGGCTGAATTGAGACAAAGTTTAGGCTTGCATCGACTGGAAGTGCATACCCCGCAGCTTGCAGTCGCCGAACAGATGTTGAGCGATCATCGCGAGATTGCAGATGTGCAAACTTTTGGCGATCGCTTAGATGTGTTAGTCGTCGATGAAAAAGTGGGAGAGCGAGCCATTCGAGAGCAATTTCGCGATCGACAGCTAGAACTCTCCTCACTCCAGATTACAGAACCCACGTTAGAAAATGTTTTCGTCACTCAACTGCGGCAGCAAGGTTTAGCTCCGAAGATTTTAGAATTTCCGCGTGCTCGATCGGGTCGGAAATCTCCAGAAGAGATTGCAATCTATGCGCATAATCTCAATCGAGTCTTCGGCACATTCCAAGCAGTTAGGAATGCGAATATTGAAGTTCGCTACGGTGAGATTTTCGGATTACTTGGTGCGAATGGAGCTGGAAAAACCACCACGATCAAAATGCTGTGTGGATTGCTGCCGTCTAGCTCAGGTGAGATTGCCCTTGGTGGAGAACGGGGAAATCTTCGCAGTCGCGATTTGAGAAAGCGTATTGGCTATATGAGCCAGAAATTTACGCTATATGATGATTTGTCGATCGTTCAAAATCTAGAGTTTTACAGTGGTGTGTATGGCGTGCCTCGTCAACACAGACGCGAGAAGATCGACTGGGTACTTGCAACCTGCGGACTCGAAGGACAGGAAGATATGGTCACGGGACAATTGCCGGGGGGATGGAAGCAACGGGTTGCTTTTGGCGCATCTGTGATGCATGAGCCTGATATTTTATTCTTGGATGAGCCGACATCTGGTGTTGATCCGCTCGCAAGACGGCAATTCTGGCGATTGATCAATGATTTTGCCCGAAATGGTGCTGCGATCTTGGTTACTACTCACTATCTGGAAGAAGCAGAACAATGCAATCGAATGAGCTTTATGGTGGCAGGTGAAACGGTACTAGAAGGCTCACCGAGTCAGATTAAAGCAGCGCAACCTGGACAACTGATCGAAGTCGTTGTTCCTCACGCTCAAATTGCTTCCAACTTACTCAAGCAACAGATGGAAAGTTGGCGTGTTTCAATTTTTGCCGATCGCTTACATGTGGTCATCGATCATCCTGAAGAGATTGAAGAACTGCGATCGCGGCTCATCGCTGCAAATTTATCTCCTATTTCCCTACTTCCCATTCCCTACTCCCTCGAAGATGCCTTTATCGGGGTTGTCCAGCGCGCTCAGGCAAAGCTATGAAACGTATTCTCACTCAAGCTCAAAAAGAACTGGCTCAATTTAGACGCGATCGCTTAACTCTAGCACTGGCGTTTATTTTGCCATTGATGACCTTATTCATTTTTGGATTTGCAATTCGATTGGAGGCAAAGAATATTGCGTTGATTGTGCAGGACTTCGATCGCACTCATCTCAGTCAAACTTATACAGAAAGGCTGTATGTGACGAATCAATTTGTTCCGGTGCAATGGAGCGGGCTTGATCCATTACGAGATGGCATCGAACGCGGGATTGCTCAAGCTGCTGTGATCATTCCGCCTAAGTTTAGTGCAGATGTGGAAGCAGGTCGATCAACAAATGTGCAAGTGCTGATTGATGGAACTGATGTGAACAATGCGCGGGTGATCAAGAATAGTCTTCAAGCCTTCACAAATGCGTTTATTCAGGATGAAGGTTTACTACGATCGTCTCCTAAATTAGTCGCAAAAATTCGATTGTGGTTTAATCCTGGGCGGCAAGAATCTCTGTATATTGTTCCTGGAGTGTTTGGGGTGATTTTGGCAGTTTATCCGAGTTTACTTGCAGCGCTAGCAATGGCGAGAGAGAAAGAGCAAGGGACGATTCTACAAACTTACGCCTCTAATATTAGTGCGGCTGAATTACTTTTAGGAAAATGTTTGGCTTATTTTCTAATTGCGATCGGACAAGCGATCGTGGTGATAGGAATTGGAGCAGCGATTTGGCAGTTGAGGTTTGTCGGCGATCCGACTCCGTTTCTGATTGGAGGAGCATTGTTTCTGCTAGCAAGTGTGATGTTTGGATTGTTAATTGGAGTGAGAACTGGAAATCGATCGGTTGCTGTGCAAGCGGTCGCAACGGCTGGATTTTTACTTGCGCTCTTGTTATCCGGCTTTATCTATCCACTCAGCAACATTCCATTTCCGTTATCGCTAGTTTCGAGTGTCGTTCCAGCGCGATATTTTATTGAACTATCGCGAGATGCGTTTGTTCGAGGAGCAGGATGGCCGGGAGTTTGGACGGCTCCGCTGTGTTTAGCCGCGATCGCGTTTGTATTGTTCAATATCGCTCGTCGAATCCTAGGTCGAATGCAGCTACCCGGATAGCTTGCAGTTGAAGAACAAAAGAATGCTCCTATTCCCCCACTCCCCCATTCCAATTTATTGGAGATCAACCCATGCCTATCCTTCGTCATTTCCTAGCCAGTCGATTTTTTGTCCTAGCACTCAAGGAAATTCGGCAGATTCTCCGCAACAAACAATTGATCTTTTTGCTTGTCTTTCCGCCAACAGTACAGCTTTTGATTTTCGGATTTGCTCTGAGTCCGAATGTGCAGCATCTGAAGCTTGGAGTCGTAGACTATGCGAACACGACGCTGAGTCGAGAATTGACGGCAACAATGACGGTCAATCGGGTCTTTGACGTTAAATCGAGTCCGCTCGATGAGCGCACATTAGGTCAGCAAGTTCAAAAAGGCGAGATTACAGCGGGATTAGTCATTCCAAGCGATTTTAATCGATCGCTCAAAGGCGATCGACCTGCGGAAGTGCAAGTTCTCATTGATGCAGTAGATGCGAATACAGCAGGGATTGCTAGTGGCTATGCGTCTCAGATTATTCGACAATTTGGGCGGCAATTTTCTCCTGATACGGTTCCTCCAATTCAAACCGAAGCTGCAATCCTCTACAATCCGGGATTAGTTTCAAGCTGGTTTATCGTTCCAGGTGTGATTGGGCTGGTGCTTAATCTGGGTAGCTCTTTAGTCTCAACATCAGCGGTCGTGCGAGAGAAAGATACGGGGACTTTAGAGCAGCTACTTATGACTCCTGCGGCAGATTGGGAGATTATCTTAGCGAAAGTTGTACCTTTGTTCTTTTTACTATTAGGTGAAGTGATGTTGGCACTTTCGGTAGCTTACTTTATCTTTCATGTACCGTTTCGCGGGAATTTGTTGTTGTTTCTATTTTTTTCTGGGCTGTATGCTTGTGTTGGAATTGGAATAGGCTTTTTACTAGCAACGATTTCGCGATCTCAGCAGCAAGCAATTTTGACTTCGTTTTTTATCAATCTTCCGTTGATTCAGCTTTCAGGAGCGATCGCGCCTGTAGAAAGTATGCCGAAGTTTTTTCAAATCCTGTCGCTTGCGAATCCACTGCGACATTACATTAAAATCGCGCGAGGCGTTTTGTTGAAAGGCAATGGATTAGATGTGCTGTATCCAGAGGCGATCGCGCTTTTTGTATTTGCGATCGCGTTTCTGTTGATTAGTACAAATCGATTTCGCAGTCAGTTGAATTAGACTCCTGAATAAGGCGTTGATGCGAAAGTTTTCGTCTGATCGGTTAGTAAAACGCGATCGCATAAATGAAACAATTCCGTCTCAGTTTGAGTCTGGCGCATCGACTTCAAAAAATTCCCTTCAGCATCAATACTCAGCGCAACATAGTTCAAAAACATCTTGAGATAGCCAAGTCTTGCACGCTCTGGAACATTTGCTGCTGTTGGAGTTTTCCATAATCGATCGATATACTGGCGCACTTCAGCTAAAGGTACAGGAGTAATTTCCTCCCCTTGTAACCCTTGTCGAATTTGCTCAAAAATCCAAGGATTTCCAATCGCCCAACGCCCAACCATTACGCCTGCTGCACCTGTTTTAGCCAGAACGTCGATCGCCGATTTCGCCGAATGGACATTGCCATTTGCTAGCACAGGACAGTTCACCCATCGAACTGCTTCAGCAATCAAGTCGTATTTCACAGTACCGTGATACATATCTTTGACAGTTCGGCCATGCAAGCTGAGTAGATCAACGTTGTGGCGATTGATCAGGTCTAAAATCTTGTAGAAATTATCTGTATTGTCAAACCCGACTCGCATCTTGACGGTAAACGGTCGATCGGTCACGGTTTGCCGGAGTGCGCCTAAAATCTGATCGACTTTTTCAGGTTCTCGTAGCAATCCGCCACCCACATTCTTTTTGTAGATTCTAGGTGCTGGACAGCCCATGTTCAAATCGATTCCAGCACATTCATAACGACACAGTTCTTTTGCAGTTCTAACTAAATCTGGAATGCTTTCCCCAATCATCTGCGCAAAAACAGGTCGCCCTGTATCATTCTCAGTAATCGCTTCGAGAATGGTGCGATCGAGTCTCGATGTATCATTCACCCGAAAATACTCAGTGAAGAAATAATCCGGGCTACCGTACTGAGCGATAACTTTCATAAACCAGAAATTCGTCACATCCTGCATCGGTGCAAGAGCAGTGAGCGGTAAATCTGGATGCGACGATTGAGGGAGCATAGAGAAAAGCGCGATCGCTCGGATTGAACTCGCTCACTCTATCAAAAAACAGGGTTCAATAAGGGAATGGGTTGACTATTTTAGATAGCTTTTAAGCTGAGTGCGCACCTCAAAGAAATCTTCCCAAGCTAGATAAGGCTTTTTCTGCTCTTCTAAATATTGAGTCAGCGGTGGACGTGCAAACACGAGAGAAGCTGCCATTGCGAGATTCCAATCTGTCACCGAATCTCCGATCGCAATTGTCTCATCTGCTCCATAGGTCGCCATAATCTCAGCTTTGGCAACAATTTCAGTGCCACTCTCATAGGGCGAATTCAAACGTAAGCAAGCATCTGCCGTATCAATATCCATCGCATGAATTGCCACAATGCGATCGAGAAACGGTTCGAGTACAGCTTCCACCATGCCTCGAAATCCACCCGAAATCACAATAAATGGGATCGACTCTTGCTCTAGAAAATTGAGTAACTCAACAAACCCAGGTCGAATCGCTTTTGGGCGCGTGAATTCAATAATATCCGAGTAACTCGAAGAAGGAATCGCTTCCACCATTTGCCGCACACCCTGCCGAAGCGTGACTCGTTTTGAGTAGATTTCAGGCAGCACTTGAGCCGCAGCTTCAGGTGCAAATCGTTTCAACATTGCTACAAATGTTTCTTCGACTGTAATCGTGCCATCGAAATCACAAAAAACCATTCGCTTCACAGACAACCCTCAACCCATCGCAGTTTGCCTTGTCAATTGTAACTGCTGAATGAGAGCGACAGTTTGCTGATACGCGATCGTATGTCCGTGTTGCTCAAACAGAGAAGCTGCATTCTTCAAGTCTGAAAGTGCGCTTGCTGCTCGACCCTTCTGAGCGTGAGCAATTCCTCGCTCTAAATATGCGCTTGCATGATCCGGTTGAAGTGCGATCGCAGTTGTAAAATCGGCGATCGCCGCTACAAAATTTCCTTGCCAGCGATACAGACAGCCGCGATTGTAGTAAGCTCGCTCATCCTGTGTGTTCAAATCAATCGCTTGACTAAAATCTGAGATTGCCTTTGGCATCTGCTGCAATGCAAAATAAGCTAAACCGCGATCGGTATAAATTTCAGCGATCGTGGATTGATCTTCTGGCTGTTGAGCGAGTGCTCGATCGTAATCAATTAAAGCCTGCCAGTACTGTTGCATTGCGACTTTTGCCAATCCGCGATTAAAGTAAGCGCGAACATCAGCATGAGTGCGTAACAGAGTACTATTATCCGCGATCGCAGCTTGATAATTGCCCATGCGATAGTAAGCCAGTCCACGATTGAGCAGAACTTCGGATTGATTAGGCTGCTGATTCAACGAAGCTGTACAATCCGCGATCGCCTCTGAATAATGGGCTAATTCAAGCTGAGCAAGACAGCGATTCGCATATGCTAACGATTGATTTTGATCAGCATCAATAGCAATGCTAAAGGCACGGACTGCATCTTCAAACTGCCCAGTCTGTAATGCTTCAACGCCTTGATGAAACGAGATCGAGCAAGATAACGCAGGTTGGGGCGTAATCAGCCATATCAAAAATGCCATCAAACCAGCGAACACTTGCAGATAATTCGGTCGGCTCATCAGGCTAGCTCCAGTGACGCGATCGCTTTCATTGTGAAAAGGCTTTTTGATCCCGTCAAACGACACTCCGTAGAATATAAAGTTAGTTAAACAAGAATTGATATCTGTTGAGTAAAATGATCAACTGTGTCGCAAATCTCTCAAATTCAGCCGCGATCGTGTCTAAAATTGCGTTACACCAACTCTGATTAAGATATGTAAACGTTATCAGACTAAATCGAATAATGGCTCGCCTTCACCCTTATGATTATGAATAACTCACGTAAGAATTCGTAAGAATTAAGGGAGATTATTAGGCGTGGCAATTCCTCTTTTAGAATATTCCCCGATTTCACAAAACCAACGGGTCGCTGGATATGAAGTGGGAAGTGATGAGCAGCCCCGGATTTACTCCACTGAAAACTTGCTGTCCCCATCCGATATGGACACGCTGATTGAAGTGGCATATCGTCAAATCTTTTTCCATGCGTTTGCAGCAGACAGAGAGCGTTTCTTAGAATCGCAACTTCGCAGTGGACAAATCACCGTGCGCGACTTCATTCGCGGACTCGTACTTTCTGATACCTACAAGCGTAGCTTCTACGATCTCAACAGCAACTATCGCTTTGTGGAACAGACCGTTCAACGGGTGCTAGGACGTGATGTCTATGGCGAACGTGAAAAAATCTCATGGTCTATCGTGGTTGCAACCCGAGGAATTGTTGGGTTTATCGATGATCTGCTCAACAGTGCAGAGTATCTAGAAGCGTTCGGATACGACACGGTTCCCTACCAACGCCGTCGCATCTTGCCGAGCCAAACTGCTGGAGAACTTCCGTTCAACATCAAATCACCCCGCTACGATGATTACTATCGTGGCAAGCTTGGCTTCCCGCAAATCATGTGGCAGTCTACGGTTCGCAGTTTTGTGCCTCAAGACAAGCAAGCCAAAGCAGGCAGCCCAGCAGCGTTCTTGGATATGGCACGCAGTATCAGCCCAAGAGTTAATCCGCCGCAACTGATCTCTGCACTCAACATTGATATTGAGAAGTCAGTTCCTTATCGTCGATAAGTGCTGAAAGTTTGATCGATCAGTTCCGAATTAAGTCGATCGTTGAAAACCTGAAAGTAAGAGATTTTAGATTCTCTTGCCTTCAGGTTTTTCTATTGGCAAAAACGCTCAAGCTCGATCGGCGTTCTCTTCTAAAAAGCCTAGCTCTAGTAACGCTTTTCGGATTTTCGCTTTAGAGGGCAACACCTTTGGTGCAGTCAACTCTAGTTCACGAGCCGTGTCAAATAGCTCCCGAATTAAGCGATCGAGCGAATCTTCCTCAGCCGTTTCAGGAAGCTGTTCGATTCGCCCTTCGTAAGCCAACGTGTAAAGCTCTAAATGGTTCTTGCCAATCACTCTTGCAAGCTTTCTCAACGTTTCAGGGGTCGGACAAGTCCCTTTAAAGCAAGCACCCCTCAAACGAGGTTGAGGCACACCGGATAGCTCTGCCAAGCGATTCATACTGATTTGATTTTCTTCCAGATATCGGAGAATAAACTGCCCTAACGGAGAGCAATCTTCAGCTTTAATCTGCAACCGGGCTGGCATGACTCAAGATTCAGAAAGAGTAAGTATCTCCAGAATAATTGGCAAGGTGCAGCTTAAACAGAGATGATCAAAATTGTCATATCACCACTCCTGCCCTTCGCCTCTCCAAAACGCTAAGGGGTCTGGGATTAAAGGACAAGGCGGATAAAATCGCAAACAGTCTTCCTGTCCAGGCTGCACGATCGGTGGTGTAATCTCCAACCCTAGACAAAGATGCGTCAGCGATCGCGCAAATTGCAAATGATGACCCGGTGAGCCTGCATGAGCATGAGCATATTCGTGCAGAACCAGGAGCAACCAATCTTCCGGCAAGACTCGCCCCACATCGACCAAAATCGTGATTGGCTCAGTTTCAAGATTACAAATGGCATCGATGCCAAACGATCGAGCAAACGGTGCTGCAAAAATTTGGAGATTCGGCTGCTCCCACGTATGAAAGCAGTTGTGGCAGTCTTGCAGAATTTGATGGAGTCGTTGATTGACCGCATCAATTTTCCGCCCGATCCAAGTACAGATCACTTCACGATTCTTGGAATCATGAATCAGATCGATCATCTCTGGATCAGGCGCGAGACTGCGAATTCCGTAGAGGTAATCGAGTCCGCGCGCAAAAGCGTCTGCACTGGTTGTAACAATCAAACGATCGCTCACCCTCTACCAACCAAAATAAGAGAAATACTTTGTAGATTCAGCCGCAGGAGCCTCAGCATCTGATGTTTCAGCGATTCGAGTCTCTGTACAAAATGTCGCGGTGCTAAATCCACCAAACCGCTTAACGGTGCTGGTTCGCATACGCAGGTCAGGATTTGCAAACCAGAACCGTTCGGTCGAACTCATCGTTTCATATTCAGTCGTTAGCACTAAGCCATCTTCGTCGTCGATATGATATTGTCCGGCGACCGGAACGATTTCGGCATAGCCACGTTCGCGTAACAGTGTGCCTCGCCGAGGTGTTTCTGCATCCGGAATTAATGCAAAGACGGTCGAACCTTGGTGATTTTCATCATCTTTATCCCAAGCCATCGAACCGTGCCATGCCACATACGCGCCGCCGATCGCTAAACTCGGATCGACCTCATGTAACTGGCAAATCTCAATCACTTTCGGATGGTCAGCCGCGAGTGCCTCAACTTCAATCTGAGACTCGCCCGGTTCAGCGCGTTTAAATGCGAGGTGATGGGTGGTGCGCTGCGATCGCCAACGCCCTGTACTTTGCTGAAAAAACTCCATCGCATCCTTCATCTCAATCTCGCTCCCTATAAATTCAACTCAAACGACCCTTGAAAAGCTGGTTGATTAAGCGTTGTGAACTAACTTTCTCATCGTATCGCAGTTCTGATAGATTCGTAGCCTGCTGAAACCGCATGTTCGTCAAGCAACCGCAACCTCCCAAAGCATAACTTTATTCAACTCAACAAAGGCTAGACATTTTTTAATATTAAGGATTATTACTTTGTTTCTCATTCTTGAGACAGCAGCTCCCTTGATCTCTTATCGTCATGAGAAGCTGGTTCACGAATTCACCATTTTTATATAGATTATTCAGTTTTAATTTAAGGAGCACAAAATGTCTAGTTCTTTGACATTCACCTTTTAAGCCTGGGGCTGTAATTAGAAAATTTCAGCGATTCGAGTGACTCAGCATTCTTTCTGAATCCGTGCCAGCAGATGCTGGAGATGATCAATAAAAATACGGAGCAATTAGTGTGATGGGTCAATCATGTTTTGGAGTTGCAACACCTTAGGGCAGAGGTAAGGTCACGATGGAAAAGCAATCCTGTAATCCCGCAGACTTGATGGACCAAGCAACCGAAACAAGGCAGCCGAATGCCTGCGGGCATGAAACTCGCCCTAGAACGATTTTGATCATTGATGACGAAGAAGCAATCCAGATGGTGATTCGCTTTGGGCTGCAGATGACTGCCAGTTGGACGGTTTTAACAGCAGACTCTGGTTTAACCGGGGTTCAAATTGCTCAAGCCGAACAACCAGACGCAATTTTGCTCGATTATATGATGCCAAAGATGGATGGTATGGCAACCTTAAAAGCGCTTCAATCCTGTTCCGAAACAAATCGAATTCCTGTGATCTTTTTAACGGCAAAAGTGCAGTCTTTAGAAGAGCAACTTCAGACTTTAGGAATTAGCGGAGTCATTACCAAACCGTTTAACGCTCTGGATTTGTCCAAACAGATCGCCAAGATTTTGGAGTGGATTGAATGAAAATATTACTGGTTGAAGATGATGAGGCATTGTCTGCGATCTTAGTTCAGAACTTAGCTGCACATCATTATGTGGTGGATGCGGTTCATGATGGAGAATCAGGCTGGACGTATGCCTCGACGTTTGACTACGATTTGATCATTCTGGACTTGATGTTGCCAAAGTTAGACGGCATTTGTCTGTGTCAACGATTACGATCGGAAAACGACACTACTCCGATTTTGTTGCTTACTTCTGAAAGTGCGAGTACTGCTAAGGTCAGTGCTTTAGACGCAGGTGCAGATGATTATGTTGTTAAGCCTGTTGACACTCAAGAACTTGTTGCCCGCATTCGTGCTTTACTTCGCCGGAGTAGCAATTGCCCTTTGCCTATCATGACTTGGGGGGCGTTGTTTCTCAATCCGAGTACGTGTGAAGTCACCTATGACGGGTTACCACTGACGTTAACAACTAAAGAATATGAGCTACTAGAACTGCTCTTACGCACCAGTCCAAATTTATTAAGCGTAGAAGAAATTCTGGATCGCTTATGGTCTTCTGATGATTTTCCTTCAGAGGCAACGGTGCGATCGCACATTCGACGATTGCGTCAGAAATTAGTCGAAATTGGCGCACCTCAAAATTTCATCACAACGGTACATGGACGCGGTTACTATCTCGGTACGCTTCAATCTGAGCCAAGACCTGCGCCGACTCCCGAACAAGACAAGCAGCCCAATTATTTAGAATTTTTGAACCACCTTTGGAGTAAAACTCAGCCGAAAGCACTTGAGCAATTAGAAGTGATCAATCAAGCGATCGCGGCACTACAGGCGGGAACATGCAGCCAGGAATTGCAAGCTGAGGCGCGCCAAATTGCTCATAAGCATGTGGGCACGCTCGGAACATTTGGACTGAATCAAGCGATGGAGCTTGCTCGCTTACTTGAACAAGAATTTTCCAGCCAGACGATGCTTTCATCGCAGCAGGCAGAACGACTTGAGCCATTGTCGATCGCGCTTCAGCAAACTGTGCAACTCACGGCAAAGATTCAATCGGTTCCAGGAACACCAAGCCAGCCGAATTCTGCAATTGTATCGATTCCGCTTCAATCAGAACCAATCTCTAGGGAAAATCCTCGCGTCATGATTGTGGACGATGACCATGCTTTTCTGCGGATGCTGCCGACCCTGCTCCAGCCCTGGCACTTCAACATTACAACACTGGGAGAGCCGCAGCAGTTTTGGGCGGTTCTAGAAGCTGTTCAGCCTGATGCGCTGGTGTTAGACATCCATATGCCAGAAATCAATGGATTACAACTCTGCCAGGCACTCCGGCAGCATCCGGCTTGGCGACGGCTGCCGATTTTAGTCTTGAGTTCTGTGACTGACCTCAGTACTCAAAATCTCGCGTTTACTTTGGGAATTGATGATTATCTCTGTAAGCCGATCGTTGCGATCGATCTCGCTAATCGAATTTTGAATCGCCTTCAGCGCGTTCAAGCTTGGAGTCAAAGCTAAAGAGAACTGACCCAAAATTCTGCTCAAAAATAAGAACGCGATCGCGAAAGATTGCGACAAGCTGCAATGCTTAAATTAAATGTTAAGAACAGTATCTAAATGTAAACGGAATGCAAGGTTTCAGAAATCTTGTAAAAGCCTCAAACTTCTTGTCCAGTAAGGGTTTGAGGCTTTCGTATTATTTCTTAACTTCTTCTTTGAGCCTGATCCTAGGATTTGCACAAAATCTGCACAATTAAGTTGCTTTAATCATAACTATCGGAGAGCCGCTGAGCAGTTGACCTGGTTTCAATCGTTCAGTTCGCTCAAGTTCAACTCAACGAACTTGAGATTAGGTGCGGAATAAGCAGCTTTATATAGCTACTCATTTCCACCAAAGTTAAGGCTTAAAACTCCTTAGTAAACTTATCTCATTAACAGGAGATGTTTGAATGCTAGACGCTTTTACCAAAGTGGTTGCTCAGGCAGATACTCGTGGCGACTACATCAGCGATAGTCAAATCGATGCTTTGAAAGCAATGGTTGCAGACGGCTCGAAGCGGATGGACGTAGTTAACCGCATCACCGGAAACGCTTCCGCTATCGTTGCTAACGCAGCACGGGCATTGTTCGCAGAACAGCCTGCATTGATCGCTCCTGGTGGAAACGCATACACCAACCGTCGCATGGCAGCTTGCTTGCGCGACATGGAAATCATCTTGCGTTATGTTACCTACTCTATCTTCACAGGTGACTCCAGCGTTCTCGATGATCGTTGCCTCAACGGACTTCGCGAAACCTACCTCGCATTAGGCGTTCCTGGTAGCTCTGTCGCTGCTGGCGTTGGCAAAATGAAAGAAGCTGCAATTGCAATCGCAAACGATCCCAACGGTGTAACCCGTGGTGACTGTAGCTCCTTGATGGCGGAAGTGGGCGGCTACTTCGACAAAGCAGCAGCAGCAGTTGGTTAGTCTCTAAGACCAACCCGCATCCAAACGATTGAATCAATTTGAACATTCTTTGTACACCATCTTGAGAGGTTGATTAGGTATGAAAACGCCTTTAACAGAAGCGGTCGCAACCGCAGATTCGCAAGGTCGCTTCCTCAGCTCGACCGAAATGCAAGTTGCATTTGGACGCTTCCGTCAGGCTGCTGCTAGCTTAGATGCTGCAAAAGGCTTGAGTTCCAAAGCATCGAGCTTGGCTGATGGTGCAGCTAACGCTGTTTACCAAAAGTTCCCCTACACAACTCAAATGCAAGGGAACAACTTTGCTTCTACCCCTGCTGGTAAAGCAAAATGCGTTCGTGACATCGGCTACTACATCCGCATGATCACGTACTGCTTGGTTGCAGGCAGCACCGGACCGATGGATGACTATCTGATCGGTGGATTGGCTGAAATCAACCGCACCTTTGATCTGTCTCCGAGCTGGTATGTAGAAGCTCTGAAGCACATCAAAGCCAACCATGGTTTGAGCGGCGACGCTGCTGTCGAAGCAAACTCCTACATTGACTATGCAATCAATGCCCTAAGCTAGGGAATTTTGAATGCCCAGAGCGACTATTTCCTGCGGGATGCCCGATACGACGCATCTACAGGAGGTTGGAGGTCTGGGCATCTTGCTGTCAATTTCACCCCGTTGAATTGAAACAATTAGAGGAGAAAATCCTGTGGCGATTACAACTGCTGCTTCCCGTTTGGGAACTGATGCATTTAGCGAAGCCCGCCCGCTTGAACTACGATCGAATTGGACTCCAGAGGATGCCAAGATCGTAATTCAAGCGGTTTACCGTCATGTATTGGGCAACGATCACTTGATGGCATCAGAGCGATTGCTGGGTCTAGAGTCGTTGCTGAGCAATGGCAAGATCACCGTGCGCGAATTCGTCCGCGCAGTCGCAAAATCTGAACTCTACAAGACGAAGTTTTTATATCCTAATTTTCATACTCGTGTGATCGAGCTGAACTTCAAGCATCTCTTGGGTCGTGCGCCCTACGATGAAGCAGAAGTGATTGAGCATTTGGATCGCTATCAGACGCAGGGATATGAGGCGGATATTGATTCTTATATCGATTCTGCTGAGTATGATGCAAATTTTGGGGACAATATTGTTCCTTACTACCGCGGTTTTTCAACCCAAGTTAGTCAAAAGACCGTTGGATTTACTCGCATGTTCCGGCTGTATCGGGGCTATGCAAGTAGCGATCGTTCTCAATTAGAGGGCGCAAGTTCTCGCTTGGCATCGGAACTGGCTCGAAACAGTGCTTCTGCTGTCATTGGAACTTCTGGCGGTTCGAGCGGGTTTGCTTATCGTCCTTCTTTGCAAGGCGTAACTCCAACTCGGACATTTGGACGGTCTTCCACTGGATCTTCGGATCGGCTCTACCGGATTGAGGTGGCTGGCATTTCGTTGCCTCGCTATCCTTGGGTACGTCGCAGCAATAAAGCGATCGTAGTTCCTTACGAGCAGTTGTCTAGCACGCTTCAGCAAATCAATAAGCTGGGCGGTAAAGTAGCTAGCGTAACTTTGGCGCAATAGATAAAAGGAGCGTGTCATTATGTTGGTTGGATCAAATCGGTCTGCAACAGCAGATAATCGTGTTTTCCTTTATGAAGTCGAAGGTCTACGTCAAAACGATCAGACGGAGAACAACAGCTATCCGGTTCGGAATAGCAGCACGGTGACCTATGCTGTGCCTTATCGTCAGATGAATGCTCAGATGCAAAAGATTACCCGCATGGGTGGAAGAATTGTGAACATTCGTCCGGCTGGACAAGCAGCGCCTGCACCTGCTTCTGAAGAGCACGGCGAATAATCTTTTCACAGTTCTATTAATTAAGTGGGAGATCTAAAACGATGAGTTTGGATGCTCCCTCTTTTTTGTGAGGTTGCTAGTCGTTGCATTCATTTTGCGGAGTGGAGAGAACCCAAACTCAGATTGCTCCCTATCTCCTCATCAGAGATTCTCATCATTTTGAGAAAGTGATAAAGCAAGTCCACGGTAGCGGCGAGGATCACCTTCGGCGAGGACAAGCCGTTCTTGCCCTTTGCGATCGTACAATTTATCTAAAATCATTTGCCAATCGGATGCAGATAGCGGAGAGGGTTGCTCCTCGACTTTAGGAGCGGGGACTGCGTTTTGCACTTGCTGTTGTGCCCAACATGCACGAGCACGAACGGCATCGCTCTCATCTTGCTCTGCAATTTGTTCAAACTGAGCGAGAATCTGCGATCGCCATTCGGGATAGGTTTGTGAGATTGCTTGCGCTAAAGCTTGTAAGCCCACGATCGCAGAATAGCGCACCACCCATTCTTCATCCTGGCGTGCGACAAAGATCAATGCTTCTAGGGCCTCTTCTTGAGCAATCTCTAACAAATTTTCTGGGAACCAATGCCACTTCATGGTTCCGAGTCCTTTGGCTGCGGCTCGCCGCACGCTGAGCGAAAAATCAGCAGTTGCGACGCCTAACAATGTCACTAATCCTCTTGGATCACCAATGCCTGCCAGTGCCCGAATCGCCCAAGCTCGTGCTGTATAGTTATGTCCATCGAGTTGTTCGAGCAGGGGTGCAACCGCAGGTTCTCCTAACTCAATTAATCCTTCCACGGCTGCAACGGCTGCCCCTGGATTGTTATAGCTCAGCGAGGCGACCAACGTTGGAATCGCACCTTCTAACTTTGCGTCGGCAAGATTTTGAACAGCCTTGAGCAAAGCATAAGCAGAATCTGCGGCATCGACCGCCTGAATCAACGATGAAAGAGAGTCAGACATGAGGAGAAGAATTTAAGTGCTAAGTGTATTGTCGCTTGATCGCGTCTAAAGGAGTTCATCCATCAAGTGCATCACTTGAATTGCGCCCTCAGATAAGTTGGGGAGCGGACTTTCGACTAATTGCGTTTCGAGTAATCCCTTTAAAGAAATTAATTTCAGACTATTTTCTGCTAGGGTTTCAGAAATCGGTTTTGCTGCAGCTAAATATCCGATCGCGCCTAAATCTGCTAAGACAGTGCGCCGAAGTTGTAAATCTTGGCTCGATAGCGCTTGCACTAAGCGATCGCCATATTCGGCCGCAATTTCAGGATTTGGGCTGAGTTGGTACATTGCTCTTAATGCAGCAAATTGGGTTCGGGGAACAAAATGGTTTAAAAATGGCTGAATGTGAGGAATCGCTTCGGTTGCACCCAAGGTTCCCAACGCTTCTAAAATGGCATCAAAAGGTTGTTCTAGCTGAGGGGGTTCAGGTGCGGGTAACGTGCCGGGAACTTGATTATTCAACAATTCGATCAGTCGAGGCACACAGGCTGAATCTTGTAACATCTCTAAAGATTGGGCTGCGGCTTCACGCACATAGAAATCCGAACATTCCAGCGCATGAATTAATGCCGGAACTGCACGTCGATCGCCTAATTTTCCCAAAGCTCTAGCTGCATTGCGTCGCAGCGGATATCCTCCCGCATCGGTGCGATCGTCTTCATCATCTAACGCTGCGATCAAAATCTCGATCGCCTGAGGAGCATTGACGCGAAATCGCCCTAACCACCAAGCAGCATAAACACGCAATCCCAAATCCTCACCTTGAAGATTAACGATCGCTTGTTCTACCGTCAAACTCTCACCTTGAAGACCCGCTTGCAGCTCTGCTTCATTTGCCATAACAGTTTCTTTAAAAGTGATTCACTACTCTTATCTTAAATAAGAAACTGCCCGGAAAAGAGCACAATCACGAATTCGCGATCGCGCGCTCTTCCGGGCAGGAGTCAACCTAAACTTTAGCTCAAAGCATTGATTGCGTAATCGAGGTAGGAATTTGCTTCAACAGCAGCATCGCCACTCAAGCCATGATTCGCTTTGATATATTTCAGCGCTTCTACATACCAACTCGGAGCCAAGTCGAACGTCCGGTTGATTTCAGCCAATCCGCTGATCAAATAGTCATCCATCGGGCCAGTTCCACCGACGACTAGGCAGTAGGTAACCATGCGCAGATAGTAACCAATATCACGCACGCACTTGTCTTTGCCGGTTTGCGTCGAAGCATAGTTCGGGCCAGACATGGTCGTGGTGTAGGGAAACTTTTGGTACACTGCATTTGCAGCACCACTTGCCAAGCTATTTGCATTCGCAGTTAATGCTTTTGCTGCTTCTAAACCTGCTGATGCTTGGCGGAAACGTCCGAATGCAACCTGCATTTCGGTTGAACTGAGGAAACGTCCTTGAGAATCAGCAGTTGAAACTGCTTCGGTTAAAGGGGTCTTCATGATCGGAACTCTCCAATAAATTCTGGTCGGGTCTGTTGGAACGGCATGGATCGATGTAGAGTTCTCGACCCATGCAGATGAGAAATTAAGCAACAGATGCTGCTGCTTTATCGAAGTAGCCACCGATTTCCGACATTAAGCTAGAGCAATCGCCAAGCGTGATCCCATTGGTATCACCCACGATCGACAAAGCTGCGTCTTTCATTTTGCTAACGCCTGCTGCAACTGATGCACCTGGGGTGCCCAATGCCAAGTAGGTTTCTCTCAAACCATTCAAGCAACGATCTTCTAAAACACTTGCATCGCCTGTGAAGATCGCATAAGTGACGTAGCGCAAAATGATTTCCATGTCGCGCAAGCACGCTGCCATACGGCGGTTGGTGTATGCGTTTCCACCAGGAGCAATCAATTGAGGCTGCTCAGCAAACAATGCACGAGCTGCATCTGCAACAATTTTCGACGAGTTGCTGGTAATCCGGTTAACAGCATCCATGCGCTTGTTGCCATCTGCAACCATAGCGATCAAGGCATCGATTTGGTTTGCGCTCAGGTATTCGCCGCGTGTATCAGCTTGTGCAACTACTTTTGCAAATGCGTCCAACATAATCTTTCTCTCTTAATAGCGTCTAGCGTGTAGGTTCAAAAAGAATCCGACCAAAGAATGCTTCCTTTAGTCCAGTTGAGAATCTGTGGGTTGAATTTTCCCGTCGCGATGCTGCGAGAGTCGTTCATTTCCTGCGATCGCTGATTGACGGTTCACTGCAAGATGACGAACCAATCGGCATCTCCAGGCAGTAGTCTGTCTTTCAGCTTGCTTGTTTATACTATGTCGTTCAATCCCGATTTGTTACAAAGTATTTTTACAAATCGTTACAATCTAAATGATGTCTAAAACTTCTGAATAGCGTGCCTGCTCAAGTTTTGCGGCGGATTGGGCTACTACACGCTTAATTTCTTTTCTCAAAAATGAGAAGGCGATCGTAGGAAGGTACGATCGCCGTTCGCGACAGATTTAAGCAACGGTCGCTGTCCAGTCTTTTTTGCGTAGGGCGATGAAGGTTGCGAGTCCTTTAGAAAATCCTAGCGGGTCAGGAAGAAAATACTGGGGAAACTCTTCGTAATGTCGCCAGGGTTCTGCGTCGGTGTGTCGTAAATGTAAAACGCGATTGTTTCCTTCTAGTTTCCAAAGCATTTGCCCGCCCATAGGTATTTCACTCATACGGAAGTCCTCGTTCGTTAAATGATCAGCAAATGGCTGATGCTCTACATTGTGCCAGCCTAAATCATTAAGTTCTGTCAACTTAACGACATTGAGGCTAGACATTTATACCGAATTACGATACAGCAGGACTTTACTATACACCTCTATCTTTTGCACAAGATTTGCACAAAGATTTATGAACCTTAAGACTCAGAACTGCGGGCTTATAAGAGAATTCGATCATAAGAAATCGTATAAATAAAACGTTCAGCCTTTGCGGACGGAGTTTGAATAAAAAGGCATCGCCTCCTGACCTTTGAATAGCGCTATTCGCAATGAAAACGCACTCTTCGCCTGATCTCTATCGAAGTTCTGCTGAGGATGAGAAGCTTTCTCCCTCTCTCGCGCAAAAGAAAATGCAAGCTTGGATTCGCAGTCGTCATTTGATTTGTGCGGGTCATTTCTTTGTGTTTGAATCGGTTGATCTCAGCGCGATCGAGCGCTTTTCTGAGTGTGTGGCGGCGCTAGGAGGTTCGGTGATCTCGATCGATCCGGCGGATAAGCTTTGGATGGGGGAGCATCGGCAGGTTGTGCTGTATCAAGCGAAAGCGAGTTTGCATACGCCTTGTCATTCTTTGAAGCAGTATTGGCTGAAGTATGGGGGAGTGCGTTCTCGGTTTGATTCGACAAATTAAAAGAGAGATCGCATCAAGTATGCGATCTCTCTTTTATTAGCTTAGAAGCAGATTATTGGTTCGCAGGCAAAGAACCAATCCCTTTTTCTGCAAAGTACTTGTTCAAGAAAGTTGTTGCAAAAGACAGAACAACGGGTCCCAAAATGAAAGCTAGAAATCCGTGAACTGCGAACCCAGGCACAAAGACTGAAGCGAGCCAGAAGCAGAGTCCATTGACAACAAGCGAGAACAATCCGAGGGTTAGAAAGGTGATCGGCAGAGAGAGCACAGAAAGTACAGGCTTCACGAAACCGTTGACTAATCCAACAGAAACTGCGGCAACTAAAGCAGCAGGGAAAGTTGCGATCGTCACACCCGGAATCACAAGGTCAACAACCAAAAGACCGAGTGCCGTGGTCAGCGTGGTGAGCAAAAAGCTAAGCATATTTGTTTCTCCTTCATTTGAGAGTGTAGAAAGTGTAGGTGGAAGCTAGATCGTGGACTGTTTGATCTTTTCGTCATGCTTCGAGATTGCCCAGAGTGCATGAATGATGCCAGGCACCCAACCAAGCAACGTCAGCCCAATACTCACGATGAGCGTGAAGCTAAAGCCATAGGTCATGAAAACAGCCACAGGAGGCAGAAGAATTGCTAGAAGTAACCGAACGAGTTGCATAAAATTAACCTCAATGGAGTGAATTTTGGACGTTGGAGCGGTGATGAAGCGGTGCTCGTAGAGGTTGAGCTGTAAAAGCTTGGCGCACCTCTGAAAGTTCTAGGATTTAGAGATTACGGTATTCAGGTATTCTTTGACTTGCTGCCGAATTTGCTGCTCTTTTCGGGCAACAAATGCACCTTGGTTAGCAATCTTGAGTTCGATCTCTGCTTGCTTTTGCTGCACTGGATCAATCCCACTTGCTTCTGCATTCGCCTTCGTTTTGTCGTACCAAAGTTGGAACAATCCGATGCGTTGCTTCACCGTTTCATACCGATTTCCATATTGAGTTACCAACTTTGCATCTAGGTTAACAAGCTGACTTCTCAATTGATTCACAAGCCGTTTCCCCAACCCTTTGAAAATGGTTGAAAAGGAAGGTGCTTCAGAACTTTCAGGCGTTTCTGCATCATTCAATGTTTGAGCAACTGTTGAAATGCTTTGATTGGCAGTCGCACGAATTTCACCCATACCTTCTTTCAGTTCTGTCATCGATTGGGTCGCGGCAGTCTGAATGATTTCGCGAATTCGAGATGTTCGGTTTCCGCCTTCTGTTTTGATGGCTTGCAGATCCGTCTTAAGGCGATCTTTAAGAGAGTCAGACATAGTTAACCTTCCGCATGAAGTGATAGAGTGGCGATCGACTTAAGTGGTTACGACTGAATCAGCCTTGCTCGCTTTGGTTTTACGATTCTTCAGTTGTTCACCTAGAATCTGAGTAACTTCGGCTGCGAGTACAGTAATCACAACACCATCATCAATCCAACCTAGAACTGGAACAACATCAGTTGCGAAATCAAGTGGACTAATCAAATAGAGCAAACTACCTGCAACCACAATCCAACGATATTTAGAATTCCGCAGAAGGGCGCGATACCAGTTGTAGAGGGGCTGAACTAGGAACTTCTTCATGATGGCGCTCTTTCAATCGACAACATCATCTTCGCAAACCTAGAAGCGACTGTCGGGTGTGGAAAACCCCTGGTTTTGGTGTAGTTCTACGACCTCGCAACCCTGGGGAGCGATCAGGTGATGCAATCCTGATGAATGGGCAGTTGCTAGGGTCATTTTTAGTGACGATCGCTGCGGATGAATGTCCAAATTAAGGTGTTTTTTGCAGTTTCTGCAAGCGCAGGTTTGCTTCTTCAATCTGTTTCTGAAGCAGGGTTAAATTTGATTCCATGTTCTTCTTCTGAACTTCTAACACTTCCGTCTCTTTGCGGAGTCGTGCCATTCGGGCTTGATGATCTGCGCTTCGTCCTGGTTGATAAATCAAGCCTAAATAAACGGTGACATTTGAGGCATCTAATGTGTTGACACCGACTGACAAGTTCATCCCAAAATCATTCTCCGTATTGACATAGGCATTCGGGAGGTTTTGCAGCGGGTAGATATTGGGAACGCGAATATTGGTGGTGTTGACGCTGTTGATGGGAACTTGTGGATTGTTTTGCAACACTTGGTTGAAGTTTGAGTTTGCTCCAACGGTGCTGTTTTGATTACTCGTCGCGGTTTGGGCAAGACAGACCGGATTGTGAATGAATTGGACAGTGGCGATTCCAGACGCAATAGAAACAAAAGTTGTTAGAAGTCGTTTCATCGTGATTAGAAAAGTTTTATTTCTATTTTTAAGATCAAGAAATGAGAAATTCGTCAAAAATCAACGATCGTTTAACGATTGAGTCTACCGATCGTTGATTTTTGTATCTAACGGACGCTGACCATCAAACTGTGATTAAACGTGCCTGTGCCACTTGCTTGCTGTGAAACTTGAGTTCCTGCCCCTGAAAATTCAATGCGTAGCGCTCCACGCGCGGGCTGATATTTGCCGGAAATGTCGATCGTCTTGGTTCCGCGGGAGAGATAAGGAGCCAGATTAACAACAGTTCGCGAGCCTTTCAACGATTGAATCACTTTGTCTCCAATTTTGATTTGTCCACCGAGTTGTCCTTTTGCGATCGACACAGTTAACCAACACGGTTGCTTTAGCGCTGTTGATCTGAGCGTGACCGAAGTTCGCTGCCGATTGCTTTGCAAGGAAGAATTCAAAAGGGTTGTTTGCCCATTAGACTGAATCACCATACTGTTATTGCGGATTTGAAGCGAAGTTTGAGCAAAACTGCTCTGGCAAGCCAACAGCGAGAACACACAGAACGTTCCAAAGCTCGATCTGAGTAATAATTGCGAATTCATAAAGAGTCCTCCAAAGTACAATCACCGTCACAGAAATTCAGGAGATCGGATGGAGTCGCTCCTGAATTGTGGGGCATATTTTTAGGCAAGGCATGAGTCGCACTTAACCCATGTTTGTTTGTGGAATTCCACTAAAGCGATGCATAAAGGTCGGATCGAGCGCAGGACTATAAACATCAACTTGAGTATTGACTGGAATCTGAATCGTCGGACCTCCAATGCCTGGAACATTTGGAACTCCCTGCATTCCATCTGTAATTGTCGATTGACTATTGCGAATTTGCGTAGCGGTACCCGGTGTGACTGCTGTTTGAGAATTGGTCGTGACTGCTGCACCACCAACACATCCACCATTTGCAGTCATGCCCACATTATTTTGCTGAGTGGAAGGGGTTTGCGATCCATGAATAGCTAACTGATTCGAGACATCAAGCATGACGCATTGAGCAGAAGCAGACGACGTAAATGCAGGTGCGAAAGGCAAGAAAGCTGCTGTAGAGAGAAGACCAATTGATAGTGACTTAAGCATGAGTGTGACTCCAGAATTGGGAGAGAGGAAAGGAACCTGCCGATTTTTTGCATCAGGAATCGGCAAACCTGGGTGAATCTTGAGCGGTAAATCTTGAGCTTAGTGCTGACCTACAACGGCGGTAGCTGCATTGCCTTGAGCACTGGTATTGCCATAGCCATACTGACCTGCATTTTGCACATTGCCTTGATAGACCATTGCACCATTGATGTTCGTAGGATTAGAGGGATAGTAAGGATAGTAGGGAGCGCTACCTTGGAAGACATTGGCAGTAGCAGAGTTGCCTTGAATCGAAGTGTTGCCATGACCAATTTGAGTGGCATTTTGATCATTCGATTGAATCACGCTTGCGCCATTGATTCCAGCAGTTGGGCAGGGTGCAGCAAAGCACTGAATTCCGTAGTAAGGCGAACCATTTTGAGTGACAACTCCAGTTTGGACGTTTCCTTGAACAGATACATTACCGCTACCGACTTGAGTGGTGCTCTGATCCGAAGTTTGAACGACCGAAGCTGCATTTTGAGCGAAAGCGGGAGCCGTTGCGAAGCCACAAACAGAAGTTAACAATGCGATCGCGCCAAGTTTGATTGATTTAACAGACATGATGAGTTTTTCCTTTTGTTGAATAGAGTGTGAAGTGAGTCTGCCGATTTTTAGCGAGTGGGGAATCGGCGAAACCCGGTTGTGAAATTTAGTGTTGGGTTACGGTTGCATCCGTTGCACTGCCTTGAACAGAGCTGTTGAATCCACCGAATTGAAATGCACCTTGTTGGCTGCCTTGAACGACATTTGCACCATTTACACCCGGAGTCGGATAGCCGGGGAACCAAGGAGAAGTCGGTGTTCCTTGCGTTACCGTTGCGCTGGTTGCGTTGCCTTGAATGTTGGTGTTGCCGTAGCCAATTTGACCTGCTTGTTGAGAGTTGCCTTGAATCACGTTTGCGCCGTTGATGCTGGCGCCGTAAGGATACACGGGTGAACTCAATTGAGTCACATCAGCCGTTTGTAAGTTGCCTTGCACCGAAACGTTTCCGACTCCAGCTTGTTCTGTTCCTTGGCTGGATTGTTGAACGACCGAAGCTGCGTTTTGGGCGAAAGCAGGAGCGGTCATCAATACAGCAGACATTAAACCGAAGAAGGAAGTTTTGATTGCTTTTGCAGTAGTCATTGTTCGTTGTCCCTTGTTGAATAAAGTGTGTGTTTGAGTTGAACCTGAGAGATTTGTTTTAGCGGTTCACTCTTTTCTACGACTCGTTTTTCGATTTATGCAGCTCTGAATCTTTTGGTCTATTTTTTGTGACACATTCAGTGTTGTTCTGCGTTGTCGAATCTATTGTTGAACTTGTTGGTTCGAGTGAGTCAGAGTTGAGTGATTTGCTTCGTTTCCTCTCACACTCTGCACTACGACCTGTTCCAATGGCTTATGCAGACTGACTCGAAAATTTCTTGAATTAAAAGCCTTGAAACTATTGCTATATCTGAATCACACAATTTCAGGAAAAAGTTTTACGCTTGCTTTCAATAAGGTGAACTGCATAAAAACTGTTCGTCATTCGCATGAAACAGAAGAAGCCAGTCAATCATCTCAACTGGACTTCTCAATTTATCCAGTCGTTGGATTACAAGATTATCCACACAGGAGGTTTTTATGGTTGAGCATCAGGCAGGAGATGCCTTTGTCAGAATTGTCTACGCCAAAGTGCAGTCCAACGGCAGAACTGAGATGGTTCCACTCAAACTCTATGTCGATGGCTCACTCGAACACATTACCGGATCGCTGTTTGCCTCTTCTGAATCAGAAGTCTCTGCTCAATCTTTACTCAGCAATCGCTATCAGATTCAGCGAGTCCTCGGTCAGGGAGGCTTCGGTAGAACTTATCTCGCTGTCGATCGACATCGGTTTAATGAACTTTGCGTCGTCAAAGAGTTTCATCCGCACAGTACAGAAGAATATGAGCTTGAAAAATCTCGTGATCTATTTGAGCGAGAAGCTAAAATTTTGCATGATATTGATCATCCTCAGATTCCAAAGTTTCTGGCTTGTTTTGAAGAAATGGATCGTCTGTTCCTGGTGCAAGAGTATGTGAAAGGACGCACCTATTCTGCATTGCTGCGAGAACGCCAGGGAGAAGGATTTGCTGAAGGAGAAGTTCTGCACTGGCTGAAAGATTTACTGCCAGTGCTAGCGTATATTCACGATCGTAATATTATTCACCGTGATATTTCACCGGACAATATCATGTTGCATCAAGATCTCAATGTTCCGATGCTGATTGATTTCGGGGTCGGAAAATGGACGATCGAGCAGCTTTCTAATGAAGTTCCTGCTTATTCGAGAAAGCATTCGATCGTTGGAAAAGTAGGGTATGCACCTCATGAGCAGCTTTGGATGGGGCAGTGTTTTCCTAGTAGCGATTTATATGCTTTGGCAGTAACCGCGATCGTACTTTTAACCGGAAAAGAACCAAAGAATTTAGTCGATTCTCGGACACTTTCCTGGCAGTGGCAAAAGCATGTGCAAGTCAGCGATCGCTTTGCCAACGTGCTTAATACTATGCTGAATGACAAGCCGAGTGAACGGTATGCTTCCGCTCAAGATGTGTTAGCAGCATTAGAGAACTCAGATACTACCTTAGTGAGCCAGGTTCCTGTGGTTACAGTGGTGAGTCAATCCGCGATCGCACCACAGCAGGCAACAATTAGTGCGGTATTGATTGATCAATGCGAGCGAGAGTTAGTCAATTACATCGGGCCAGTTGCTCGATTTTTAGTTCAAGAAGTTCTCAGTGGTGTCACTTCGTCAGAGGGATTGCTCACAGCATTGGCCGCTAAAATTCCGAATGCTCAACATGCGATCGAATTTCAACGTAAGTTATCTCGAATCGTTGCATAAGCTCGTTTTTCAAGTCGTAGTGATTCATAGAAGTAACAGATTTATCATTTTGTAAAAGAGGTCAACTCATGTCTAAGCCCCTTCATGCTTTCGTTCAAGTAAGTGGAATGCTAGCGATTTTACTCAGTGCAACTTATAGTAGTCCGTCAAAAGCTTCTGCCCAGTCTCTTCTCCCGGATATTAGCCTGATCGAAGGCGGACAAGTTTGTCTAGCACTGTGTACTTCAACACCGACTCAAGGCGCTCCGAATCAAGGGTTAGGTGCATTACCTGCTCAATTGATGCAGCTTCCCGGTCAAGTCCTTCAACTTCCAGGTCAAATTCTATCTTCTCAAAGCTCTCAAGTGATGCGCTCTAATCTTCCAATACTGCCACCTGGAGGTGCGCCGATGATACCACCGGGAGCACCACAAGGATTGCCGCCCGGAGCACCACCTCAAGGACTCCCACTTGGAGCACCTCAAGGACTACCACCTGGAGCACTGCCGCCTGGAGCACCGCCTCAAGGATCAGTATCACAAGCTCCACAGTCTCAACGCACTAGTTTTCTGAAGAAGATTGCACCTGTGTTGCCAGTGGTGATTCAGCAGTTGGCGAAGTAATCTAAATTCACAGCAGAGAAGTAGATGGGCAGAATTAAACATCAGTTTGGCGAGTTCTCTCGCTTCGCTGCTGGCTCGCCCTGGAATGGAATTCCGGGGCGAGTTGAACGAAGACCTGTCATGGGATTTGTCAAGTAGCTGTAAGACATCATTTGCCTGCATTTCTAGCAACCATTCATTGAAATGTGATCGCTCAACTCGCTCCCCAATTTCCCGACGAATCCGGTAAATTGCCACTAAGTTATCGAGGTTGAAATCACGATTCAGGCGATCGTATACTTCCAGCGCAACAGGCTTAAAGTCCTCATAAGATGCGATCGCGCTTTTCTTCCCGTTACCATTTATCACACTGGCTGCACAATTTATCCGAATCCATTTCAACAAAGCATTTGCTGTCTTCGCCCCAATACTGGCATCAAATTCAAACGACTCTGCTCTTAGACCCTCTCTAAGAGTTGTTGCCCTTTCGGATTGAGTTGAACCATTTTGTTTTTTAACGCGATCGCGCCATTTTTATCTAATGTCGAAAAAATTGGCTGGTAATCTGCGGCTTTTTCACCTTTGCGCTGCAACCGCCTCGTTAAATCACTCTTCTTGATTTCGGTCTCAATACTGCTCATCTCCCACAATGTCAGCAAAAGGCGAGTTTTTGCCTGGGATTCAGTTCCTCGTAACGTCATCAACTCTCTCCTGGGGGCTAAGTTTGTTTACGTACACGTCGTCCACTCAGTATTTACTCAAGAAACATCGGTTTCTCCCAAAATACCTGGACATAAAAAACGATTAACGTAAAGAATTAAACAGCATACTTAGGTTTTATAAAAAACACTCAAAGGGGTGAAAAACACTTGTATTGCAAACAATTGAGCAACCTGCTAAGTATGCGAAAGAAGTCCGTCTACTACCATACAAGCTACAAATGCTGAGTGTCGATGGTGATCAGGCGAAATTCGAGCGCAATCGGTAAAGTTCTGATGAAGAATGCGTAGAATCGATACATTATTCGATAATGTATCCGAAATATTACTGAAGCATTTAATCTCGATTCTTCTACATCAAATAAAGTCTCGTCTGGTCAAAAACAAGAAATCATCTTCCTTTCCCTGTGCCGATTAGCGTATGTCTTTCTGAGGCACTCACCGTCTTATAATTGAGAAATGCAAAAGCTCACGATTACCCGACCTGACGACTGGCATCTCCATCTACGCGACGGCGCGGCATTGAAAGCAGTTCTGCCGCATACGGTGCGTCAGTTTGCCCGCGCGATCGTCATGCCAAATTTGAAGCCTCCAGTTCGCTCGGTCGCTGATGCCGCAGCCTATCGCGATCGCATTCTTGCAGCCGTTCCAGAGGGGCAACAGTTCGAGCCACTGATGACGCTCTACCTCACTGACAATACCAGCCCCGAAGAAATTATCGCGGCAAAAGCCTCTCAGTTTGTCAAAGCAGTCAAGTACTATCCAGCCGGAGCAACGACCAATTCAGACCTTGGGGTAACGGATATTCGCAAGTGCGATCGCGTTTTTGAAGCGATGCAGGAGGTAGACTTGCCTTTACTTCTGCATGGAGAAGTGACTGATCACACGGTTGATATGTTTGATCGCGAGAAGGTGTTTATCGATCGACATTTAATCCCACTCAAGCAACAATTTCCCAAGCTGCGCGTCGTTCTTGAACACATTACGACCTCAGATGCAGTGCAGTATGTTCTATCGGCAAGCAACATTGCTGCAACTATCACGCCACAGCATTTGTTGTTTAATCGCAATAGCCTATTTCAAGGTGGGATTCGCCCCCATTTTTATTGCCTGCCCATTTTGAAACGAGAGGAACATCGATCGGCGCTTTTGCAAGCAGCAACCTCTGGTAATCCTAAATTCTTTCTAGGCACCGATAGCGCTCCTCATCCTCGCAATAGCAAAGAAAGTTCCTGTGGCTGTGCGGGTTGCTATTCGGCTCTGCACGCGATGGAGTTGTATGCAGAAGCATTTGAGAGCGTTCATGCTCTGGATAAACTTGAAGCTTTCGCCAGCTTCTATGGAGCAGATTTTTATCAACTTCCACGCAATACCGAACATATTATTTTGACCAAAACGACTTGGCGTGTTCCCGATGAAGTTCCATTTCCGGAATCTGAGCTTGTGCCTTTATGGGCAGGTCAAGAAATGACTTGGCAAATGGCGTGATCCTAGTACAAGAGCCGTGGATTGATGTCAGCGATCGTATGTTATCGATATGCTGTGTCTTGATCATTGAAAGCTAGAAATTTTTACGCTCCTTCGAGTCTTCGAGACACAGAAACCTTACAAGGCTTTACCCGTTAAAATGCTTTTTCTAGCAATGTGTAGGGGCTGTTAACCACGCATCACCTGAATAGACATTAGGATGCTAAACCATAGACCTATACATGCACCAAGTGCTCCCCCATAGAAGAGGGCATTCATACCTGGAGAAAAAATGAGTCCATCCCAATCTCTGTCTATGTAGGCTGAGATCGGTATTGCGATGACTAATGCAAGAACCCAACAAACAATGGGGCTAAACAATTGTGTAGTAACGATGAAAACCCTTTTCCTTAAAGGAATCAGTTGACCTTCTCTTATTCTCAATCGAATCAAAAGAAAAATGATTGAGAGATTGATTAGTGCTCCGATTGACAATAAAGCAATAGTCCAACCTAGACTATTTAATCCTGGAAACCATTGCAACAAAAGCAACAGAACTGCTCCTGGCAAAGTTATGCCAAGTAAGAACGAACTCAGGAAAAACAAGCCAGCCTGTTGAAATAAAAGCATGACGACAATCGTCAGCACTACCAAGCTAACATAGGTGCAGAGTATGGTTGCTGTTATCTTCTGAAGTCTATGCATAGTCGGTTCAATGTCTTGGAGATGAGTGTACTCTAAATCTGATAGCAGAGTCTAGACTGTATGATCGATAACCTAGAGTAGTGGAGCGAGCATCTCAGTGATTTGGTGAAGTAGCACTTTTAGTAACGAAACCCACATTATTCAGGTTTGGAGTGCCGTATGAAAGTCAAACTTAGAGAGATCTTATTTGCTTCTCCAACGTCTTCTAACTCTCGATTTGCTTTACTCAGCTCTTTACGATCTAAAGAAACGTGAGTTCGACGAGAGAAAGTAGCGCAAAAGAAAAGCTGAGACTACGTTTGA
>VFQU01000270.1_pt1 | contig 51813 bp, 44 predicted proteins | sample 3512311 | NCBI WGS metagenome assembly VFQU01 (sample SAMN10412377, study PRJNA504923) | tailings metagenome | isolation source: Relicate 3 Philex TSF3 active mining site | place: Philippines: Tuba, Benguet | collected 2017-08-29 | reverse complement strand
TGATCACTTCGGCGATCATGAACTGGTACAATTCGCGTGTCCGGTTGGTGGAGCGATAGAACATGTCCAATATTGTCATGGTTCGTTCCGAAATGGTGGAAGCAAGGCCCGCACCGGTGCGGACCACGGGTGCGGTCGCATGGGTGCAGAAGAACCTGTTTTCGACCCCGCTCGACAGCGTGCTGACCCTGCTTGGCGTCGCGTTTCTGATTTGGATTGTGCCGCCGCTCTTCGGCTTCCTGATTGGCAATGCCGTGCCACCCAATGGCACGCCGGCAGATTGCAAGGCGCTCAATGCCGGGGCCTGCTGGGCCTATATTTCGGCGGAGATGGAATTCTTCATCTACGGGTTCTACGACATGTCCGAGCAATGGCGGCCCAATATCGTCTTTGCGCTGGGTGCTGTGCTGCTGGTCCCGTTGCTGGTGCCCAAGGCGCCCTTCAAACGCCTGAACGCATTTCTGTTTCTGATCGTCTTCCCCGTTGTCAGCTTCATCCTGCTGCATGGCGGCATGTTTGATCTACGGGTCGTTCCCACTGAAAAGTGGGGTGGTCTGCTGGTGACTCTGATCATTTCGGTGGTTGGGATCACGCTGTCCTTCCCCATCGGCATTGTCCTGGCTCTGGGGCGGCAATCAAACCTGCCGGTGATCAAGACGCTATGCGTGGCTTTCATTGAGCTGATCCGAGCGGTGCCACTGATCACCATTCTGTTCATGGCATCCATCATGCTGCCGCTGTTCATGCCGCAGGGGATGACCATCGATAAGCTGCTGCGCGCTCTGGTTGGCGTCACGCTGTTTACCGCGGCGTACATGGCAGAAGTGGTGCGAGGCGGGCTGCAGGCCATCCCGCGGGGGCAATATGAAGCCGCTTCCGCGCTGGGCCTCGGCTACTGGAAACGGATGTATTTCATCATCCTGCCGCAGGCCCTCAAGCACGTCATCCCGGGCATCGTGAACAACTTCATTTCCTTGTTCAAGGATACCTCGCTCATCTACATCGTCGGCATGAAAGACCTGCTCGAAGCGGTCAAAACCAAGAACGACTCCGCCATCGAATGGCAGTCGGCCAATACGGCGATCACCGGCTATATCTTTGCCGCGCTGGTCTTCTGGGTCTTCTGTTTCGGCATGTCCCGCTACTCCATCTACATGGAGCGCCGTCTCAACACTGGCTACAAGAGGTAGCGCCCATGTCTCAGGTTTCCGAAACCACCGTCGAACGGTCCATCGACACCAGCCACATGCAGGTCTCTGCGACCGAGGTGGCCATCGAAGTCATCAACATGCACAAGTGGTATGGTGACTTTCATGTGCTGCGTGACATCAATCTCAAGGTAATGAAGGGCGAGCGTATTGTTATTGCTGGCCCGTCCGGGTCGGGTAAGTCGACGCTGATCCGCTGCATCAATCGTCTGGAAGAGCATCAGGAAGGTCAGATTGTCGTCAACGGCACTGAACTGACCGCGGACCTTAAGCGCATCGATGAAGTGCGCAGGGAGGTCGGCATGGTGTTCCAGCACTTCAACCTTTTCCCGCACTTGACGATTTTGCAGAACCTGACGCTGGCGCCCATCTGGGTTCGCGGTATCCCCAAGGCCGAGGCCGAGGCGACTGCGATGCACTATCTGGAGCGTGTGAAGATCCCCGAACAGGCCAATAAATATCCCGGCCAGCTTTCGGGTGGCCAGCAGCAACGCGTGGCGATTGCTCGCTCGCTCTGCATGCAGCCCCAGATCATGCTGTTCGACGAGCCGACATCGGCCCTCGACCCGGAAATGGTCAAGGAAGTGCTCGATGTGATGATCAGCCTTGCCGAAGACGGCATGACCATGCTCTGCGTGACCCACGAAATGGGCTTTGCCCGCCAAGTGGCGAACCGTGTGATCTTCATGGATCAGGGACAGATCATCGAGCAAAACGAGCCCGAAGCGTTCTTCTCCAACCCGCAGCACGAGCGCACAAAGCTGTTCCTCAGCCAGATTTTGCACTGAGCAGGAACAGCCGCTAGCCGCCGGAGTAGGGGCCGTCTCGAAGGCGGCGGCCCTTGTGGCAGCAAAAATTGTAGCGAAATAGGTGGGGTCGCCCCGATCTGCGGGTTGACCCCATTTTGCTGCCTGCCAATATGGCGACCGGGAAGTAGAAAGCCGGGTTTCTTGTCGAAGCTGTTCAAGCCATTGCTGTTTTTGGCCGCCATTTTTGTCGGCCTGACGTCGCTGCCTGCGACGGCGCAAACACTTGAAGCCGTGCGTGAGCGCGGATTTCTGATTTGCGGAGCGAGCAACAGCCTTGCCGGCTTTGCCCAGCAGGACAGCGATGGCCGCTGGTCGGGCTTCGATGTTGATCTGTGCCGTGCTTTGGCGGCGGCGATCTTCGGCAATCCGGATCTGATCGAGTTTCGTGCCTATCGTGGCGAGGCTCGCTTTGCGCCTTTGCAGGTTGGGGCGGTCGATGTTCTGGTGCGCGATGGCGCCTGGACGGCTGGGCGCGACAGTCGCTATGGCGCGCGCTATGTGACCCCCAGCTTCTTTGACGGACAGGCGTTTCTCGTGCCCCAGCAAATGGGCGTGGTCTCGGCCTATGAGCTTGATAATGTGAGCATTTGTGTCGTTGATGGCGCCGGCGAACTGCAGGCGCTGGACGACTTCTTCTTTACCAACCAGACCAGTTTCCGCGAAGTCGTCTATGAAGACGTGGCGGACCTGCTGGTGGCCTATCGCGCCGGGCTTTGTGAGGTGGTATCGGCCTCCGGCCGGCAGCTCCAGGCGGTACGCCGCGAGATGCCGGACCCCGCGCTGCACCGCATCCTGCCTGAGCGAATTTCCAAGGAAATTCTAGGGCCTGTGGTGCGCGAGGGGGACGATCAGTGGTTCAATATCGTGCGCTGGACCGTGTTCGCGCTGATCACCGCCGAAGAGGTCGGAGTGACCAGTCTCAACATCGACTCCCTGTCGGCGGCGCGGACGCCGGCGGTGCGGCGTATTCTCGGCGTGGACGGCGATTTCGGCGCTTCCCTGGGCTTAAAACCCACATTCATGACCGATGCGATCCGAGCGGCGGGTAGCTATGCGGAGCTTTATGACCGTCATTTCGGGCCGCAGACCGGGGCAGCGATGTTGCGCGGCCAGAACGCGCTTTGGAGCAATGGCGGGCTTCTCTATGCACCGCCAATTCGCTAGCAGACTGTTAGCACTGAGCGCCCTCCACAGTCCCTATTGCTAGCAGACTGTTAGCGTTGAAAGTGCCCATTAGGCGAAAATCAGGCTAACCCGCCGATTCTGCTTTCCCTTCTTCTCGATTTTACCCAAGGCCACCGGTCCGATTTCGGCGGTGCTGGCCACATGTGTGCCGCCGCAGGGTTGCAGATCGATATCGCCGATCCGCACCAGTCGGACGCGACCCTGACCCATGGGCGGCTTGACCTTCATCGTCTTAATGAGGTCGGCGCGGGCGATCATCTCTTCGTCGGTGATCCATTCGCTCGTGACCGAATGGTCGGCCAGGATCATCGCGTTGAGTTCATCCGCGAGGCTGCCGAGATTGTCGGGCACCTCGGGCATGTCGAAATCGAGCCGACCCTTGTCCTCGCCAATCTGGCCGCCGGTGACGGGGAAGGGAAAGACGACCGACAGGAGGTGCAGGGCGGTGTGCATGCGCATGAGACGATGACGGCGGTCCCAGTCGAGTTCCGCGCGTACCACTTCGCCGCGCTCGGGCAAGGATTGACCATCGGCCGGGACCTGGACGATGGCCGTCTTGTCGCCATCGGGGTGAATGGCGGTGGCGATGAGGATGGAGGAGCCGTCGGTACGCACCAGCCGCCCGCAATCGCCGGGCTGCCCGCCAGAGGCGGCGTAGAACACGGTCCGGTCGAGGACGATGCCGCCCTCTGGCGTGATGTCGAGCACCGTGGCTTCGGTCGAGGAAAGATAGGCGTCGTCGCGGAATAGAAACTGGGTCATTGCACTCAGAGGACGGGAGAAAGCAGGCGCGCAGCCTGGGTCAGGACATAAAGCGGCCAGGGACGGCTGCGCACTTCGGCCAGCCCAACGCGACGGCAGGATTCGAAGTCGCGCAGCAGCATGGCCTCGACGGCGCCGATTGTCTGCGGATCGGTGAACCACAGAGTGATCTCGAAATTGATGGCGAAGGAGCGATTGTCGAAATTGACACTGCCAATAGTGGTCATTTCGTCGTCCATCAGCACCACTTTCTGATGCAGGAACCCATCGACATAGCGATAGACGCCAATGTCATGCTCGGCCATGGCGTCGGCATGGGCCATGCTGGCGAGCCAGACCAGCTTGTGGTCCGGATTGTTGGGCAACATGATCCGCACATCGACGCCCCGCAGGCGCGCGGCATAGAGCGCGGTGCGAATGTCTATGTCGGGTACGAAATAGGGACTGACGATCCAGAGCCGCTTGCGCGCCCGCCCGATGAGGTCGGTATAGGCGATGGCGCATTCTTCCAGCTTGTCGGCCGGGCCGCTGCCCATGACCAGAACCGATTGATCGCCCAAAGGTTCGAGCTGGGCCGGCGGGCGGCCGGGTAGCTTTTCGCCGGTCGCCCATTCCCAATCTTCGCGGAACAGCAGGGCGCAGCCCAGAGCGGCGGGACCGGACACCCGCACATGGGTATCGCGCCAGTGACCGAATCTGGGGTCTTCGCCCAGATATTCGACACCGACATTGTGTCCGCCGACCCAGGCATGCTTGCCATCGGCCACAACGATTTTTCGATGGTTGCGGTAATTGATGCGGAGCGGACCGTAAAAGCGCAGCAGCTTGTGCCGGTAGTTGAAACCGGCGACCTTGACGCCTGCCTCGCGCAGTTCGCGGCGATACCGTTTGGGCATGCCGGTACTGCCAATGTCGTCGTAGAGGAGGAAGACGGCGACGCCCGCCTTTGCCTTGGCGATCAGCCGCTCGGCCAGTTCCTGGCCCAGCCGATCATCGCGCACGATGTAGAACTGGACCAGCAGATATTCCTCTGCCGCGTCGATGCCGGCGAAGATCGACTCGAAGGTCGCCTTGCCGTCGACCAGCAGGTCGACCTCATTGCCCTTGAGAAAGGGCAGTTCCGAAACGTGAACCTGCACCGGCCATTTGGCATCGGTTTCCCGATCGATCAGCGCCAGATCCCTGGCACGCAAGGGCCGGTCGGCGCGCCCGTTCTGCGCCCGGTCGGTGGCATAATCGTCAAAGAGCTTCCAGCCGAAAATGAGGTAGAGCAGGACCGAGGGAATGGGCAGCAGCACCAGCGACAGCAGCCAGGCGATTGACCCCTGTGGGGTGCGGGAATTGAGGATTTCGCGGACGGCGCAGACCAATGCCAGCAGGTAAATGGCGCCCATGATCAGCGCCACGATATGCAGGTCCGCGACGATGGCGCGCAGGATGTCGTCTATGCCGAACAATTTGTGCCTTCAGCAGGGTGAAGCGGCACTCTATCAGGCGGGGCGGGCGCGGCAATGCTTGACACCATGCCCTCGTGCGCTAGCATCCCGATCAGGTTTCGCCCAACCTGCCGCTCGCGCCCTACGGGGACGGTGAATGGGCGATTTTCAACATGGTTTGACCCAACCAAGACGGGCAAGCCGTCAGCAATGCGAGCACTGACCACCGACTGCCCGTTCAAGAGGATCAGACCATGCATAGTTTCATGGACGCAAAACTTATGGCCAAACTGCTTCGGCAGGGTTTGGCGGAACGCGGAACCGAGTTGTCGCATAGCGACTGTCTCGAACTGGTCTCGCGCCAGTTCGGGGTGGCGAACTGGAATATTTTGAGCGCACGCATCGAGGCGGCGAGTGCAGGCACGACCGCGCTGGTCATGCCTGAGGGCTGGGTGGATGCCAACCCCAATCCCGAAGGCTACTATAGCATGGGGCTTGATCCCGAGCGGCCGGGATGCGCGATGATCCAGAGTACGCCACTGGCCGATCATCAGCCGAATAGCCAATTTGGGACAATGGCACAGATCATTTCCGCAGCGCCCTATCGGGGTGGCGCGGTTCGTGTTGCCTGTGAACTTTCGGCAGGAATGCTCGATGGAACCGGGACAATCTGGCTGCGCGTGGATGACGGCAGACGCCGGGTTCTACAGTTCGAGAACCTGCTGCAACGGCCCGGCGTAGCGGTGCGTGGCACCGAGGACTGGAAGGGCTTTGCGATCACGCTCGATGTTTCTGAAGAGGCCGAAAGCATCTATTTCGGCTTCATGATCCATGGGCGAGGAACGCTATGGGCGCGCAATTTCAGTGTTGAGGCGGCGAAGGCCAAGGATACACCGGAACAGCGGCGGCCCTATCGGTTCGAGAGGCCTACAAATCTGGGATTTGCGGTTTAGGGCGGCAGGTTCGGGTGTGTGGGCACCCCCTCCTACCTTCGCTACGGCCCTGCGGACCGAGCTGCGGTACCTCCCCCGTGAAGGGGGAGGTGAGGGCAGTCGCATGGTCCAGCGGGTATGGGCTAATGCCATCGTCTGATAAGCATTTCACTCGCCACAAACGCGATAGGCGCCCTCCCCTTGACGGGGAGGGTTGGGGAGGGGTGGTTGCTTGCTGGGTGTGAACAAGTGGGCGCTCCCTTCCGACCTCCGCTATGGCCCTGCGGGCTGAGCTTCGATACCTCCCCCCGTAAAGGGGGAGGTGAAGAGCAGTTACTTCGACACGACTTCGGAGGTTTCGAGCAGCGCCGTCAGCTTGTCGAGTTGTGCGGCATAGCTTGCATAGGTGCGGATCCACCAGGCAGGCCAGTCGCCAACCTGATCGGCGATCACGGCCGGCATCAACTGTGCGGCCGGATTGGCCAGGAAGTTTTCGCGCGTCTCGGGGCCGCTGCGGTCATCGATCAGCACGATGTCGGCGGGATAGGTGCTGGCATTCTCCCAGCTGACATAGCCCCAGTAATCGTCGCGCTCGGCATCCGGCTCGGGGATATCGACACCCCAGCTGATGAAATCCAGCAGTTCGGCGGCCCCTGATGGCACGGCAATGAGCAGGTTATCCGTCGCGGGATAGGCGGCGGCGACCTTGAGGCCGGGCTTGGCCTTGGCAGCGGCAATCAGCCGGTCCCGGGCGCTTTCGAAAGCCGCGCGCTGTTCGGTGATGGCCGGCGCAGCGAGATCGGCTCCCAGCGCCTCGGCAAGCGCGCCATAGCTTTCAATGATGGTGACCACCGAATTGCCCTGCTCGATGCCGACAATGGGGGCCACGCTGCCGAAGCGGCCATCGGGCTTCATTTCTTCGCCGCCGCTATAGTCGCCGCTGATCGGAAAATATTCGGTCACGATCAGATCGGGGTCGAAGGCCAGCAGGCTCTCCGGGTGTAGCTCGTTATAAGCCGTTTCGATGAAGGTAATGCCCTCGAGATCGAAGTCTTCGAAGCTCTTGGTCGAGCCGGTGCCGTCGGCAAAAATGGCGACGGGCTTGATGCCGAACTGCATAAGGCCCGCAGCGGACGAGGAGAAGGCAACGACCCGTTCCGGCGGATTGTCGAGGGTTATCGTATTGCCGGCGCCATCGGTAAACTCCCAGGCAAGGGCAGAAAGGCCGCCAACCGCCAGAAGCGGCAAAGCGAGCGCGGCGCGGAGGAACAGGCGAGGCAAAGCAAAGGACATGGTCAGGTTTCCGAAGGGCGGAGGTTTGCGGTCACCCACCCATATGAAACATGACAAATGTTATCAATTTAAATCTGTGTCACGCCAATCAAACGTGGTGTCATTCCTGCTTTCGCAGGAATGACACGGTGAAGGTCTGGCGAGATTCTAGCGAGCAAAGAGCGCCAGCTTACGCCGGGTCCGGCTCCATGACGCTGGCAATGTCGATTGGGGTGCGGCCCTCGGTCCAGGGCGGGACCGGCAGGCCTTTTGCCCGTAAGAATTCGGGATTGAAAATCTTGCTGGCATAGCGATTGCCGTAGTCGCAGAGCACCGTGACGATGGTCTTGCCGGGGCCGAGATCACGCGCCATGCGCACCGCGCCGGCAATATTAACCGCGCTGGAACCGCCCAGGCACAGGCCTTCGTGTTGCAACAGATCGAAAATGTAGGGCAGGGCCTCGGCGTCGGAAATCTGGTAGGGCATGTCGACCTTGAGCCCTTCGAGATTTGCCGTGATGCGGCCCTGACCAATGCCTTCGGTGATCGAATTGCCGGAGGATTTCAGCGCACCATTGGCAAAATATTCGTAGAGCGCCGCGCCCTCGGGATCGGCGAGGCCGATTTTAATGTCGGCATTGCGGGCACGCAGGGCCTCGGCGACGCCGGCCAGCGTGCCGCCGGAGCCGACCGAGCAGATGAAGCCGTCGATGCGGCCATTGGTCTGCTGCCAGATTTCGGGGCCGGTAGTTTCCACATGGGCCCGGCGATTGGAAACATTGTCGAACTGATTGGCCCAGACGGCGCCTTCCGGCAGCTCGGCATTGAGCTTCTCGGCCAACCGGCCGGAGACCTTGATATAATTGTTCGGGTGCTTGTAGGGCTTGGCCGGAACCTCGATCAGCTCGGCGCCATAGAGGCGCAGGGCTTCCTTCTTTTCCTGGCTCTGGGTGTCGGGAATGACGATCACCGATTTGAAACCAAGCGAATTGGCCACCAGCGTCAGCCCTATGCCGGTATTGCCCGCCGTGCCTTCGACAATGGTGCCGCCGGGCTTGAGCGCACCGGACTTGACCGCATCATGGATGATGAAGAGGGCCGCACGATCCTTCACCGACTGACCGGGATTGAGAAACTCCGCCTTGCCCCAGATTTCGCAACCGGTCAGCGTGGACACGCGATTGAGACGGATCAGCGGCGTGTTGCCGATGGCGGAGATAAGGTCTTGGTGCTTGGCCATGAGTCTATGTCGTTGGGGATCAGGCACTTATGGTAGGGGGGCGGGACTTTGGCCGCAAGGGATAAGGGCAGGGTGCGGCAAGGGGTTTCTCCTCTGCCGCGCTGCGCGCAAGGCGTGTCTGCCATCGAGGCGCGCTGAGGGAATGGAATTTCTCAAAGCGCGTTTGCCGCATCAAGGGCGCGCTGGCGCGTGGCCTTGAGGTCGAGGATCGGCGCCGGATAGTCCGTGCCGATGGCAATGCCGGCTTTTCGGAGAATATTGGCCGGGGCGTCGGCGGGCTTGTGGACCCATTCGTTCGGGAGGCGGGCAAGTTCGGGGACCCAGCGGCGCACATAGTCGCCTTCGGCATCGAAGCGTTCGCCCTGGAGGACCGGATTGAAAATGCGGAAATAGGGCGCTGCATCGAGCCCGCTCCCGGCGACCCATTGCCAGCTCGCCGGATTATTGGCCTCGTCGGCATCGACCAGACAATCCCAGAACCAGTCTTCGCCCAACCGCCAGTCGATCATCAGGTTTTTCGCCAGCAGCGAGGCGACCAGCATGCGCACGCGATTGTGCATATAGCCGGTTTCCCAGAGTTCGCGCATGCCCGCGTCCACTATCGGAATGCCGGTCTGGCCGGTCTGCCACGCCTTGAGATCGGACGGAGCATGGCGCCAGTCGAACCCTCCATATTTGGCCTGCATGGGGACTTTGGCGATGTCGTCGCGATGATAGAGCTGGTGATGGCTAAAATCGCGCCAGGCGAGTTCGGACAGGAATTTTTCGACCGCGCCAGCCGCTTCGGGATGGGCATGGGCAAAGGCTCTGGCGGCGTGCCAGACCTGACGTGGACTGATCTCTCCAAAGCGCAGATGGGGCGAGAGGCGCGAGGTGACGTCGCGGGCGGGAAAATCCCGGCCCTCGGGATAGGCGGTCAATGGCCCATCGAGAAAGTCGCTGAGCCTTTTCTGCGCGGCGGCTTCGCCAATGGTCCAGTGATCGGCCAGCTTTCCCGCCCAATGGGGCTGGCGATAGGCGCCATCGACCGGGGTGGGCGCGATGGCCTTGCCCGTCGGCGCAGGCAGGGGGCGAGCAATGTCGCGGTCCCGCAGGGCTTTCCAGAAGGGCGTGAAGACCGAGTATGGCCGATTCTGGCCGGTTTGGATGGTCCAGGGCTCGGCCAGGACATTGCCGGGATGGGAGGTGACGGAAAGGCCGTCATCGCGCAGGGCCCGCTTGACGCGGCCATCGAGAGCGCGCTCGGCCGGGCCATAGCGCCGGTTCCAATGCAGGTCCTCTGCGCCCGTGTCTGCGAGCACGGCGCGCAGGACTGTTTCGGTGTCTCCGGTTTCGACGCGCAGGGACACGCCGATTTCGGCCAGGTCCCGCGACAGCGATTGCAGGCTCTGATGCAGCCACCAGCGGGCCGCACCGCCTATCGGGCGCAGGTCGTTGTCGGTGGCATGGATATAGAGAGCAACAACCTTGCCCGCGCTCTGCATAGCGGCGGCAAGCGCGGGATTGTCGGCAAGGCGCAGGTCGTTGCGCAACCAGACGAGTTTTGTGGGCAATGGCGCGGCTCCGGTTCGCAGGCACTACGCAGAGCAGCAGCGTCCGGTTCAGCCCTATTCCATCAATTCGGCAAGCTGCTCCAGCGCCGAACTCCATGCTTCCATGGAAAAGATGCGTGTCTGCGCATCGGCATGCGGCAGGCCGCGTTCGGTCAGCGTGATGCGGGTGCGGTCCTCATCGAGAGCGGCGAACAGCACTTCGATGACGAAGATCAACTCGTCGTCTTCGTCCTTGTGAACCCAGGAAAGCACCAGCTTTTCGTCCTCGACATAGGTGAGGACTTCGCCGGTCACCTCGTGATCGGCCTCGTCGTCTTCCTCGGCATAGGTGATGTAGCGATAGCTGCCGCCTTCGAAAGCGTCGAATTCGGCTTCGTCTACCTGCCACTGCTCGATCAGCGCCGGATCAGTCCAGGCGGAGAAGACGTCGCTGACATTGGCGTCGATCGTGCGGCTGAGGGTGATCTGGCTTTCGCTGTCACTATCGGGAATCTGGCTCATGCCGGCTTGCCTTGCGGGTGGAGTTCTGCGGTGCGGGGCAGCAATATTGTAAGCAGCCCGAGCGCGGGAAGGAAGGCGATGATCTGGAAAACCGCGATCATGCCGATCCAGTCGGCCATGGCCCCCATGATCGCCGCGCCCAGCGCGCCGATGCCGAAGGCGAAACCGAAGACAAAACCGGCCACCATGCCCACCTTGCCGGGTACCAGTTCCTGCGCATAGACGACCATCGCCGAAAAGGCCGAGGAGAGAATGAGGCCCACCATAATGCTCATCACCATGGTCCAGAAGAGGTCGAGATAGGGCAGGGCGAGGGTGAAGGGGAGCGAACCCAGGATCGACACCCAGATGACCGCCAGACGCCCATAGCGGTCGCCCACCGGTCCGCCGATGAAGGTTCCGGCGGCAACGGCCCCGAGGAAGGCGAAGAGATAAAGCTGGGCTTCCTGCGCCGAAAGCGAGAATTTCTCGATGAGGAAGAAGGCGTAATAGCTCTTGAGGCCTTCGATATAGATGAATTTGGACAGCAGCAGCGCCCCGATGACGGCGAAGGCCACGATCAGGCGCTGGCGCGACAGCACCGGCTTGGCGATGGCGGCAGCAGGGCGCTTGGCGGCCTGACGCTGATGCTCGGCAAACCAGCGACCGACATAGCTCAACAGCAGGAAGCCAAGAATGCCGACGCCGATGAAGTAGTAGACACTGGACTGGCCGAGCGGCAACAGGATCAGCGCGGCAGCGAGCGGGCCGAGCGCCGTGCCGGCATTGCCCCCCACCTGGAACAGCGATTGCGCAAAACCCAGCCGACCGCCCGAAGCCATACGCGCCACGCGCGAGGCTTCCGGGTGAAACAGGGCCGAGCCTGTGCCCATGATGACCGAGGCGATGAATAGCAGCCAGAAGCCATTGGCGGCAGCGAGCAGGGCAATGCCCGCCGTGATGATCCCGGCAGAGAGCGGCAGCCAGAAGGGCTTGGGCCGAACATCGCCCGAGAGGCCGAAAGCAGGCTGCAGCACACAGGCGGTGATCTGCTGGCCGAGCGTCAACAGGCCGATCTGCAAATAGGTCAGCGAATAGGTTTCCCGCAGCATCGGATAGAGCGCCGGGAGCAGGAATTGCATCAGGTCATTGAGGAGATGCGCGCCGCTGACGGCCAGAATGATGGACAGTGCAGTACGCTGCGCGCCCGAATTGGCGGCTGAAGATGTGGTGGTCATGGAAATGGCCTGAAGAAAGGATTTACCCTCCTACTCCCGTGCGCAGGCAAGAGCAATCGGTTCTGCTCAAAAATCAGGCATTTTGGGGAGGAGGAAATTGGCTCCGCGAGTAGGACTCGAACCTACGACCCAGCGATTAACAGTCGCTTGCTCTACCAACTGAGCTATCGCGGAACACTTTCAAAGGCCCTCTTGGCAAGGGCGAGGTCCGTGTAACCAAACTGATCCGGTTTGCCAAGCCCCCAATGCAACCCTGTGTGAATAACTTGTCATTCGCCTTCGGCAGCGGCGCGCCTGCCGAGTTGGATGAGGTCGGCCAGCGTGTTGAGATTGGCGAAGGGGTCATCCGCGGCGGTATCGGCCCAGTCGATCATGCGGCCACTGCACTGTGCCAAAAGGGCGCGCGGGCTTTTGGGCACGGTGCCGGCAGCGATGGCTTCGAGCAGGCCGGAGAGAACAGGCACGGGCCAGATGGCATTGGTGGGATAGGGATTGCCGCTCCAGCATGCGCATGCGGCGCCGGTACCGGCGCCATCCACCAGTCTGGCAATATAGTCCTGGGGCAGGAAAGGCGTATCGACGGCAACGGTTACGAGGCGATCATCCGGGCGAGCCTTGTCGGCAAGATAAAGTGCACCCGCCGCAATTCCCGCCAGTGGCCCGGCGACAGGCATGTCCGGATCGGGCAGAGCGATCCCCGACGTTACGGTGGGGGTAGGGCCGGGGCCGGTGGAAATAAGTGGCGGGGTCTGTAAAGGTCCAAGCCGCCTCGTCACATGATCGAGCAGCGAAATATTGCTGATGCGCAGATCGGCCTTGCGCACGCCACCCAGTCGGTCGCCCCTGCCGCCGGCAAGGATGAGAACGAAAATACTCACGCAGGTTTCCGGCTGCGCAGCATGAGCAGCAGGATGATGCCGCCGACAAGGCCCCAGAAGGGCGCGCCGACCCCGACAATGGTCACGCCCGAGGCGGTGGCGACAAAGGTGAGAATGGCGGGCAGGCGCATCTCTTCTTCGGCCAGTGCCCCTGCCAGCGAGGAGGCAAGGCTGGAAAACAGCGCCAGACCTGCCACAGCCTGAATGAGAATGGGCGGCGCTGCGGCTATGAAGGCGGCGGCGAAACTCGCCAGAAGGCCCAGCAGCAGATAGGTGAACCCGGCCGAGACCGGGGCCGGCCAGCGTCGCGCCGGATCGGGATGCGATTCTGGACCCGCACAAATGGCGGCAGTAATGGCGGCCAGATTGCTGGTATGACCGCCGAAAAAGGCGGTGGCGGCACTGGCCAGCCCGGTCATCGCAAAAATCGGGGAGGGCTGCACGGTGAAGCCATTGGCCCGCAAGACCGCCAGCCCCGGCAGATTCTGTGAGGCCATGGTGACGACATAGAAGGGTAGGGCAATGCGGATGATGGCGTCGAAGGTGAATTCGGGCATGACCGGCATGAGGCTCGGCCAGGCGCCATCGAATGTGTCGGCCGGAACATGGGTGGTGGCAGCCAGCACAATTCCGGTGACCAGAACGGCAATCGGCACGGCATAGCGGCGCGCATAGCGAAGGCCCAGCATCCAGGCGGCCAGGATGGGCAGAGCAAGGGCGGGTACTTCCGCCACAGCCTTGATGGGTGCGAGGCACAGCGTCAGCAACATGCCTGCCAGCATGGCATTGGCGAGGGCGGCCGGAATCGCAGCGACCAGCCGGGCCAGTGGGCGGATGAAGCCGGTGAGCACGATTAGTCCGGCGCAGACGAGGAATGCCCCTGCCACGGCGGGAAAACCGCCGACGGGCTCACCCACGGTGAGGAGGAAGGCGACGCCCGGCGTGCTCCAGGCAAAACTGACGGGCACTTTTGCCCGCCACGCCACGACAATATTGAGCACGCCAATGGCGATACAGACGGAAAACAGGCCCGTGCCGGCCTGTTGCGGCGAGGCGCCAGCTGCGGTCAGCGCCGCCAGCACCAGCGTGAACGTGCTGGCATAGCCGACAATGGCAGCAAGCACGCCAGCAATGACCGGCTGGGCAAAGTCACGGCGGGAAGCGGCGGGTTGTGTGGACTGCATCATCAATTCCTCGGCTGCCCGGATTGTCACCAGCGATTGCATGCGCCGGAATGGTGAAGGCAAACCCGATTGGCGTGGGGTGAAAATGCATGGGCCATTTACGGCCTGAAAGGCAAGTGGTCAGCGCGAACGGTCCCACGCGAGAGCGCCGCGTTCCACGAAAGTGATCAGGCAATTTAAGGAAGGTGGAGGCCTCGTCCGGAATCGAACCGGAGTACACGGATTTGCAATCCGCTGCGTAACCACTCCGCCACGAGGCCTCTAGGCGCAGCTATCTACGGTGCGCTTGTGGGTTATGCAAGCGCCGTGCTTACCGGACCGTGAATTTTGGCGGCCTTATAAAAGAAGTCCCTGCATTTCGGTTTTCAACAGGCCGGAAACGTTTCACACGAGCGGGCAGGGAACGGGATAGGCGCCGGGCGGTTGCTTCCTTTGCGATTCTGCAAAAGGAGAACGGCCATGACCGGCCCCCGCAAGGATGACAGACCAGCCCCGCTCGAAACCGGCCCCGGCGAGCAGCGCGACGACAATATCGATGATCTTGGTCGCCGACCCGACGGCACCGAACAGGAACAGCCGGTAAAGCTCAAACCCGGCAAGAAGGGCGACAAAACCGCTGGCTCGGCCGGGCGCAGCGGAAAGGGCTGATAGCGGATTTTTGTCGCGCCCCCGTCGGCTTCTATTGTCAGCACAGCCCATCACAGATATTCACGTCGAGCATATGCCCCGGACCATGCGGACGGGATCGCTGTTGCTTTGCGGCCACTCTGGACCATGAACGCAGCATTAAACTTTATTAGGGATTGCCGGGGTCGGTTGTCACCCCCACTTGCCGGGCGTTAGTGTGGCGGTGTCTGGAGGCGGGTTTATGAAGTATCGTGGTTTTTGGGGCGCGAGCCTGCTGGCCGTGGCGGCCATGTGTGCCTCCATTGGCGGGGCGCAGGCGCAATCCCTCTCCGAGGCGCTTGCAGCGGCCTACCAGCACGCACCCGACCTTCAGGTGGCCCTGCTGAATGCGAAATCCTCGGCAGAAGGCATTGTACAGGCCAAATCGCGCAAGCTGCCGACCATTGGGGCCTCGGTTGGCGTGAGCGAGAGCTTTGGCCTTTCGGGTGGCCAATGGGCCGCGGGCAGTTCGTTGACGACCGGCCTTTCCTACAACCAGACCATTTTCGACAATTTCCAGACCGAAGCACAGATCGAAGCGGCCCGCGCCGGCGCCGAGGCGGCCGAATACCAGATCCGCAACACCGAGCAGAATGTGCTGTTGCAGGTGGTGCAGGCCTATATGGCCGTGCATGCCGGAACGCAGCTGGTGACGCTGCGGGAAGAAAATGCCCGCTTCTTCGAGGCACAACTGCAATCGGCGCGCGACCGGCTCGAAGTGGGCGAGGGCACGCGTATTGACGTGGCGCAGGCCGAGGCGCGCCTCGCACAGGGTCAAGCCGGCTATCGCGCGGCGGTAAGCTCGCTCGAAACCAGCCGGGCCACATTCCAGCGTCTCGTCGGCTCGCGTCCGCAAGGGCTGAGCCCCTCGCATAATTACGCCAACCTTATCCCGCGCTCGTTGGACGCTGCGATTGCCGAGGCCGAAATCGGCCATCCGGCGATTTTGATGTCCAAGGCCGCGATCCGCGCCGCACAGGCCGGCAGCGATGCTGCGCAGGCCGCCTTTGGCCCGACCGCCACCATCAACGGCTCCGTAGGCACCAGCTGGACCAGCCTCGGGCAGGGCGACGGACTGCGCGGGCAGGTGGGTTTTCAGATCAGCGTGCCGATCTATGCCGGTGGCGCTATCGGCTCGAGCGTGCGCAAGGCCAATATCGAGCAGATCAAGTCCGAAGTCTCGGCCATGTCCACCTACGATCAGGTGCGCGAAGCGGTGATTTCCGCCTGGAGCGGTATCCAGAGCGCCGATGCGCAGATTGGCGCCGCCCAGGCGGCCGTCTCCGCCAGCGGCACGGTGGTCGATGGCGTCATTCAGGAGCGCGATCTGGGCACCCGCACCACTCTGGACGTGCTCAATGCCCAAGCCGACCTGACCAGTGCCCGCGAAGCGGTGATCAACGCTTCGAGCAACAAGGTCGTGGCCACCTTCGCTCTGTTGAGCGCAATGGGCCGACTGACGGCTTCCGATCTCGGCCTGCCTGTGCAGATCAAGACTGCCGTGCCCTATACACAGGCGGTCGAAGACGTCTGGCAGGAACTGCGTACCGTCGGCGAGTGAGCCGCAATCCGCTCGAAGTGTTGTGACTTTGGTGGCCGGGCTTGTCCCGGCCACAAGTTTTCGTGGAAGAAGTGATGTTCGTTGGTCGGGATGATTCCTAATCGGCCACAGTGAAGTTAAGCTGGTCTTCACGAATCAGGACGGGGGGGCTGCTTGTGCCTCTGTTTCTGGCGGGCGCATGCGTAAGAGGCACTGATGAACAAGCCGGCTCCAAAAGAACCGTCAATGGACGAAATCCTGTCCTCCATCCGGCAGATCATTGCTGATGATGATGCCGCAGGAGTGCAGCGCCGCCCAACCGTTCAGTCCGCTCCGCCACCGATGGAAGCCGCTCCCGCGCGTCCTCTCGGCCAGCAGGCCGACCGCGACCTTAGCGACATGCTCGACGACATAGAGCCGCTGGCCCTGTCTCCGGCACAGATCGTGGACGAGGTTGCCGAACCCGGCGGCTTCAGCTTCGATTCCATTCTCGCCGATACCGAAAGCGATGACGGCGCGCCCAGCCTAGTCGAGGCCGAGGATATTGCCTTCGACGCTGAGGACGATCTGCCCAGCTTCGATCCCGTGCCGATGCGCGAGCCCGATCCCGAGCCGGTCGTGGCCAAGGTGCAGCCGGCCCCGCCGCCGCGCCCGGCTATTGCCGAAGCCGCGCCGCTGCCCGATCCGACACTGACCTCGGATATGGCCGAAGAACTGCTGGAGCCGGCCACGAAGGCCGCAGTGCGCGGTTCGATCGGCAAGCTCAGTGCGCTGGGCATCGGCAATCCGGGCCTGACGCTTGAAGCGATGATGCGCGACATGCTGCGCCCCATGCTCAAGGAATGGCTGGACGAAAACCTGCCTTCGGTTGTCGAGCGCATGGTGGAAAAGGAAATCGCCCGCGTTTCGCGCGGCGAATAGGCCTTTCTGCCCTGCGTCGCTGTTGACCCTGCGGCGCGCATTTGCTTGAAGTCTGCCAATCGATTTCCGACCCGCCACGGTCCATCCTGGCGGGTCGCTGCTGTTGCGAGTGACGTGATGCTTGAAAAGACCTATGAACCCGCCGCCGTGGAAGCCCGCATCTATGATGCCTGGCTGGAGGCACAGGCCTTTGCCGCCGGGGCAGGCGCCAAGCCCGGCGCGGAGACGTTCACCATCGTCATCCCGCCGCCCAACGTTACCGGCTCGCTTCATATCGGACACGCGCTCAACAACACGGTTCAGGACATTCTGGTCCGCTTCAACCGCATGCTCAAAAAGGACGTGCTCTGGCAGCCCGGCACCGACCATGCCGGTATCGCCACCCAGATGATCGTCGAGCGCCAGCTGGCCGAAAAGCAGATGGATCGCCGCTCCATGGGGCGTGACAAATTCATCGAGCGCGTCTGGGAATGGAAGGCCGAAAGCGGCGGCACCATCATGAATCAGCTCAAGCGCCTTGGCGCTTCGGCCGATTTTTCACGCGAACGCTTCACCATGGGCGCGGCCGGGGAGGCCGACGACCAGATGGTGCGTGCCGTCATCAAAGTGTTTGTGGAACTGCACAAGCGCGGCCTCATCTACCGCGCCAAGCGGCTGGTGAACTGGCATCCGGGGCTGGAAACCGCGATCTCCGACCTTGAAGTGGAGAATATCGAGGTCAAGGGCCATATGTGGCACCTGCGTTATCCTCTGACCGATGGCGTAACCTACGAGTTCCCGGTCAAGGACGAAGAGGGCAATGTCACCGGCACCGAAACGCGCGACTATATCGTCGTGGCGACGACGCGCCCCGAGACCATGCTGGGCGACGTGGCCGTGGCCGTGCATCCCGAGGACGAACGCTATGCGGGGCTCGTCGGCAAGTTCATTGAACTGCCGCTGGTCGGTCGTCGCATTCCAGTGGTTGCCGACGAATATGCCGATCCTGCGCTGGGCACCGGCGCGGTGAAGATCACCCCGGCACATGACTTCAACGACTTTGAAGTGGGTGTGCGGGCTGGCGTCGAGCCGATCAATGTCTTCACGACGCGCGGCGCCATTATCGATGCCGATTTCGTGCATGCGAAATATCGCGGGCTGGATCGTTTCGAGGCGCGCAAGGCGATTGTGGCCGATATGGCAGCACTGGCCGAGGAAAACCCGCTGCGCGGGCTCAGCCATATCGAAGACAAGAAAATCATGGTGCCGCATGACGAGAAGAGCAAACTCGTCGTCATCGAGCCGTTCCTGACCGACCAATGGTGGGTCAAGGCCGATGTGCTGGCCCAGCCGGCGCTGGCTTCGGTGCGCGAGGGCCGCACCAAATTCGTGCCGCAGCAATATGAGAACACCTATTTCGCCTGGCTGGAAAACATCAAGCCATGGTGCATTTCGCGCCAGCTCTGGTGGGGCCATCAGATCCCGGCTTGGTATGGCCCTGATAGTGAGGCCTTCGTGGCCTATGACGAGGCTGAAGCGCAGGCGGCGGCCGAAAAGCACTATGGTAAGCCGGTCACCCTGACCCGCGACCCTGACGTGCTCGACACCTGGTTCTCCTCGGCGCTCTGGCCCTTCTCGACCTTGGGCTGGCCGGATGAGACGCCGGAACTGGCGCGCTATTACCCGACGCAGGTCCTGGTCACCGGCTTTGACATCATCTTCTTCTGGGTCGCCCGCATGATGATGATGGGGCTGGAATTCCTCGACAAGGAACCGTTCCACACCGTTTACATGCATGCCCTGGTCCGCGACGAAAAGGGCCAGAAGATGAGCAAGACCAAGGGGAACGTCATCGACCCCCTGAAACTCATCGACGAATATGGCGCCGACGCGACCCGCTTCACCCTCGCCGCAATGGCGGCGCAGGGGCGTGACCTCAAATTGGCCATTTCGCGCGTCGAGGGCTATCGCAACTTCGTCACCAAGCTCTGGAACGCGGCGCGTTTCCTCGAAATGAATGAGGCCCGTCGCGTCGAGGGCTATGATCCCAAGGCCAACACGCTGGCGCTTAATCGCTGGATCGTCGGCGCGACGGCGCGCGGCATGGCTGCGGTGCGTCAGGGCATCGAGGACTACAAGTTCAACGAGGCGGCCAACAGCGCCTATGATTTCGTCTGGGGCACGTTCTGCGACTGGTATGTGGAATTCGCCAAGCCGGTCTTCATGGGCGAGGACGAGGCTGCCAAGGCTGAAACCCGCGCTACCGCCGCCTGGGCGCTCGACCAGATCCTCGTCATGCTGCATCCCATGATGCCCTTCGTCACCGAAGAGCTTTGGGAAAAGACCGGTGAATTCGGGCCCAAGCGCGAAAACCTGCTGATCCTGACCGAATGGCCCGATCTGTCGGGCCTCGAAGACGCCGATGCCGATGCCGAACTGGCCTGGCTGGTCGATGTCATCTCCAATGTCCGTTCCGTCCGCTCAGAAATGAACGTTCCAGCCAGCGCCAAGCTGCAACTGGTGGTTTCGGGGGCAGGGGAACAGACGCTGGCTCGCCTCGTGGCCGGGACGTCGCTGATTTCGCGCCTCGCCCGGCTGGAGGAAATCTCGCCGCGCAACGAAGTGCCGGGGGAATCGGCGCAGTTCGTGGTCGGCGACGCGACCTATGCAATGCCGCTGGCAGGGGTGATCGATCTCGGCGCCGAAAAGGCGCGGCTCGAAAAGGAAGTGTGCAAGCTGGACGGCGAAATTGCCGGCATCGACAAGAAGCTGGGCAATGAGCAGTTCGTCTCCAAGGCGCCTGAAGAGGTGATCGAGGAGCAAAAAGCCCGCCGCGACGCGGCCGTCGAACGGCGGGAGAAAATTCTCGCGGCGCTCAAGCATGTGAGCTGATTGCAAAGGCCCGGTGGAGACACCGGGCCTTTCAGTTTTTGCTAGATGCGTCCCTGCACCGCATGCAGCCCGGCATAGACGCCGCCTGCGGCCATGAGCGTCTCATGCGTGCCTTCTTCGGCAATGCCGTTCTCCGTCAGCACGAGGATGCGGTCGGCATGACGGATGGTGGAGAGGCGATGGGCGATGACGATTGTGGTGCGCCCTCTGGCCAGAGCCAGAAGGGACTTCTGCACCGCGCGTTCGCTGTCATTGTCGAGGGCGCTGGTCGCTTCATCGAAGATCAACACCGGCGGGTCTTTGAGGAAGGCCCGGGCGATGGTCAGCCTTTGCTTCTGCCCGCCTGACAGTTTGACCCCGCGCTGACCGATATCGGTGTCATAGCCTTTTGGCAGAGCCATGATGAAGTCATGCGCATTGGCGGCCCGCGCTGCTGCCTCGATGTCTTCGCTCGTGGCGCTGGGCCGGCCATAGCGCAGATTGTCCCGGACTGTGCCGCTGAACAGATAGACGTCCTGCTGCACGATGCCGACATTGCGCCGGAGTGAGGCCAGTGTGATGTCGCGCACATCCTGCCCGTCCAGCGTGATGCTGCCCGCTTCGACGTCGTAAAAGCGTGGGATGAGCGCGCAGAGCGTGCTCTTGCCAACGCCCGACGGACCGACAAGCGCCACGAATTCGCCGGGACGAATGCTCAGCGACAGACCATCGAAGACCTTCGGCCCCGCAGGGTCGTACCGGAAACCGACAGCGTTGAAGTCGATGGCGCCAGTCACCGCGCCCAAGGCAACCGCATCGGGGCGGTCTGCAATCTCCGGCTTCTCCTCAAGCAGCTCCATGGCGCGCACGAAGCCGGTATAGCCTTCCTGCCAGAGGCGAATGAAGTTGTCGAAGCGGCGGAGCGGGTCGAGCAGCACGCCAACGCAAAGCAGCAGCGTCAGCATGTCGGCCACCGAAAGATCGGCCGTGATGATGCGACTGGCCCCCAGCACGATGACCGTGACGGTGACCAGTTGGGCAAAGCCCTCCATGCCGCTCCATAACAGCGCCTCGCTGCGGTAGCCTGCGGCGCGGCTATCGACGAAGAGCTGATTCTCGATCTCGAAGCGGCGCAATTCCTCGGCTTCACCGGCAAAGGATTGCATGACCCGCACGCCGCCGAGCGCATCTTCGACACGCTCATTGACCCCGGCGATCCGTTCCTTGCTGGCACGCAGAGCAGTTTTCATGCGACAATTGAAATACATCGCGTAACCAATTGCGAACGGAATTAAAAACAGGATTGCACTGGCAATCAACGGATCGATCCAGAATAGGACCACCATGGCGCCGGAGAATTTGAGCAGTCCGATGGTCACGTCTTCGGGGCCATGGTGGAAGAGTTCGCCCAGCCAGAGGGAATCATTGCTGATCCGGCTCATCAACTGCCCGGTGCGATTGCGGTCGTAGAAGCTGAAGGACAGGCGCTGGCAATGCTCGAAGAGTTCGCGCCGCACCTGCGCCTCGATGCGTGCGCCCATGACATGGCCTCGATAGTCCACGAAATAGGTGGCGAGGGCCTGGACCAGAAAAACGGCCATCATCACGCCGCCCAGAAGGAAAATCTGGCGCAGCGCATCGGGCGCCTCGGCCAGTAGCGGCAGGCGGGAGACGATGAAATTGGCCATGAGCGGCATGGCAACGGCGGTAGCCGCCACCAGCACCGCAGCGGCTAGCACCGCCGCGAGGAGCGGCAGATGAGGACGATAGTAGGAAACGAAACGCCGAAACCGGGCCCGCGCAACGGGATCGGCGGGAGTTACGAAACGGGAAAGGAGGCGGCTAGCTGATTTTCGCGCGCGCCTTGCCCCGCTGGAGGGATGAAGAGTCATGAATGATCATGTCCTGTTGCAGACGAAGAGTGACTTGGCTGGACATGGTCGTTTTCATTGTCTTTTCCCTCGAGAACGAAACGGGAGCATGAGGGAGTTCGGAGCGGCCGGCAATGAGGCGGACGCCCTTGGTTGCGATATGTGACCATTCGGCAACAACAATGCCGAATCCGTAATGTGGCCCATTCCGGCAACCATTTGACGACGTTTCCTGCCACAATCTGCCTCTAGAAAAGATCGTCTGGCATTCGGGGGCGGGTGCTGGATGTGGTGTCTGAGGGTGCATTCATGCGCCTCGATATCCCATTCATACCCCCTCAAAGTGCCAATCGGGCAGGGTTCCTGCCGGAAATGGTGAAGGCGTGCGGAAAAGAGTGGCTAATAGACCCTGGTTTGCAGCACAGCCCGTTTCGGGCGCGCGGATGTGATCGGTTCGGCTGAATGCGGTCACAAAGTGAGTTTACCGTTTCTTCATACTTGGCTTTCCTCGCCGCTCGCGGCTGGGCAAGCTTGCAAAACTCAACCTGTGGCGCTGATGCGCCGCGCCTCGCGGGCCCGGGTAATCGGGGCTCGAACAAATTGCCCGCCCACAGATTTGTGGGCGAAAGGAGTGTCATGCGGATAACCCGGGAAAACCACCTGGCGGCCGCAACAGGTGTGTTGTTGGCTTTTTGCGCCACCGTCGTGCCGGCGCAGGCGCAGACGGCCGTCGATGCCGCCATGGATCTGGCCAAGATGCTGGATGGCGGCGGCAGCATCGTATCCAGCGACGCCTATCTGTCGGCGCTGGAAAGCGATGCAGCGGCCGGCCGGCCCATGGCCCTATGGCAGTTGGGCACCATGTATGAGAATGGCGAAGGCGTGGACAGGGACCCGGCACGGGCCTTCGGATATTTCGCCCAGATCGCCAACCAGCATGCCGATGCCGCGCCGCGCAGTCTCGAGGCCGATATTGTCGCCCGGTCCTTCGTCAAGCTGGGCGAAGACTATTATCGTCTCGGTGCGCCCGAAGCCGGCGTGTCGCAGAATCTCAATGAATATCATCGCGTTCTGCTGCATGCGGCGACCTATTTCGGCGACGCCGAAGCACAGTACCGCGTTGGCATGCTCTATCAGCGCGAGGATGGCCTGGGTGTGAGCCCCATGCTCAGCGCCCGCTGGCTGCAATCCGCAGCCCATAAGGGGCACTGCCTCGGGCAGGCGCAACTGGGCAACCTTCTGTTCAACGGCATGGACAATTATCCTCCGCGCGAGGCCGAAGGGCTGATGTGGCTCAACGAAGCCCATCTCACCTGCCGTGGCAGCGCCGATCAGGCTCTTGCCGACGAATTGCTCCACCGCGCCATGTCGGTTGCCTCGCCGGAAGCCCGCGCGCAGGCGCTGGGTTCGGCCGGGGCGATCGGGGTCGGACAGGTCTTCAACTAGGGCTTGCGGGGCTTCGGTGATGACGGGCCGCAAACGGGAATTTTCTGCGCTTCCGGTGCTCACGTATCAAACATGCGCTCCGCTCCGGTTCTCGAAAATCACCGTTCTCGTCTCGTCCTGACATGAATCCCACAAGCCCTGGTATCGTCCGTCGCCAACAATAAGTTGACGATTATAATCATATTAAATATATGCCGCCTGCCACGGGGGCAGGCGCATGGGGTTCCTCGCCTTCTGGCTGGAGGAGCGTATCCATGAAATCCGTCTTTGCTCTCGCCCTTGTCAGCAGCCTGGCGCTGGCTGGATCGGCTCTGGCCGAGGACTGCCCCGAGGGGCAGCGCCTATTCGCCCATGCCTTTCTCGAAGGCGGGCAAAAATGCATCCCGGCCAAGCCCGAGCGCATTGCCTTCACCATGGAACAGATCATTTCCGCCTATACGCTGGGCGGCGAAAGCGTGGTCGACAATTGGTATTTCCAGGCATTCCGGGAATCCTATCCCAATGCGCTGCCGAACGAGCAGGCCGCGGCGCTGGTCAATCTCGACTACTATCCCGAAAGCAGCCCTGAATCGATGATCCTGGCGGAGCCCGACCTGATCGTTTCGTCGGCCGGCATTCCACTCAACGCGCAGGTGGAGGGGGTGGCGCCGCTGGTCGCCTTCAACTGGACCGACGATGCGACCTGGCGGGACCAGCACGATTTCATCGCCGCGCTGCTGCAGGTCGAGGACAAGGGTGCCGAACTGCTCAATGGGCTGGAAGCGCGTATCGCCAAGCTCGACGAGGACCTTGGCACCGAGCCGCGCACCTTCGTCATCGTCCGCACCATGGATGAGGCTGCCAGCTTGCAGGTCTTCACTGAAGCCAATTTCGGCGCACAATTGCTGACCAAGGCCGGCATGGTCATGGGGCCGAAAATTCTCAGCGCTGCCGAATCCGCCGAACTGGCGCGGCCATGGTGGTATCAACTCTCGGGCGAGCATGTAGCCGATCTTGAGGTCAATCACCTCTTCCTGCTCAAGGGATGGGATGCCGATCTGGAAGCCGACTGGCTGCGCAATCCGCTCTGGAACAATCTGGCCGTGGTCAAGGACGGCAGGGTGGTCAATGCGGTGGCCAATGGCGAGCATTATATCCGCGAAAATGTCGCCTTCGCCCATCTGATCCTGGACGATGTCTATCGACAGGTGCTTGGCGCCGACCCGCAGGAGGTCAATCCCAATCCCTTCGCGGACTGGCTGGCCACGGAATAAGCCGAATGGGGAGTGCCGCAGGGCGCTCCCCTTTCTTCACAGACTGAATGTGCCTTCCACCGGCACATGATCGCTGGGCTTGTCCCAGCCGCGCACGTCCTTGTGCACGACAACTTCGTCGAGCCGGTCGGCGGCCTGCGGCGAGAGCATCAGATGATCGATGCGAATGCCGGCATTGCGCCGCCAGGCCCCGGCCTGAAAATCCCAGAAGGTGAACGCCTCTTCTGATGTGACCGCGCGCAGGGCGTCGGTCATGCCCAGATTGGTGAGGATGCGGAATTTTTCGAGGCTTTCCGGCCGATAGAGCGCGTCGCCCCACCACGCTTGCGGATCGTGGGCGTCGATGGGCGACGGTATGAGGTTGAAATCGCCCATAAGGACGAAGGGTTCTTCCAGCTCCAGCCGGCCCGCCACGAAGGCGTTGAGGCGATCCATCCAGCCGAGTTTATAGGGGAATTTTTCCGTATCCACCGGGTTACCGTTGGGCAGGTAGATATTGCAGACGCGGATCACCCCGGCCGAGGTCGAAAAGACGCCTTCGATGAGACGCGATTGTTCGTCGGACTGGTCGCCCGGCAGGCCGCGATGCACTTCGTCGAAGGGGAGTTTCGAGAGCAGGGCAACACCGTTCCAGCTCTTCTGGCCGTGGGTTTCGATATTGTAGCCCAGCGCCTCGATCTCGGCGCGCGGAAAGGCCTCGTCCACCGACTTGATTTCCTGCAGGCCGACAATGTCGGGCTTTTCCTCGTCCAGCCAGCGCAGCAGCAGCTCGATACGCGCCTTGATGCCGTTGATGTTCCAGGTGGCGATGCGCAGGGCCATAATGGTCTCCCTAGAGAAGTTCAGCGTAAACGGCGTCGCGCACATTGTAGGGATAACGGCCCGTACAGCCTTCGAGCGCCGTATTGGTCATGGACACCATGGTAATCCCGTTTGCCGGATCGACAAGCCATTGATGGCCATAGACCCCGCCCCAATTGACCGTTCCCTTACCCACGGGTGACTTTGCCGCCACTGGGTCTTCGGCCACAGCGCCAATATAGCCGAAGCGCATGCCCGCATCCTCACGCGGCACGTCCCCGATGCGGTTTGAAAAGGCCAGCGCCACGGTTTCCGGCTTAATGGCGCCGCCACCACCCGTGCGCAGGGCTTCGAGGAAGCGCGTGATGTCGCCGGGTGTTCCTGCCATGCCGGAGCCGCCGGACTGGAAGCCCTTTCGGTTGAACACGCGCTCCGGCGAAAAGGTCAGCGGCAGGCCGCGATCATTGACCACTACCTGTGGGTCGGTCATTGGCGTGGGCGGGGTGCCATCGGCATAAGGCTTGGCGAGGCGGCTTTCGTCGGCAACGAAGAAGCCGGTATCGGTCATGCCCAGCGGACCGGTGATGTATTTTGCGACGGCATCCTGAAGGGTGCCGCCATGGACTGCGGAAATCACCGCGCCGAGGACGTCTATGGCCACCGAATAGAGCCAGCCCTTGCCGGGTTCATATTCAAGCGGATGCTGCGCGACGCGGGAGAAATTTTCTTCAAGGCTGAGATCAGTCGAGACCAGACCGGCCGAAATGGAGGAATCCTGCGGATAGGCATAGGCAAGCCCGGCCGTGTGCGTCAGCAGGTGATGCACAGTGAGATGGGCGGTCGAGCCGTATTTCAGCTTCGGCTGGAACCATGGAATGTGTTTGGCAACAGGATCATCGAACCCGATCAGGCCCTTGTCGGCCATGGCGAGCGCGGTCGCGGCAACGATTGGCTTGGTCACCGAAGCCAGCCGATAAAGCGCGTTCTCGATCATCGGCACGCCCGCTTCGCGGTCGAACCAGCCACTCCTGCGGCGATAAACGGTTTCGCCATGGCGCATGACGACGAGTTCGGCGCCGACAATGGTCTGGTTTTCGATGGCGGCATCCATGGCCGCGTCAATGCGATTGGTCATCAAACTGGTCCTAGTTCAGCGCCGAATAGACGGCGTTGCATATTTCTTCGCGATAAGCACCATCGGAGCCTTCAAGGCCCGTATTGGTCATGGAAACGACACTGAGGCCGATGGCCGGGTCAACGAACCAGGTATGGCCGAAAATGCCACCCCAGCGGTTGAACCCATTATGTGCTGGATGGCTTGCTTCTTCCCGATCCAGCAGCACGGCACCCAGATGGCCAAAGCCCCAGCCGGGGCCTGAATAGCAGCCTTCGCCAAGCCTGTTGGCGAAGGCAGTATGCGCTGTTTCTGCGCTCATGATCGGTGCGCCGCCGCCGCGCAGGCATTCGAGAAGGCGCATGAAATCCGGCCCACTACCGGCCATGCCGCCACTGCCGGACTGAAAGCCCTCGGTCTGGAAAATCATGGTTGTATCGAATGTCATCGTACCGCCCCACGGCGCCGGGACGGAATGGATGTCGCCCATCCGCTCTGCACCATTTGGGCCATCGCCATAGGCAACGGCAAGCCGCGCGCTGTCGGTTACGGAAAAGCTTGTGTCCTTCATCCCGAGAGGGTCGAGCACGAAAGCGCGAACCGCGTCTTCCGCGCGACCATCCACCAGTTTACCGGCAATGGCGGCGAGAACATCAATGGCGAGGCTATAGGCCCAGCGCGTGCCGGGCGCGTAGAGCAGGGGCAGTGAACCCAGCCGGCCCATGATCGCCTCGACACCGAGGTCCCATGGGAATGGTTTCATTCCGGCGGCCATTTCCTCCGGGGAAGCCAGAGCCGCAAGGGCGATGCCGGCGCTATGCGTCAGCAAGTGCTCGATGGTGATCGTGGGCAGGGTGCCGTCGGGCAGGGCGGGACGGAAATCGGGAAAATAGGCCGTGACGGGATCGTCGAGGCGCAGGAGGCCCTTGTCCTTCATGGCGAGAATCGTGGTGGCGACAATGGGCTTGGTCAGCGAGGCGAGCCGAAAGATCGCATCGACTGGCATGGTGCGCCCGGCCTCGCGGTCGATCATCCCATGCGGCTTTTCGTAGAGCAGTTCGCCATTCTGAGAGACCAGCAGAACGGCACCGACGATACGCTTTTCAGCAATGGCCTTTGCCACTGCCTCGTCCAGCACCGTTTCCAGCGACATGACGATTCCTCCTTTAGGTCGGACCTTAACGCCCGACCGAGGAGAGGTGAAGCTAAACCGCGAAACTGGTGCCGCAGCCGCAGGAGGCGACGGCATTGGGGTTCTTGATCTGGAAGGACTGGCCGATCAGATCGTCCGTGAAGTCGATCTCCGCGCCGCCCATGAATTCGAGACTCATGGAGTCGATCAAGACGGTGGCCTCGCCCTTTTGCAGCACGAGGTCGTCGTCATTGGCTGTTTCCTGCACGAGATTGTATTCGTACTGGAAGCCCGAACAGCCGCCCCCGGCCACAGAAATGCGCAGCACCGTTCCCGGTGCTTCCTTGGAAATAATCCGCGCCACACGCTTGGCGGCGCGATCCGAAAGGGTTACGGCGGGACGGTCGGCAATGGCGGCGTCGGTCATGGGAGTTCCGGGCGGTCGTAATGTCATAACGCTGACGCTAAGATAGGCGCTCCAGACGCCATTGCAAAGGCCGGACCTTACACATGAGCGAGACTGCCTCCTATGCCAGCAAGCCCGAACAGACGCTCGGGCGGCTTTTCGGCACGGGCCCCAGCCCGACCCGCTCGGAATTTCAACGCGACCGCGACCGCATTATCCATTCCACGGCTTTCCGGCGGCTCCAGCACAAGACACAGGTTTTCCTCGCCCATGAGGGGCGGCATTTCCGCAACCGGCTGACCCACACGCTCGAAGTCAGCCAGATCGCAAGGTCAATCGCCCGCGCGCTAGGCCTTGATGAAGACCTAGCCGAAGCGGTGGCGCTGAGCCACGACCTAGGCCATACCCCGTTCGGCCATGCCGGGGAGCGGGCGCTGCATCGGGCGATGGAAGGCTTTGGCGGCTTCGACCACAATGTGCAGGCCCTGCGGGTCGTGACACTGCTCGAAAACCGCTATGCCGAGCATGACGGGCTCAACCTGACCTGGGAAACGCTCGAAGGCATTCTCAAGCACAATGGCCCCATGATCGACGCTGCGGGCCGTCCGGTCGGACGCTATGTCGAGGAAGGACTGCCATCGGGTCTGGACCTCATTCCCGCGCCCGCTGATCTGCGGCTGGATACGCATGCAAGCCTTGAAGCACAGGCAGCCGCGATTGCCGACGACATTGCCTATAATGCGCATGATATTGACGATGCCCTGCGCGCGGGCCTTGTGCGGCTTGAGGATTTCCAAGGCGTGCCGATGGCCGGCCCTATCGTTGAGGAAGTGCTGAGCCTTTACCCGGAGGCCGGAGCGAAGCGGCAGACCCATGAAGTGCAAAGGCGGATGATCACCCGCGCCGTCGAAGATGTCATCGCCACAAGCCTGGGCCGGATTGCCGCCGCAGGAGTGGCTTCGGCTGAAGATGTGCGCCTTTGCGGCAAGACACTCGTGGGCTTTTCCGAGACAGTCGCCGCAGCCGAAAAGGGGCTGAAACAGTTCCTGTTCGCGCGGGTCTATCGGCATGAAACGGTGATGGTGCCGGTGCGGGAAAGCGAGGCGGTGGTGGAGCGCCTATTCGCCCGCTACATGGAGGGTGCCGACATGCCTGGCCGCTGGGGCGAGGCGGGCAGGGCAGTGGAAGGGGCAGCGCGCGCCCGCATCGTTGCCGATTTCGTGGCCGGCATGACCGACCCCTATGCGCTCGACGAACATGAGCGCCTGTTTGACGCTCGACCGGAATTCCGCTAACCGCCTGCTACCGCTTACAGCAGGTTTGTCATGGATATTTTCGCGCTTTTCACCACCCGGGTCATCGAGGCCCTGCGTGCCGACCATCCCGAGCTTGACGAGGCTCTGCTGGCTCGCGTCGTGGTGGAGCCGCCGCGCGATCCCGCCCATGGCGATCTTTCCACCAATGCCGCCATGGTCGTGGCCAAGCCGCTGGGCAAGAATCCGCGCGAACTGGCCGTTGGCCTCGCCGGCCGATTTGCTCACGCGCCGGACGTGGAATCCGTCGAGGTTGCCGGGCCCGGTTTCATCAATTTCCGCCTGTCGAACAGCATCTGGCATCAGGTGCTCAAGGCCGTTGGTTCGCAGGGCGAGAATTATGGCCGCTCCGATCTGGGGCAGGGCGAGCGGGTCAATGTCGAATATGTCTCGGCAAATCCGACCGGCCCCATGCATGTGGGCCATACGCGCGGCGCCGTTTTCGGAGACGCACTGGCTTCGCTGATGAACTGGGTCGGCTACGATGTGACCCGCGAATATTATATCAACGACACCGGCGGGCAGACGATCATTCTGGGCCGTTCGGCGCTGCTGCGCTACCGGCAGGCATTGGGCGAGAGCATCGAAATTCCGCCCGGCTTTTATCCCGGTGATTATCTCATTCCGGTGGGCGAGGCGCTCAAGGCCGAATATGGCGCGAGCCTTCTCGACAGACCCGAGGAAGAAGCGGTGCTGATTGCCCGTGAGGCGGCGCTGGCGGTGATGATGGATCTGATCCGTGCCGATCTGGCCCAGCTCAATATACACCATGATGTCTTCTTCTCCGAGCGTACCCTGCACGGGGCGGGTGGCGATATTGAATCCACGCTGGCCTGGCTGCGCGAGGAAGGCATGGTCTATGAAGGCCGGCTGGAAGCGCCCAAGGGCAAGACGCCCGAGGACTGGGAAGATCGCGAGCAGACCTTGTTCCGCGCTACAGACTATGGCGACGACACTGACAGGGCGCTGATCAAGTCTGACGGGTCCTATACCTATTTTGCCGCCGACATCGCCTATCACCGCAATAAATATCTGCGTGGCTTCAAGCACATGATCAATGTGCTGGGTGCCGACCATTCGGGCTATGTCAAACGCCTCCAGGCCGCCGTCAAAGCGGTATCGAATGGCGAGGCGGACATGGACGTGCGCATATGCCAGCTGGTGCGGCTGCTCAAGAATGGCGAGCCATTCAAGATGAGCAAGCGGTCCGGCGATCTGGTGACGCTGGCCGACGTGGTCGAGGAAGTGGGCTCGGACGCGACGCGCTTCATGCTGCTCTTCCGGCGCAATGACGCGGCCATGGATTTCGATTTTGCGCTGGTCAAGGAACAGACGCGGGATAATCCGGTCTTCTACGTCCAATATGCCCATGCGCGGGCTCATTCCATCTTCCGCACGGCCCAGCGCGATATGCCGGAACTCGATGTTTCGCCTGCTGCGCTGGCGGGCGCCGAGGTGGAGCTGCTGCAAAGCGCCGCCGATCTGGAACTGATCCGCCTGCTGGGCGCATGGCCGCGCCTTGTTGCGGCGGCCGCGGTGGCCCATGAACCGCATCGTATTGCATTCTATGTCCATGAGCTTGCAGCGGCCTTCCACGGCTTCTGGGCCAAGGGCAAGGATGATCCGCAGTTACGATTTGTTAACCCTTCGGACCCGAAGTTGACTCTGGCCCGACTCGCGCTCGTCGATGCCGTGCGCCAGGTCATTCTCAACGGATTGACAATTCTCGGCGTCACGGCTCCCGAAGAGCTTTCATAATTCGGGCGTATTGGTGTGAAAACTCGCGATAAATTCCCGCTGGGAACCTTGTCGCATTCTAGGGGCGCTGCCGAATGACTGCAGCGAAGCCGTAGCCTATGGCCTCACAAAGCGAAGCACCGGACGACCTGATTGCCGAACTGGCTCGGCTCATGGCTGATGAAAAGCCGCAGGCACCGGCAAAACCGGAAAGCCAGAAGGCGCCCACGCTTCGTATTCCCGGCGACGATCGACCCGCTTTCGATCTGCGCCCTCAGGTCGAGCCGCGCCCTGTCGCGGCCGCCCCGCCCCGCCCAATCCGTATTCCCGGCAGCGAGCCGGTCGTCGTCGCATCCGAGCCGCCACCATTCAGCTTCGATTTCGACAGCAATGTCGGTCGCAAGCCGGCGGGTCCTGCTTCCAATATTTCCGACAGGGCGCCGCCGCAGCGTGTGGAGCCCACCGCCTTTGCGCCTGTGCCGCCAAGCAGGATCGAGCCGCCGGTGGCCGAAGAAGCCGCTGCGCTTGACGGCGATAGCCTTGCCGATCTGATTGCGGCCGAACTGGCCAATGATCTGGCGCCGGCGGAACCGGAACCGGCTCCCGAACTGGACGAATATATCGACGAACCGGAAATTCCCGTGGTCGATGGTCCGCCGCGCGGACCGGACAATTTTGGCGTGTCGCCGGTTTTCGGGCTGGGCACGACAACGGTTGTCGAGACCGAGCTGCCGACAGATCACCATGCCGCGCAGGAGGCCATTGCCGAAGTGGGGGCAGAAGAGGCCCGGACTGAACCCGATTCCAACGATCCCTTGGCCCAGATCGAGCGCCTTGTCGGACCGGCGGTCAATCTGAGCGAAAGTGCCGCGCTAGGCCGCAGCCGTGCCACACCAACACTTCCCGAAGCGCCAGCCACAAGCGGCCCGGCGTCAGAACGGGCTCCCCGAGGCAATTTCGATTCCGTCGATGAAGCCATTCTCGCAGCCGCAGCGGCAACGGGCGCGCAGGTCGAGTGGGTGGACGATGCAGGCGCGGCCGAAGAGCCGAAGGCCGAGAAGAGCGTGCTGCGCGGTGCCCCGACGCCGATATTCGGCCTGACACGCGCCATTGCCGGCCCGCTCGTGGCCGTTACGCTGCTGGTTGTTGCCGGTGTGGGGCTTTATTGGGTCCTCGGGCAGGGCAGTGCGCCGACCGGCCCCGCGCCGCTCATCGTTGCCGATACCGCTGCGGTCAAGGAAACGCCGGCCCCATCGGACACGACGCCCGAGCAGTCCGTGGTCTTCAACGAAATTTCGGGGGTCGATACCGGTTCACAGGAACAGATCGTTTCGCGCGACCAGACCGATATCGAAACCGTAAGCCAGATTGCTTCTGCCGGAACCATGGGCACCGATCCGACCAGTGGGGTCACCGATCCGAACCAGGATGGTCTCGTCAACCGCAAGGTCCGCACCGTGACGGTTCGCCCCGATGGCACGATCGTCACCGGCGATGACAGCGTCGCGGGCACGGCCATGCTGCCTGTCGACCGTCCCAATGTGCCCGAAGTGCCCGGCGCCGATTTCTCGACGCCCGATCTCATTGCCAGCGCCAGCGCCGAGGCGGAAACGGCCGCCGCTGCAACGCCGGCAGCGTCAGCAGGCCCTGTGGTGGAGGCCGGCGCAAATGTTGCCGTTGCCGACGCGACAGGCGCTGTTTTGCCGGGGCGGTCGGTGACCATTCCGCGCCAGCGCCCCGACAATTTCCAGCAATTGGCGGCTACCGCTCTCGCCACCACCCAGGCAGCGCCGGCCCCGGCGACTCCGGCGGCTACGCCCGCTCCTGTCGCGGAAACTGTGCAGCAACCTGCGGCTCCAGTTGCCGCATCCGGCGGCACCGCCGCGTCCTATGTGCAGATGTCCTCCCAGCGAAGCGAAGAGGCGGCGCGCCAGACCGCCCAGCAGATCGCCACGCGCTACGGCGTGCTCTTCGGTGGCGCGAATCTGGAAATCCAGCGTGTCGACCTGGGCGAACGCGGCATCTATTACCGCGTGCTCGTGCCGGCGGATTCGCGTGGCACGGCGACCAATATCTGCGCCAATGTGAAGGCGGCAGGGGGCGACTGCGTGGTCCTTTAGGGACAATGACGCCGCTCCCGCCTAGCCTTGCTTGACGATAGCCGTATGAGCGGCCAAGGATGGCGCATGAATTGTGCAGCCCTCAGGCCGACATGACCAGCGCAGAGACCAATTGGTTCGAGACGCCGGCGCCAGCACCCGAAGAGGTGCTGCATGTCGATGTCGATGGTTATGAAGGCCCGCTCGATCTTCTGCTCGACCTGGCGCGGCGGCAGAAGGTCGATCTCTCCGCCATTTCGGTTCTCTCGCTGGCCGAGCAATATCTGGCCTTCATCGACACGGTGCGCGAACGGCGTATCGAAGTTGCCGCCGATTATCTGGTCATGGCGGCCTGGCTGGCCTATCTCAAGAGCCGCCTGATGGTGCCGCAGGCGCCCGGCGACGAGGAGCCCAGCGGCGAAATGCTGGCCGCCATGCTGCAATTCCGTCTCAAGCGGCTTGAGGCCATGCGCACCGCCGCCACGAGGCTGATGAACCGGCCGCGGCTGGGTTTCCAGATCTATGCGCGCGGCGCGCCCGAGCCAGTCGAGATTGCCCGACGCTCCATTTGGGAGGCCAGCCTTTACGACTTGCTCAAGGCCTATTCCGCCCAGCGCGAGCGCGGCGTGGTCGCCGAATATGCCCCGATTGCCCGCACCGTGTGGTCATTGCAGGACGCGCGCGACATCCTGCAAAGGCTGATCGGGGACAGCATGGAATGGGTGTCGCTCGACGCCTATCTGGTCGACTATCTCGCCACGCCTGCCGAGCGTGCCACGGTGCGCGCTTCCACCTTCGCTTCGAGCCTCGAACTGGTGCGGCTGGGCAAGATCGATATTCGCCAGACTGAAACCTTCGGTCCGCTTTTCCTGCGCCGTCGTCAGGGTGACACGCCGTGATGGGGGAAATGACCGAAAACGAGACCGGCGAGGTTCTGCGCCGCCATTTGCGCATCATCGAGGCGCTGCTATTCGCCTCGGCCGATCCGCTGCGCGCCGCTGACATTGCACCCTATCTCGGCGAAGGCGTGGCGGTGGACGATCTGCTGCTGGTCTTGCAGGCCGAATATGCGGGCAGGGGGGTCAATCTGGTGCGCCGGGGCGAGGGATGGGCGTTTCGCACGGCCGAAGACCTTGGCCTCTTACTGCGGCGCGAGGAACACGAAACCCGGCCTCTCTCCCGCGCCGCGCTCGAAACACTCTCCATCATCGCCTATCACCAGCCGGTAACGCGCGCCGAAATCGAGGAAGTGCGCGGCGTTGCGACCGGCAAGGGAACGCTGGACCTGCTGATGGAAGCGGGATGGGTGCGCATGCGCGGCCGCCGCCGCACGCCGGGGCGGCCCGTAACCTATGGGACGACCGAAGCCTTTCTCGACCATTTCGGCCTCGAAAACCTGTCGGACCTGCCCGGTCTCGACGAACTCAAGGGGGCAGGGCTCTTGTCCGGCCGCCTTCCGCCCGACATGCAGATTCCCTTGCCCTTCGATGGCGCGCTGCGTGACGATGAAGACCCGCTCGACCCGTCCGATTTGGGCGATGCTGAGCCAGACGAAGAAGAAACCTGATGACTTTTGCCGACACAGCCACTGAACTCAAGGGATGGGGTGCCCGAGGCACCGCTGGTGTATCCTTCGCGGCGTCCCTGCAATTCGACGCGGTTTCGGTGCAACTGGGTGGGCGAACCGTGCTCGACGGGTTCAGCCTCGTGCTGCGTCCGGGAGAGATTGTCTGCCTTTTGGGCGAGTCCGGCTCCGGCAAGTCGACGGCGCTGCGTGTCGCGGCCGGGATTCAGCCGGTCAGCGCCGGCTCCGTGCGCATCAATAGCGAACTCATGTCCGAGCCCGGACGAACCGTATCGCCGGACAAGCGCGGCATCGGACTGATGTTCCAGGACTACGCCCTTTTCCCGCATCTGTCGGTGCTGGAAAACGTGCTGTTCGGGCTTAAGCGGCTCGGTCGCGCTGCGGCACTGGCGCAGGCGCGCGCGGCGCTGCGCCGTGTGGGGCTGGAGGGACGGGAAAAAGATTATCCGCATCAACTCTCCGGTGGCCAGCAGCAGCGATTGGCCCTGGCACGCAGCGTGGCGCCCCGGCCCGGTGTTTTGCTGCTCGATGAGCCCTTTTCAAGTCTGGATGCGCGCCTGCGCGAAACGGTGCGCGACGAAACCCTGGCTGTGCTGCGCGAAACCAATGCCACCAGTCTTGTTGTCACCCATGATCCAGAAGAGGCCATGGTGATGGGTGACCGAGTCGCCCTGCTGCGCGGAGGGCGTATCGCCCAGATCGGCACTGCTGCCGAGATTTACCGCCAGCCCGTCGACCTGGCGGCGGCGCGGTTTTTCTCGCCGCTCGGAGAAATCGACACTGAGGTGCGTAACGGTGCGGCGATGACGCCGTTGGGGCCGATAGAGGTCGAGGGCTTTGCCGATGGCGAAAGGGTGACGGTGGCCATCCGACCCGCCGGCGGGGCCGGTATTCGAGCACAGGGACCGGGCACGCCGGGCCGTATCGTGGGCAAGCGGGATGCCATCGGCATCGACATCTGTGAGGTGAAGGTGAGTGGAATTGACGCGCCCCTTGGGCTGCGCCAGCCCGCCGACAGCACACTTCAGGTCGGTCAGGACGTTTTCGTAACGCTGAACAGGGAACACGTTCTTGTGTTTGGGCGCGATTAAACCTATTTCTCGGTCTATCTTTCGCGCGTAAAGCGTATCGAGTTTTAGGGAGACCAACATGCACGCGCCATCAATCTGGGGCATTCTCGTCGTCGCCGTCGTCGTTATCCTGCTTTTTGGGCGTGGGAAAATTTCCGGCATGATGGGTGAAGTCGCCTCGGGCATCAAAGCCTTCCAGAAGGGCATGAAGGACGACGACAAGCCGGCAGCCAGCATTCAGGCCGACGCGCCGCGTACTGTCGATGCCACTGAAGTGGACAAGAGCAAGGACGCCTGATCGGCGTTCCGGGGTTCTGACAGCCAAAGGCGGCCCGGCCGCCATTCGGAGACTTTTCCATGCTCGGCATTGGCTGGACAGAGATGCTGGTGATCGGCGTCGTCGCGCTGATTTTCATCGGACCCAAAGACCTGCCCATTGTCATGGCGCGGGCCGGCAAGATTATTGGTCAGATCCAGCGCATGGGGCGGGAGTTCCAGCGCGAAATCAACAAGACCACCGGGCTGGATGAAGTACGCAATCTGCGCAGTTCGATCACAGCGCCGCTAAAAAAGACCGCCGATGAAATCCGCAAGGAATTCAACGCCATTGGTGCGGACGGAAAACAGCACCCGACAGGCGTGATCAAACCTGCCGATCCCAATGTGGAAAGCGTGGCCGACGAAATCCGCGAAAAGGCGGGCATGCCGCCGGTCAAGAAGAGCAATGACCAGATTGCCGCCGAAGCCGGTTTCAAGCCTGCGGTAAAAAAGCCGCTGAGCTATACCGAAATGGCTGCAGCCAAGGCCGAGACCGAAGCTGCCACAAAGGCCGCCGAAGCCAAGCCCCGTACCCGCAAATCCACGACAGCCAAGCCTGCAACGGCCAAAGCCGCGACCGCGAAAGCGACCAAATCTGAGCCGGTGAAGGCCGCCAAGGCAGCGTCGACCAAACCGGCCAAGGCTGCGCCTGCCAAAGCGGCAGAGAGTGCCGCGCCAGCGCCCGTAGCAGCCAAAAAGCCGGCGCGTGCGCCGCGGACCAAGGCCGCGGAAGCCGCCGAACCGACGACCAAGCCGGCGGCAAAGCCCAAGGCGCCGCGCAAGAAGCCCGCCGAAACGGCTGAAAAGAGCTAATCATGGCCGATACCAAGCCGCAGCTTGACGACAAGAGCAAGCCAGAGGTCGAGGACGAACTGGCGGGCAGCGAAGCTCCCCTGATGGATCACCTTATCGAGTTGCGCAAGCGCCTGATCCATAGCGCCATCGCCATCGTCTTGCTGATGATCGTCTGTTTCATCTTTGCGGGCAGCATCTTTGACATCCTGCTCAATCCCTATCGCTCGATCTATCCCAATCCGGGCGAAATGGAGCTGATCTACACCGCGCCGCAGGAATTCTTCTTCACCCAGCTCAATATCGCCTTCTTCGGCGCGATTTTCCTGGGCTTCCCATATCTTGCCACCCAGATCTACGGCTTCATGGCGCCGGGTCTCTACAAGCATGAGCGCAAGGCGCTGGTGCCGTACCTCGTCGCCACGCCGGTGTTTTTCCTCATGGGCGCGGCCATGGTTTATTTCGTAGTCCTGCCCATGGCCCTGGGCTTTTTCGCCGGTATGCAGACCGATGAAATCAAGCTGCTCGCCAAGGTGTCGGAATATCTGGCCCTGGCCATGACGCTGATCCTGGCTTTCGGCGTCTGTTTCCAGCTGCCCGTGGTTCTTACGCTGCTGGCGCAGATCGATCTGGTCAATGTCGATCAGCTCAAGAAGGGACGCCGCTACGCTGTCGTGGGCATTCTCTTCGTGGCTGCCTTCATCACACCGCCCGATCCGATCTCCCAGATCGGCCTTGCCTTGCCGATGTATGGCCTTTACGAGCTGTCCATCCTGTCGGTCCGCCTCGTGCAGAAGCGGCGTGAAAAGGCGCTGGCCGCCGAAGCATCCGCCGAGTCCTGACAGCTCAATTCCGCTCTGTACCGTTTGCCATGCCCGGCGCGGTGCAGGGCCTAAATCCGTTGTGTCCCAAGAGGCGGGCAAAAAGCCCGTAAAGCCATGTTCGATATCAAGTGGATCCGAGACAATCCCGAAGCCTTCGACAGGGCCATGGGCCAACGCAAGAATGTCTCAGTCCGCTCCGCCGACCTGCTTGCCATCGATGAGCGTCGGCGCCAGATCATCGTGCGCCTCAACGAATCGCAGGAAAAGCGCAACGCGCTGTCCAAGCAGATCGGCCAGGCCAAGGCTCAGAAGGACGAAGCCAAGGCCGCCGAGTTGATGGCCGAAGTGGCGCGGCTCAAGGAGTTCATTCCGTCCGGCGAGGCGGAAGAGCGCGCCGTCGAAAAGGAATTGCGCGACGCTCTCTCGTCCATTCCCAATATGGCGTTCGAAGACGTGCCCGTGGGCGACGACGAAAGCGGCAATATCGAATATTTCGGCCCCAATGGTTCGCCCGCAACGGCAGCCAAGGCGCGGCCAGAAAAGCCCGGCTTTGCCTTCGCGCCCAAGGAGCATTTCGACATCGGCGTGGCCGCAAAGGACATGGATTTTGAGGTGGCTGCAAAGCTCTCGGGCAGCCGTTTCGTCGTGCTCAAGGGGCAATTGGCGCGGCTGGAACGCGCGCTGGGCCAGTTCATGCTCGATCTGCATACGACCGAGCACGGTTACCTGGAGGTTCAGCCGCCATTCCTCGTGCGGGACGAAGCCATGTTCGGCACCGGCCAATTGCCGAAATTCGACGGCGATTTTTTCTTCACCGCCCATGGCGACAGCCGGCTGGCGCTGATCCCCACCGCCGAAGTGCCGATGACCAATTTCGTGCGCGAATCCATCCTTGCCGAAGAGGAACTGCCCCTGCGCATGACGGCGCTGACCCCCTGTTTCCGTTCGGAGGCAGGTTCGGCCGGTCGCGACACGCGCGGCATGTTGCGCCAGCACCAGTTCGACAAGGTCGAAATGGTGTCCATCGTGACCCCGGAAGAGGCTGTGAACGAGCATGAGCGCATGCTGGCCTGCGCCGAAGCCGTGATGCAGAAACTGGGCCTACATTACCGCGTCATGAACCTGTGCACCGGCGATCTCGGTTTTGGCGCCCGCAAGACCTATGACATCGAAGTCTGGTTGCCGGGGCAGGATACCTATCGCGAGATTTCCTCGGTCTCCGTCTGTGGCGATTTCCAGGCCCGGCGCATGGAAGCGCGCTATCGCCCGTCCGGCGAAAAGCAGCCCCCGCGTTATGTCCATACGCTCAACGGATCGGGCACCGCAGTTGGTCGTTGCCTTATCGCCGTGATGGAGAACTATCAGCAGGAAGACGGCTCGGTCCTGATCCCGGAGGCGCTCCAGCCTTATATGGGCGGAGCAAAGTCCATCGGCGGCCGCTGATATGGCCCTGCGCATCCTGCTAACCAATGACGATGGCGTGGATGCGCCCGGTCTGGCCGTCATGGCGGACATTGCGGCGGCGATTTCCGACGATGTGTGGATCGTCGCGCCGGATGGGAATCAATCCGGGGCAGGGCACCGTTTCACCTTTGGCCGCGAATTGCGTTTCGAAGAACGTGGCATTCGCCGCTTTGCCGTGGTCGGCGGATCGCCGGCCGACTGCGTGGTTGCCGGCATGACCCATATTCTGGGTGACAAGCCGGCCGATCTGGTGCTGTCCGGCGTCAATGCCGGCCAGAACCTGGGCGATATCGTCAATTGCTCGGGCACGGCGGGTGGCGCGCGGGAAGGGGCCTTGCAGGGCGCCATCGGTATCGCCATGAGCCAGTCGATGGACTATGCGGTGACCCACAATCCCGACTGGTCCAATGCCAGCCGCTTCGGCGCCGAGGTCGTGGACGCCATTCTCGCCGCCCATGCTGGCGACGACGTGTTCTACAACGTCAATTTCCCCTATTGCGGCACGTCCGAGGTCACTGGCCTCAGCGCCGTGCCCCATCAGCGGTTCTCGCGCTCGCCGATCCGCTACTACGCCTCCGATCAGGAGCGCGAATTTTTCATGGCCATTCCCGAAACACCGCTGCCGCTCGATCCCAAATCCGATTTCGAAGTGCTGCGCCGGGGCAATGCCATCACCGTGACGCCCTTTGCCCTGCAACAGACCCATCGCGGCGCTTTGGAGCGGCTGGGGTCCATCGGATTGAAGGGGCGCTAGAGGCCCTTTGCGCTTCGGTTTCCTTAACCTTACCCGTCCCTGAATCGCCCCCATACGATTTTGCGCAAATCGCATCGGCTTTAAACTCGTCTTTACCTTACCGGCCTAGTCTCAAGATCAGTTGTTGAGTACCTGCGTACGAGTAAGCCGATGAGTATTCGCGTCTCCCCGCGGACCCACAGAAGCACGGTTGCCCTTGCCGGCCTTATGGTCGCTGCTGTTGGTCTTTCCGGCTGCTCCAGTCTTGGAAGCCGGACGTTTGGTGACAATACGGTCACCGGTTCTGTGGCTCAGGCCGCTCCCGCAACCATCAATCAGCCCATGCCGGCCAGCCTTGGCGCGGCCAATGTTGTCCAGACGGCCGAGGCGCAGTTCCTGCCGCCGGCCAATGTGGGCAATGCCTGGGGCGGCGGTGGCGGCGGCACGTTGCCACCAGCACCTGTTCAGAACAGCTTCGCGCAGCCGATCGGCGCTACCTCTCCGATCGGGACGGCTGCTGTTGCGCCGTCGGTTCAGTCTCAGGACCTCCCGGCCCTGGGGTCGTCAACACCAATGGGAGCCACGCAAGCCATGCCCGCACCGCAGACCCTTGCCCCGATGCCGGCCGCGCCCGCTGCCGTTGCTCTGGGCGCGACCGCCGCCACCAATGCCGCCCTGCCGGTCAATTCCAACGTTCCGGTCACAGCGCCCGCCGCCAATACCAATGGCTATATGCACACCATTGCCAGCGGCGAGTCGCTTTATACCATCGCCCGCAAATATGACGTGACGACCCAGGCCATCGTTCAGGCCAATGGCCTGAGCTCTCCCGACAAAATCGTGGTGGGCCAGCAGGTGCTCATTCCCGGCCGTTCCGACCTGATCCGCACCCCGACCGCGCCCGCCACAGCTCCAGTCACCCAGGTCGCTGCCGTGGCGCCAGCCGCAGCCGGTGTGTCCCTGCCCAGCGCCAAGCCCACCAATCTGGGCGCGCCGCCACAGCAGCTTGGCGCAACGGCTCCCGCCACCACCACGCCGGCCGCAACGCCTGCTCAGGCCGCTCCCGCACAGGCAGCGCCGGTGCAGGTCGCTACAGCCCCCGCCGCAGAACCGGTCATGTCCGGTAGCGATAAGTTCCGCTGGCCCGTTTCCGGCCGCGTCATCACCGATTTCGCTGCCTCGCGCGGCACCGGCATCAATATCGACGTGCCGGAAGGCTCGTCGGTCAAGGCTGCCGAGAATGGCACCGTCATCTATGTGGGTTCGGGCGTTGAGGGTTATGGCAACCTCATCCTCATCCGCCACCCCAATGGTTATGTCTCGGCCTATGCCCATCTCAAGGGCATGAGCGTCTCCAAGGGCGCTGTGGTCAATCGCGGCGACAATATCGGCACTGTCGGCCAGACCGGTTCGGTCTCCAAGCCGCAGCTCCATTTCGAACTGCGCAAGGGCGCAACCCCGGTCGATCCGGTGCCGCTGCTCGCCAGCTAAGACGAAACGACCTCCAGAATCGAAAAGGCCGGGCGTGGTGCTCCGGCCTTTTTGTTTTGGCTAAACCGCCTTGCCTTCTTCGCCCGCCAGCGTGCGCACCAGTTGGATGGCGACGCGCCCCGACCGCGCCCCGCGCGTGGCCGCCCACTCGATGGCGCGAGCACGAAGCGTTTCCGCGTCGATGGAAAGGCCATAAAACTCGGCATAGCCCGAGACCATGGCCAGATAAGTATCCTGATCGGAATTGTGAAAGCCCAGCCACAGTCCGAAACGGTCAGATAGCGAGACCTTTTCTTCCACAGCCTCGCCGGGATTGATGGCGGTCGATTTCTCGTTTTCGATCATGTCGCGCGGCATCAGATGCCGCCGGTTGGATGTGGCGTAGAACAGCACATTGTCCGGCCGCCCTTCCAGCCCGCCATCGAGAATGGTCTTGAGCGACTTGTAACTGGTTTCTCCGGCATCGAAACTTAGGTCGTCGCAGAAGACGATGAATCGCGCCGGTTGCCCGGAAATAGCGCGCATCAGCCGGGGCAGGGATTCGAGATCTTCACGGGCGATTTCGATCAGAACCAGCCGCTCGAATCCCTCCCGGTCCAAAACGTCAGCATGAATAGCCTTGACCAGCGAGGACTTGCCCATGCCCCGCGCACCCCAGAGCAGGGCATTATTGGCGCCATGGCCACGCGCGAACTGTTCGGTATTGGCGAGGAGTATGTCGCGGACCCTGTCGATGCCCCGCAGCATGGTCAGCGGCACTTTCGACACCTTGGGCACGGGCAGCAGCGTGCCGGTTTCGCCCTGCCAGTGATAGGCGTTTTCCGCGCCCAGCACGAATCCGTCCGCCCCGGCATGTGGGTCCATGGCTCGCGCAATGGCCTCCAGCGCACCAGCGATCCGGCCCAGAAAATCCTTGGTCTTCAACGATCTCGTCCTTGTGTTTCGAGCCGTTATTGTCGCACCCGGATTGGCTTTGCAATCATGGATACCCAAATGTATAGTCCGCGCGATTTTGGCCGGGGCGCAAGTGCAGGCAAGCCCAATAGCGTCCACCGCCCGATATGTCAGCGCCGGGCCGCCCCATTCCAGCAAATACGAAAAAGAAAAACACCTAGGAGATCGCTTGATGTTTGTAACGCCCGCTTATGCGCAGGATGCTGTCGGGGCCACGGGCGGTATGACTGATATTTTCATTCAGCTCATGCCCATCGCCCTTCTGGTGCTGATTTTCTGGCTCCTCATCTTCCGTCCGCAGCAGAAGCGTCTCAAGGCCCAGCAGGCCATGCTGTCGGCTATCCGTCGCGGCGACACCGTGGTGACCACTGGCGGTCTCGTCGGTAAGGTCACCAAGGCCGTTGAAGGCGAAGACCTCGAAGTCGAGATCGCCCAGGGCGTCAAGGTCAAGGTCGTGCGCGGCATGGTGGCCGATGTGCGGTCCAAGTCCGAACCAGTCAACGACAACAAGCCGGCCTAAACCGCCGAACCAGCCGGGGCCCGAAAGGCTCCGGCTTTATGCCTTTTCAGGACGCCTTTTATGAACCAGTCGCCGTTCCGCGTATTCGTCATCCTGTTTGTCGCAATCGCGGGTATTCTGCTTGCCGCTCCCAACTTCCTGCCCAAGTCGGTCCAGGAGGCGCTTCCGGCATGGCTGCCCCAGCCAGGGCTCGTGCTCGGTCTCGATCTGCAGGGCGGCTCGCATCTGCTGCTCGAAGTCAATCGCGAGGGCATTGTCACCCAGCGGCTGAGCGATGTGCGGCGCGACGCGCGCAATGTGCTGGCGACCCAGAACGGCATTGGCAACTTGATCACCACCGATGTGGCGACCAATACGATCACCATCGAACTGACCGATCCGACGCAGAAGGCGCAGGCGGAAACCGCCATTCGCGGGCTTCAGAACACGCTGTCGGATTTCATGTTCTCCGGAGCGGGCGTCGATGAACTCGCTTTTGGCGAAACCGCCGATGGCAAGCTGACCATCACGCTGACGCCCGAGGGCATCAACCAGCGCATGAGTTCGCTGGTCGCTCAATCCATCGAAGTTATCCGCAGCCGTATCGACGAACTGGGCACGACCGAACCCACCATCCAGCGCCAGGGCGATACCCGCGTCATGGTGCAGGTGCCCGGCTTTGGCGATTCCGAGCGCCTCAAGAACATTATTTCCCAGACCGCGCGCCTGACTTTCCACATGGTCTATCCGGGCATGACGCCGGCTCAGGCCGAGGCGCAGGGTCTTCCCGCCGGAACGATGATCCTGCCCACGCAGGACGGCAACAAGGAACTGATCTACGAAGACGTGGCGCTTGGCGGCGAGTCGCTTGTCGATGCCCAGCCTGCCTATGACCAGCAGCAGGGCATCCCGGTCGTCAGCTTCAAGTTCGACACGCGCGGCGCCATCACCTTCGGCGAAATCACTTCGCGCAACGTCGGCCAGCGTTTTGCCATCGTGCTCGACAATACCGTTATCACCGCTCCCGTCATTCAGCAGCCGATTACCGGCGGTTCGGGCCAGATCAGCGGTAGTTTCACCACCGCCTCGGCCAACGATCTCGCCGTGCTGCTGCGCGCCGGCGCGCTGCCGGCCAGCCTTGACGTCATCGAAGAACGTACCGTCGATGCCAGCCTTGGCGCGGACTCGATCCAGGCCGGTTTCACCGCAGGCGTGGTCGCCTCGGTGCTTGTGCTGACCTTCATGATCATCGCCTATGGCCTATGGGGCGTCTTCGCCAATATCTCGCTGATCCTCAACATCGTCCTGATTTTCGCGGCGCTTTCCACGCTCGGCGCCACGCTGACCCTGCCGGGCATTGCCGGTATCGTCTTGACCATCGGCATGGCTGTGGACGCCAACGTGCTGATCTACGAGCGCATGCGTGAAGAGCAGCGATCCGGAAAATCGCCACTGCAATCGATCAATGCCGGTTTCGAGCGCGCCTGGGGCACCATTATCGACTCGCACCTGACCCAGCTCGTTGCGGCCGTGGTGCTCTATTTCATGGGTTCCGGTCCCATTCAGGGCTTTGCCGTGACGCTCGGCCTGGGCATCCTCACCTCGCTCTTCACCTCCTACACGGTCACGTCCTACCAGGTGAACCTGTGGTACAAACGTACCCGTCCCAAGAAGCTGAAAATCCAGCATTTCCGCTTCATTCCTGACGGCACCAAAATCCCGTTCATGAAGATCTCGCGCTATGTCATCGCGCTGTCGATCATCATGTCGCTGGTTTCCATTGGCTCGGCCTTCACCAAAGGCTTCAATCTGGGCATCGACTTTGTCGGCGGCACCGCAATTGAAGTCCAGCATGTCGGCGGTCCCGCCGATGTTGGCCAGGTGCGCGAATTGCTGACCGGGCTCGATCTCGGCGAAATCCAGGTGCAGGGCTTTGGCACGCCGCAGGACGTTCTCGTCCGGGTGCAAGCGCAGGAAGGCGGCCAATCGGCCGATCAGGTCGCGGTCCAGAAGGTGCAGGAAGCCCTGGCAGGCGAGAATTACGAAGTGCGCCGCGTCGAGGCGGTCAGCGGCACCGTGTCGGGCGAACTGGCCTGGACCGGCACCATTGCGGTCATCATCGCGCTCTTCTGTATCCTCATCTACATCTGGTTCCGCTTCGAGTGGCAATTCGCCATGGCGGCCGTGACCACGACCAGCCACGACATCATCATGACGATCGGGCTGTTCTCGTTGACGGGGTTGGAGTTCAATCTCAGTTCCATCGCCGCGGTGCTGACGCTCGTGGGTCTGTCGCTCAACGAAACCGTCGTCGTGTCCGACCGCGTGCGTGAAAACCTGCGAAAATATCGCAAGATGCCGTTGCCCGAACTGATCGATCTCTCGATCAACCAGACCATTGTGCGAACCTCACTGACGCAGTTCACTGTGCTTCTGGCGCTGGTTCCTCTGGTCCTGTTCGGCGGCGAAGCCCTGCGCAGTTTCACCATCGCCATGACCTTCGGATCGCTCGTCGGCATGTATTCTTCGGTGATCATCAACGGCCCCATCCTCATTAATTTCGGCCTCAAGCAGAAGTCCGAGGAAGAGGAAGCGGCCGAGGAAGAAAAGAAGAAAGCCAAGGCCGGCGACGGGGCTTCGGTCTAGGTTTTCGCCTGTCCCTCGGGAGCGGGTGGCACCCTGCCAAGGCCGGGGCCGGACCTAGGTTCCAAGATGGACCCCGGCTTTCGCCGGGGTGACACCCCTGTGTGTGGGGTAGCCGACAGCTTGTTGATGTAGCGAGAATTATCCAGCCATGGTCGACAAGACGGATACAGACGCCCAGCCCTTCCGCCATTTCCCGCGCCAGGTTGGCATCGACGCCTATGGCAATGGCGGCTTCCGTTTTGCCGAGCTTTCGCACAGGGGCTCGCTGCTCTGCCTGCCCGATTCCATGCGCGACTGGCCCATGGCGGCGCCCGGCGAACTGACGCTGGCAAGCCTGCAACCGGTTCTTGATCTGGCCGAGCGGATCGACGTGCTGCTGATTGGCCTTGGCACCGATATTGTCGCCATAGACCCGGCCATCCGCGCGGCTTTCCGCGAACGCCATATCATTGTCGAAGCCACCCAGACCGGCGGCGCCGTCCGTACTTATAATGTGTTGCTGGCCGAAGACCGGGCCGTGGCGGCGGCGTTCATAGCGGTAGAGAATGCAAGATAGATAGGATGGTGACTTCGATCTGCGCGCAAAACCTGCCGCATCCCCACCCAGCTCTGCTAAGGCCCTTTGGGCCTAGCGGCGCTACCTCCCCCGTCAAGGGGGAGGTGCAGAATCGCGTTCTAGGCAATATGGCGGTCAAAGCCACCGGTCCGGCACCCTCCCCCTTGCGGGGAGGGGTGGGGAGGGGGGCTCTAGCACGCCGCAGTGCCGTCATGACGATGGCCGCCTCGGGCCGCCGTCAGAAATTGGGGTATGCCAATGCCCAATAGTCACGATTTCGCCGCCCAGTCCCTGCGCGAGCACGACCGCGACCGCTATCTGGCAACCCTTGTTCTCCCTGCTGAAGCTCGCGCCCATATTGCCGCGCTCTATGCCTTCAATGCCGACATTGCGGCCATCCGCGAGAGGGTGTCGGGTCCCCAGCCGGGCGAAATCCGCCTGCAATGGTGGAACGACGCCTTGGCCGGCGATGGCCATGGCGAGGTGCGGCAAAACCCGCTGGCCGATGCATTGCTCGATACGATCGAAAAGTACGGTCTTCCCACGGGCACGCTGCAACGGCTGATCGGCGCGCGCCGCTTCGATCTTTACGACGATCCCATGCCCGATCTCGAAACCTTCGAAGGCTATGCCGGGGAAACCGCATCCACCCTGCTGCAGCTGTCGGCAATGATCCTCAACAATGGCCAGCCGGTGGAACAGGGCGATGCCGCGGGCCATCTTGGGGTGGCACAGGCGATGATCGGCCATCTGCGGGCGCTGGGCTATGTGTCGTCGCAGGGCCGCATCATGCTGCCCTGGACAGTTCTTCAAGCCAATGGCGTGCGCGAAACCGAATTGTTTCGGGGGCAGGACAGCGAGGGCCTGCACGCTGCTTTGGGCCAGATCGCCGAGCTAGCCGAAAGCCATCTGCAAAAGGCGGAGGCCGCCATCGCTGCGCTGCCGGCTGCGTTGCGCCCGGCCTTTGCCATTCTGCCTGTTTTGGAAAGCCAGCTTGCCAACTGGCGTCAGCGCGCGGCAGACCCCTTTGCGCCACCGGCCGATGAGGCGGACTGGCGCAAGATCGCCCGCCTCGTCTGGTGGGGCTGGAAAAACCGCTAACCGGGGCGCCTAAGCCCAGCTCTTGAGGTCCTCCAGCGCCCGGCTGGTGATGGCGCGGCGCTTGGCGATGGTCTTTTCCGGGCCGCGCCAGCGTTTGACGCCTTCCGGCTTGGTGATGGTCACTTCCGGGAATAGGCCGAAATTGACGTTCATCGGCTGGAAGGAGCGGGCGCCGCTATAGCTTTCCGCCTCGATATGGCCGCCGGTAATGTGTCCGATCAGAGCACCGAAGGCGGTCGTGGGTGGCGGCAAGGGCAGAGTCTCGCCACGCGCTTCGGCAGCGGTCATGCGTCCGGTGATCAGCCCAACAGCGGCGCTTTCCACATAGCCTTCGACGCCGGTGACCTGACCGGCAAAGCGGATGCGCGGATCGACCTTGAGCCGCATGTCCGGCCCTAAAACCTTGGGCGAATTGATGAATGTGTTGCGATGCAGCCCGCCCAGCCGCGCGAACTGAGCATTGGCGAGGCCGGGGATCATGCGGAAGATTTCCGCCTGAATGCCATAGCGCATTTTGGTCTGGAAGCCGACCATGTTCCACAGCGTGCCCAGCGCATTGTCCTGCCGGAGCTGGACGATGGCATAGGGCTTTACGGTCGGGTTGCGCGGATTGGTGAGGCCAACCGGCTTCATCGGTCCGTGGCGCAGCGTTTCGGGGCCACGCTCGGCCATCACCTCGATGGGCAGGCAGCCGTCGAAATAGGGGACCTTTTCCCAGTCCTTGAATTCGTGCAGCGGAGCGGAAATCAAAGCCTCGACAAAGGCATAATACTGATCGCGGTCCATCGGCAGGTTGAGATAGTCCGCGCCGGTGCCGCCGGGGCCGGCCTTGTCATACCGCGATTGCTTCCAGGCAATGTCGTGGTCGATGCTGTCATAATGGATGATCGGCGCGATGGCGTCGAAAAAGGCCAGCGAATCCTCGCCGGTCTTCTCCAGTATCGCCGCAGCCAGATCGGGCGAGGTCAAAGGACCCGTCGCGATTATGACATGTTTCCAGTCACCTGGCGGCCAGCCCGCAATTTCCTCGCGCAACACGGTGACATTGGGGTGAGAGGACACGGCCTCGGTCACAGCCGCCGAAAAGGCGTCGCGATCCACGGCCAGAGCACCACCAGCCGGCAGCTTGTGCTGGTCGGCGGCGCGCATGATGAGCGAATTGCAGCGGCGCATCTCTTCATGGAGTAGGCCGACTGCATTCTGCTCATGATCGTCGGAGCGGAAGCTGTTCGAACAGACCAGTTCGGCAAAGCCATCAGTCTGATGGGCGTCGGTGCCTTTGACGCCGCGCATTTCGTGAAGAATGACCGTGGCACCGGCCTCGGCGGCCTGCCATGCGGCTTCGGAACCGGCGAGGCCCCCGCCGATGATGTGGATGGGTTCGTTTGACATGGCAGCGAGATACCAAGCGGCATGACGCTGCGCAATCTTTGTCACTAGCGCATGGATGCTGCGGTCAACGTTAGCATTCTGCTGACATTTGGAAAAAATGCGTCAAAGACGAGATTCTAGAAAAAAGAAAACGCCCGCGTCTCAGAGAGAAGCGAGCGTTCGGATTGTAGTATTGGTAGAAGTGGTATTAGAGCGAATTGGCATGATCACGAGCAACGCGGCTGATATCGGTGCGCGAAATGCCCAGGTCATTGAGCTGACGATTGTCGAGCGATGCCAGTTCACGAACGGTCTGCTGGTAAGCGGCCCACTTCTTGAAAGTCTTGCGGATGTCCATCGGAAAATCTCCTTTCGTTTACAGTCACGAATATAGGGGAGGCTTAGCAACATGAGCAGACGGAGTTTGGTCAATCGAGCCATGCGGAAACTGCATGTCATTAAGGGTGTTGGTTCAGATTTCGTTAATGTGGGTGACGTGAGTGTGGCCGCCAGCGGGCAAACTGGCGGCCACTTCGCTATTCGAAATAAAATGGCTTAGCGGTCGAAGAGGGACCGGGTCATTTTCGAGAAGTCGGGACCGGAAAGCCCTAGCATATCGGCATCTCGCGTCGAGGGAACGTCCATTTCCCGCAACGTCTGCTTGATGTCGACCAGGCGTTTGAGACGCCAGACGGCACGTACAAACATGGGTCTATTCCCTTATGGCTGGTTGCAGCACAAGCGGAACATGGGATGATTTGCGGCCCGACGCCATGACGTATGGGTCAAGCGCATCATGCAGAGAGCGCATGGCAATTTCACGATTCTGACGTAATTGCCTATTTTTTCTCTGCGCCTATTCGGTAAGCAGATGAAACTGCTCGGCTTTCACCAAAGCCTCAATACGCTAGCAGACTGTGCACGCCGAGCCTTCGCATAGCGTGAATCGGTCAGCAGACTGCTAACGTTGACGTAATGTGATGCGAAATTACGTCACTCGGCGGCGCGAGTGGCGTAATGCGGGCGGCGTTCCATGACTTCCTTGAGGAAAGTGCCGGTATGGGAGCGCGGATTGGCCGCCACATCCTCCGGCGTGCCCACGGCCACAATCTCGCCGCCGCCATCGCCGCCCTCCGGACCGAGGTCGATGACCCAGTCGGCGGTTTTGATGACTTCGAGATTATGCTCGATGACGATCACAGTATTGCCGCCCTCGACCAGCTCGTGCAGCACTTCGAGCAGTTTGGCGACGTCATGGAAGTGCAGGCCCGTGGTTGGCTCGTCCAGCATGTAAAGCGTGCGGCCAGTGGCGCGCTTGGACAGTTCCTTGCTGAGCTTGACGCGCTGCGCCTCGCCGCCAGATAGGGTCGTCGCAGGCTGACCGACCTTCACATAGCCCAGGCCGACGCGTTGCAGCGTGGCGAACTTGTCGCGGATGGTGGGCACGGCCGAGAAAAATTCGACGCCCTCGTCGATGGTCATATCGAGCACGTCGGAAATCGACTTGCCCTTGAACTGAACTTCCAGCGTCTCTCTGTTATAGCGTTTGCCCTTGCAGACATCGCAGGTGACGTAAACGTCGGGCAGGAAGTGCATCTCGATCTTGAGGACGCCATCGCCCTCGCATTTCTCACAGCGGCCACCCTTGACGTTGAAGGAGAAGCGGCCCGGCCCGTAACCGCGCGTTTTCGCTTCCGGCAGGCCGGCAAACCATTCGCGCAGAGGCGTGAAGGCGCCGGTATAGGTGGCCGGGTTGGAGCGCGGCGTGCGGCCAATGGGCGACTGGTCGATGTCGATGACCTTGTCGAGGAATTCGAGGCCGGTGAGGCTTTCATGCGGGGCAGGGACGACGCGGGCGCCGTTCAGCCGCCGCGCAATGGCCTGATACATGGTGTCGATCATCAGGGTCGACTTGCCGCCGCCCGAAACGCCGGTAATGGCGACGAACATGCCGAGCGGCACGTCGACGGATACATTCTTGAGGTTGTTGCCGGTGGCACCCTTGACCGAAAGAGCCTTGCCCTTTTTGCCTTCGCGGCGCTCTGCAGGGACGGGAATGCCCATGCGGCCAGACAGATACTTGCCGGTGAGCGAATCCGGGTGATTGAGAATGTCCTGAGGTGTGCCCTCGGCGACAATATTGCCGCCATTGACCCCGGCGCCGGGGCCGATGTCGAGCACGTAATCGGCGGTCAGGATGGCGTCTTCGTCATGTTCGACCACGATGACGGTATTGCCGAGGTCGCGCAGGCGCTGCAGCGTTTCGAGGAGGCGGGCATTGTCGCGCTGATGGAGGCCAATGGAGGGCTCGTCGAGCACATAGAGCACACCGGTAAGGCCCGAACCGATCTGGCTGGCGAGGCGAATGCGCTGGCTCTCGCCGCCGGACAAGGTGCCCGAATTGCGCGACATGGAGAGATATTCCAGCCCCACATCGTTGAGGAATTTCAGCCGCTCGCGGATTTCCTTGAGGATGCGCTCGCCGATCTGGCTCTGGGTGGCATTGAGCTTGTCGGACAGGTCGATGAACCACTTGCTGGCGACCTTGATCGACATGTCGCTGACCTGGCCGATATGCAGGCCATCGATCTTGACCGCCAGCGTTTCCGGCTTGAGGCGATAGCCGCCGCAGGCCACACAGGGCTTGGCCGACATATACTTCTCGATCTCTTCGCGCATGCCGGCGCTTTCGGTTTCCTTGTAGCGGCGCTCAAGGTTGCCGATGACACCTTCGAAGATTTTTGATGTCTTGTACTGGCGCAGGCCATCGTCATAGACGAAATCGATCTTGGTCTTGTCAGTGCCGTAGAGCACGGCATGCTGCACGTCGAAGGGCAGCTCATTCCAAGCTGTGCCGGTCGAAGCGCCGAAATGCTTCACCACCGCTTGCAGGGTCTGCTGGTAATAGGGTGCGCTTGTCTTTGACCACGGCAGGATGGCGCCATCGCGCAGGGAAAGCGTCGGATCGGGGACGATCTGATCGGGATCGATCTTCTGTTCGGTGCCCAGGCCATCGCAGACCGGGCAGGCGCCGAAGGGATTGTTGAAGGAGAATAGGCGCGGCTCGATTTCGGCAATGGTGA
>VFQU01000269.1_pt1 | contig 51897 bp, 36 predicted proteins | sample 3512311 | NCBI WGS metagenome assembly VFQU01 (sample SAMN10412377, study PRJNA504923) | tailings metagenome | isolation source: Relicate 3 Philex TSF3 active mining site | place: Philippines: Tuba, Benguet | collected 2017-08-29 | reverse complement strand
GTTGAGCAGCAGCTCCCGCGGGTCGGCGAGCAGCACCAGCAGGCGCGCCTCCGGCAGGGCCGAGAAGACCTCGGCATCGACGTGCGGCAGCACGTCGACCGCCTGCTCGGGGGCTACGCCGACCCGCGCGATCTGCTCGCGCCAGGCGGCTTCCGCGCCCTGCTCACCGTGATGCCCCGCCTGCGGTCGCAGCGGCCCCAGACCGTCGACGCGGCGGGCGCTGTTGAAGCGGTCGATGAGGAAGGGGGCCAGCGCGCCCAGGCTGTTGAGCACCGCGCCAACCGGGGTGCCGGGCAAAGGCCACAGCAGGCGGGCGGCAGCGCCGCGCGGCGCCTCCGGAGCCAGGGCCGGGCCTGCCGGCAGCAGCGCGGGCAGCGGCAAGCCGGGCAGCGGCTGCTCCGGCTCGACCGCGTGCACGCCGAACCAAACGTCGTGAGCCTCGTCGATGCGATCGAAACCGTCGAGCAGCAGGCCGCGCAGACTGGCGATGCTGCGCCGCAGGGGCAGGTTGAGCGGACGCTGCGCCAGCCCCGCCAGACGCTCCAACGCGGCGGCGGGATCACGCTCGCGCTCGGCGCGCACGAGGATCAGCGCCGCACCGACCCGTTCGGGATCCACCGCCAGCACCTCGGCAGCGATCTGCTCGGCGGTGGCGTGATCGCCCAGGGTTGCCGCACGCTGGGCCGCAGCCTCGCGCACGTCGAGGCTGCCGGGCTGGGCCAGGCTCCAGCGCTCAAGCACCGCCTCGCCCTCGGGCGAGGCGACATCGAGACTGAAACGGGCGTTCCAGAACGCGACGATCTGGGGATGCTTCTCGAGCAGGGCATCGAGCGCCGCGCGGGCGCGCGGCAGGGCGTCGGCGCGGGTCCACAGTTCGAGCAGGCGCGCGATGAGCGCAGGCTGCTCGGGCGCGATCATCAGACTCTGCAGGGTGGCCTGTTCGGCGCCGGGCAGATTGCCCAGCGAATGCGCGATCTGCCCGAGCAGGCCCCAACCGCCGGCGTCCTCGGGCTCCTTGCGCAGGATCTCCAGCAGCTGATCCTGCGCCGCCTGGGGCTCGTTGGCGTCCAGCAGCACCGTGACCAGCATGCGCTGGGCCACCCGCAGTCCGGGCGCCAGCCGCAGGCAGTTGCGCAAGGCCTGCGCGGCGAGCGCCGGCAGACCGCGTCGCTGGCACACCATCGCGAGGTCGTAATGCAGCTCGGGCTTGTTGGGCTGAAGCACCACGGCCCGGTTCATGGCCGCGAAGGCCGCGTCCAGATCGCCGCGCGCCAGCGCCAGCTCGCCCTCGACGCGCAGCAGCGCGGGGTGATTGGCGTCGATGCGGCGCCCGTACTTGATGTGGCCGTCCGCGGCTTCGACGTTGCCGCGCATCAGCTCGAGACGCGCCAGCCCGATGTAGGCGGACAGGAGGTTCGGGTCGGTCTGCACCGCCGCGGCGAGATCCTGCAGGGCGGCATCGAGCTGGCCACGCGCGAAGGCGAGTTCGCCGCGAGTGACGAGGAAGGCGCCGCGGTGCGGCGCGAGGGCGATCGCCTGGGCCAGCGCATCTTCGCCCTCTGCCTGCTGCCCCTTCTGCAGCAGCGCCAGCGCCAGCAGGTGCAGCAGATCGGGGCTGCTGGGCAGGCTGGCCAGCGCTTCGCGCGCCAGACGGATCGCGAGGTCGAGGTCGTTGCGACGCAGGGCGTCCTGGATGGGCTGGAGCATGGGCAAGGCCTGGCAGACGAAAGCCCGCGAGTCTACCAGTGCCCCGGACGCCGCCGAAGCGCGGCCGCGGCGGGAGGTTCTCAGCCCGCGGCCGTCAGCGCCTGCTGGATGCGTTCGGCGACCCAGTGACTGGCGTGGCTGCGCGCGCCGAAGCCGTCGAAGAAGCCGCAGTGGCCGCCGTGGCGGGCGATCTGCAGGCGTGCGTGCGGCGGCAACTGCAGGCGCTGGAAATCCTCGACCGGAATCACCGGGTCATCGGCCGCCGTGAGGATGCTCACCGGCACCTGCAGCGCGGCCAGACGGTCACCGGCGATCGAATAGCTGTCGAGGTAGGCCTCGAGGCTGCCCAGCGCGGTGTGGCGCTCGACCAGGATCCGGGTGAGTTCGCGCATGCCGCTGCGGAACTCGGCCGCAGTGAAGCGATAGCGCTCGGGGAACAGCTGCTGTTTGCGCTTCAGCGAGCCGGTCCACTTGAGCATGAAGTAGTGCTCGTAGAACCAGGGCGCGCGCTCGATGGCGCTCAAGCCGGCCTCGGGGCTGATCACCGGACAGACGGCTGCGGCGTGATCGAGCCGGATGCCCGCCGCCGGCGCGCGCAGCGCGACCCGCAGGGCGAAGTTGCCGCCGAGCGAGAAGCCCGCCACCGCGAAGCGCGTCGGCGCGTACTGCTGCTGCACCAGGGCCACCGCCTCGACCACTTCCTCGATGCGGTTGGAGCTGAACAGCTCCGGGTTCAGGTGATGGGTGTCGCCGTGGTCGCGGAAGTTGAGCCGGAACACGTCGAAGCCACGCTGCAGCAGCTCGCCGCCGGTGTCGAGGATGTAGTTGGAGCGGGCACTGCCCTCCCAGCCGTGCAGCAGCATCACCAGCCCGCGGCTGTGCGGGCACGCCTGCTGGCGGGTCATGAAGCCCTGCAGGCGCGCGCCCCCGGGGCAGTGCAGCTCGCGGACCTCGGCCTCGCGTTCGAGATGCGAGCGCGCGCGCAGGGCATAGCGGCGCAGCCGGCTGCTGGCGAGCACCGACTGCAGGTGCGGATTGCGCAGCAGGCGCGGCGGCCGGAACTCCGCGCTCATCGCTCCATCGCGGCGGCGATCTGCGCGCGCGCGTTCTCCGCGAGGCGACGGCGACCGTCCTCGCTGGGCGGAATCGGTTCGAGGAAGTGCACCTCGGCCACGCGCGCCGGGTCGCCCAGCACACGCAGGAAGTTCTGCAGGAAGTTCTCGCCCGGCTGGAAGGCGACCACCGCCTGCGCGTTGCCGCGCTCGCCGTAGCGCAGGGCCACCGGCTGCACGGTGGCCGGGGCGGCCAGCGCCGGCTGGAAGATGCGCGCGTGGAAGGTGTGCACGCTCAGCCCGTCGGTGGTGCGGCCTTCCGGAAACACGCCGACCGCCTGCCCCGACTGCAGGCGGCTGACCATCTGGTGCATCACGCCGTGCAGCGATTCATTGCTGCCGCGATGGTGGTAGATGGTGCCGGCGCGGCTGGCCAGCCAGCCGATCAGCGGCCAGCCGCTGATCTCGGCCTTGGCGACGAAGCCGACGACGTGGCAGCTGTGCAGCAGGCTGATGTCCAGCCAGGCGACATGGTTGGCGACGAACAGCACGCCACCCTCCAGCGGGCGGCCGAACTGGCGGATGCGGAAGCCGAAAATGCGCAGCAGAAGGCCCTGCCAGGCGCGGATCGCACGGTGGTCGATACGCTCTCCGCCGATGCGCAGGCGCGCGGTCAGCGGGTTGATCAGCAGCAGGGTGATCGGCAAGCCAAGCAGCAGGTGCAGGAGCAGCACCGGCACGCGCAGCGCATAGCGCAGCGCGCGCCAGGGGTCGCGCTGCCGTGCGCGCGCTGGCGAGTCCGAGGCATAGTTCATGCGCTGGAACGATACCGGAGGGGGCCGCCCGCGGCCAGATGCTGCGCCGCATCGGGCCGCGCCGTCGCAGCGGTTCAGCGGAAGCGGATGCGCTCCAGCCGTTCCACCGCCTCGCGATACTCGGCCTGCATCTGCAGCACCAGCTCGCGCACCGGCTGCACCGCGTGGATGCCGCCCACGCCCTGGCCGGCGCCCCAGATGTCCTTCCAGGCCTTGGCCTCGGTGTTGCCGCCGGAGCCGAAGTCCATTTTCGACTTGTCGGCCTCGGGAAGGTTGTCGGCGTCGAAGCCGGCGCGAGTGATGCTGGGCTTCAGGTAGTTGCCCTTGACCCCGGTGAACAGCGAGCTGTAGACGATGTCCTCGGCGCGGCAGTCGACCAGCATCTGCTTGTAGTCGTCGACCGCGCGCGCCTCCGGCGTGGCGATGAAGCGCGTGCCGAGATAGGCGAGATCCGCACCGATCGCCTGCGCAGCCAGCACGTCGGCGCCCGAGGCCATCGCCCCCGACAGCAGGATCGTGCCTGTGTAGAACTGGCGGATCTCGCGCACCAGCGCGAACGGGCTCAGCGGGCCGGCATGGCCGCCGGCGCCGGCGCAGACCGCGATCAGCCCGTCCACGCCCTGCGCCGCGGCCTTCTCCGCGTGGCGCCGGCTGATCACGTCATGGAAGACCACGCCGCCGTAGCTGTGCACGGCCGCGACCACTTCCGAGGGCGGCGACAGGCTGGTGATCACCACCGGCACCCGGTATTTCTCGACCAGCTTCAGGTCCTCGGCGAGGCGATTGTTGCTGGCGTGCACGATCAGGTTGACCGCGAACGGCGCGACCGGGTCGGTGGGCGTCGAGACCGCGTGCGCGGCGGCGATGTCCTCACTCAGCTGGGCCAGCCACTCGTCGAGCTGCGACAGCGGCCGTGCATTCAGCGAAGGAAAGCTGCCGACGATGCCGGCCTTGCACTGTGCGCCCACCAGTTCGGGCCCGGAGACGATGAACATCGGCGAGCCCACCAGGGGCAGGCGCAGGCGGTTTTCAAGCAGGGCGGGAAGGGGCATGGGGGCTCCGGTGGCGTGGGGAGGGAGTGGCGGGATTCGCTTACAGAGGACTGCGGGAGGCTGTCGCTTGGGCGGTCGCTTGCGCTTGAGCTTGAGCTTGAGCTCCGGCCGCAGCGCGACGACCTACGCACTCGCGCGCTGTGGCTTCTGCGGGCAGGAGCCCGCGCTCTTCACGGGGCCCCTGGGCAGCGGCGAGGCTCGGCCGATCAGCCCGCAGGGGCGGCGGCAGGGATGCCGGCGATGTTCGTGACAGTGCAGGGATGCACTGTCCACGAACACCGGCCGAGGCTCGCGAACCCTGAGCGCAGGGATGCGCGAAGGGCGCGGACGAGGGGTGGCCTTTCTTTTGGTTCCTTTTCTTTGGCCACGCAAAGAAAAGGGACTCGGGCAGCCCGAAGGGCTGACCGAAAGCTCTTGCTCTTCGCTTGAAGCAACGCAGCGAACAAGCAAAACCGGGGCGAGCATGGAGCTCACGGTGGGCCAGGGCGCACCCTATTCGAACCGCGCGGAGCGGCCACACGGAGGAAGCCGGGCGCAGCGATTCCCTCACGGCAGCCTCGCCAGAAACCCTTCCACCGCCACGTTGAAGGCGTCGTTGTCATCGCCGGCGACCATGTGGCCGGCCTCGCGCACGTCGACGAACTCGGCCGCGGGAATCAGGCGCAGGAAATCCTGCACGCCCGCTTCGGTGACCATCTCGCTGCGCGCCCCGCGCACCAGCAGGGTGGGCACGCGAACGTGCCGACAGGCCGCTTCGAAGCGGGCGATGGCGGGCTCAGGGTCGGGCACCCGGTCGCCAAGCAGCAGCTTGGGGTCCCAGTGCCAGCGCAGGCGACCATCGGCGCCCTCGCGCAGATTCTTGCGCAGCCCGGCGGTGCTCTCGGGACGCGGGCGGTGCGGCAGGTAGGCGGCGACGGCATCCGCGGCTTCATCGAGGCTGGCGAAGCCGTCGGCGTGCGCCAGCATGAAGCGCACGATCTGCATGACGCCCTCGCGCTCCAGACGCGGCACCACGTCCACAAGCACCAGGGCGCGCAGCTCGACCGGGGGATCCTCTCCCGCGACCAGCAGCGAGGTCAGCCCCCCGAGGGAGGCGCCCACCAGCGCCGGCGGTTCCTCGAGGGTCGCCAACACGGCCCGCAAGTCGGCGGCGAAGGCATCGAAGCTGTAGTCGGCCTCGGGCGACCAGGCGCTGTCGCCATGGCCGCGCAGGTCGAGGCTGATGACGCGGCGGCCCGCGCGGGCAAGATCGGCAGCGGCATGCCGCCACGCATGGCGGGTCTGTCCACCACCGTGCAGCATCACGACGGGCTGGCCTTCGATCGGGCCGCCAACGCTGGCCGCCAGCGGCAGGCCGGCAGCGCCGGCAAAGGTGTGGCTGTGCATTCGGGGGCGCGCTCCAGCAGCAATATGCTGGAGTATGGGCCAGCCCGCGCGCGCGGCGGAAGGGTCGAAAGGCAGTGATCAGGCCGCCGCAGGCGGCGAAGCGTCGGGCGCGGCGGGCTGGGCGGTGCGGGTGCGGGAATCCCCCTGCACCCGCGCCGCCGCCCCTCCTGCGGCACAGGACCGCCGGACCGGGATCAGAAGCCCAGCCACGCGCTGGCGGCAGTCCTGGCCAGCAGTTCCCGGTGCGGGCGCAGGAGCTCGGCGTTGGCCGCCATGTCGCTGTCGGCGAGCGCGGGCGGAGTGGCGTCGTGGGCCGCGAGGCCCAAGGCGGCGAACGCCTGCGCGCGGATCCAGCGGTACTCCTCCAGCGACAGGCCCTGTGCGTTCAGGGCCTCGACCTGGGCGCGCTTGGCCTCGACGATCAGCGCCGCGATGTCGGCGTAGGCAACGAACATGTCCTGCACACCGGGCTCGCGGCCATCGCGCTGCTGGTCCGACTTGAGCTCCGCGTACTTCGCTTCGAGCTGCTGCCAGCGATCGCCGAGTCGCGTCGACATGGCCTGCTGCACGGCCACCAGCGCGGCCACGCGGGCGGTGTCCAGACGGCCATCGGGCGGTGCCTGGAAGGGCTCGCGGTTGCTCACCGCCTGGTCCAGCTGCGCGACCTGCTGCCACTGTTGGGCGCTGTCGACGAGGGCGCTGGCGCCCTGCCACAGCGGGCGCAGCACGAACCAGTACACCGCCCCGCCGCCTGCGACCAGCACGAGCAGGGCTACGCCAAGACATCCCCCCAGCAGCTTTCCGTTTTTCATGGTGCGTTCCTCTCGTAGTGCGGACCGGCCGTGCTACGAGGCGGAGCGGTGAATCCCGACAGGCTCAGGGATTGGCTTCGAAACCGTTGCCGAATACGCCTGTGGCGAAGAAGGCGGGGCCGCCCACGAACAGGATCGCGTTGTCGCTCGGACGGTAGCTGCCCAAGGCATTGGCATTGAGGCTGACGCGCCAGGTACGGCCGTCGATGCGCTGGGCGCGAGACGAGAGATCGTGCCAGCCCATCGTGGCGTCGTTGCCCGGCTCGGAGGGCCCATACATGCGCCAGCTCCAGTCGCTTCCGCTGAAATCGAGCCCGGGCGCGTGGAAGCGGATGTCCACCACGGCCGCGCTGCACTCGCGCAGCTCGAAGCGCACAAGGTCCTGCGGATAGGCGTGGAAACGGCCCTGGCCCTCGCCGCCGGGCAGCCAGTCGCGGCCGTTGCGTGCAGCCACCACGCCCTGCACGTCGTTGAGGCGCTGACAGCCCGCGCCGGTGCCGCTGACCACGGTGGCGGTGAACGAGCCGGCGACCAGCGTCTGCTTCGCCTCGCCTGGACGGGCGGCGAGCAGGGCGATGGCGGAGCCGACCCGCGACTGCTGGGCGTCGGCCTGGCCGTCGCCGTTGCCGTCGCCGCCGTTCGGCGCATTGCCCTCGACCTGGTCGGGGGCACCGTCGCCGTCGGCGTCCGGCACCTGCTCGATCTGCCAGACCGCCGCATTGGTGCCGGCATAGAGGAGGGTCGGATTGAACGGATCGATGTGCAGGGCCAGTGCGGCATCCGCCGGCAGGCCGACGCTCAACGAACGCCAACTGGCGCCGCCGTCCTCGCTCTTGAACACCGATCCCGGGTTGGCCAGCGAGCCGGCGCCGGCGGCGTACAGCACGTTCGGGTTGCCGGCATCGACCACCAGCGCGCGGATGTCCACATCGGTGCTGAGGCCGCTGGAGCTGTTGCTCCAGCTCAAGCCGCCGTTGGTGCTCTTGTAGACGAAGCCCTGGCGCGGATTCACGCCATCGCGCAGGTTGACGGCGGTAGCCCAGAGGATGTCCGGATTGCTCGGATGGATCGCCAGCGCCAGCACGTCGAAGGCGGTGGCGGTGCTGCCCGGGTAGGTCGGCAGGCCGGCGCTGGCATGGGTCCAGGTCGCGCCGCCGTCGACCGTCTTGAAGACTCCGCTGGCGATCGTCGGCGGGGTGACCGCGATGTCGGTGCCGGTGCTGAGGAAGGTCCCGACGTAGCCCACCTGCGGGTTCTGCGGGTTCAGCACCAGGGGCACCGGCACCACCCAGCTGCTCAGGTTCTGGAACTGGTTGGGCGAGGTTCCCTGCACGGGACCGTACTGCAGAGGGAGTCCGGCCTCGGCATTGGCCCACAGCCCGCCGCCGGTGCCGGACTTGATGATGCGGTGGCTGAGCTGCTGTCGACGCACGCCGTCGCCGCCGACCACCGAGCTCGAGAAGCCGTTGCTGGTCGCGTACAGCGTCTGCAGCGGACCGCTGGTGCAGGCGCCGCTGACCGGAGGGCTGGCGCAGGAGCGCGGGTCGAGGGTGATCTGGCGCACCGTGCCGAGGAAGCTCGTGGCGGGGGTGCCCGACGTGGGCAGGCCCGCCTCGATGCTCGCCCAGCTGTTGCCGCCGTCGGTGCTCTTGTAGAGACCGGCATTGCGCAGGGCTGATGTCTGCGCCGAGCGTCCGCCGGCGTAGATCACAGTCGAGGCCAAGGACCCGGCGGTTGTGCCGACCGTGGTCGGGTCGATCGCGAGGCTGCGCACCTGCAGGCCGCGCAGACCCGCGCTGCGGCCGCTCCAGCTGGCGCCGCTGTTGATGCTCCAGTGCAGCGGCAGGGCGGCACTGAAGGCATCGCCGTAGCCGGCGTAGATCCGCCGGTTGGCGGTGCCGGAAAAGGCCGGGTTGGGCAGCACCGCAAGCGCACGCACATTGATCCCGGCCAGCCCCTGCTGCGCGGTGCTGAAGCTGGTGCCGTCGTTGTCGGAGACGAACAGCCCACCGTCGACCGCGGCGACGAACAGGCGCGGCACCGTCGGGTACTGCGGATGCAGCACGATCTCCGACACCGCCGCGGTGGAGCCATAGCCCGGGTTGGGGGAAAGGCCGGTGGCCACGTCGACGGCCGAGACACCGCCGTCGGTGCTGCGCCGCAGGTTGCCGCTGCCGTCCTGCAGGGCCTGACCCAGCCACACCGTGTCGGCCACCGTCGGATGGGCGCGCACGCGCTCGGCGGGCAAAGTCGTCGGCTGCCAGGTCGCGCCGTCGTCGTTGCTGCGCCACAGCTGGCCATTGGCCGAGGCGTACCGGCGCAGGCCCGGCCCAGCGCTGAAGTCGACCCCATAGAACGCGGCGTCCACCGGCAGGGTCAGCCAGGGCGAGAAGCTGAGGCCGCCGTCGACGCTGCGGTGAAGGGCCACGCGGGTCGCCGGATCGCTGCCACTGCTCTGGTAGCCGACCGCCACGACCAGCTCCAGCGGTCGCGCCGGGTGGGTGAACAGACGGGCCTCCTGCAGCGGCTGTGCGGGCAAGGTCAGCGGCACGGCGGAGAAGGTCGAGCCGTTGTCCGTGCTGCGCATCAAGCTGCCGTCGCGCTGCATGACATAGAGCTGGTTGCTGACGCCCGGCACGTCGACCATCGCATGCACCTGCGAGCTTGCAGTCCAACCGGTCGGCGTCCAGTTGTCGCCACCGTCGGTGCTGCGGAAGAGACGGCCTGCGAAGTTGACGGCCCACAGCCGCGTGGGCGCATCGAGATCGAGCGTCAGCTTGACGTCCTCGCGGCTGCCCGCACCGAAGCCGTTCTCGATCCGCTGCCAGGTGGCCGCTCCGTCGACGCTGCGGTAGATGCCACCGCGAGTGCTGGCGTAGACGATCGCCGGACTGGTCGGATGGATCTCGACGTCATACACCCAGCCGCCGTCGGGGCCGCTGCCTGTCCACACGCCGGGGCCGGCAACGCAGGGCCCGGCCAGGCAAAGCGCCGCCAGGGTCAGAAGAGGTCGCAAGGGCGGGAAAGGCATGGTGGAGCTCCGGACGTCGGCAAAGGGAACCCGCAGCGCGCGGGCCTGTCACCGCAAGTACGAAATCCAGGGCCCAAAAACGACACGCCCCCGGCAAAAGCGGCAGTCAGCCGATGGGCGGCCCGACAGGCGGTGGACGCTCACACTACACTTCGCCGCTGCCTGCTGCCTTTGTCCTTCCTCGTATCCGCGCCGGCCCGGCGCGCTGGAGTCTCGCCATGGCATGGAAACCCTGGGCCCTCTTCGCCCTGTCGCTGGTCTGCTTCGCCGTTGTGCTGAAGAGCCAGACCGTTGCAGTCGCCTTCCCCCTGCTCGCCATCGCGCTGGTGGCGATGGTCTGGGGCACCCTGCTGCTCGTGCAGGCGCGGATCGAGAGCAGTTCGCAAAGCGGCGGGGCGATCCTCGACCCGGTCGAAGTCGCGCGGCTGCGCGCCGAAGCCGAAGCCCGTCGCCGCGCACAGGAAACGGCCGCTGCGCAGGATTCGCCCTCGGCCTGAGCCGACACAGCCCGGAACCCGACGCGAAGCGCCAAGGGCTTCAGTCAGCGCTGTCCTCGCGACAAACCGTCGTCAGCAGCGGATCGCCGGCGTCCAAATCGATCCATTGCGCGCCCTGCAGGGCGCCCGTGTCGTCGAAGCGCACGCCATCCACCAGATCGGCGCGCCGCGCGGCAGGGCAGTCGAACATGGCTCCGATCTTGCGGGTGGGCTCCCAACGGCCCATCAGGATCACGCCGGCCAGCACCTTGCCGGGATGACCCGGATTGCGCTTCAGCTCCGCCCGATCGACTGCGATCAGGCGATTCACCTGCGGCACCACATAGGTCCACGGCCGGTACCAGGCCTGCACCTCATTGGTCGAGACGATCTCGACGCTGGGGGGCAGGGCAGCGCTCGCGCGCTCGAGCCAGGTGTATTCCGACCACACCGCGTAGCCGAGCATGCCGAGCGCGGCCGCCACCGGCACCAGCCAGACCGGCGTGCGCCCGCGCAGCAGCCAGCGCAGGGTGAGAGCCAGGCCAGCGAGGCAGAAGCCGGCGGCGAACACGGCGATCAGTTCGAAGAGCATGCGGAGATCCAGGCAAGAGGCGCGAAGGGCCGGCAGCCCTCGGAGGGATGAGGGGCTGCCTCGGGCCTATCAATAGTGTGGGCTGTCCGTGGCCGCAAGCCGGCCACCACGCTCCAGCCGATTCCAAAATGCAGCGGCCCGCCCCCGCGAAGGGACGGGCCGCCGGGTTGCACGGGTCTTGAAGCCCGCTCAGTGATGCGTGGCGGCACCCGCACCGCGGGGAATGCGGATGCTCTCGACCAGGGCCTGGATGTGGTCGGGCGCCGGCTTGGTCACCGCGAGCACCGCGTAGGCGGTGGCGAAGTTCAGCAGGGCACCGACCGCTCCGAAGGCGTAGGGCGCGATGCCGAACATCCAGTTGGCCGGAACGTTCTCGAGCGTGTTGGTGCCCGGAATGAAGAACCAGCCGAGGTAGGTGAAGATGTACACGCAGGTCGAGAGCAGGCCAACCAGCATGCCGGCGATCGCACCGGACGAGTTCATCTTCTTCGAGAAGATGCCCATCATGATGGCCGGGAACAGCGAGGACGCCGCAAGGCCGAAGGCAAGCGCCACGGTCTGTGCCGCGAAGCCCGGCGGGTTCATGCCCAGCCAGGTGGCCAGCACGATCGCCACCGCCATCGATATGCGCGCCGACATCAGCTCACCCCTTTCGGTGATGTCCGGCTTCAAGGTGGACTTGATCAGGTCATGGCTGATCGCCGCGGAGATCGCCAGCAGCAGGCCCGCCGCGGTCGACAGCGCGGCCGCCAGCGCACCCGCGGCCACCAGACCCAGCACCCAACCCGGCAGCTGCGCGATCTCGGGGTTGGCGAGCACGAGGATGTCCTGGTTGAAGGTCACCATCTCGTTGCCCTTCCAGCCGCGCGCCTCGGCCTCGGCCTTGAAGCTCTCGCTGGTGTCGTTGTAGTACTGGATGCGGCCGTCGCCGTTCTTGTCCTCGAACTTCAGCAGACCGGTCTTTTCCCAGTTGCGCATCCAGTCCGGGCGCTCATCGAAGGCCACCGACTGCGCGGTGGTGCCGTCCGGGTACAGGGTGGTCATGATGTTCAGACGCGCCATCGCACCCACGGCCGGCGCCACCGTGTACAGCAGCGCGATGAACACCAGCGCCCAGCCCGCCGACCTGCGGGCATCGGACACCTTGGGCACGGTGAAGAAGCGGATGATCACGTGCGGCAGGCCCGCCGTGCCGACCATCAGCGACAGGGTGAACAGCACCATGTTGAGGGTGGAGCCGTGGTTGCCGGTGTAGTTGTTGAAGCCCAGCTCCACGAGGATCTGGTCGAGCTTGGCGAGGATCGGGGTGCCACTCGCGGCGTGCTCGGAGAACAGGCCCAGCTGGGGCAGCGGATTGCCGGTGAGCTGCAGCGAGATGAACATCGCCGGGATGGTGTAGGCGACGATCAGCACGACGTACTGCGCGACCTGGGTGTAGGTGATGCCCTTCATGCCGCCCAGCACCGCGTAGACGAACACAACCGCCGACGCGATCATCAGGCCGGTGTTGGTGTCGACTTCGAGAAAGCGCGAGAAGGCCACGCCGGCGCCGGTCATCTGGCCGATGACGTAGGTGATCGACATGATCAGCAGGCTGACCACCGCGACCAGTCGCGCGTTGCGGCTGTAGAAGCGGTCACCGATGAAGTCGGGCACGGTGAAGCGGCCGAATTTGCGCAGGTAAGGCGCCAGCAGCAGCGCCAGCAGCACATAGCCGCCCGTCCATCCCATGAGATAGACCGAGTTCCCGTAGCCGACGAAAGCGATCAGGCCGGCCATCGAAATGAAGCTGGCCGCAGACATCCAGTCGGCCGCGGTGGCCATGCCGTTGACCACGGGGCCGACGCCGCCGCCGGCGGTGTAGAACTCGGAAGTGGAGCCGGCGCGCGCCCAGATCGCGATCGCGATGTAGAGCGCGAAGGAGCCGCCGACGAAAAGCAGGTTGATGGTGAACTGGTCCATGGGTCGTGCTCCTTACTGCTCGTCCACGCCGAACTCGCGGTCGAGTCGGTTCATGTACCAGGTGTAGAAAAAGATCAGCCCGATGAACACGTAGATCGAGCCGTTCTGGGCGAACCAGAAGCCGAGGTCGGTGCCGCCAAACTGGATGCCCGCGACCAGCGGCCGCAGCACGATTCCGAAACCGATGGATACGAGCGCCCAGATGGCCATGCAGATGCTGATGATCCGCACATTGGCCTTCCAGTACTCGGCAGGTGACTTGTTGCCTGACATGGGGTGTCTCCCTGGATTCCGTTGATGCCCGCCGTTCCGAAGCGGCAGCGGGCGGCGTTAAGCATCAGAAGGCGTAGCGCGCCATCAGATCGATGCGATTCTGCGTACCGCTGGTGCCACGCTCGAGCTCGCGTTTCGCGGTGGACAGCTCGATTCCCACATCGAGCTTGGGTGCGGGCGTCCAGAACAGGTTCACGCGGGCGCTCGAGGCTTCGGCGTTTGCGTTCAGGCCGGTCAGGGCGCGGTCGTTGTCGGCCGAGGTGTAGCCGACGATGAAGTTCGAGCGCAGGCTGCCCGCCCACACCTGCCGCCACGCCGCATAGGCGGCCACCATGTCGATGGGATCGATCTCGCCGCGGGCGTCGAGCACACCGTCCTCGAAGAAGTTGAGCCCGAGGTAGCGGCCGATGCCCGAGCCCGCGGTCGCCATCAGGCGCAGGTCATTGGCGCCGAACATGAACTTGCCGGTCACGCTGACGCCATAGCCGTTGGCGGAGTCCGCACCGGCCGCCGTCTCAAGACGGAGCTGCCGCACGAGGCCTGCCACCGACAGCAGCCCCCAATCACCCTTGCGGGTGTAGCGGGCCGTGAGGTCGGGCATCGTGTTCTCGTCCGACACGATGCGCGCGCCGCCGCCGAACGGCAGCAGGGTGGTTTGGGGATTCTCCGCCGACAGCGCCCACGCGCCGCGGGTGTAGCGGACCTGCGCCTGGCGGTCGAAGATCATGCCCTCGGTGGGGCCGATGAAATCCGCCGTTTCCGGCAAGGCGGAGAGCTCCATGAAGTTGGACCACTCCTGACCTGCCAGCCAGTTGTTGTAAGTGAAGTACGCGCGGCGCAGCACCGGGTTGTAGGTGTTGGTGTTGCGCTCGTCGCCACCGGTCGGCACGCCGAAGTCGAGTTCGATGCGGGAGGCGAGCTTGTCGCCGTTCTCCAGCACGGTGTCGGTGGCGAACCAGAAGCGCGACTGCTTGGCATGGCTGTCGAAGACCGCCGATTCGCCCGCACCGCCGACCGGAATCGCGCCCGGCAGGTAGAAGTCACGCGCCAGACTGCCGGCGGGCGGATTGCCGTCGCTGTAGTCGGTGTAGCTGCTGTTGACCTTGATGAAACCGCCGTAGCTGAAGCGCGTGCCGGGGTTCGCGCCCGGAACGATGCTGATCGCCTGCACGGGCGGCGGCGGCGGCGGCGCGCCGGCAGGCGCAGCCGGTGCGGCCGGTGCGGCCGGTGCGGTCGGCGTCGGGGCAGCGGTGGCCTGCTGCTTGACCAGTTCGCCGACCATGCGCTCCAGCTCGGCGATGCGGGCTTCGAGCTGGGCTTCGCGATCGCTTTGCGCGAGCGCCGGGCCCATCGCCAGCAGACCGGCGATCGCCAGGGCCAGCGGCCCGCGTTTGAATGTTTTCTGCTTGAACATACGGCACTCCCTCCCAAGGATGCGAAGCGAGCATGGGTGCGCCGCAGTGCAGCATTCCATTCCACGATGGTCTAAGCGGCGTGAGCGCCGCTGCGACCGAGGTGGCGAGCGTTCGACCATGGTCGACGCGATCGCCGCTTCGCGCTGCGTCGGGTCTAGACTCGATGCCGACACAGCGGGGGCGCACGGCATCCGTCGCCTGCAGAACAGCCCCGCACACTGGCTCAGCCAAGGGAGGAAGCCATGTCCAACGATGCCATCAGCGGCCCGATCTACGCCGCCTCCGCCGAGTTCACCGCCAAGGCCCGCTACCGCCGCGAGGACTACGAGCGGCTCTACCGCGAGTCGGTCGAGGACAACGTCGGCTTCTGGGGCCGCATGGCCGAGCGTCTCGACTGGTTCAAGAAGCCGACCAAGGTCAAGGACGTCAGCTACCGGGCCGAAGACCTGCACATCCGCTGGTACGAGGACGGCGAGCTCAACGTCAGCGTCAACTGCCTCGATCGCCACCTCGCCACGCGCGGCGACAAGACCGCCCTCCTGTGGGAGGGCGACAGCCCCGACGAGTCCGCCCACGTCACCTACCGCGACCTGCATGCGCGCGTCTGCAGGTTGGCGAATGCGCTGCGCAACCTCGGCGTGAAGCGCGGCGACCGCGTCACCCTCTACCTGCCGATGATTCCTGAAGCCGCGGTCGCCATGCTGGCCTGCGCGCGCATCGGCGCGGTGCATTCGATCGTGTTCGGTGGCTTCTCGCCGGACGCGCTGTCCGGCCGCATCGCCGACTGCGGCAGCAAGATCGTCATCACCTCGGACGAGAGCATGCGCGGCGGCAAGCACGTGCCGCTCAAGGCCAATGTCGACGCCGCGCTCAAGCATCCCGAAACCCACTGCGTCGAGACGGTGATCGTGGTCCGCCGCACCGGCGGCGCCATCGACATGCACAGCCCGCGCGACCGCTGGTACGACGTGCTGGTCGAGGGCCAGCCCGACACCTGCGAGCCCGAGCGCATGAACGCGGAAGACCCGCTGTTCATCCTCTACACCTCGGGCAGCACCGGCAAACCGAAGGGCGTGCTGCACACCACCGGCGGCTATCTGCTGTACGCCAGCCTGACCCACGAGGCGATCTTCGACGTGCGCGAGGACGACGTGTTCTGGTGCACCGCCGACGTCGGCTGGGTCACCGGCCACAGCTATGTCGTTTACGGCCCGCTCGCCAACGGTGCCACCAGCCTGATGTTCGAGGGCGTGCCCAACTACCCCAGCGTCAGCCGCTTCTGGGACGTCTGCGACAAGCACAAGGTCACCCTGTTCTACACCGCACCCACCGCCATCCGCGCCCTGATGCGCGAGGGCGAGGAGCCGGTCAAGCGCACCTCGCGCGCCAGCCTGCGCCTGCTCGGCTCGGTGGGTGAGCCGATCAATCCCGAGGCCTGGGAGTGGTACTACCGCGTGGTCGGCGAAGAGCGCTGTCCGATCGTCGACACCTGGTGGCAGACCGAGACCGGCGGCATCCTCATCACTCCGCTGCCCGGCGCGATCGCGCAGAAGCCCGGCTCGGCCACCCTGCCCTTCTTCGGCGTGCGCCCGGCGATCGTCGACGGCGAGGGCAAGGTGCTGGAAGGTGCGACCGAGGGCAACCTGGTGCTGCTCGATTCCTGGCCCGGCCAGATGCGCACGGTCTACGGCGACCACCAGCGCTTCATCGACACCTACTTCAAGACCTTCCCCGGGACCTACTTCACCGGCGACGGCGCGCGCCGCGATGCCGACGGCTACTACTGGATCACCGGTCGCGTCGACGACGTCATCAACGTCTCCGGCCACCGCATGGGCACGGCCGAGGTCGAAAGCGCGCTGGTCGCGCACCCGAAGGTCGCCGAGGCCGCGGTGGTGGGCTGCCCGCATGACATCAAGGGCCAGGGCATCTATGCCTACGTCACCTTGAACGCCGGCGAGCAGCCCAGCGAGGAACTGCGCAAGGAGTTGGCGCAGTGGGTGCGCAAGGAGATCGGCCCGATCGCCACGCCGGACTTCATCCAGTGGGCGCCGGGCCTGCCGAAGACGCGCTCGGGCAAGATCATGCGCCGCATCCTGCGCAAGATCGCCGAGAACCAGCCTGACCAGCTGGGCGACACCTCGACCCTGGCGGACCCGAGCGTGGTCGAGAACCTGGTGCGCGAGCGCTTCCTGAAGTAGGCGAAGCGCTGAGGACAGGCACTCGGTGCAGGCGGCGCGGATGCTCAGCGCCAGCTGCGCGCGGAATCACAGGCCCTCGCCGCAGCAGCGCGCGAGGGCCCACAGGAGAACACCGCCATGGCCCGATTCGGCTGTGATGGCAGCGGCATGGACGAACGCAACGGCTTGGGGCAGGCTTGGTCGAACGCCGACCCGGCGCACGCTGCCAGCGAAGACATGCGCGACATCCTGATCGCCGACGACCACCCACTGTTCCGCGATGCCCTGCGCCGCACGGTGGCGCAGATCCTTCCCGATGCCCGCCTGCTGGAGGCCGATTCGGTCGACAGCCTCAGCGAGCTGGCCGCACGGCATCCACGCGCCGAGCTGCTGCTGCTCGACCTCAACATGCCCGGCGCGCACGGCTTCTCGGCTCTCGTGCACCTGCGCGCGGCGTTTCCGACCTTGCCCATCCTGATCGTCTCCGCACGCGAAGATCCCGCGCTGATGCGCCGTGCGCTCGGACACGGCGCCTCGGGCTTCATCCCGAAGTCGGCGGACGTCGAACAGATCGGCCGCGCCATCCACGCCGTGCTCGACGGCGACACCTGGCTGCCGCCGGGCATCGGTGGCTCGGCGGTGTCGCTGGACCCGGAAGAAGAAGCCCTGGCCGCGCGCGTCGCCGAACTCACCCCGCAGCAGTACCGCGTGCTGACCATGGTCTGCAACGGCCTGCTCAACAAGCAGATCGCCTACGAGTTGAACGTCAGCGAGGCCACCATCAAGGCCCACATGACCGCGATCCTGCGCAAGCTGGGCGCCCACTCGCGCACCCAGGCCGTGCTGCTGGCGGCCAAGCTCACCGTCGACGGCCGCGCCACCGCGGTGCCGGCGGACGACGACGAGTAAGCCCATGCATCGGCGCCCATCGCGTCTGGGATGACGACGGCCGGCGTCGTGATGAGCGATGGCCGGGGCCAGCGTTAAGACCATGGTGGGCCAGGGCCCACCCTATGCGACGAGGCCGTCGCTTGGCCCATCTGCACGAGAGGCCCCACCGCAGCCCATAGGGTGGGCCCTGGCCCACCGTAAGCTTCGGCCCACCACACCATCGATACTCAGCGTTGGCCCTGACGCGCCCCAAGCTTCGCCCCGCCGCACCCCGCACGCCCGCACCGCCGCCTCGATCGGAACCGCACGATGAGCCGCGCCACCCCCGCCACCCGCATGCTGGACGCTGCGAAGGTGGCCTATCGCCTGCACACCTACGACTACGACCCCGAGGCCGCCAACATCGGCCTGCAGGCGGCCGCCGCGCTGGGCATTGAACCCGCGCGCATGTTGAAGACGCTGATGGTCGAGCTTGACGGCAAACCCGCCTGCGCCATCCTGCCGGTCGACCACGAGCTGAGCCTGAAGAAGCTCGCCGCCGCGCTGGGCGGCAAGCACGCCGCGATGCTGCCGGTGCCCACCGCCGAGCGCATCACCGGCTACCACGTCGGCGGCATCAGCCCCTTCGGCCAGAAGAAGCGCGTACCCGTGGTGCTGGAGCACTCCGCACTCGCCCATACCACCGTCTACTGCAACGGCGGCCAGCGCGGCCTGCAGCTCGAACTCGACCCGCGCGTGTTCGCGCAGGTGCTGGGCGCGAAGGTGGCGGAGATCGTGGCGGCGGGGTGACAGCCGCGGGCTCCGGCAGTTAGCGTGGTGGCATTCGGCCTGTTCCGATCCTGAGCCACGCCATGAGCCTCTTCTTCTTTCACCCCTCGCGCTCCCAAGAAGCGGGTCTCTCGTCCCGGGATCTGTCACCGTCGCCCGCGCACAAAATGGCTGTTTGTAGGAGCGAGCTCGCTCGCGACCCGCAAGGTGGAGGCAGGCCGCGGGCTGCGGTCGCCTGCAAGCAGGCTCCTACAAACAGCACGATCGGACCGATCCCGCTTCTTCAAGACCACCTGACCCGCTGCGCGGGACTGGTAAGCGCCACGCTGCTCGTCTTGGCGCTGACACTGCTCGCCTCTCCAGCGTCAGCCGCCGGCATCTGCACGCCTGAGGAGCAATCGATGCTCGCGGAGCTCGAGGTCTCCATTGCGCTCGACGTAGACGCCGAAACCGCCGCGGAAGCGGCACCGGACGCGAGTGAAGCGCCCGATGAAAACGACGCACGCAACACCGCACGCACCGAAGCGAGCGACCTGCTCGGCCTCGCCTGCCTCGACAACGTGCTCGATCGGGTCGTCGCGGGTGAAGCCGCAGCCCTCGAACTGATCGCCTACTTCGAGCCAAGCGGCGCCGCGCGGCATACGCTTCAGCGCTTCCTTGACGAGTCTGATACCCAGCAGCGTCCTGCGCTGCTGCCCGTGTTGACCCGCTTGGGATCGAGTACCGTCGATGCGATTCTGAGCGCGGCCGAATGCATCGATGACTGCCATCCGTTGGACAACTTCCTTTTCGCTCTCGTGCTGGAATCATTGGGAAGCGAACGGAGTCGTTTAGCAGTGCCCTTGGCTCTGAAGCTTGGCCAGCACAGGGGCACTCCGGAGGAAGAGTTGGGGCTGGTCCGCATGCTGGAGGCACTGGGCGAGGACATTGCGCCTGCCGAGGCTGAGCTGCTGACGCTCTTTCACTCGGCGCCAGATCGCCAGGACCGACTCCTCGGGCTTCTGGTGCGGGCAGGCAGCCCGGAGGCCATCGCTCTCCTCGAAGGGGAGCTTCGCGCCCCGTGGTCAGGAACGGTCGAGTTCGCCCATGCGGCGATCGCCGGCCAGCGCGCGCGGGCACTCACGCCAGTGCTGTTGGACGTCGCCGCCTCCAGCACCCCTGAAGTAAACCGAGCCGCGCTGCTTGCGCTTGGCCGTGTCGCAGGCCCCGAGGACGCAGCGATGGTTCAAGCCGTTCTCCATCCCTGGATGCGGGACGGCTCGCATCCGATCAGGGCGCTGTTCACTGCGATGGCGCTTGGAGAGATGGCGAGCCACGCGTCCGAAGGTGTGCTGCTCGAAGCTGCTGACGCCTACTGGTATCCGCCGGTTCGCGCTGCCGCGCAGGAGGCACTGGATCGCATGCGCAGCGCAAGCGATCCGGGCGCGCGTATCGACCTGCAGAGCTTCTTCGATCGTGTGTCGGCCGCACCCGGGCCCGTCGAGTGCGAGACAACTGCGCTTCGTAGTGTCGAGCAACCCCACGGTGAGAAGCTCTACAGGAGGACGCATGCAGCCCAGCTGCAGAAGCTTTCCTACCGCGGCGATCTCGTCGAGGAGTATCCGCCTCCACCGCCGCTGCCTCCCGGGGCGCATCCGGACTGGCGCCCCAGCCCGCAGCCTTTCGAGGTCCCGCAGCACACGCCCGATCTCGCTCTGCGTGTTGCTGGCGGCTGGCTGCTGGGCGCGAACCGCGGCGAGTGGGGCGGCGAGCTGATCTTCGCCGGCGATGATGGCCGCCGGCAGGGCGTGCTCGGCCGCAATGTCGAAGACATCTATCGCCTCGGCCCGCAGATCATCGCGCTTGTCGGTCTTGCGCACATGGGATCCAACGAAGGCGTCGTATACCGCCTGCGCCAGGCCGGCAGCGGCGAGTGGAGCGCCGAGCCCTGGCTGCAGCTTCCAGGCGCGCCCTACAGCTCCTGGCCGGTCGACACGGGCGAGATCCTGGTCAACACGCACGGCGGCGGCACGATCCTGATCGCCGCGGACGGCCGCATGCGGATGGCGCCCTGCCTCGACCCGCCGCCCCTCGACGAAACCCGCCAGCCATAACGGCGGACAGCACTTGATCGGCGCGATGGCGCCGACCAGCATCGGCGCTTTCCACCCGCTGGAGCGCCCGTGATGCTTCGACACCTGATTTGCCTTGGCCTGCTGGCCGCCGCCCTGCCCGCGTTCGCGGACACCGCGGCCAAGCAGCCTTTCACCATCGAGCGCAGCTGGGAGATCCAGCGCCTCGGCACGCCGACGATCTCTCCCGACGGCAGCCGCATCATCGCGCCGGTGACGCGCTTCGTGATGGCTGAGGACCGCGGCTACACCGACCTGTGGCTGTGGAACGCCGACGGCAGCGGCGAGCGCCGCTTCACCACCCACACCAGCGGCGAGAACGCGCCGGTGTTCAGCCCCGACGGCAGGCACATCGCCTTCGTCGCCCAGCGCGAGGACGACAAGGCCCCGCAGCTGTACGTGATGCCGATCGACGGCGGTGAGGCCACGCGCCTGACCACGCTGGCCACCGGGGTGCAGAGCCCGAAGTGGATCGGCGACGGATCGAAGCTTGCCTTCGTCTCGCGCGTGTTCACCGACCTGCCGCTGGCCGAGCAGGGCAAGCGCCTGGAGGAGCGCGCCAACAGCAAGATGACCGCGCGCGTGTTCGACGGCTCGGTCACCGCCTGGGACCAGTACCTCGACGAGCGCGAGTTCCACGTCTTCGCCGTGCCTGCCGCCGGCGGCGAAGTGCAGGCGCTCACGCAGCCGACGGGCCTGAGCCTGCCGCGCGCGTCCGTGCAGGGCACCGACGGCCTGTTCGCGCTGTCGCCGGACGGCGCCGAACTGGCTTTCGTGGCCGATTCCGACGCGGCGCCGAACCGCAGCAACCTCGACGTGTTCACCGTCGCGATCGGCGGCGCGGAGGCCAGCAACCTCACCGCCGACAACCCGGCCAACGACGGCAGCCCCGCCTACAGCCCCGACGGCCGCTACTTGAGCTATAGCCAGCAGCGCATCAAGGGCTTCTACGCCGACCGCATGCGCCTGATGCTGCGCGAGCGCCGCAGCGGCGACACCCGCGAGCTGTACCCGGACTTCGACCGCAGCATCAGCGGCGCGCTGTGGGCCGACAACAGCAAGCGCCTCTACGCCTCGATCGACGACGCCGGCACCGAGCGCGTCTACGAGCTGCCGCTGGATGGCGCACCGCGCGCGCTGACGGGCGTGGAATCGGTCGGCTCGCTGGCCCTGTCCAAGTCGGGCCGTTTGATCGGCCTGCGCCAGACCTTCATCGAGCCGCCGACCCTCGTTTCCATCGACACCCGCCGCGGCAGCACCACGAAGCTCTCAACGATCAACGACGCCCTGCTGGCCGCCACCGACTTGGGCACCTATGAATCGGTCACCTACACCGGTGCCGACGGTGCCGAAATCCAGATGTGGGTGAACTACCCGCCGGGCTTCGACAAGACGAAGAAGTACCCCTTCTTCATGCTGATCCACGGCGGCCCGCACAACGCCATCACCAACGGCATGGCCTTCCGCTGGAACGCCCAGGTGTTCGGCAGCTGGGGCTATGTCACCGCCTGGCCGAACTTCCACGGCAGCTCGGGCTTCGGCCAGGCCTTTACCGACTCGATCAACCCCAACTGGGCCGACAAGCCCTACGAGGACGTGATCAAGGCCGCCCAGTGGTTCGCCCAGCAGCCGTGGATCGACACCGAGCGCATGGTCGCCGGCGGCGGCAGCTACGGCGGCTACCTCACCAGCCTGATCCTGGGCCGCGAACACCCCTTCCGCGCCCTGGTCGCACACGCCGCGGTCTACAACCTCTACACCCAGTACGCCGCCGACTTCGCCAGCGAGCTGCCGCGCTTTGGCGGCTTCTGGGAAGAAGAGAACCGGGCCATGATCGCCCGCACCTCACCGCACTACCACGCCGCCAACTTCAAGACGCCGACGCTCGTGGTGCACGGCCAGACCGACCTGCGCGTGCCGGTGAACCACGGCCAGGAGCTGTATCAGACGCTGCTGATGAAAGGCGTGCCGACGCGCTACGTGTACTACCCGAACGAGAACCACTGGATCTTGAAGCCGCAGAACTCGGTGTTCTGGTACCAGCAGGTGAAGCGGTGGTTTGAGGAGCATGGGGGGTTGGGGGAGTAGGGCTGGATTGGCCCCGCCGGCTGGCTTTGGTCGGTCGGCGGGGTTGGGGTTGATTGGAGGCTTCGAACCGCGGATCGATGCGGTGCAGGAGGGACGCGACCGGCGCGATGTGCGATTGAGTCTGGCAGTACGGTGGCGTAAGGTCCTGCGAGCGTTTCGGCAGTGGCGCGGTCGGCTGAAGCGATTACGCGACGGAGTATCCCCCGGGCAGGACGCAGGCGACTGTATTTGTTTGTGTTGTGTGGACCTAGGGCGGCTCGGCGCCCGAGTGATACGACAGATTGGACGTCACTGTGACGTCTGCATTGAGTTAACCGGCGCAGGATTAGCATGTCTGTTTCATGTGAGGTGCTTGACCTCGAGAATCGAAGCTTGGGTCGCGACGGCGAGCCAACTCTCTGCCGCGCCTACGAGCTCCTCCTCTCGGAGTGGCGAACCGGCTCTCGTGATCGCGAGGTTGGACTGCATCTGATGTTCCTCTCGTGGTATCTGCTCTGTGAGCCGCCTCACCAGACGGGGCTCCACGAGCGACCCGTCCCATCCAGCGCTTTGTCCGCTGTCTTTCGCGAAGTTCACGAGCACTTCCGGCCCAACATCGCAGCTGACGCAGAGATGCTCTACGCTGTGGGCTTGATGGCGCACCTGTTTCCTTACCTCCTCGGTGACGAGGCGGAATTCGGGGCGCTTGCCCGAGATTACCGGTCTCTCTACCGCTTCCTGGCCCCGCGCGGCATCTCATCTGAGGTCTTCACCAATCGCGGCGCCTACGGCAATTACTTTGCCGGTCAGTCCCAGATGGCCGGTGGGTACTAGTGCGCCGGCTAACAACCGTATCCACCGGACAGGGTTCCGCGCCGCGGCTGACGCTTAGCATAAGCGCGCATATTCACCATCGAGGCATCATGGCGAACATACCCAATGACATCGAAGGCATTCTCAGAACGCTAGCCCAGATCTACGCGATGCAGGGCGCACGCCGGGAAGTTGCCATCCTGGCCAAATCAAAAGCCGAGGTCGAACAAACGGACTACGACAACTGGAATGGAGGGATCTAGAATCCGGGGTCAGGTCTTGTTTTGCAACATGGGGCCGGCGAAGACAACCGGGGTCAAGTCTTGCTTTGCCACATCTTGGCTCGCACTCTAGTTCACCCCCTCGCGCACCTTCTTGTTGAGAGAGCCATTTATGCACGCAAGAATTGGAACATCCACTCAGCGTTGGGCCAACGTGCTCATTCTGACGCTCGCTTTCTGTACGAATGCCTCGGCGAGCCTGATGATAGACATTCAGGTGTGCCAGTTTTCACTTCCTGAGGGTTATGCGCTCAGACTAGGCCAAGATTCAACCGTATCGCACTTCTATTTCTACAATGCACCGGAGAATGGCACCGTTTCAATCCACAAAGGGACGGGGGATCTGACTTCACTGAAGCGGGAACTCGTAAGTAGACTCAATTACACAGTAGAAGAAGGGAGAACAGCCGTTGGCGATTACATGATTTTTCGCTCATCCCAAGGGATCTCCTTGCTAGATGCCGGCGTCGCTCAGATGTTGGGTTGGACAGTGAGGTTCAAAGGCGAGGCCGTAGGTCTCATTGAAAGCTTCTATAGCGATTGCGAGCGATCTAGAGGCAAACGAGGCTAGCGGACTCAGGGGTAAGGTCGTGGCTTTGGACCAATCAATAATCAATAAGGGGGTCAGGTTCACTTTCTTCGCGATAGCGAATCAGCCCAATCACTTTCGCGCTACCATCTTCACTCAAACCATCAGGTTATCCATGAGCACTCAAGCAGACCAGGAGGCAGGTGAGGATTTAAGCCTCGGGGCCCGGCTACTTCTTGGCGGATTCACTTTGCTTATCGGCGCACTGATGGTGCTCGTCGCATCTCCCGAAGAAGGCGATAAGCGACTCTTCTTCTACGCATTCGCCGGCTTCTGCTTTCTGATCTCGTTTGCCTGTATTTCGAAAGGGCGTCCTCGGCAGTTTGTCGGCAGCATCATTGGCGCCGTCGTCTTCGGCTCGGGCGTGTGGTATCTCGCCTCCACACTTGGCGCAGGCCCGGTCGTCTCGACGTCGCGCGCCGAGCCTTCGACCCTCAATGCCCTCTTGTTCATGCTCTTTTTCGGACTTCCCGGGGCGCTCTATGCTTGGAGAACAATAACGGGGTCAGGTTCACTTTATACGCAACAGATCTTTAACCCGACTCCATTCGCGCTTTGGCGTACACCCCCTCAATGTACCGGACCACTTCCGGCATCCGGTGATTCCAAACACTAGGCATCTACATGAGAGAATCTGAGTTTCTCCAGCTTGGAGTCAATGCACGGTGGCTTTCCTCGGAGAAAGCTAGAAGCGCCTATCATTACGCTCAGCAGTTCAGCAACCTAAGCCGATACGGGCTCAATGAACGCACTGTGGTCAATATTCAGCGCTTGGAGTTTGAAAGCCACTCGGTCGCACGTGCCTGGCTTGCGGATCGATTCTCACGCGTTGGAAGCGTGCAGATCGTCTACGGCGAGTTTGCGGTTTGTATCGTCGGCGCTGGGGATTTCCTTGATCATTGGTACGAGATTTTCGTTCCAGGACGAGACGACGCCGTTGTTGTGCATAACTCGTCGCCTGAGGTTCTCTTCTACTGCCACGAAGAAGAGCTCGAAGTTGGAGTTCGGAAGAGTCGCTTGTCAGCTAGGCTTGGGGGGCAAGATGCCTGACTCGCAGGCACCCGAGTCTCGGCGGCGCTTCACGCGTCCGAAAACAAATCCGGGGTCAAGTCTTGTTTTGCTACATGCGCGGAGTGGTCGTTGGCAAGCTTGGGCCCGAAACGCGCCCGCCGTCTCTGGCGTGGCCCTCCGACAACCGGAGACGCTTGATGTGTCAACACAAGAGCTGCCCCCGTATTGCTTTCGCATTGATGGCTTGAGGCTCAAATGACTCTTCGACTCGCTGAATTTCTCGCACTTCTCGCCACCGCTGTGAGCTCTACCACGTTCGCCGCGGAAAACATGACCGACTGCCATGCCGGCTGGAGCGAATACCAGCGCGGCAACTATATGCGCTCAGTCGAGCTGACATCCCGATGCATCGCTGAAGGAAACCTCGAGCAATCCACCCAGGCTCGTGCGTGGCGGAATCTCGGCATGGGTCTGAACGCAGCCGGGCATTCCGAGAAGGCGATAGAGGCCTATGACATCGCGATATCGCTGCGCCCTGATGACGTCTGGAACGATCATGTCAACAGGGGCAATGCGCTTTCTGATGCCGGTCGATTCGAAGAGGCGCTGCGTGCCTACGACACTGCAGCCGGACTGACGACCAAACTCGGTGAGATCCACTACAACCGCGGGATCGTCCACGAGAGGATGCAAGACGATTCAAAGGCTAAGGACTCCTTTCTCCTCGCGTTCGAAGCGGGCCTGCGCTCCGAGAACTTAGCAGAGCGCATCATTGCGCACGGTATGTACGAGAAAGTGGCCGATCGCTGGTGACGTCGAATAACGGGGTCACCGTTGCGCCGCCCGTGTCAACAGGGCTGACAAAACTCCTCCCGCTCTCCGGGCTCTTCCTTTCTCCTGCTGACCCGCTCTCGGCTTGACCGTCCCCGCCTGTGTTCACGTGTGGCTGCGGCCCTTGGCCGCACCAGTCACCATTTTGGTTTAAGCGGTCTCCCGCCCTCGGCATCGCTGCCCCAAACACTCATCGGTTCTGCCCTGGCGTCGATGTGGCCGGTTTCGGCTGCACAGGTAACGTGGTTCGCGCGGTGCGCGTCCAACCCTTCGTTGGCTCACCGGGCAGGCGGCCCCTGCCTTTGAAGCGGCGATTACGGGGTCAGGTTCACTTTCTTAGTAATGGAAAGTGAACCTGACCCCGTTACGCTCCGCCCGCTGAGTTCGCAGCCCAACACCGGATCAACAACCAGAAGAACGAAGTACCCTTCAACCCCGGACTTTCCCAGTAACGGGTGGTATGGCTGCTGGGGGCAGGTCACTTCGGCCAGGACCGCGGCTTTGCGCGCTTACTCGAAGCCGTCGCTGAACAGCGGTCGCTCGAATGCCGGGCCACCCTGGAACAGAATGCGGCCGCTGTCCTGACGCGCATCGCCGGGCTGGTTGTCATTCAGCACGAAGCTGATCGTGTCGCCATCGATGGTGGCCGGAAGCGTGTTCCAGCCGATGCTGAGCGGGTCGCCCTGCACCCGCGCACCGAAGGCGCGCACGAAGCTCCGGGCATCGAAACTGCCGCCGTGGATGCGCAGGCTGATGCGCACGCTGGTGCAGCCGGCGACTTCGAAGCGGAACGCGCCGTCAGGCTTCTGCACCTGCGGGTCGGCGGCAAAGGTATCGGAGGGCACCGCGATCACGTCGTACAAGCGGCTGCAGGTTCCGCTGAGCGGCGTCAGGCTGACAGTGAAGGGCAAGCTCGCACGCTTCGCTGCGGATGACGTGCCGGGCAGACTGGCGACGTTGCTCTGGCCGCTGTCGGGCTGGCCGTCACCGTTGCCGTCGCCACCGTTGGGCGCGGCGTTCTCCGGAGCGCTCGCGGCACCGTCGCCATCGCCATCGCTGACACGGGTGAAGCTGTAGACGCCGGTACGGGTGCCGGCATACACGATTGGCGCGGCGGGGGCGCTGTTGTCCAGTGCCAAGGCCGTGGCCGAGGTCAGCGGCAGACCCGCGCTGATCGAGTTCCAGCTGGCGCCGCCGTCTTCGGACACGAAGACGCCGCCGGGATTGAGCGAATTGCCGCCGCTGGCGGCGTAGATGCGCAGGGAGTTGTCCGGGTCGATCAGCAGCGCGCGGATGTCCTGTCCGGCGAGGCCGCTGCCGGCCGGCGCCCAGCTGGTGCCGCCGTTGGTCGACTTGTAGACGTTGCCGATGAAGCTGCTGTTGTCGAGGAAGGGGTTGACCGCCGCGTACAGCACGTTGCGGTTGGTGGGGTCCATGGCCAAGGCCAGCACCGCGTAGTGGGCCGTGGCCGAGCCCGGCTGCAGCGGCAGCCCCGTCGACGCGAGCGTCCAGCTGGCACCGCCGTCAGTGCTCTTGAAGATCCCGTTGGGGGCGTTCGGGATGTAGGTGGACTCGCTGTTGTAGCCGCGCAGGTAGGTGCCGACATACAGCGTGTTCGGATCCGCGTGGTCGATCACCAGCGGCACCGGAATCGGGAAGTCGGCGAAGGGAATCGGCTGCTCGGGCGTGCCGAGGTTGACGCATTCGCCGGTAGGCAGCCCGTCGCGGCCGACGCCGCTGCCTGCGGTGCTGAGGGTGTTCCACGTCGCCCCGGCGTCGAGCGTGCGCCACAGCCGCGGCACGGTGAGGTTGACGGTGCCGCCGACGGCGGAACAGTTGCCGAGCCCGCTGGCGGTCAGATAGAGGGTGGTCCAGGCGCCGCCGCTCACCACGCTGCGGTCGGGGACGATCGTGCGGACGGTGCCCAGCTGGGCGACCGGCGGATTGGGGGCGGCTCCCAGCCCGGCGAAGCTGTTGAGGTTGGTCCAGGTGGCGCCCCCATTGGTGCTCTTGGCGACTCCGCTGGCGCGCTGGCCGATCGGCACGCTCAAGGGCGCGATGTCGCGACCGACCGCATAGAGCACGGTGCTTGCCGGGGTACCGGCGGTGTTGCTGTCGACCAGAAGGCCGCGAATCCAGTCGAGCGAGAAGCTGCTGCCGGTGGCGGTCCAGCTGGTGCCGGCGTCGCTGCTGCGGAAAAAGGGCCAGGTGGTGACCGCGGCGTCCGACTCGGCATGACCGACATAGACGATCGCCGGGTTGGCGGGGTTCAAGGCGAGGGCGCGGACGTTGACCGCGCCGATGCCGGCATTGGACTCGGCCCAGGTGGCACCGGCATCGGTCGAGCGGAAGAATCCGGCGCCTCGCGAGATGAAGTAGCGGACGCTGGGGTCGCCGGGCTTGCTGGTCACGACCTGGCTTTCCAGCGCGGCGCTCGGGCCGGGGAAGGTCGGAGTCGGCGCCGCGGCGAAGGTGAGGCCGTCATCCGTGCTGCGCTGCAGGCTGCCGCGCGCATTCGCCGCCAGCACGAGCGAAGGCGTGCCGGGAACGAAGTGGAAGCTGGCCATCTGAAGCGTAGGCGCCGGCCCCGGCGCGCTCCGCGTAAAGGTGAGCCCGCCATCGGTGCTGCGCAGCAGCGTGTTGAAGGGTTGCTGCGGTCCGTTGCCCTCGGTCGCCAGGACCAGGCCGGGCTGGGTGCTGCTGAAGGCGAGCGCGGCGGTGCAGGCGGCCAGGTCCGGCTCCGCTCCTGCAACCGTCACCGGCGCGAAGCTGACGCCGGCATCGGTGCTGCGATACAGCGGCGCGCCGGTGTAGGTGCCGTCCTCGGCGGCGCAGGGGCTGATAAGCACGCGCGTCGGGTCGGTCGGATCGAAAGCGACCTGCGACAACCGGGTCGGCAGGGTGGCCGCAGCGATCGCGGTCCAGCTGGCGCCGCCATCGGTGCTGCGGAAGGCGCCGTGGCTGAGCGACGTCAGGATCAGCGTGGCCGGGGTGCCCGGCTGCATGGCGAGGTCGCGGGGAATGAAGTTCGCCGTCGGCAGCCCCGCGGAGGCCGGCGCAAAGCTGCCTCCGCCATCGGTGGACTTCAGCACGCCGGTATCGGTGAGCAGATAGACGAGATCGGCATCGGTCGGGCTGACGATCACGTCGAGGATGAAACCGAGATTCTGGGCGCTGGCACGGCGAACGAAACTGGCGCCGCTGTCGCTGCTGCGAAAGACCGAAGAGTGGCTGGCGACGTACACCGTGTCGGGGCTGGCGGCACTGGTCGCGAGATGAGTGAGGCCGCCTCCGTTGGGGCCGGTGGTGGTCCAGAGCGCTGGGCCTGCGAAGCTTGCGTGGCTCAGGAGCAGGGCGGAGGAAAGCAGGAGACGGCGCACAGGGAATTCCTTGTTTTGTGAGGGCTGCTCAGCCCCGCATCGCGGGTCGGGTGTTCTTGCAGCAGCAGGGGTTCTGTTGCTTGAGAACCCGGCTTCCCCAGTGCCTTTCGTATTCGCGCGGCCGGAGGGATCACGGCCTGCGACTCGCGCACGTTCCGATTCCGGACGCGGCTCGATTACAAGGAGGCGACGGACTTCGAGCGCACGAGCCCGCTGCAGACTGCGAACGTGGCGCGTCAAGCCGTTCGCCGCCGAAAGCAAACCTGGACGGATACGACGTCCGGTTCAGGCCCAAGCCCCCAGAGCCTGGGCGCAGCCTGGCCTCGGTCAGAAGGGCTCCGGTCAAGATGCGGTTTGCTCATTTCCGGACGCGCTCACACTCGTGTCCGGGCCTCCCGACAGGTCCTGGTGCTGTCCGCCCAAGCACATTTCCCCAGCCCATGCAGCCGATGGACCTCTTCGACAGGGTTGCGAATAACCCCTTCGCGCGCAGGCGGGCCGTGTCGCAGGCATGGGCAATCCAAGGCCGGAGTTCGGTTGTCGCTTTTGCCCCGAAGAAACCAGCTCGGCGAGTTGTCTGCCGAACTTCGCGCCGCCCGCATCCAGGCGGTTCCGACCAACATGCCCGCTGCCAGGCTCCGGGCTGCCCCGGAGCCTGGGCTGTCGCGACAGGCAGTCAGTCGACGCTCGTGGGCGGGTTGCCCTCGAAACCATCGACGAACAGCGGCGGCACTTCGGTGCTGATGAAGGCGCCCAGCGGCTGCGAGGGCGACAGGTTCAGCGCACTGGCGAACACCCGCCCACCTTGGACACTCAGGCGCACGTCCACGTCGGGCTGCAGTTCCGGCGCGGGCCAGGCGGTATCGAGGCGGGCGCTGTCGAGCTGGATTCGGGCGATGGTGGGAATGCGAGGAGGCAGGCCGTCCTCGGGCAGCCGACCGGCAGCCACGTACACATGGCCCTTGGCTTCGTCGAGTGCGATGGCGCCGCGCGGCAGCAAGGGGCCAAGGTCGGCGCTGAAGCCGGCATCGAGGCTGCCGTCGGCGGCAAGGCGGCGCAGGCCGGAGGTGCCGCTACCGCTCAACTCCATCAGCAGCAGACGGCCATCGGCCATGAGAGCAACGTCAGAGACAAGCGCGCCCGCGGCGAACGAGGGCCCGAAGGTCTGTGCCTGCACGCCGAGGCTGCCGCGCACGAAGCGCGCCAGCCGCGGCGCGGGGGGCACCGGCGGCGGCGGGTCGAAGATCACGCCAGAGGACGCCGGCGCGGGCAGCATCAGCACGCTGCCGTCAGGCAGCGCGATCAGCTTTCTCGCGATTCCGCTCACCTCTGCCTCGGTGGTCCAGTTCGGATCGACAGTGGCCTGCTCGCCCAGGCTGACACGCCCCAGTCGCGATCGGTTGCCCATGGCACCGTCCACGTAGCCGATCCACAGATAGCCAGCATCAATCATCAGCGCGGTGGGATTGCTGGTACCCAGCGCCAGCTGCCAATCAGGATCGACGGTGGCGTCGCTGATCGCCGCGCGGCGCAGGCTGTACTGCCAGCTCAAGGGGCTCGCGCCGCTACGCAGGACGAGGTACACGAACCCGTCGGGACCACCGAGCAACCCGCTGACGACGCCGGGCAGCGTCGGCACCCAGCCGGGGACCGGCGCGCCTGCGGCATCCACCTTGAGGAGTCCGGGCACGACCTCATCGGCGGTATGACTGAATGCCGCCGCAAACACAGCGCCGCCATCGGACGTCGCCGTCGCCAACAGGGTGCCGCTGTTGGGTGCCACGCCGAGACGGATGGCAGGCGCCTGCGCTGCAAGGCGGCCATCGAGACGGTCCAGAGTGATCAGGCCCACGGCCTGCGCCTGCTGCGAGCTCAGCGGCCCGACTGCGACGAGGCGATCGCCCTGCAGGGTAATGTCGCGCACGCTGCCGGCGATGGCGGGGGCTTCCCACAGCGGATCGAGGGTGCCAGCGGCGGACACTCGCGCGAGGCGCGCGCGCGCCAGCCCTGCGAGCGTGCTGAAGCTGCCGCCTGCGAATACGCCACCCGTGCCGTCAGCGTGGAGCGCGTTGATGCTGCCGTTGGCCTGCACCGCGGGGGCGCCACTGCTGCTGCCGTCGAGGTTGAGACGCTGCAGCTGCGTGCCGCTGGCGAGCCAGAGGCCGCTGCCATCCACGGCGGCCGCGGAGACTTCGCTGGTGCCCGAGTAGCTGAAGCTGGCATCGAGTGCGAGCGTGTCCGCCTGCAGGCGCACCAGCGGTGGCACCGTCGTGTCACCCAGCTGCAGCAGGCTGCCGCCGAGCAGCACGCCGCCGTCCGGCAGCGCCTGCAGCACGCGGATGCCGCCGGTGATGTCATGCACACAGCGGTACACCGCGGCGCCAGCGTCGGCATGGCACAGACGCGGCAGGGCGGACATCGGTTGATCGATGAAGACGAGATCGCCACCTGCGAGGGCAAGGATCCGTTCAACGCGGGTGAGGGTTGACTCGCCCGCCTCCGGGGCGATCGACCACGGCAACAGCGTGCCGTCGGCAGCGAAGCGCGCGATACGCGAACGGCCTTCCACGCCGCCCGTGGTGTTGATGGTCTGGAAGGTGCCGCCAACCAAGAGGGAGCCATCCGCGGGATCGCGAGCCAGGGCGAGCGCCAAGGACAAGGACTGGCTCCAGACCGGCTGCACGCTGCCGTCGGCAGCAAGGCCGATCACGCCCGATGCGTTGCTGAGCGGCGCGCCGTTGACGAAGGCCGCGGGCGAGAGCACAAGCAGCACACCATCCGAGCGCGCGATGACCTGCGTCGCATGGGCGGTATCGAACAGTTCCGGCTGGATGAGCTGCGCCCCCGCCTGGGGGCTGGCCAGGAAGAGCGCGGAGAGCAGGAGGCTGGGCCTCAAAAGAGGCGCCATCGAGGTGATCATTCGGGAAGTTCTCGTGGATTCGGGGAAGGGCCCGGAAGTGCATGTCGAGCAAAAGCACAGCGCTGCGGCCGGGGAGGATTGCAGGCCGGACTCGAGCGCGCGCGGATCACATACGTTGGGTAGCTGCAGGACAAGCCAGTGGCTTCTTGTCCTGTAGCAGGCGAATCCGCGACCCTGGCAGCGCTGTTTGCGTTGCGTCAGCGGTGAGGCTCGTCCCGAACGCTGATCGCCTCGCGGCGCGCGCTGGGCATTTGACTTCCTGCGCGCCAAGCCGTGTTAGTGCGCTCTCTCTTCAGCTGATCCGCGCCCCATGCCTCCCCTGCCCCGCTTCGACGTAGTGATGAATGCCGGCTCCGGCCGCACCGAGGCGCAGGCCCGGCGCGACTGCGTGGAGCGGGTGCTGCGCGAGGGCGGGCGCGAGGTGCAGGTGCGGCTGGTGCGGCATCCGCGCGAGCTGCCGCAGCAGATCGCCGCGGCGATCGCGTCGGCGCGGGCGGCGGGCGGCGCGGTGGTGGCGGCGGGTGGCGACGGCACCATCAATGCGGTGGTGCAGCAGGTGCTGGGTACGGGCCTGCCCTTCGGCGCGCTGCCCCAGGGCACCTTCAATTTCTTCGGGCGCAGCCAAGGCCTGTCGGAGCACATCGAAACCGCCGCGCGCGATCTGCTCGATGCCGGACTGCGTGAGGTGCCCGTCGGTCTGGTGAACGAGCGGGTGTTCCTGATCAACGCCAGCATCGGCCTGTACCGCCGGCTGCTGCAGGACCGCGAGGAGTTCAAGCGCCGGCTCGGGCGCTCGCGGCTGGTGGCGCTGTGGGCGGGCCTGAACACCCTGCTGCGCCCGCATCCGCGGCTGGAGCTGTACCTGCGCGACGCCGAGGGCGAGCGGCGCGAGCAGGTGCTGAGCTTCGTCGCCGGCATCAATCGCCTGCAGCTTCAGCAACTCGGCCTGCCGCAGGCGGAGGCGACGGAGCGCGGGAAGCTGCTCGGCTTCACCCTGCGCCCGCAGGATCGGCTGGCGCTGCTGCGCGTGGCCCTGCGCGGCCTGACCGGACAGTGGCAGAACGATGCGCGCGCGCACGCCTTCGTGTTCGAGCAGCTGCTCGTGCAGCCCACCCGCGGGCGTCGCAGCGTGCGCGTGGCCTGCGACGGCGAGGTGACGCGCATGAGGCCACCGCTGCACTTTCGCGTGAGCGAAACCTGGCTGCCGCTGCTGGTGCCGGCGCGGCAGGCGGAGGCCCGCGCATGACCCGCATCCTGCATCTGTCGGACACCCATTTCGGCACCGAGCGGCCGCAAGTTGTCGAGGCTCTGATCGCGCTGGCGCAGACGCTGTCGCCGCAGCTGATCGTGGTCTCGGGCGACATCACCCAGCGCGCCACACGCGCGCAGTTCACCGCGGCGCGGCGCTTTTTGGACGCGCTGCCGCCCTGCCCGCAGCTGCTGCTGCCGGGCAACCACGACGTCCCGCTGTTTGCGCTGTGGCAGCGCGCGTTCTCGCCCTACGCGCGCTACCGCGCGGGCCTCGGCGTGGACGCGCTGGCGCCGACGATCAGCTTGGCGGGCGTGCATGCGATCGCGGTGAAGAGCACGCGGAGGCGGCGGCATATCGATGGCGAGGTGTCGCCGGCGCAGGTCGAATCCGTCGCGGCGGCGCTGCGTGCGCTGCCGGCGGCGGATCTGAAGCTGGTGGTCACGCATCAGCCGCTGTGGGTGGAGCGCGCTGACGACCAGCACAACCGCTGCCGCGGCGCCGATGCCGCGCTGGCGGCCTGGGTCGAGGCCGGTGCGGACCTGTGCCTCGCCGGGCACATCCATTGGCCCAGCGCCGTGCGCCTGCCGCAGGCGCGTGCGGCCTGGGCGATCAATGCGGGCACGGCGGTATCGCGGCGGGTGCGGCCCGGCGCGCCGAACTCGGTGAACCTGATCGAATGGTGCGCGGCGGACGGCGAGCGCAGCTGCCGCTGGACGCGCTACGACTGCGCCGGCGAGGGCGCGCCCTTCCTGCCGCTCACGTCGACGATGCTGGCGCTCGCATGAGCGCACCGCCGCGCACGCAGCTGCCGCCGGCGGCCTTGGCGCGGTACATGGCGCGGTCGGCTTCGCGCACCAGGTTGTCGGCGTCCTGGGCCTCGTCGGGGTAGAAGGCGAGACCGATGCTCGGGCCCGGCGTGATGTCGCGGCCATCGACGGCCAACGGTTCCGACAGCCGCGCGCACAGGGCTTCGGCTTGGGCCTGGGCGGCGGCCGCCGATGCCACCTCGGGCAGCAGCACCAGGAACTCGTCGCCGCCCAGTCGCGCCGCCCGCCAGCCGGGGGCGAGCAGTTCGCGCAGGCGCGCGCCGAAGGACTGCAGCACGCGGTCGCCGAAGGGATGGCCGTGGCGGTCGTTGATGTCCTTGAAGCGGTCGAGGTCGAGGTAGAGCAGGGCAAGCCGGCCGCCGTGCGCAGCGGCCTGGGCCAACGCCTGTTGCAGCCACTCGTGCACCTGCAGACGATTGGCGAGGCCGGTCAGCGGATCGGTGCGCGCCATCTCGACCAGGCGCGCCTCGGCCCGCTTGAGTTCGGAGACGTCGCGCGCCACGGCGATGCGCAGCTGCACGTCCTCGAACCAGCGCGCCGACCACAGCAGATCGACCACGCTGCCATCGGCACGCAGGTAGCGGTTGTGGAAGTTGCGCAGCGGCTCGCCGCGCATCACCCCGGCCGCGGCGGCGAGCGTGCGGGCGTGGTCGTCCGGGTGCAGGTAGTCGAGCATGCGCGTGCCCAGCATGGCCTCGGGCTCGCGGCCGAACACCTCGCGGCCGCCGGGGCTGATGTACTGGAAGCAGCCCTCGCGATCGACCACGCAGACGGCGTCACCGATCATCTCGATGAAGCGGGCGAGCAGGCCGGGCGTGGTCTCAAGCATGTGCCGCCCCGTGCACGCGGCGTGCCAGCCATCGCGACGTCAGGGCGTGCGTCAGCAGGTGCGGCACGGCGGGGCTCAAGCCGGCCTGGCGCCGAACAGCACGCGCTTCTGCGCCTCGCTCATCGGCCCGGTTCGCTCCCAGGGCTTGCCCTTGGCGTAGGCCGCCACGGTGGCGGGACGCGCGGCAATCGCCTCGAACCAGCGCTGCACGTTCGGGAAGTCGGAGAGGCGCATGCCCTGGCGCTCGTGCGGGACGATCCACGGGTAGCAGGCCATGTCGGCGATGCTGTAGTCGCCGGCGATGAAGTCGCGATCCGCCAGGCGGCGGTCGAGCACGCCGTACAGGCGCGCGGTCTCGCGCACGTAGCGGTCGATCGCGTACGGGATCTTCTCCGGCGCGTAGACGTTGAAGTGGTGGTTCTGGCCGAGCATCGGCCCCAGCCCCGCCATCTGCCAGAACAGCCACTGCAGCACTTCATTGCGGCCGCGCAGGTCGGCGGGCAGGAAGCTGCCGGTCTTCTCGGCCAGATACAGCAGGATCGCGCCGGACTCGAACAGGCTGAGCGGGCCGCCGCCGTCCGCCGGCGCGTGGTCGACCAGGGCCGGCATGCGGTTGTTGGGCGCGATCTTGAGGAACCCCGGCTCGAACTGCGCGCCGGCGCCGATGTCGACCGGCAGGATGCGGTAGTCGAGCCCGCACTCCTCGAGCATCAGGGTGATCTTGTGGCCGTTCGGGGTGGGCCAGTAGTGCAGGTCGAGCATGGGTGGGTCCGCACGGAGGGGCTGCGCAGTGTGTCGCGCACGCCTCGGCCGTGCACGGACCCAGCACACGCTTCGCCAAGCTCCGCGCTGGGCGACCGCGGCCCGCCCACGCCCCTCGCGCCCGGCAGGGGCAAGGGGCGGCCGCCTGGGCGATTTACTCGAAGCCGCTGGCGAACAGCGCGCCCGGCGCCGGCAGGCTCAGTCGGGTGGTGACCAGCACCGCGCCGTAGGTGTTGGTGGATACGCGGATCAGCAGCTGGCCGTCGTCGCCGATCCAGCCGTCGCGGCCGGTCTCCGGGTTGCTGTCGCCGGGCAGGGAGAAGTTGGCCACCGCGGTGGCCACCGGGCCGCTGGCGGTCGGCACCTGCAGGGTATGGCCGATCGACAGCAGGCGGCGCGGCGCCTGCGGCGGCTTCAGCAGCCAGAGGTCGCGGGTCTGGTTGGGATTGGTGCTGGCATCCAGCACGAGGCTGCCGTCGCGCAGCACGGCCATGGCGTTGAAGGTCCGCCAGGTGCGGCCGGGCTCGGGCACGTAGGCAGGGTCGGTGAGGCTCAGCAGGGCAACGAGCTGGGGACGCTCGCCCATGCGCACGCGCCACAGGCCGGTGGCGCTGCCGCCGTCGCTGGTGCGCACGCTGGCGATGAAGGCGGACCAGTCGTCGGCGACGCTCAGGTCGGACATGCTGGCCCAGGTCGAACCCAGCCAGTTGGGCCCGTAATAGCCGCTGCTGTCGCCGTAGGCCACCGGCAGGTTGCGGCTGCCGTCGTGCCGGAAGATGCCAGGGCGGCTGCCGACCCCCGGCATGCGCCAGTCGGCGGCGAATACGAGGCCCTGCGTGGGTGAGGGGCGCAGGCGGAAGAAATCCACGAACTCGGCGCCGGCCTCGGCGACGAAGGGGCCGAGCGCGGCCGCATCGCGGTTGGCGGCAATGGCCCGCGGCGCGCCCTCGCAAAGCACGAAGACTGCCTCGCGGGTGTTGGTGGCGGGCAGCCGCGCGAACACCCGGCCGTCCGGCGCGCTGGCGAAACGGTCGAGAGTCTGGGAGAAGCTCAGGAAGCTGTCGCCCACCGCCAGGCCCGGCGCCAGCGCCGGGTCGGTGCTGCCGCTGCGCAGGCAGGGCCGGTTGCCGAACCCCGGCTCATGGCGGGCCACCAGCCGGCTCTCGACGTTGCCGGGGCTCACCACGGTGGCGACCAGCAGGGCGCGGCCACCGCTCAGCATCTGCCCCTCGGCGAAACTGCCGGTGCCCGAGTCGAACACCCAGTTGGCCCCCAGGTTCGGGCCGAGCACGCCGTCGGTGCCTTGGCGGGCGATCTCGATGTTACGGCTGCCATCCCAGCGCCACAGGCCCCAGCTGCTGTTCAAGCTGGCATTGGGGTCGCCGGCGCGGGCGCGCACCAGGCGCTGGCCGTCCGGGGCGGCGGCGCCGAAGCCGCTGCTGAGGTCCAGAAACTGGTGGCCCGCCTCGGCGCCGTCGCGTCCAGGGCCGACCGCACCGCCGGCGCCCAGCTGCAACCAGCGCTGGAAGCTGCCGCCCTGCCAGGCCCAGTAGCCCACCTGGGCGCTGGGCGAATTGATGCGCACGCCGAACAGGTCGCGCCCGCGGTCGCCCAGCAGGGGCTCCTGCAGGCTGCGGCTGGCGGCAGGCAGCCCGGGCGCGAGCACCTGGCCGCTGTCGGAGGCGAGTACCCGCCAGTCCGCGGACTGGGCGAAAACGGAGGTGGGTAGCAGGGCCAGGGCGGCGCAGAGCAGGTGGCGATGAGCAGTCATGGGCAGGGTCTTCCTTGGGAGTGGACGGCCCCTCGTCCGGTCGAGGGGCGCGCAGTCTAGGTCGCCCCCCTCGGCAGCCGCGGCATCGTTGCCACCGAAACCGGTAACGCTTCGGTAATTTCGTGCTTCGAGCGCGTCCACGGGCCGCAGGCGCCCGGGTTCAAGGGCATGCAGGGGCGTGCTAGGGTCCGCCGCCCCGCCCCCTGCTGCTGGCCGCGCCCGATGGACCGAGCTCTCTACTGCTTCCGCTTCGGCAGCGCCGAATTCGACGAATCGCGCTTCGAGCTCAAGGTCGCCGGCCTGCCGGTGGAGGTCGAGCGGCGGGCGCTGGAGGTGCTGTCCTGCCTGCTGCACCACGCCGGCGAAGTGGTCACCAAGGAGGAGCTGTTCCGCGCGGTCTGGGCCGGACGGGTGACCGTCGACAAGGTGCTGCCGAACGCCGTCACCAAGCTGCGGCGGGCGCTGGGCGAGGCCAATGCCGAACACATCACCACCCAGGCGCGGATCGGCTACCGCCTGGACGGCCCGGTCTCGCGCGTGGCGGTCGGCCGCCCGCCGGCGGCGACGCTGGAGCTCGGCGCCGGCCAGCCGGTGCCGGGGCGTTCCAACTTCGTGCTGCGCCGGCCGCTCGGCGCGCACCGCGGCAGCGAGGTCTGGCTGGCCGAACACGCCAAGACCCGCGAAGCGCGGGTCTACAAGTTCGCGCTCGACGGCGAGCGCCTGCGCAGCCTGAAGCGCGAGGCGACCCTGCTGCGGGTGCTGCAGGACAGCGAGGTCGACCCCGCGCACTTCGCCGCGCTGATCGACTGGAACTTCGCGGAGGCGCCGTTCTTCCTCGAATGCGAGTACGGCGGCCTCGACCTGCAGGTCTGGTGCGAGCGGCATCTGGGCGCGCTGTCCCGCGAGGCGCGGATCGACCTGTTCCTGCAGATCGCCGATGCGGTGGCCGCCGCCCACGCAGTCGGGGTGCTGCACAAGGACCTGAAGCCAGCGAACGTGCTGGTCGCGGGCGAGCCCTCGGCGCCGCGCCTGCGGCTGACCGACTTCGGCAGCGGCCGCATGCTCGATCCCGAGCGGCTGCAGCAGCTCGGCATCACTCGCATGGGCCTCACCCTCACCGAGAACCTCGGCGCGGATTCGCAGTCGGGCACCCTGCTCTACCTGGCGCCGGAAGTGTTCGCCGGGCAGATCCCCACCGCCGGCAGCGATGTCTATGCGCTCGGCGTGCTGCTGTACCAGCTGCTGAGCGACCGCCTGCGACAGCCGATGGCGCCGGGCTGGGAGCAGGCCATCGACGATCCGCTGCTGCGCGAGGACCTGCAGGACGCCACCCACGGCGACCCCCGCCAGCGGCTGTCGAGCGCGGCCGAGTTCGCTGCGCGCCTGCGCGCCCTGCCGCAGCGGCGGGCGCGGCTGGCCCAGGCCGAGCGCGGCGAGCGCGAAGCCCGACAGGCCAGCGCCGCACTCGCCCGCGCGCGCGCGCGCCGGCCCTTCGTCTGGGCCCTGCTGGGGGCGCTCGGCCTCGGCCTTGCCTTGGCCATCGTCCTGCAGCAGCGCACCGAGCAGGCGCGTCGCGAGGCCGAGGCGCAGCTGGCGCGGGCCAATGCGGTCACACGGTTCCTGAGCGAGGACCTGATCAGCCACGCCAATCCGCTGGTGCTGGCGCGCGGCGCCGACGCACCGCTGCGCGATGTGCTGCTGTCGGCGCGCGAACGGCTGGCTTCGCGATTCGCCGGGCAGCCGCTGGCCGAGGCCAGCGTGCGCGCCAGCCTCGCGCAGCTGTTCGCGGCGCTCGACCTGTGGATCGAAGGCGAAGCGGAGATCACGCGCGCCCTTGCCCTGTTCGATGCCGAACTGGGCGAGCGCAGTCACGCCAGCCTGCAGGCCCGCGCCCTGCGCTCGCAGCTTCTGACCCGGCTCGCGCGCTTCGAAGCCGCCGGAGCGGAGATCGCCGAGCTCGAGCGTCGGGTCGATCCGGCCGACCTTCTGCACCGGCACGCGCTGGCGAAGGCGCGCTACAGCCTGCACTACCACAGCGGTGGCTTTGGCAAAGCCGTGCCCGAGCTGCGCGAGGCGCTGGCGACCGTGGGTTTCGCCGAACCCGGCCATCAGGCCCTGCACGACAGCCTGCGGGTGGATCTGATCGTGGCGCTCGGCTTTTCGGGCGCCCACGCCGAAGCGCGCGATGAGGCCCAGCGCCTGATCGACGAGGCCAGCGCTCGCGACGGCGACCACGCCCTGCTGGTGGCGCTGGCCCAGGTCGCCGTGGCGCGCAGCCACAGTGCGCTGGGCGACGAGGCGCGCGCCGAAGCCCTGCTCCTGCAGGCGCGCCCGGTGATCGTCGAGCGCCTGGGCGAAACGCACACGCGCCATCTGGGTCTGCTCAACGAGCTGATGGCGGTGTACTTCCGCCGCAGCGACTGGGCGCGCGCCTTGCCCTACGCCGAAGAAGTGCATCGCCGGATCCGCGAGCGGCTCGGCGAGGCGCACAACGCGAGCCTGGTCAGCCGCGGCAACCTCGGCCGCGTGCTGTACGAAATGGGCCGCTTCGACGCCGCCGCTGCCGAGCTTCGGCCTGCGCACGACGGGCTGGTTGAGTCACTCGGCGCCGAGGCGCCGCAGTCGCAGGACGTCGCGGTGGTACTGGCCGGCGCGGAGATCGAGCGCGGTGCGCTGCCAGCCGCGGCCGCGCTCATCGCCGGCCTGCGGGTGGAAGCGCTGGAGAACCAGCGCGGCACCGGCCAATGGACGCAGACGGTGGCCGCCCTGCGGGGCCTTCAGCTGGAGCGTGCGGGCGAGTCCGCTGCCGCCCGCGCACTGCTCGAGGAGGCTCTGCCGACACTCACTGCCCAGCCCGACGCCGAGCGCAGCCGGCTGCTGCGCAGCGCGCAGGCCGCGCTTGCGCGTCTGCAGGGCGCGCCTCGGCAGTGAAGGCACGGCGGAAGCGCTGACGCGGGCGATCGCCCGGGGCGTCAATCCAGCGTCTGCGGGCGCTCGCGACGCTTGGCCAAGGCGGCGATCAGCGCGCGCAGAGCCGCCGGCCGCACCGGCTTGTTGAGCAGCGGGTAGCCCGCGTCGCGACAGCGTCGCTGCAGGGCATCGCCGCTCTCGGCGGTGACCAGCGCCGCCGGCGGCGCATCCGGCTGCAGCTCGCGGCGCAGGATGTCGATCACCGCGAGGCCGTCGAGGCTCTCGCCCAGATGCAGATCGACCAGCAGCATGTCGGGTCGCTGCTGCCGCGCGTGCAGCAGCGCGTCTTCCAGACCGGTGACCGTGTCGACTGCGAGACCCCAGCGTTCGAGCAGGGCGCGCATGCCTTCGAGGATGCTCGGATCGTTGTCCACGCACAGCACGCGCAGGCCCTCGACCGGGCCGGGGCTGGGCTCGACCGTGCGCGGCGCAGCGATGTCGACCAGGGCGGCGCGCGGTGCGCGCACGCTGAACACGCTGCCGCGGCCGGGCTGCGAGCGCAGCGCGATGGGGTGGTCGAGCATGCGGGCGATGCGCTCGCAGATCGACAGGCCGAGGCCCAGCCCCTTCTCACCCCAGGGCGAGGGCTGCTCCAGCCGGCGGAACTCCTGGAAGATCACCGCGCTGTGCTCGGGCGAGATGCCGGGGCCGGTGTCCCAGACCTGGAATTCGACGCTGTCGCCGCGCGCGCGCGCCGCCAGCAGCACGCCGCCGTGTTGGGTGTAGCGCAGCGCATTGGCCACGAAGTTCTGCAGGATGCGGCGCAGCAGGCCGCGGTCGCTGCACAGGGCCAGCGGCGGCGCGTGCACGCGCAGCTCGAGGCCGCGCTGCTCGGCCATCGGCGCGAACTGCTCCTGCAGCGAGCGGCACAGTTCGCCCGCCGCGAACACGGTGGGCTCAGGCTTCAGCGAACCGGAATCGAGGCGCGAGATGTCGAGCAGGCCGTCGAGCAGGTCCTCGGCCGCGCGCAGCGCGCTGTCGATGCGCGAGGACAGCAGGCGCGCGTCGGCGTCGGCCTGCGGTTTGGCGCCGAGCGCCGCGGTGAACAGGCGCGCGGCGTTCATCGGCTGCAACAGGTCGTGGCTGGCCGCGGCGAGGAAGCGGGTCTTGGACTGGTTGGCGGCCTCGGCCTCCTGCTTGGCGGCGCGCTGCGCCTCAAGCGCTTTGCTGAGCTCGCCGGTGCGCTGGGCGACGCGCTGCTCCAGGGTTTCGTTGGCGTCGATCAGCGCGTGCTCGACGCGCTTGTAGGCGGTGATATCGGTGAAGGTTGTGACGAAGCCGCCGCCGGGCATCGGCCGGCCGCGCATCTCGATGACGCTGCCGTCGGGCCGTACGCGCTCGAACACGTGGGGGCTGCCGCGCTGCATGTAGCGCACGCGCTTGGCGACATGCTCCTCGACCAGGCCGGGCCCGCACTCGCCGCGCTCGGCGTTGTAGCGGATGAGATCAGCCACCGGACGCCCGACATAAACCATGCCCTCGGGGTAGTCGAACATTTCGAGATAGCGCCGGTTCCAGGCGACCAGACGCATGTCGGCATCGACCACGCTGATCCCCTGCGAGATGTTCTCCAGCGTGGCCGAGAGCAGCTCGCGGTTGAAGCGCAGCTCCTGCGAGGCCTCGTCCAGCAGCGACACCACCTCGCCGAGGTCGAGTCCACTGCCGCGCAGGGCGGTGGTGAGCACGCGGCGGGCCGAGGCGCCGCCGATCGCACCCGCCAGCAGGCGCTCGGTGTACTGCAGCAGTCCGCGCTCGGCGGCTTCGGTCTCGCTGAGCGCACGGCCGGTCTCGCGCGCGTAGTCCTCGAAGGCGCGGGTAGTCGCGCGCGCGCCGAGAATGCGCTCGGCGATGAGGCGCAGGTCGGCGACCGACAGGCGTCCACGCCACTCGGTCACCGCACCGACCGGCCGGCGGTACCAGGGGTCGAGGAACGGCAGGGCGCGCAGGCGTTCGTCGATGCTGGGCCGGTAGCGCAGCGACAGCAGGATCAGCGTGGCGCTGTTGAAAAGCAGGGTCCAGAAGGTGCCATGGGTGATGGCGTTCCAGCCGGACAGGCCGAACAGGGCCTGCGGCTCGAGAAAGCCGATGCCGAAGGGCCCGCGGCGCGTCCACTCGGCATCCATCCAGCCGGCGTTGGCCAGCGTCGGCAGCAGCAGGGTGTAGAGCCACAGCGCGAAGCCGGCGCACAGCCCGCCGATGGCCCCGATCCGGCTGGCGCCGCGCCAGTAGAGGCCCGCGATGATCGCCGGCGCGAACTGCGCCACCGCCACGAAGGACAGCAGGCCGATGTCGGCCAGATTGGTCTGGGTCTGGGCGGCGCGGTGGTAGGCGTATGCCAGCAGGGCGATCACCACGATGGTGCCGCGACGGATGCGCAGCACCAGCACCGAGAGATCCGGTGGAGCGCCCTGCGCATAGCGCGCGGTGCGCAGCAGGGCCGGCACGATGAGGTCATTGCTGACCATGGTGGCGAGCGCCACGGTGGCGACGATCACCATGCCGGTGGCCGCCGAGAAACCGCCCAGGTAGGCGAACAGCGCCAGCGCGTTTTCGCCCGCCACCAGCGGCAGCTGCAGCACATAGGAATCGGGATGCACGCCGCTGCCTGCGAACAGCGCGGTGCCCGCGGCGGCGATCGGCAGCACCAGGGCACAGATGATCAGCAGGTACAGCGGGAACAGCCAGCGCGCATAGCGCAGGTCGGCCGGGTTTTCGCACTCGACCACGCCGACCTGGAACTGCCGCGGCAGACAGAACATCGCGAGGAAGGCCAGCACCGTCTGCGCGAGGAAACCCTGCGGCAGGCCATCGAGCGCGTGCCCGCCGAGCGCAGCAGGCTGCAGCGGATTCCAGTCGTCCGGCACATAGCGCAAGGCGAACAGGCCGACCGCGACGAAGGCGAGCAGCTTGACCAGGGACTCGAGTGCCACGGCCAGCATGAGCCCGTGGTGGTGCTCGGTGGCATCGATCTGGCGCGTGCCGAACAGGATCGCGAACGCCGCCAGCAGCACGGCGAGGTAGAAGGCGGAGTCGGCGAGCACGGGCGTCCCGCCCTCCATCGCGCCCGCGCCGCTCAGGACGGCGATGCTCATCGCGCCCGCCTTGAACTGCAGGGCGATGTAGGGCACCGCGGCGATCACCGCGATCACCGTGACCAGCGCGGCCAGGCCCTGCGATTTGCCGAATCGGCTGCCGATGAAGTCGGCGATCGAGGTGATCGACTGCTCGCGGGCGATCTGGATGAGACGGTGCAGGATCCCGCTGAAAAACAGGAACAGCAGGATGGGCCCGAGGTAGATCGGCAGGAAGGCCCAGCCGTTCGAGGCCGCCGTGCCGACCGCGCCGTAGAACGTCCACGACGAGCAGTACACGGCCAGCGCCAGGCTGTAGACGATCGGCCGCAGCCAGGTGCGGTCCGGATACATCGGACGGCGGTCACCGTAGTAGGCGACGCCGAACAGGATCGCGATGTAGACCAGCGACACCAGCAGCAGGACCCAGCCGGCAATCATCCTTCCCTCCCCAGGGTGACGGACGTACGCGCGGGCGCCTGCCCTGCGTGACTCCACGCTTCGGTGTGCGCATCCGCAGGGACGCGAACGGGCGCAGTCGTCGAGCAGCCCGCCCTAGCTGCGACGGCCGCGGCGCGCCGGACGCATGGCCGAGGCGGGCCGTTCGCTCGCAGCGCGCGCCGGGATGTTAGCAGCCGCAGCAGCGGCCGCTCCGCCGCGCGGGGTACCGCGCCGGCAGGCATCCGAGCAGTAGACGACGCTGTCCCAGCAGCGCTCCCAGCGCTTGCGCCAACTGAAGGGCCGCTGGCAGACGGGGCACAGCTTTTCGGGCAGCGGTTTCTTCATGGCCCGTCGTCGACACCGCCCACGGCCAGCAGAACGCCCTCGGCCTGCAGCCGGAAGCGTCGCAGCGGACGCTGCGGGGGCGTCTGCGCCAAGGCGGCACAGTGGCCCGGAACCGCGGGCAGATCGCGCAGCTGGAAACGTCGACCCGGGCCCAGGTCGAGCGGGCCGAGGGGGGCCTCGAAGCTGGCCGGATCCACCCGCAGGCCAAAGCCGCAGGCCTTCAGTGCCGCTTCCTTGCGGGTCCACGACTCGGTGAGTGCTTCGACCCGGTGGGACAGGGGCAGGCGCCGCCAGGCTTCGAGCTCGCGCGGCGCGAGGATCTGCTGGGCGAGGACGTCGGTGTCCCGCTGGATCAGCGCCTCGATGTCCACGCCCACCGGCGAGGCGTCCAAAGCGACCAGCGCCTGGCCGCCGCAGTGGCTCAGGGAGAAGTGCAGGCCCGGATGCTCGGGCAGGCAGGGTTTGCCCTGGGCATCGGCTCCGATGTGGAGCGCGGCCGGTTCGACCCGAGCGGCCCAGCCCAGCAGGCGTCGCAAGGCCGTATGCGCGGCCACGAAGCGACGCTGCAGCGGTGGCGTGGCGAAGCGCACGGCGCGCGCCCGTTCGACGCTGTCGAGCAGTTCGAACTCGGCCTCAAGGGCATCAAGGTGCAGTTCGACGACGCGTACGCAGGCGTCGTCGCGCAGCAGGAACACTGCATCCACGTGGAATCGGTCTCCGGGGGAGGATCGGCGCTGGCAGTATGCCTTCGGCGGTGGCGGCCGAGGTCAAGCTTCGGCGCTTCCACGGGCGGGTGAGGGCCCGGCCGGTGTGAAGAATTGCGATCCGCCGTGCGGTCCGGGGTGGCGTCCTGGTCTTCGGAGGTGCTCGCGGCCGTGCGGCGCCCTGCACGGGCGCCAAGGTGGCGCTCAGCTCCGGCGATACAGGAGGCCCAGGAAGTAGCGGGTCTCTTCGAAGTGTTCGCTGCGCACGCTACCCCGACGTTCCGCGCGACTGGCGCCCACCTCAAGCTCGAGGTTGCGCAGCCAGCGCCAGCGCAGCGCAATGCCGTACAGGCGATCGCGGTCCTCGCGCGCCGCGAGCAGGTAGCGGCGTCGATCAAGGTTGCCGTAGGCGTTCAGCGCAAGGTTTTCGCGAATGGGCCGCGACAGCCCAAGCGCGAGGCCATTGACGCGCTGGTCGAGGACGTCGCTGCGCGCATAGTCCTGGTCGCGCCAATAGGCCTCGACGCGGGAGAACAGCGTGCGTCCGTTGCGCGTGTGGCCGAGGTTGACGCTCGACTCGCGGTAGACATCCGGATTGAGGAAGCCCCCGCGAGCGCTGGGCAGGCCGACGGGCAGCTCGAAATCTTCGAGGCGCGGCGCCGCACCGACCAGGTCGGCCAGTGCATCGGAGTACTGCCGCGCGGCGCGCAGTTCCAGCCGCTGGGCCTCATCGGGCAGCCACGCAGCGCTCAGGCGCAGGAGGCCGCCCCGGCGCCGGGCATCATCATCGAAGTCGATACGGCTGGCACCCGCATCCACCGCGAGTTCAACGCTGGCGCCGCGTCGCCCCCAGCGCAGGAAGGCGTCGAGGCGCTCGAAGTCCTGCACGGTCGCACTGGTCTGTGCGAATGCGGTGTCGCTGTACTCGAGGTTGGCCGTCAGTGACTGGGTCGGCGACAGCTGGCGCAGGCCGCGCAGGGAGACGTTCCAGCGCTCGCTGTTGAACTCGCGCGTGCGTTGCGCCCAGGCATCGACCCAGCGCAGCTCGGCCAACACGCGGGTGCGTGCATCGGGGCGCAGGCTCAGGGTGGGCCCGGTGAGAAGCACGTTGGTGCGCTGCTGGTTGTCCGGTCGATCCACGGCGAAGGCATCGATGGGCTGGCGACCCAAGTAGTCCTCGAAGGTCCAGCTCAAGCGCTCGGGCAGCAGGCGCCAGACGGCGCTCAGTCCCAAGCGGGTGCGCAGCTCGCTGTCGAAACCGGAGTCCTGGTAACGGTAGAACTCGGCATCGCCCGCGGCCTGCAGGCTGAGACGGTCGCCGTCGCCAGACAGGGCAAAGGCGAGGCTGGGTCGTAGCACCGTGTCGGTGACGGGATCCAGCGCCGTGCGGCGGATGTTGTCGCTGTGGTCGACTGCGAGGCCAAGGCGATAGTCGAGGCGAAGGGGGCGCTCTGTGTTCGGTTGCGCCCACAGCGATGCAGCCGGCAGCAGGGCACAGGCTGCGAGCGTGAGTACGCCAGCGAGCTTCATGGACATGGTCAGCCTCCGGAGGCGTCGAATCGCCAGATCTGGATGCGGGGGTCAGTGCGGCACGCGGTTGAAGGCCACGCCGGCAAGGCGCACGCGATCGAGCACCGCGATCGCCTCCTGCACCGCGGTCGGCGTATCACGGCCGTAACCGGCGACCAGCACGGAGAGCTCCGCCATTGTCGAAAGGATGCGGGCGTCGGGTGACGCCGCGACGGCCGGGGCATCAAGAATCACGCTGACGCCATCGTGGGTGCCGCGCAAGGAGTCCAGCAGCAGGCGCATGCGCGCGGATCCCAGCAGATCGCCGCTGGCCTCCCGTCGTGGGCCGGCCGGAACCAGCAACAGCCGCGGGACGGCCGTGGGATGGACGATCTGCTCGACACGATCCACCCGACCCTCCAGGAAGTCGACGAGGCCAAAGGCGTCGGCTGGCACATCGACACGGCGGTGCAGCTGCGGTGCGCGCAGGCAGCAGTCGACGAGGATCACTGTGCGTCGCTCGTCGAAGGCCATGGCCGAGGCGAGGTTGACCGAGACGAAACTGCCGCCGCTGCCGTGCGCCACAGGCACCACCAGCAGGCTCAGGCTGCCTCCACCCACGCGAGCCAACAGCTGGGTGCGCAGATCACGGAAGGCATCGGCGGGGCGGGAATCGGGCATGTCATGGCTGACAATGCGGCGCGCCTGCAGCTGCTGTTCGCTGAAAGGCGTGAGCGCCCCGGCACGCTCGGCAAGGGCCTGGCCTGCACGCTGCGGTTCCACTTCATGGCGCTTGCTCACAGCACGATTACTCCGCGGCTGATGGCCGCCCAGGCATACAGGAGGAAGACCGACAGCACCACCGCAACGGCTGCCGCGAGACGCAGCAAGGTCCGGCGCCGATCCGCACGGGTACGGAACTCGGGAATGCTGACCAGCACCGGGACCGGCAGGGCCTGGGCCAGAGACTGCGCGCTGCGGGCGCGCGGGTCGATCTGCAGCAGCGCGAACAGAAGCCCGAGCGGGACCGCTGCGCCGAGCCCCAGGCCAGCGGCCGCGAAGTGCATCAGCCGGAGCCCCGTGGGCTGCAGGGGCAGCGCGGCGGGCTCCTGGATGCGGAAGGTCAGCCCGCGCTGCTCTGCGTCCAGGCTCATCGAAACCCGCGCATTCTCGCGGCGTCGCAGCAGGTCCTGGTAGATGTCGCGATTGACCTCGTAGTCGCGGGTCAATTCGGCCAACGAGGCTTCGCTGTCGGCCACGCGGCGGCCGCGATCTAGTTCGGCCTGCAGCAGGCTCTCGTTCTCACTGATGCGCGCCCGCAACGCCGCGATGTCGCTGCGGACTCGCGCGAGATCGGACCGGAGCTGCTGGTAGAGGGGGTTGCTGGCAGCGGCGACATCGGCACCGCGCGCGCCTGAGTTTTCCGCGCGCTCTTCGCGTTCCAGCACGGCCTGCATGTCCTCGATCTGGTGGCGCAAGCGCACCACGTCCGGATACGAGTCGGTGTAGTCGAGCAGCAGGGTGTCGAGCTGGGACTGCAGTTCGGCGATCCGCACGCGCACCTGGGCGGAGCGCGATCGCAGGTCGGACACCTCGGCTTCGCCGCTGATCTGGGCCTGCAGCGCGGTTTCGCGCATCTGCAGCTCGGACAGGCTGGTCCGGGCGCCCTCGATTTGCGAGCGGATTTCGGCGATCCGCGTGCGCACGTCGATATCGGTGCCGGGCCTTGCATCGAGGTTGGACGCGCGAAACTGCTTGAGCCGCTCTTCTGCGTCAGTCAGCTTGCGGTGGTACTCATCGACGCGCGCGGCGATGAACTCGAAGGCCTCGCGGCTTTCGCGCTCCTTGGCGGCGAGGCTCTCGCTGATGAACAGCTCGGCATACCGATTGGCCACGGCAAAAGCCCGCTCGGGGCTTGCATCGGTATAGGTGATGCGGATCAGGTTGGGACCCGGGCTTTCGATGCGGGTGCGCTGCTTGATTTCGCCAACCAATCGTTCGCGCGCCAGCGCTTCGGTGACGCTGTCGTCCCAGCCGCCGGCCTTCAGAATCTCCGCCATGATGCTGCGGCTGAAGATCACCTCACGGGCGATGCGCGCGCGGTCGGCGACTCCGGTCGGCACTGCGCGGCCCTCCATCAGCGGGGCGATGATGTTCGCTTCGCTGACGAGAATGGTGCTCGCGGACTGGTACTTGCGTGGCAACACGATCCCAGCGGCCAGAAAGAGAAGCGCGATGACGCCGAAGGCGGCGAGCAGCAGTGCCCCGTGTCGGCGCAGTTCGGCCAGCATCATCGGCAGTCGGGCGAACAGCTCGGCACCCGACGCAGACGGTGGGCCGGGCAGGCCTTGGGGCTTCACAGTGCGCGCTCCGGCACGGTGATGACATCGCCGGGTCGAACTTCGAGATTGGTCTCGAGATCGCCGCTGCCAAGGATGGCCCCCAAGCGCACATCGATGGCTTCCGTGCCGTTGCCCTCGCGTCGATAAAGGCGGGTGCGATTGGCGGCGGCAAACTCGTTGACGCCTCCCGCTTGAAGAACGGCATCGAGGACGGTCATTCCCTGTCGATGGGGAATCGATATGGGGGTCCGCACCGCGCCGGTCACCCGCACGCGGGAGATGAATTCATGGCTGCGCAGTTCTGTCAGGATGACCGCAACTTTGGGATCACGCACGTACGCAGCCAGTTGCTGCTCGATATCATCCGCGACTTCCTCCGGGGTGCGGCCTCCGGCCAGCACATCCCCAACGAGGGGCACCGAGATGCGGCCGTCCGGCCTCACCGGGACACTGACGCTCAACTCGGGATTGCGCCACACCGCGACTTGCAGCTGGTCATCGACGCCGATCCTGTAGAGCGCGCCGTCTGGCTCAGCGGCAGGTGCGGGTGCGGCCCGAACGAGGGAGGCGCAGGTGAGCAGAGTGACCTGTAGAAGGCGGATGGTGCGATACACGCGGGTGGCTCCGGAAAGTGTTTCAGACATCCAGCTCTGTGAAGGCTTTCGCAGAACCGTCGGCGCTGGGATGATAATTGCGACCGGGCTTAATGAGAAGCCCATCACAGTTGATGCCACCCATGCGTACCGACGACTATCTCGCTGACTATGCGCGGCTGGGGCTTCAGCCCGGTTGCAGCCCTGAAACGCTTGAACGTACCTGGCGGCTCGCTGTGCGCGACCTGCACCCTGATCGCGCGGTCGAAGGTCTCGACGCCCAGCTTCGCAGCCGCCGACTGCATGAAGTCACCTCCGCGTACCGCCGTCTTCGCGGCTTCGAACGTGAGCACGGTCGGCTGCCCGGGGGAGCGCCCCTGCGGATCGCGGGCAGCGAAGGGCCTGATGCTGCACAGGCAATGGATGCAGAACGGGCGGTAGACGCGGGTGCGCCGGCATCTGCCGCAGGTCGCTCACCGGTGGGCCTGAGTGCCCTGGCAGTGCTCGTCTTCGCGGGGCTACTCGGATGGAGCGCGTGGTGGTCCCAGAAGTCCTTTGAAGGCGCTGTGGATCCGGGCATGACCGCGACAACGGTGAACGCGTCAGACCAGCTGTCGCCGGCCGTGGCTGTGGAAGTGCAGCCCCGCCCACGTATACGGATCGGCAGCACAGAGGCGCAGGTCGAACGCCTGATGGGGCAGCCGCTGGTTACCGAGCCGGATCTCTGGGAGTACGGGCCCTCGCACGTGCGCTTTGAGCGCGGACGCGTGGTCGGTTGGTACAGCTCCCCCCTGAAGCCGCTGCCCGTGGATATCGAAAGTCGCTGAAGGCAAGACGCTGCCGTTCCTGCCGCAGCGAACGGTGGCTGGTGGATCGAAGACGAGTGGCTCAGCCCAGTTCGCGGGCGAAGTCAGGCAAGGCGGACAGCATTCGCGGGCCGTAGCGCTTTGTCAGCAATCGGTTGTCGAGAATGACGATCCGGCCGTGATCGCGTTCGCTGCGAATGAGCCGTCCGCAGTATTGAATGAGGGTGCGCGTAGCCTGGGGGATGCTGACCTCGACGAACGCGTTGCGACCTCGCGCCTCCAGCCATTCGGCATAGGTGGCGCCAACGGGATCCGTCGGTACGGCGAAGGGGAGCTGGGTGATGACCACCGTCTCGCACAGTCGACCCGGCAGGTCGAGACCCTCGCCGAAGCTGGCAAGCCCGAACAGCGTGCTGCCTAGGCCGGACTCGATGGCAGCAGCGTGCGCGGCGAGCAGAGCGCTCTTGCTGCGCGATCCCTGAGCCAGAACGCGGGCACGTCGGGCGGGCTTGAGCTGTTGGACGGCCTGCTCGAGCTTGGCGCGCGACGTGAACAGCACGAGATTGCCCGCGGCCCAATCGAGTTCGCGATCGAGCCAGTCAACAACCGCTCGCACATGCGCCTCGCGCTCGTCGGGCGAGGCTGGCAGTGGCGGCACCTGCAGTCGAGCTTGCCGGCGCAGGTCGAAAGGCGATGGCAGGGCCAGGGTTTCCGCGTGTGACGGCAGGCCTACTTGGGCTGCGTAGTTGCGGAAGTCGCCGCCGATCGACAGGGTCGCCGAGGCCAGAACCACCCCAGCGGCCTGCGGCCACAGCACGCGCCGCAGCGTCGGTCCGGCCGAGACTTCCGACGCATGGCAGGTGATCGAGGCGTCCACCCCTCGCGACAGCCAGCGCGCCCGGGGTAGCTGGTCGGCGGCTTCGTCCTGTGACCAAAGCCACCACAGCGTCGACTGCGCTTCTATTCGCTCCCTTGCCATTCCCAGTTCGCGGGCGGTTGTTTCCCGTCGCTCCGGAGGCAGTTCACTCTCGAGCAGAGCCTTGATGGCCAGCGGCAGCCAGCGCACGAGTTCAGCGCTCCTCTGCGACAGGCTCTGCGCGAGCTGACGCCAGGGTTCGGGAACCTGCCCGAGGCTCGCGCGCCAGAGTGGCTCGTCCACGCCCGCGGCCTGCGGCCACGCGGCATCCAGTTCGGCCTCAAGCCGTTCTAGGCCATCGATGAGCTCATCCAGTAGGCGATCGATTTCGCCTGCGTCCTTGC
>VFQU01000268.1_pt1 | contig 51929 bp, 46 predicted proteins | sample 3512311 | NCBI WGS metagenome assembly VFQU01 (sample SAMN10412377, study PRJNA504923) | tailings metagenome | isolation source: Relicate 3 Philex TSF3 active mining site | place: Philippines: Tuba, Benguet | collected 2017-08-29 | reverse complement strand
CGATCGCGCGCAGCGCCATCTGCTCTTGGGCCATCGGCGGCAGCGCGAAACTCACAACATCGACCTCGGCGAGCATCGCATCGAAATCGGCGTAGGCCCGCGCCCCCCATTTCTCGGCCAACGCGGCAGACTTTGCCGGGTCGCGGCCCCATATCGCCGTCAACTTGGCGCCTTTGACGCGTTGAAGGCCGACCATTTGAACGTTCGCGGCCCAGTACGCCGTTCCCGCCACGCCGAATTTGAGAGTTTTCACGCCCCGCCCCGATGATCACCGAATTAATTCGGTAAGCGTATCATGATTTCGAGTTTATGTAAGCGCTATCATAATTCGCGCACGCGCATCAAGGGCGGATTGTCGATCGGGAGTCACTCTTTGAGCACGCCGGCCGCATTAAAGATTTCCTTGATCTCGGCCGTGTATTCCGCGAACCGCGCCGAGGCGAGAACGGCGCTGTTGCGCGGCCGGGGAAGATCGATATCGATGATGCGATCGACGCGGCCCGGCCGCGAGGTCATGACGACGATGCGGTCGGATAGTGCCACGGCCTCCGCGATGCCGTGCGTGATGAACAATACGGTTTGCCGGCGCTCAAGCCAAAGCTTCTCGAGATCGACGCGCATCTGTTCGCGCGTCAACGCGTCCAGCGCGCCGAACGGTTCGTCGAAGAACAGGAATTGCGGCGCGTGAACCAGCGCACGGCAGATCGCGGCGCGCTGGCGCATACCGCCCGAAAGTTCGAACGGATAGCGGTTTTCGAAACCGGCGAGGCCGACCCGCTTCAGCAGATCCAGCGCCGCCGGCTTCAACGCGCGCTCCGGAATTTTACGCAGCGCGGCATGCAGCAGCACGTTGTCCAGGACTGTGCGCCATTCCAACAACGCGTGATCCTGGAACACGATGCCAAGGTCAGTGAACGGACGATCGACAACACGCCCGTCGATCACCGTCGTCCCGGCGGTCGCGGGATCGAGGCCCGCCGCGATCAGCATCAGCGTGCTCTTGCCGCAGCCGCTGGGCCCCAGCACGGAGACGAACTCGCCTTTGCGAACGCCGAAATCCAGCGGCCCCAAAGCCTCGATCGATCCGTCGAGCGCCTCGTAGGTCTTGCGCAAGCCGCGAAAGACGATCGCTTCGGTTGCGGGCGCTTCTGCGGTGGGCGCTTCCGCGACCGCCGCGCAGTTCGTGACGACGCTAGCGCCCATGTCAGGCTGACGGCGCGACGAAATCGTTGGTGTAGAAATGTGTCGCCGGAAGATCGGTCTTGAAGCCGGTGTATTCCTTCAACAAGGCGATGTTCTGTTCCATCGCCGCCGGATCGGTGCGCCCCATGGGCCGCTCGCCGGTCAGCAACGTCGTGAAGGCGGCGAGATTGCCGCGCACCACGCGCGCGTCGAGCGGCGTTTCGGCGTGCTTGACCAAAGCTTGCACCGCCGCTTCTGGATCGTCGATCGCCGCCTGCCACGAACGTTGTGTCGCCTGGACGAAGCGGCGCACGAGCCCCGGGTTCTCGCGGATCAGATCGGGATGGGTCGAAATGCCCGACCCCAGCGTCGGCACGCCCAAATCCTTGTATGTCTTGAATCGCGCCGGAAACCCCGCATTCTGCAAAGTCACGGGTTGGTCCGCGGCGCTTCCCAAAAGCACGTCGCAACGCCCTTCGCGCAAGGCCGCGACGCCCGCCGTGCTATCGACGTTGAACATCTCGTAATCGGTCGGTTTGATGCCATTGGCGGCAAGGACGGCCGGCCAAAGTTGCGTCGCGCCGTCGCCCGCCGTGCCGCAGACGCGCTTGCCGACGATGTCGCGCGCGGCCTCGAATTTGGTGCGCCCGTCGATCCACACGCAAGCGAGCGTGCTGATTGCCATGGTCATCACCTGCTTGACCTGTATGCCCTGCGCCGCCGCCAGCAACAGCGCGCTGGTGTCGGCCCACGCGAACATATCCGCCTTCGTGCCGACCTGGCGCACGGTTACGCCCGAACCCTTACCCTGATCGGGACGCAGATCGATGCCGACATCCTTGTAATAGCCGCGCTGCAGCCCGAGGATCGGCGGCGAATAATTTCCGATCCATGACCAGTTGAAGCGGAAGGTAACGCGATCGGGCGCCTGCGCGATCGCAGGTGCCGCAAGGACGGTAACCGACGCGGCGGTGGATGCAAGAAAGACGCGACGCTTCATCATCGTGTTTCCTCCCGGGGATTTTTCAATTGGGCGTCAAGCGGCGCTGGGCAATGTCCCAGGGCGTCGCGAGACGCTGGATCATTTCGACGACGAAATAGAGGAAAATGCCGATCATGCTGAGCAGCAACATACCGGCGAAGGCGAGCGGTGAATTCATCTCGCCATTAGCGACCAGCACGAGATAGCCGAGACCGCGGCTGGACGCGATAAATTCGCTGACGATCGCGCCGATCGCCGCGGCGGCCATCGACATCTTCAGCCCCGCGAACAGATTCGGCAGCGCGTGCGGCAGGCGCACACGCAGGAACATGTCGATCGGCCCCGCCCCCATCGAACGCGCGACGCGCAAAGGCTCAGGCCGAATCGAGGTAAAGCCGACGATCGCCTGAATCAGGATCGGGAAAAACGAGATCAAGAAGGTGATCAGCACCTTCGGCAACACGCCGAAGCCGAACCAGATGATGAACAACGGCGCGATCGCGATCTTCGGGATCAGCTGCGAAAAAACGACGATCGGATAGATCACGCGGCGGACGATCGGCACGAATGAGATCGAAAGCGCCAACGGGATCGCGACCGTCACCGACAGCGTGAAACCCGATAGAATGACCGACAAGGTCGCCGTGGCGTGACGCGCCAGAATTGGGGCGCGATCGTATATCTCGGCGAATATCCGGGTCGGCCGTGGCAGCAGATGTTCGGAAACGCCGAAGACAATCACCGCAACTTCCCAGCCCGCGAATAGCAGCGCTAGGGCCAAAAGCGGCCCGATCGTGTCGAGTACCTGTCGCTTCCGCAACGGCGCCCTCCCATCGTTTTATGCAATCGCTTACATAGCGCTTCGATCACGTCGCGTCAATCGCCAAACGGCATTCTTCCCGCCCTCGGCAATGGGTTCGGCCGCTCATGCGATCAAATCGTCTGGCCACCATCGATCACGTGGATCTGGCCGGTGGTGAACGCGGCCGCGTCGCTCGCGAGATAGACGACGAGGGCCGCAATCTCCTCCGGCGTGCCGAACCGGCCGATCGGTTGACGCGCGATGAACGCCGCGCGCGCCGCCTCGTAATCGCCTTGCGCGCGCAAACGATCCTGCAGCGATGGTGATTCGATTGTGCCGGCGCAGATCGCATTGCAGCGGATACCGTCGCGGATGAAATCGGCCGCCACCGATTTGGTAAGGCCGATCAACGCTGCCTTCGTCGTGCCGTAGGCGAAACGATTGGGCGCACCCTTCACGCTTGATGCGACTGACGCCATGTTGATGATCGAGCCCGATTTGCGCGTCAGCATGCCGGGCAGGAACGCGCGGATCGTGCGCAACGCCGCCGCGACGTTGAGATCGAATGCCGCCGCCAGCATCTCCGGCGCGCAATCGAGAATCGTCCCGCTATCGACGCGACCGGCGCAATTGAACAGGATGTCGATCGGACCGGTCCGCGTGGCCACCGCCGCGATCTCCGCCACCGACAATACGTTGAGCCCAAGCACGGTGACCCGCGGGTCCGCCTTGGGCATATCCGCAAGAGCGCTTTCGTTGATGTCCGTCGCGAAGACTTTTGCGCCCGACGCCGCCAAAGCCAGCGCCGAAGCACGGCCAATGCCTTGTCCGGCCGCCGTCACCAGCGCCGTCTTTCCCGTCAAATCGAACATACCCAATCCTCGTGCCCGTTACGCCGCGCGGTATTTGCGCCAAGCTTCCGCCGTGAATTCCACGCCATGGCCCGGCTTGGTCGGAACGAGCAACATGCCGTTCTCGACTTTCAGTCCTTCGACCAGCAGATCGTCCATGAACGGGTAGAATTCCACATAGGACGCGCGCGGCAACGCCGCCGCGACGTGGATATGCAGCACGGTCATAAAATGCGGCGCGAGCGCCAATCCGGCGCTGTCCGCGATGCGCCCGATGCGCATCGTCTCGGTTATCCCGCCGACGAAGCACATATCCGGCTGCACGACATCGACGGCGCCCGACAGGATGAACGGCATGAAGTCGCGGCGGGAATGGACGTGCTCGCCCATCGCGATCGCCATCGGCAGCGCCTGGCGCAGGCGGCGATAGCCTTCGATATCCTGGGACAAAATCGGCTCTTCGAACCAATGAACGCCGAAATCGGCGAGCTGGCGGCCAAGCCAAAGCGCGGTGGGCAGATCGAGCCGTTCGTTCGCGTCGCACAGAATGCGCGGCGCATCGCCGATCGCCTGGCGCACCGCGCGGATGCGCTCGATATCCTTGCCCGGCTCTCGCCCGACTCGGATCTTCACCGCGTCGAAGCCGTCGCGGATATAGCCCGCCGAAAGCTCGACCAACTCGTCGATCGGAAGGCTGGGGCTCGCCTTCCCGCTGCCGTAGCACGGCACGCGGTCGCGCACCTGGCCCAGCATCCGTGCGATCGACACGCCGGCTTCGCGCGCGCGCAAATCCCATAGCGCCACGTCGATCGCCGCGATCGCCATCGCGGCGATACCGTGCCCCAATCGATGGGTGTAGTGGAACAACTCGTCGTTCAGCGCCTCGACATCCATCGCCGCCCGGCCATGCACGCGCTTCAACAGCACCGTATCGAGCAACGCCTTGACCGCCTCGCCGCCGCCGTAATCGGAGGTGAAGGTCCAACCCGTCCCGCGCACACCGTTGTCGTTCTCGAGCGTCACGCCGATCAGCTCGAAGAACTCGTCGCTGCGCTCGGCAGCGGCGCGGTTCGAGGCGAAACGGAGAATCCAGCTTTCGGTCTTCCTGATCGTCATCGGTGTTCCATCCATCGTCAGTCGAGCAGCGCCACGCTGCGGTCGGGTGAGAAGGTTAGTTCGACGGTAGCTCCCGGCTGCGCGGCGGCGGGCGGGGTCGTCTGCACCCGGATCTCCGTGCCGTCGGCAATCGTCACGAAATAGTCGATCAGACCGCCGGTGAATGCCGTCGTGCGGACATGGCCGCGCAGCACGTTGCGCCCGGCGACGGCCGATCCCGCCGCGCCGATCGCGATTTCCGCCGGGCGGACGGATATGGTCGCCGATCCGCGCGCGGCCGCTTCGGCGAGCGCGCCGGCGGCGACGCGCAGCTTCGTGCCGTCGGCCAAGGTCCCGGCGAGCCCGGCCCCTTCGGCGCCGATATTCCGCAGGGCCAGGAGATTCGTCAGGCCGATGAAGCCGGCCACGAATTTCGATTTCGGCGTGTTGTAGATTTCCGTCGGCGCGCCGAACTGAACGATATTGCCGTCCAGCATCACGGCGATGCGGTCGGACATCGCGAGCGCTTCGTCCTGGCTGTGCGTCACGTAGACGCCGGTGATGCCCAAACGCTGCTGCAACGAGCGGATCTCGAAACGCATCTGCTCGCGCAAGACCGCGTCGAGGTTGCTCAGCGGTTCGTCGAACAACAGAATTCCGGGCTCCGTCGCGATGGCGCGCGACAATGCCACGCGTTGCTGCTGTCCGCCGGACAATTGACCCGGATAGCGCGTCGCGAATTGCGTCATACCGACGATCTTCAGCACCTCGGCGACTTTCGCCTCGATCGATGCACGTTCGCGGCCGCGCCGCTTGAGGCCGTAGGCGATGTTGTCGGACACCGTCATGTGCGGCCACAACGCATAGCTCTGAAAGACCATCCCCAGATCGCGTCGCTCAGGTGGCAATTGCGCGGAACCGTCGACCAGCACGCGATCCCCCGCCACGATACGCCCGCTGTCGGGGCGCTCGAGACCGGCGATCATGCGCAGCGTCGTCGTCTTGCCGCAGCCGCTGGGCCCGATCAACGCGATCATCCCGCCGGCCGGGACGTCGAACGTCACGTCCCGGACGGCGAGAAACGATCCGAAGGACTTGCGCAGCCCTTCGACCTTCAGCGCGATGCCGGCGCCTTTATCGGCCGAGGGCTTCATGGAACTTCCGCGCCTGCGTACGCTTGTTCTCGGAGATGAAGCCGGAATCGACGTTCACGATCTTCACCTGATCGAGCGCCGAGCCGTCGGGGAATTTGTACGCGACGTCGTTGCGCACCGGTGCGCCGCCCAGCGAGGCCGGCATCAACGCCTGCCCTTCTTCCGAGATAATGAAGTCGAGCCACAGCTTGCCGAGCTCTTTCTGGCGCGAAGCGCGCATCAAGCCGAACGCGGACAGCTCGCCCGGCGCGCCCTCGATCGGCCACACGTTGCTGGTCGGCTCACCGCGATTGGCGGCCGTCTGCGCATTCGCCAGCAGATTGATCCCCAGCGGACGCTCGCCGCTGACCGCCAAGTCACGGATCGTGCCGTGCGAGGATTCGAGATGGACGCCGTTGGCACCGAGCTTCTTGAAATACTCCCAGCCGTATTTCGCCGGATCCTGCTTGACGAGATGGTCAGCGATGAACCAGACGAAGGATTGCACCGACTGCGACGAGTTCGGGTCAGCCATCGCAATCTGGTTGCGCCATTTCGGCTCGAGCAGATCGAACCAGCTTTTCGGCGCATCCGCCGCTGAAATGCGGCGCGTGTTGTAGTGGATGAGATAGAGATTCACGAAGGCGGGCGTGAACACGTCACCGGGGCTGCGCATCTCGGCGCGTGCCTTCTCGATACCGGCGGCCTTGTAGGGTTCGAACGCGTCGTGCCGACGCTGCAGATAGGCGATCGATGCATCGTTGAGCCCGACGACGTCAGCCTTAGGACTGCGGGCGCGCAGTTCGAGTTCCAGCGTGGCGAGCAGCTCTTCACCCGGCTGACGGAAATGATCGACGCCGATACCGGGGTTCTTCGCTTCGAAAGCACGCGCGAGCGGCGCCACCTGCGAATTCTCGTAGGCAGAGTAGATCGTCAGTTTGCGCGCCTGCGCCGAGGCCGGAACGATCGACGCAGCGGCGAGCCCCGTTCCCGCACCTATCAGAAGCGCGCGGCGGGAAATATCGTTATGTTTCGTGCGTTTCATTGTGTCCTCCCTTTTATGCATTTGCGTTTATCAGGTTGATTCAGCCGCCCATGCGTATGCCCGCTTTGCGCGAAAGCGCGGCCGCTGCCCCCAAAATGGCGGCGACGGAAACGAACATCGTCATGCCGAAGGCGCAGGCCTGCGCGAGACCGCCATTGCCGTTCCAGATGTCGAGCAGGACGGTCGATAGTGTTTGGGTGTGGATGCCTTTGAGGATGATCGAGGCGCTAAGCTCGGGAAGCGCCAGCACGAAAACCAACAGCCATGTGTAGATGAACGTCTGGCGCATCATCGGCAGAGTAATGAACCCGACTGTGGTGAGGCCGTTGGCGCCCGCAACGCGCGAGGCTTCTTCGAATTCTGGCGAGAGCTGGATCAACGCACTTTGGCTTGTTCGCACACCGAAGGTTACGAAACGCGTGATGTAGGCAACGAACAAGATGCCGAAAGAGCCGTAGAGCCCCAACATGTTGAGTGGCGGATTGAGGTAGATGACCGCCAGCGCGATGGCGAGCGCCGTCCCCGGTACGGCAAGCGGAATGATCGACAAATAGTCGAGCAGTGAGCGTGCCGGAATTTTGGATCGCACGACGACATGCGCGACGAGGAAGCCGAGAATGGCGACCAGCGTCGCGGCCGATGCCGCCAGCGTGATCGATAATTGCGCCGCCGCGCGCACCGCCGGATCCGCGAAAACCACGCGATAATTGTCGAAACTCCAGTTCCCGGCGCTGAACCCGAGCCCGACACTTTTCATCAGCGAGATCACGAGCATCCCGCCATAGGGCACGATCAACGCCGCGAGCACATAGGCGATCCCGAGTGCCGTAAACGCGTGGCCGACCCAGCCCAAATCGGTGTCGCGGCCGCCGAAGGACTTACCGCCGACCGTGCGGAAGCGTTCGGCCTGACGCGTGCTGCGGCGATAGACGACCAGCGCCACAAGCGACATCAGAATCAGAATGATCGAAGCCGCAGACGCGCCTTTGAAGTCGAGCCGGATGAGGGATTCCCGGATCGAGATGGTCAACACGTTGAGCCGCAGCATATGCGGCGGACCGTACATGGCGAGGCTACCTGCGAAGGCCAGCAACGCACCCGACATCAGTGCGGGCCGCATCAGCGGCAGCGTCACATCGCGCAAGGTTTGCAGCGCGCCCGCACCCTGCACGCGCGAAGCTTCCTCCAGCGCGGGATCAACGTTGCGCAAGGCCGGCACGAGCGTCAGGAAGACGTAGGAAACGCCGTGCGGCAACGCGGTGAAGATCAGGCCCCACAGCGTGAAGATATTGAGCGGCCCCGACATGATGTCGAGATCGAAGACGCGACGCAGAGCGAGATTGAAGTACCCGACATTGGGCCCGGCGAGCGCGATATAGGCCATCGCGAGCAGGAAATCGGGAGAAACGAGCGACACGATCATCGTGGCGCTGACGATCGCTTTGCCACGCATGTTGGTGCGCGCGACGCCGAACGCCAAAGGTGCGCCCACCAGCACGCTCAACACCGCCACGCCCGCCGCGACCAACAGAGAATTGCGCATCGCCACGCGCAGCTTGGGATCATCGAAGAATTCCCGATACGCGGCGAGGGTGAAACCGCCGTCGGTCAGGCTGTCGTAAGCCATGTAGCCGATCGGAATGGCGACCAGATAGCCAAGGCACAGGAAGCCGATCAGCCACGGCACGAGCGGCCCGATGGGATAGCCGGAACGAGGCTGTGCGACGGCGCTCACGCGTTCACCGGAAAGCGCGGCCCAGGCCTTCTCCGGCCCTGCAAAACGAGCTCAAACCACTGCTCCGCAATGCAATTTCCTCCCAGCCCTGGCGCCTGCTCGATTCCGAACAGAAACCTTGCTTTGCCATGTAAGCGTTTTCATAATGTAGTGATCGAAGTCGAGCCCGTCAAGAAAAACGCGCCGATGCCCGCCTACAGCTGAATGTCGCCGAAACGAATATGGGGGAACCGCCGCCGATGACCGATGTCACGATCGATCGAAACTACGGCTATGGCGCTGCCGTCGCGCGCTACGCCGCCGGCTCGGCTAAATTCCCCTATCCGGATGCGGTCCGCGAGAAAGGCAAACTTCAGCTCCTGGATACACTCGCCGCGATTGTTTCCGGCGCCGCCCTCGAAGCCGGCATCGCGGGAAGGCGTTACGCGGAATCGCTCGGGGGGCGTTCCGTCGCGTCGATCTTAGGGACCGATGCGCGCGCATCCTTGGTTGAAGCCGCACTCGCCAACGGCATGTCGGCCCATGCCGATGAATCCGACGACTCGCACGAAGAAAGTCAAACGCATCCCGGCTGTGGCGTCTTGCCGGCGGCGATGGCGGTCGCGGAGGAATTGGGCAGCTCGGGCGAGGCGCTGCTGCGCGCCACGATTCTCGGCTACGAAATGACGATCCGCTTCGCGCGCGCGTTCGGCGCGGGCATGACGTTCAAAGCATCCTCGATGTCGAGCCACGCCTACGGTCCTTTGTTCGGCGCAGGCTACGCTGCGGGCGCCCTGATGGGCTTCGACGAGCATCGCTTCATGGTCCTACTGAATTATCTCGCGCAGGAGGCATCCGGGCTGACGACGTGGCGGCGCGACGAGCGGCATACGCTGAAAAGCTACGTCTTCGCGGGCATGCCGGCGATGAACGGGGTGAAATGCGCCGCGCTGGTACGTGCGGGATTCTCGGGCGGCGGCGACGTGTTGGAGATGAACGACAGGAACATGCTCGACGCGATCACCGCCAAGCCGAACCCGATGGCGTTGACGGATCGCCTCGGCACGCGGCACGAGATCCTCGATACGGATATCAAGCTCTATCCGGTCGGATATCCGATCGCCGCTCCGCTCGGGGCGCTCGAGAAGATCATCGCGGATCACCGGGTGACGGCCCTGGAAGCCAAGCGCATTCGCATTTTCTATAACGAGGACTGGTACAAGGTGATCGGCGACAAAAGCCGTATGCCCGACGTCAATCTCCGCTATTGCATGGCGGTCACGCTGGTTGACGGCAAACTGACCTTCGATGCTGCCCACGATGCCGAACGGATGCGCGATCCCGCCGTCGAGGCGGTTGGGCGGCGTATCGAGTTTCTGGGGCCATTGCCGCAACTTCAGCGTTTCGACAGCCGTGTCGAGATCGACACCGAACGGGGCACCTTCGGCGCGGATCAAGACCGCAACGTCCTTGGCCGGGCCGAGAATCCGATGTCGAAAGCCCAAGTGCAAACGAAGGCACGGGAATTATTCTCGACCGTTCTAACGGCCGACGCCGCGGACAAGCTCATCGAGACCGTGGATCGGATCGAGACGGTTGCCGACGTCGGGGAAATTATCCCTTTGATGACGCCGGCACGCCCATAAAGGATCCGGCGACTTTCATCGAGGCATTGCTGTACGGGCGAGTATAAATCCGGGCGGCAAGTTCTCCGGCTTATCTAGACGGTGGCGCACAAAAAAACCATCGATCGCCTCAAGTAAATCCCGATTCGGGGGAGCGATCGGTGCTCGCGTTGTGGCGCTAGCGATTACACGTTGACGGTATAGAATCTGCTTGGCGATCGTCACGAACCTGCCGGCGTCTCCCGTCGCGCAAAACTTGGCCCAAGGCTCGATCTCGCCCCAAAGACGTTCAGCTTGCTGCATATCACCGCGGTCCAGAAAACGGTTGAGCGCAACCATCTTAGACGTCGGCAATCCCGCGAAGCCGAGAACTGCACCGAGACATCCCCTCTTGCGATCGTCAAGAAAGGACACTTCGTCGGTCGTCAGATTCTCTGACATCGCCAAGGACGAGAGCTGGTCGACTGCCAATAGATCGTCCGCACCAGCGATCGACGCTCGCGTTCCACCGGCCGAAATCAAGAATCCTTCAGCACCAGCTTCAGACAAATCTTGCACTGTTTCGCCTATTGTACCCCACCTCGTATCGATGCCGGTCACGACGGCGCAGACACCGCGCGCTGCATCCCTAGCCCGGGCAACGATGTCAACCGCCTCTGTGAGAGAAAGTGCGGCGGCTTCACCGAGGACGGTATTCACAACCAAGCCGTCCGGTGATCCAGCGACGACTTCTGCGAAATATGCACGCAAGGACGGCCAGTCAATCGAACCGTTCGACCAGAACGGCGTCACGCAAGCCGCGTAAATTCCCTTCGTAAAATCGAACACGCGATACTCCCATCTCGCCTATGGATCACAATCAGCTTGGGAACAACTCGCCGAGTTGCGTAACTTGCGCCTGGGTCAGATAGCTGAGCGCCTTCGGGCCATTAAGCAGCAGATAGAGCTTTGCCGTTTCCTCCAGCTCCTCGACCGAATAGACCGCGTCGTCGAGCGATTTGCCCGCGACGATGGGGCCGTGATTGGCGAGCAGCACGGCATTGTGCTTATCGGCCAAGGCCGCGACCGCGTCGGAGAGCGAACGCTCGCCCGGCGGATAGTAGGGCACGAGCGGCAGCTTGCCGATGCGCATCACGTAATAGGCCGTGATCGGCGGCAACACGTCGCCGGTGTCGTCGTGGAACATGCACGACACCGCGACACAATGCGTGGAATGCAAATGCACAATCGCCTTGGATACCGGGCGTTTGCGATACATCGCGAGATGCAGAAACGCTTCTTTCGACGGCTTGTCCCCGCCGACATGCGTGCCGTCATCCGTAACTTTAGAGATGCGCGCAGGATCGAGCCGCCCCAAGCAGGAATTGGTCGGCGAGATCAGGAAGCCACCTTCGACGCGCGCGCTGATATTGCCCGAACTACCGTGCGCGTAGCCACGTACATAAAGGGATTCTCCGTGGCGCGCGATCCATTCGCGGATCCCCGTTTCGCTGCTGCTCACGTTTATCCTCCCTCGTCAGATACTCCGAAATCGATCGTACCAGCCAAGCCCCTCTTGGGTCGTCGTGCGCGGCTTGTATTCTGCGCCGATCCAACCTTCATAGCCCAGTCGATCCAATGCCCGGGCGATATGGCCGAAATCGATCTCGCCTTCGTCCGGCTCCGCGCGGCTGGGAACCGCCGCGATCTGGACATGGCCGATCGACGCCAGATGGGCTTCCAGTTTCTTCGTCACGTCGCCTTCCATGACCGCGACATGATAGACGTCGAACATCAAACGGAGATGCGGGAAACCGAGCTCGCCGATGATTTCGAGCGCTGGTGCGATCGTCGAATAGAAATATCCGGGCTTGTCCCGCCGATTGAGCGGCTCGAGCAGAATCCGGAGCCCCTTCTCGCCCGCGATATCGGCGGCGGCGCGAAGGTTCCGTAAGAAAGCCGGACGGGCTTCCGCGACGACCGATGGATCGATCAGCCCCGCCATCACATGAACGCTCGCGGCGCCGGCACGCGAAGCGTAGTCGGCGGCAATGCGCATCGACGCCAGAAAATCCTTCTCGCGGCCCGGCAAGGCCGCCAATCCGAACTCGCCTTTCGCCGTGTCGCCGAGCGGCGAGTTGAGCGCCAGAAGCTTGACCCGGTGTTGCGCGCAAGCCCGCGCGACATCCGCCGCCGGAACTTCGTACGGCCAATGCAATTCCACCGCGCCGAAACCCGCATGCGCCGCCGCAGCGATCCGCTGCGCCAGCGGAAGTTCGGTCCACAAAAACCCGAGATTGGCGGAGAATTTCGCCATTAGCCCCTGCCCTTGCCGGTCGCGAGTGCCGCCAGCGCCGCCGCGAAAAAATCGTCCGCGCCGAAATTGCCGCTTTTGAGCGCCAAGCGATGGGGCGACGCGCCCGCGACGGTCAAGACCGGCACGCCGGGGTCGATCTCCGGCCCGACGCGCATCGTCGTAACGCCCAACGCCGAAACGACGGCGCCCGAGGTTTCGCCGCCGCCGATCGCCAAACGCGTGAAACCCGCATCGCGCAACGCCACCGCCAGCTTGCCGAAGAAGCTTTCGAGCGCTTCGGCCGCGACCGTCGTTCCGTAACGCTGTTGCGCGGCGCGCACCTCAGCGGGATCGGCGCTCGAATAGATCAGTGGCGACTTATCTTTATTGGCGCGGGCGAAATCGAGCGCCCCGGCGACATCCGTACGCTTTTCGATCACCGCATCGGCGGAAATCGCCAAAGCCGGATGCGACGCGACATGCGCTTTCACTTGGCGGCGCGACGCTTCCGAGCACGAGCCGCACAACGCGACACCCGGCCCCGCGATGAAGGGCTCGGCCATCGGTTTCGCCGCCCTGCCGCTTTTGACGAAATTCGCCGCGAGCCCCTTGCCGATGCCCGAGCCGCCGGTCACGAGAACGTCGTCGGCAACCGCTTCGCCCAAAACCAGAAGATCCGCGTCGTCGACCGCATCGGTCACGGCAAAGCCTTGGCCCCTGGCGATCGCGGCGTCGAGCGCCGCGCGCACGGCGGCGGCACCTTTCTTGACGGTTTCGTAGGCGACGAGACCGACCGGCACGGTCGTTTGATACGCCAGCCAGCGGCGAATATCGGAATCGGTCATCGGCGTCAGCGGATGGTTGCGCATGCCCGATTCCGCCAATGGCGTGCCGTTGACGAACAGATTGCCCTGGTAAAGCGTGCGGCCGAGCGACGGCGCCACCGGGCAAACGATCGCGATCTTCGCGTCCAGCCGGGCGCGCAACGCCGCGGCAACCGGGCCGATATTGCCGTCCTTCGTGGAATCGAAGGTCGAGCAATACTTGAACAGGAACTGTTCGCAGCCGGCCGCGATCAGCCATTCCAGCGCCGCCAAAGATTCGCGCACCGCCTCGGCGACGGGAATCGTGCGTGTCTTCAAGGAAACGACCAGCGCATCGCATTCCGGGGCGGTGCCTTGCGGTATGCCGACCGATTGGACCGTCGACATGAAGCCGCGCACCAGCGTATTCGCGGCGTCGCTCGCGCCGGTGAAATCGTCGGCGATGACACCCAGCCGCATCGCGTCTTCTCCGCTTTCGTTCAAGCCACTACGATACCGCTTAGTTCTTCGTCGATATATGCCCGTATGATCGCATCGATACTTTCGTCGACGGGGAACCCGAACCGAGTGGCCGCATCGCATGCGAAGGCTCTCGGCCACGATCCGACGATCCGCGCGATCGTATCGTCGGGGGACCGGCGCACGCGCGCGACCGCCTTGGCGCCCGCGACGCGCGACAAGGCATCCAACATTTCGCCCGCGGTCACGGTGATGCCCCGGCCCGTCAGCGCATGATCCGCGCCAAGCGTGGCCATATCGATTTCGGCTGCATGGATCAGGGATCGGATGGCGATGCCGGGCGATGCGATCCATGCGGCCACGTCGTCGGCGACGGGCAGTACCGCGTCCTTACCGGCAAGCGGCTCGCGTAAAATCGACGACAGGAAACTCGACGCCGCCTTGTTCGGGGCACCCGGGCGCACGACGATCGTCGGCAAACGTAGCGCGACACCGTCGACATAGGCTTTACGGGCGTAGTCGGCGACGAGCAGTTCGCCGATCGCTTTTTGCGCGCCGTAGGAAGATTGCGGCGTCGTGCGCTGGCTGTCGGGGACGATATCGGGCAACCGGCCGCCGAAGACGGCGAGCGAGGACGAAAACACGAAACGCGGGCGGTTCGCCGCAAGGCGTGCCGCTTCGAGCAGACGTCGCGTCCCTTCGACGTTGACCGCGTAGCCGAGCGGGAAATTCTGCTCGGCTTCGCCCGAGACGATCGCCGCGAGATGAAAGATGTAGTCGGGCGCGCGGCGCGCCAGCAGGCCGTCCAAATCGCCCGCGACGATATCCACGGCTTCGGCGGACGCCGCCGTGCCGAGATCGGCGATTTCGGGCGCCTTGAGATCGACGAGATGCACGGAACCAAGGGGGCGCTTGCCGATACGGCCCTGCGCCAGCAAGCGGCGCGCGAGTTTGCGACCCAGCATGCCCCCGCCGCCGACGATAAGTACGCGCGCGCCGTTCATCGCGCCGCCTCGTAGCCGAAGAAATCGACCATCTTGCTGATCTGCCCGAGCATCATTTCGCGGCCGCCGAAGGCGACGCAGCCGCCGTCGCGCGCGAGCTTCAGCAGGGGCGTGACTTCCGGCTTCACCACAGCGTCGAATACGACGAGTCCGGCGGCCAGCTTTTCGACCGGCAACGGCAGGCGGGCGTCGCCCAACATTCCGATGGGCGACGCGTTGATAAGAATATCGGCGCTATCCGCGCTCGCCGGGCCGGTCGTCGTGTCGATCGCCGGATCGACGCGCTTCACGCGCGCCGCCAATTCGGCCGCCCGCGCCGCGTCCGGATCGAACAGCCGCAATCTTGCGGGCGCTTCATGCGCGACGGCGACGGCGATCGCCGCGCCGGCGCCGCCGGCCCCGAGGATCTGCACGGTCTTGCCCTTGAATCCCAAGCCGCGCCGGCGGAACGCTTCGACGCAGCCGATCCCGTCGAAAATATCGCCTTCCCAGACGCCGTCTGTGTTTCGCCGCAGGGCGTTGATGGCGCCGACCTTCGTGCCGTTCGAACCGATCTTCCCGGCGAGCGGCACCGCCCGCGCCTTGTAGGGAATCGTGAAGACCAACCCGTCGAGATTCGCCAGACGCATCAATCCGCCGATCGTCGCGTCGAATTCGTCCGGCAGCACATGCAGCGGCAGCATCAACGCGTTCACGCCGCGGCGTTCGAACTCGGCGCCGAAAAGTTCCGGCGACTTCACCTGCTCGATCGGATGACCGACGATGCCGAACAGCCGCGTGCGACCGTTGACATACGCGACCTCGTCCGGAACGTTGGAATGCGCGACCGACATCGTCGTGTCCTTTCCTCAGGTCCGCCGCACGACGCGGCGCGGGGTCCGCGCGGCCCGGCTTGCTTTGGCGATATCGGCGGCCAGCCCCATCGGCGCTTCCGCGAACAGGCGCCCATCCATGGTGCGGATGTCGTCCGCGATCAGCGGCTTGAACGCCATATGCGCGACAATATCGCGCTCGATGTCGATCCCCGGCGCGACTTCGACCAGCCGAAGCCCATTCGCCGTGGCGTGGAACACGGCGCGTTCGGTTACGAAAACGGCCGCGCGTCCCTCCGCTTCCGCCATCTTGCCGTTGTAGCAAATCTGTTCGATCGCCGGGACGAACTTGGCGTGCCGCCCCTCGCGGACGATCTTCAATCGCCCTCCCTCGATAGCGATTTGCAGCCCGCCGGCCGTGAACGTGCCGCTGAAGACGACCTTCCGGGCGTTCTGGCTGATATTGATGAATCCGCCGATGCCGACGATCTTGTCGCCGAAACGGCTGATATTGACGTTCCCGGACGGATCGACTTCGACGAAGGATAGGAACGCGACGTCGAGCCCGCCGCCGTCGTAGAAATCGAACTGGTAGGGCTGATCGACCATCGCGTCGTAGTTCTGCGCGGTGCCCGAATCCGGGCCGGTCAGCGGCGCGCCGCCGATGAAGCCTTGCTCGTTCGTCAGCACGATGCTGTCGAGAATGTTCTCCTCGGCGGCGACGGCGGAAACGCCCGTCGAAATGCCGGCGCCGAGATTGCAGATCGCGCCCGGAACGATCTCCATCGCCGCGCGCCGCGCGATGATCTTGCGTTCCGAGAACGGCAGACGCTTCAAGTTCTCCAACGGAACGCGAAGTTCACCCGAATAGGCGGGATTGTAGACCGTCGCGTATGTCTGGCGCTGCTCGGGATCCACGACGATGTAGTCGACCAGGATGCCCGGGATCTTCACCTGGCGGGCATTGAGCGTGCCGCGCTTCGCCAGGCGCTTGACCTGCACGACGACCGCGGCGCCGAGACGTCGGCCCGCTTGCGCGCTCGACAGCATTTCGCCGGGGATCGCTTCGTGTTCCATCGTGACGTTGCCGTCCTCGTCGGCCGACGTTCCCCGCAGCAGCACGACATCCAATGGAAACGGCTTGAACCGGAGCCACTCTTGTCCGTCGATCGTCAGGAGTTCGACCAGATCCTCCTTCGCGCATTTGCTCTGGCGCGCGCCCAGCTGGCGCGGATCGACGAAGGTGTTGAGGCCGGTCCGCGTGATCAGGCCCGGGCGCCCGGCCGCGATCTCGCGCGTCAGCTGCGCGATCACACCTTGCGGGATCGAATAGGCTTCGATCTTGTCGTCGAGCGCCAATTGGATCAAAGGCGGCGAGTCGATCAGCGCACCCGTGATGCTGCGTTTCAGCATTCCCGGATGACGGAAGCGCGCGGCACCTTGAAGCTGGCGATCGCCGATGCCCACCGCATGGATCAAGGTCAGGTCGCGCGGCTGGCCATGCGCGAGGAAACGCGCCTCGATCGCCGCCAGGATCGTTTCCGGCACGCCATGTCCGCCGCCCGAACCGCTCACCAGAATACTGTCGCCGGGTTCGATGATGCTGGCGATCTCAGAGGCCTCGACGACTTTCATACCGTTCTCTCCCCATCGCTCCCGATCCGGGGCGGGATTGACAATTTCCAGCAATTCTGTAACCGGTTACAAAGATATCGTCAACAATCATGCCGCGGGCTCGACCGGGGCGATGGAGGAAGAAATGCCGCTGCTCGGCGAAGGATTGCTCGCGATCTGGAACGACATCGCGCCGGAGGCCGAAGCGGCGTTCGCCGAATGGCATGTCCGCGAGCACATTCCCGAACGGGTCGGCGTCGCCGGATTTTTGCGCGGCCGGCGCTACGCGGCCGTCGAGGGCACGCCCAAATACTTCAACTTCTATGAAACGCGAACGCCCGATACGCTGCGCTCCGCCGCCTATATCGAACGATTGAACGCGCCCAGCGATTGGACAAAGCGCGTCGTCGCGCATTTCAAGAACACGTCGCGCACGATCTGCGCCGTCACGCGATCGTTCGGAATCGGCGGCGGCGCCCATATCGCGACCTTCCGCGCGACGTCAGGGATGGCGCCGGCGCGGTTCGCGGCGAATATCGCGCGCGTGCTCGGCGATGCGATGGCGGCACCCGGGATCGTCGGCGCGCATCTCGCGGCCGGCGAGGCGCCGCCGCCCGGCGCGCCGACCGCCGAAATGAAGCTGCGGGGCGGAACCGACGCGACGATCGGCTGGCTGATAATGGTGGAGGCCGTCGGCGTTGACGCCCTTTTCGCCGCCTGCGACGCCGTATTGCAGGCACCCTTCCTTCAAGACGCCGGCGTCGAGCGTTTCGAGCGCGGCGTCTATTCGCTTCAATACACGTTGTCCGCCGAGGAGTTGCGCCAAACGGTGCCGACGCGCTAGCGTCGGGCGGACGGCCTTTCGACCGTCGCCGGGGAGCGTTTTTTTGTCGACGAAACATCGTCCCGCGACGCGGGCAAAGCGGGCGCAAGCGAAGCAACCCGACGCGAAGCCGGCACCGGCCAAGCCGGCGGGCAATGTGGGCTTGCGCCAAGTCGCGAAAGCCGCCGGCGTATCGACCGCGACGGTCTCGCGCGCCATCAACAAACCCGAAGTCGTTTCGCAGGAGTTGCGCGAACGAATCGCCTCCGTCGTCGAACGTCTGGGCTGGGTCCCGGACGGCGCCGCACGCGCATTGGCCACCCGCCGGTCGGGTGTATTCGGCGCGGTGTTCCCCACCCTGACCCACGGCGATTTCGCGCGCGCCGCGCACGCGATCCAAGACGAGCTTTTGAAGCGCGGCTACACGCTGCTGCTCGCCTGCTCGGAATACGATCCCAAGCAAGAATTCCAGCAAGCCCGCAAATTCGTCGAACGCGGCGTGGATGCGCTCATCCTCGTCGGGCAATCGCACCACGCGGATCTCGCCGCGTTTTTGGATCGCCAACGCGTCCCGACGATCAATACCTTCGCCTACGATCCGACGGCGCACGGCACCTGCGTGGGGCCGGACAATCGAAAAGCCCTGTATCGCCTGACGAAGTACCTGATCGAGTTCGGGCACACCGATTTCGCGACGATCGCGCAGTCGACCGAGAGTAACGATCGGGCGCTCGCGCGCCTGGAGGGCACGAAAGACGCGCTCGCCGAACGCGGTTACGCGATCCGCCCGCAGCATATGCTGTTCGGGCGATGGTCGATCGACGAAGGCCGCAAGCTTTGCCGCCAGTTGATGACGACGTCGCCCCGCCCCACGGCGATCGTCTGCGGCAATCCCTATTTGACGATCGGCGCCGTGCTGGAGGCGCAGGAGATGGGGCTGCGCGTGCCCGACGACGTCTCTATCGTCGGCTACGACGATATCGAGATCATGGCGCAGATCGCGCCGCCCATCACCACGATCCGCGTGCAGAGCGACTTGGTCGGGCGCTTCGCCGTCGCGCACCTCATCGCCCGATTGGAGGGCCGCGACGCGCCGGTTCCGTTCGAGTGCGACGCGGAGATCGTCGTTCGGAAATCCGCGGGTCCCGCCCCCCGATCGGCGGCGCGCCGCCGCTGATGCGGCATCCGGCGTTGATAATCCATATGTAACCGGATACATTTCCGATCAGCGACGCATTCGGTCGCATCATTCAGGGAGATACGCCATGAAGCTCGTCCGATACGGCGAACGCGGACAAGAACGCCCCGGAATTCTCGATGCGGCCGGCGGGATACGCGACCTTTCGTCCGTCGTGCCCGATATCACCGGCGCCGCGCTGTCGCCGAACACGCTCGACAAGCTGCGGGCGCTCGATCCATCGAAGCTTCCGGCCGTCCCCGGCAAGCCGCGCTACGGCGCGCCGATGGGCGACGTGCGCAATCTGCTGTGCATCGGCCTCAACTACACCGATCACGCCGAGGAAACCAACGCGCCGATCCCCACGCAGCCGATCCTGTTCGCCAAACATGCCCAAGCGCTCAGCGGCCCGTTCGACCCGGTGATCCTGCCGCCAGGCTCGCGCAAGCTGGATTGGGAAGTCGAGCTCGCCTTCGTCATCGGCTCGCCGGCCTGGCACGTTTCCGAAGCCGACGCCTTGAAGCATGTCGCCGGCTATTTCGTCATGAACGACATTTCGGAGCGCGAGTTTCAGATCGAGTGGGAAGGCCAATGGCAGAAGGGCAAGAGCTATCCGACCTTCGCGCCGGCCGGCCCTTGGCTCGTCACCGCCGACGAGATCAAGGATCCGCAAAATCTCGATCTTTGGCTCGACCTCAACGGGAAGCGCGTCCAGACCGGGACGACGAAGCGCATGATCTTCTCGATCGCGCATATCGTCGCGTATCTCAGCCGCTTCGTCGCGCTGACGCCCGGCGATATCGTGACGACGGGCACGCCCCCGGGCGTCGGTCTCGGCATGAAGCCGCCGGTCTTCATGAAAGCCGGCGACACGATGCGCTTGGGGATTTCCGGTCTGGGAGAACAAGCCCAAACGGTCGTCCCCTATAACGACGCGATGGGCCAAGCCTGGAATCGCGGCGAAGGCCTGAAAATCTGAACGCCCGAAGATCAGCGCCGGATGCCGTGCGTCCGGCGCTCGATCTCCAACAGCGCTTCCAGATCCAGCAATTCGTAGATACGCCGCTCCTCGACGGCGCCGTCGCCGCCCACGGTCGGGTCGCGCTCGCGCCGGGCCAACGCCGCGTAGGCGGCGCGCAATGCACGGGCCATGGCGAAAATCGGCGTCGCCGGATCGCCAATGAGGCCGTAACCGAGAGCCGCCATCTCGTCGAGCGACAGCGACATCTCGCCCAATCCGCCCAGCGGCACCAAATACATCAGCGGCGCCGGCAATCGTTCGGCGAAGTAGCGCAGATCCTCGGCCGACCGCGCCATCGGCAGCAGAATATCCGCGCCGGCGCGCGCATAAGCTTCCGCGCGGCGCATCGCGTCGTCGCGGTCGGTGGCGCGCACGCCGTTGGTCCGCGCGATCACCAGAAATTCGCGCGATCGGCGCGCGGCGACGGCCTGCTCGATCTTCCCGACCATCAGTTCGATCGGCACCAAATGCTCGATGCCCGCGTGATGATGCACGCGCTTGGGCAGCACCTGATCCTCGATCTCGATCGCGTCATATCCGGCGGCTTCGGCATGCGGAATCACATGGCGCAAATGCACCGGATCGCCCCAGCCGCATGTCCCGTCCATAATCAGATGGATGCCGCTTTGCGCGCGGATGGACACACCCGTCCGCACCATCTCTTCAAGGCCGAGATTCGCTTCGAGGCCGCCGTTGAGGAAACCGAGCGCGCCGCCGCCGACATAACCCGCCTTGAAGCCCGCCGCTTCGGCGTATTTCGCCATCAGCGGGTTGAGGACGAGCGGCGCGTAAACCTGGCCCCCGTCGAGCGCGCGCCGCAACGTGGCGTCCGCAGGCATCACGCCCCGGCTTTCGTCAGGCGCGCGCCGGTGACCGGATCGAACAGGACGGATTTCGAGAGGTCGAACGCCAGTTTGGCCGACTGACCCGGCCGCGGCTCGGCGCCCGGATGCACGCGGCACAGCGCGCGCCGGCCGTTCAATTCGGTGAATACGAGCGTATCGGGACCTGTGGGCTCGACCAGATCGACCTTGACCTCAAGCATCTGAAGTTCGGCGAGCCCTTCACGGACCGAGAGGCTGTCCGTGATGCGTTCGGGCCGAATACCGAGAACGACATCCTCGCCGACATGCGCGTCGTAGTTCCCGTCGAGCGAGATGCAACGCAACGATCCACGCGCGACCCGCGTATCGACCGAGATCCCGTACCCGGCGCCGGCCTTCTCGAGCTTGCCGGGCACGAAGTTCATCGGCGGCGCCCCGATGAAGCCGGCCACGTACATATTGGCGGGCGCATCGTATATCTCGCGCGGATTGCCAAGCTGTTGGACTACGCCATCCTTCATGACGGCGATCCGATCGCCGAGCGTCATCGCCTCGATCTGATCATGCGTCACGTAGCAGATCGTCTTGCCCAGGCGCCGATGCATCATCTTGATTTCCGCACGCATCTCCAAGCGCAGCTGCGCGTCGAGATTGGACAGCGGTTCGTCGAACAGGAACAGCGTGGGATTGCGCGCCAAAGCGCGCCCCATCGCCACGCGCTGACGCTGCCCGCCGGAAAGCTGGCGCGGACGGCGATCGAGCAAGTGCGATATCTGCAGCGATTCGGCGACGGTATCGACGATGCGCTTCTGCTCGGCTTGGGCGATTTTACGCACCTCCAGGCCGAACGAGATGTTCTCCCGCACGGTCATGGTCGGATAAAGCGCGTAGGATTGGAACACCATCGCGATGTCGCGGCTTTTGGGCGGCAGATCGTTGACGAGACGGCCCCCGATCCAGATCTCGCCGCGCGAGATCGTTTCCAGCCCGGCGATCATGTTCAGCAAAGTCGACTTGCCGCAACCGGAACTGCCGACCAGGATTAGGAACTGGCCTTCCGCGATATCGATGTCGATGCCCTTCAGCACTTCGACGCCGTTGGGATACGTCTTGTGGACGCCGCGAATACTGAGACCGGTCATGTTCTAGCCCTTGACTGCGCCGGCCATCAGGCCGCGAACGAAATATCGGCCGCCGAGAATGTAGACGAGCAGCGTCGGCAGCGCCGTGATGAGGGCCGCCGCCATATCGACGTTGAATTCCTTCACGCCCTCGGAGGTGTTGACGAGATTGTTGAGCCCCACCGTGACCGGCCGGGCCGCCGGACCCGAGAAGACGACGCCGAAAAGGAAGTCGTTCCAGATCTGGGTGAACTGCCAAATGATGCAGACCATGAAGATCGGCAGCGACAGCGGCAGGAATATCCGGCGATAGATCATGAACAGCCCCGCACCGTCGACCCGCGCGGCTTTGACGAGCTCAACCGGAATGTTCACGTAGAAATTCCGGAATAGCATCGTGGTGAAGGCGATGCCGTAGACGACGTGGATCAGGATCAATCCGCCGATCGTATTGGCGATGCCGAAGAAGCCGAGGAACTGGGCCGCCGGCAGCAGGATCGCCTGGAAGGGAATGAAGAAGCCGACCAGCAAGCCCGTGAATACGATATCGGCGCCCGGAAACCGCCATTGGGCGAGCACGTAGCCGTTGATCGATCCCAACAAGGACGACAGCAGGACGGCCGGAATCACCATCTTCACGGAATTGAAGAAGAAGGGCTGCAGGCCGTCGCAGCGCACGCCGGTGCACGCCGTGCTCCACGCTTTGATCCAGGCGGCGTATTCGAACCGCGCCGGCAAGGCGAGCAGATCGCCGCGGCGCAGCTCCTCAAGCGACTTGAACGACGTGACGATCGTCACGTAGATCGGGGTCAGGAAGATCAACGCGAATACGATCAGCGTCGCGTAGATCGCGACCCGGCCGATTGTGACCTCACGCGGCATTTCGCGTCGCCCTCGATTCGAGATACATCAACGGCACGAGGATCGCGACGACCATCGCCAGCATCATCATCGCCGAAGCCGCGCCGATTCCCATGCGGCCGCGCTCGAAAGCGTAGGTGTACATGAAAATGGTCGGAAGAATCGTCGAGGTTCCCGGGCCGCCGGCTGTCATCGCGACCACTAGGTCGAACGTCTTGATCGCCAGATGCGTCAGTATCAGCATCACCGAGAAGAACACCGGGCGGATCGTCGGCAGAACGATACGCCGATAGATCAGCGGCTTCGACGCGCCGTCGACTTGCGCCGCCTTCACGATCTCCTCGTCGACGCCGCGCAAGCCCGCGAGGAACAAAGCCGCGACGAAGCCCGTGCATTGCCACACCGCCGCGATGACGACGCAGAAAATCGCCCGGCTGGGATCGCTGAGCCAATCGAAGCTGGCGCCGCGCCACCCGAGCTGCTCGGCGACATGCGAAAGCCCGAGCGACGGATTCATAAGCCACTGCCACGCGGTGCCCGCGACGACCTGGGAAAGCGCCAGCGGATAAAGATAGATCGCGCGCAGCGCGCCTTCCGCGCGGATGCGCTGATCCAGCAAAATGGCGAGGGTCAAGCCGACGATCGTCGAAATCACGATGAACGGCGCCGCGAACCAAAACAGATTGGCGACGGATTCCCACCAGACGTCGTTGTCGAACAGTTCGCGATAACGGTCGAGGCCGACGAATTCGTAGCGCGGGAGCAATCGCGAACTCGTAAAGGACAGATATCCGTTCAAAAACACAAATATATAGACGAACAACAAACTCGCCGCGACGCTGGGGGCGAGGACGACGGCGGGAAGCCAACGATCGAACAAGATCGACAGTGCGGGGAAGCGGCGGGCGTTCGTCACGGGCGTTCGACGTCCTTGGATTGCTTACGTCTCGATTTGCTTCGGTACTTGGGCGAGCGCTCGTGGGGTGGCGCTCGAAGTTTCGGCTTGCGGGACCGCCACCGGTCCCGCAAGCCGCACTCTAACCCAACTACAAGACGTCAGTTGTTGCGCGCGGCACGGGCCAAAGCCTGAACCGCACTTTGCGAGTCCTGGTTCGAGTTGAGGAACCGCGTGACGACGTCGCGGACCGCGCCGAGCATCGCCTCCGGAATTCCCTGGTTCATCGCGGGGACCAAGCCGTTCGCGCGCGACGCGCCTTGCATGTCGTTCGACGACTTTTTCGCGCAATCGTCGAAATTGGACAGCGAGACCGTCGTGTTCGCCGGAATGGCGCCTTTGTAGAGGGCCGCTTCCGCTTGGTACGCCGGGTCCATGATCATCGACGCGAGCTTGTTCTGCGCCGGCGTCGCGGGCTGGTTACGCTGCTTGAAGAAGACGAAGGTGTCGGCGATGAACGTGAACATCCCTTCGGTCCCCGGCCGCGCGGCGCAGACATAATCGACGCCCGGCACCTTATTGGCGTTCGCGAACTCGCCCTTGGCCCAGTCGCCCATGAACAACATGCCGGCCTTGCCTTCGATCACCATCGCCGCCGCGATGTTCCACGGACGACCTTGGATGCCGTCGTCGAAGTAGCGCTGCGATTTACGCAGGATGTCGAAGACTTCGACCATCTTCGGCGAAGTCAGCGTCGCTTGGTCCTGTTCGAGGATCGCCTTGCGATAGAAGTCCACCCCCATCGACTGCACGATACCTTCGAAATAGACGCCGTCGTGATACGGCGTGCCGCCATGCGCGATGGGAATGATGCCCGCCGCCTTGAACTTGTCGGCGAGATCGAAAAGTTCGTTCCAAGTGGTCGGAACCTTGCCGCCGACCTTATCGAGGGCGGGCTTGTTGATGTACATCCAATTGACGCGGTGGATCCAATGCGGAACCGCGTAATAGGTCCCTTTGTATTTCAGCGCCGCGTCGATCGCGGGCGGCAATTCGCGGTTCCAATTCCCGGCGATCGTGTTCAATCCGACGAGCGCGCCTTGATCGGCCCAATCCTGAATGACGGGGCCGCGCATCTGAACGGCCGCCGGCGGATCGCCAGACACGGCGCGCGTCTTCAACACGGTCATCGCATTGGCGCCGCCGCCGCCGGCGATGGCGGAGTCCTTCCAATTGATGCCCTCTTTCTCGAGCCGCTGGCGCAGCACGTTGACGGCTTTGGATTCGCCGCCGGAGGTCCAGTAATGGAGAACTTCGATATCCTGCGTCTGGGCTTGCGCCGCCACGGCGCCCGCCATCAATCCCGCGGCAACGAAAGCCGCAATAGCCCCTTGTTTCACGGCGCGATCTCCTCCCGATGAACCGTCCTTCGGACGGCGTTACGCGTATGTAACCGCATACATTATGCGTCCGTCAACGACATTCCGCATGCAGAGTGAAGTATCGCCGTTTTTATTGATATATCTCGAGGTTCCGCGACGGACGGCGATGTGCGGCGGTTCGTCATACGAATGATATGCGCTTTTTATGAAAGCGCTTTCCTAGGCATGCACCGTCAGCTTCCGCGAAAAACCGGGCTTCTTTTGGCGAAGAACGCGCGCATCCCCTCTTGCAGATCGTCGGAATCGAAAATCGCTTGTTGCGCGACCGTCGAAGCGCCAAGCGCCGCATCCAACGCCTCGTCCAAGGATTTCTCGATCAGCATTTTGCCCAAGCGGTTCGAGATCGGACCGCGCGCCGCGATCACCTTGGCCCAATCGCGCGCGGCGTCGAGGGCGGTCGCGTCGGCGGTCACGCGGTCGACGAGGCCCCATTCCAAAGCGATCCGCGCGTCGATCGTCTCCCCCATAAACAACAGTCTTTTGGCCCGGGCCGGCCCGACGAGCCGCGCCGCCCGGACGGCGCCGTTCGCCGCAAGCCCGCCAAGGCGCGATTCGGTCAGTCCCAACGCGACGCCCGCGGCGGCGACGCGCAAATCGCAGGCGAGCGCCAGTTCCAGCCCGCCGCCCAGCGCCGGGCCGTCGATCGCCGCGATCGTCGGCATCGGCAGGCGCGCGAGATTTCGCAGCACCATATCCTCGAACAGAACCTTGTCCTCGCTCGCATTGCCGCGAAGATGGGCGAATTCCTTGATGTCGCTGCCCGCGCAAAAGGCCCGCGCGTCGCCGCCGTGCAGAACGACGCAACGCACGTCCCGATCCTTCGCCAACGCGCCGATCGCCGCATTGAGCGCGCGCAACGCGTCGCGCGTGACGAGATTCAAGGGCCCGTTGCGCAGTGCGATCTCCGCGATCGCGCCGTCCTTCGCCGTCTCGATCATCGCCCGCGCGCCCGTTCTCACCGGGCCGCGCGGCGCTTGGGATCGACGCCGTGCAGAACGCCGATACGCGCGAAATGCCGATGGATGCGATCGACATAGGCGGTGAATTCTGGCGCATCGCCAAGCACGAGCGGACGCGGGCGCGGCAGGGTCACTTGGATATCGTCGATGACTTCCCCCGGGCTCGGGCTCATCACGAGTATGCGGTCGGACAGCCCGACCGCCTCCTCCACGCTATGCGTGATGAACAGAACGGTCGGCCGGCGACGCAGCCAGAGGTCTTCGAGATCGGCGCGGACTTCCAGCCGCGTCAACGCGTCGAGCGCGCCGAAAGGCTCGTCCATCAAAATCACGGCGGGATCGTGAACCAGCGTGCGGATCAACGATACGCGCTGGCGCATGCCGCCGGACAGCTGCGAGGGATATTTCGACATCGCATGCTCGAGTTTGAGCTGCGCGAAGAGTTCGCGCGCGCGCTTCTCGAGCGGCGCGCGATCCATGCCCCGGATATCGGCGTGCAGCATCACGTTTTCGAACGCGGTCCGGAAATCGAGCAGCAAATGGTCCTGAAAGGCGATACCGACATCCGTTATCGGACGATCGACGCGCCGGCCCGCGACGACGATCTCCCCCGCCGATACGGGCAGAAGCCCGGCGACCATCAACATCAAAGTGCTTTTGCCGCACCCAGAAGCGCCGACGACCGAAACGAAGGCGCCCGCGTCGATCGTCGCGTTGACCGGGCGTAACGCTTGGAACGGCCGCGAAGTCTCCTCGCCGAAGACCTTCGCGACGTTCCGTATCTCGATCGGAACGCCTGAGCCGGGCGCGTCGTTGGTCGGTGCGGTCACGTTATCCCTCGCCTTTCGTCTCGCCCGACGCCGCGACGGCGGCGAGCGGCACTTTCGACACCAGAAGCGCCTTATGGCCCTTCTGCACGATGGCGCCGTCTTGGTTGACGAGTTCGACTTCGAAATTCGCGATCGCCTGCGTGGGGCGCGACTTGCTGTCGCGCAATTCGACGATCCGATAATTCACGAAAATCGTGTCGCCGATGAAAATCGGGCCGACGAACTTCCAGTCGGATATTCCCAGAAAGGCGATGGCGGTTTCCCGCAACTCGCCCGTCCGGGCCCACATCAAACCGTGGGCGTAGGCAAGACCCAGCATGCCGTGGGCGACGCGACGGCCGAACTGGCTCGCTTGCCCGTAGACCTCGCTCGTGTGCAACTCCGAAAAGTCGCCCGTAAGGCCCGCGAAGCCGATCAGGTCCGCTTCGCCGATCGTCCGTCCGGGACTGCGGAACCGCATCCCCACGTGAAGATCCTCGTAGCGATATCCGATCCTTCTTTCGCTCGTCATGCCGGGTCTCCCGTCAAGTATCGGCGTTCACTTGCAAGCGCGCATTTCCGCGTCGGGCGGCAGGAACGCGTTGGTGTAGTAGCTCTTCGGATCCTGCCCGGCCGGCAGCAAGCCCACTTCGGACAACAGCGCCTGCGTGCGGGTCCAGTGCGCGTCTTCTGCCTTGCCGAGATATTTCGCGTCACCCGAGCAGAACAGCGGTCCGATCGCCGCCAGTTCCGACGCGGCGAGTTTCTCGTTCACTTCGGGGAACACCGTGCGCAGATGCTGGACCGTGCGCGCCGGATTGTCGATCGCGAAACCCCAGCCCTTCAGGCTCGCGGCAATGAACTTGCGCAGCACGTCGGGCTGTTCGCGCGTGAACGCGGTCGACGCGAAAATCGAGGTGCTGACCGTCGGCACACCGTAATCGGCGAACCGATAATTGTCGAGTTCGGCGCCCTGCGCCTCGAGTTGGATCTGATAGGCGTCCATCGAACCCAGGATCGCGTCGACCTGCCCCTGCAGCAAGGCCGGCACCATCGACGCCGGCGGCATGTTCATCAGCGTCATGTCGCTTTCCTTCAAGCCGTTGGCCTTCAGGAACAGCGGCAGCATCGTCGTTTGCGACGAACCGGCGGGCAACCCCACCCGCTTGCCCGCGAGATCCTTGATCGACTTGATGTTCGCCTTCTTCAGCGCCGAAACTTCGTTCGGATTCGACTGATAAACCGTCGAAACGATCGTCATGGGGGCGCCGCGCGCGATCAGCTGGCTGACGGCGACCGCGTCCGCGTAAGCGATCTGCGCGCGCCCGTTCGCGACGAGCTGAGCTGTGTTGCCCGAGCCGTTGCCCTGTACGATCGTCACGTCGAGCCCGGCCGCCCGGTAATAGCCTTCGCCGACCGCGGCGGCAAAGCCCGCATTGGGGCCGCCCGCCGTCCAGTTCAGCTGGAACGTCAGCTTCGTTTGCGCCGACGCGTCGGCGACGGCGAGGACCATCGACGCCGCCCCGATGGCGGCCGCGAGAATTCGTCCGATACGCATGTTCATTCCTCCCTATTTTGCGATTTGATTCGATTCGCGCCTTAGCTGCGGCTGATCCGCTGCCACGGCGTCATCACCCACTCCGCGATCTCCACGGCGTAGTTGATGATGATTCCGATGACGGTAAGAACGACGAGAACCGCGAAGGTCAATTCGAGGTCCATCTGACTGGTGCCGCGCAAAAGCACGTAGCCCAAACCCTGGTTCGCGCCGACGAACTCGGCAACGATCGCGGCCGTCGCGGCGATCGTCGCGGAGGTCTTCAACCCCGCGAAAATCACCGGAAGTGCGGCGGGGAAGCGCAAGTACCGGAACGTCTGCCAGATCGTGGCGCCCATCGATTTCGTCAGATACAGGTAGCGCTGATCGAGAATCTGGAAGCCGCTGATGCTGGCGATCAACAAGGGAAAGAACGTCATCAGCGTCGTCAGCAGAATCTTCGATTCGATCCCGAAGCCCAGCCAGACCAGGAACAACGGCGCGACCGCGATCTTGGGGACAAGCTGCAAAAGGACGATCGGCGGATAAAGCGTCTGCTTGGCCAAACGCGACAACGCGATCACGAGCCCGGCCGGAATGGCGGACACGACCGTCAACGCGAAGCCCGCGACGATCTCGGTCAGCGTGACCTGGGAATGCGTCCACAACATCGGCGCATCGGCGATCAGCCGGCGAAACACCGCGTCGGGCCCCGGCAACAGATAAGCGGGAATCTTGAACTGGTGAACGGCCGCCCACCAAGCGGACACGATCGCGACGAACGACAATGGCGGCAACACGCTCCAGCCGAGCGCCAACAGCGCACGCGCGAGGGGCCCGCGCCGGCGCGGCACGAACGATGGGACTGCGGTCTTCTCGGAGTTGGCCACGCCGCTCACTCGTATCCTCCCTGGCGGTCCGCGATCGATTTTTCAACGCGGCGATGCCGGCAACCGACCGAATTGACTTCGGATGCGACAATATGTAACCGGTTACAGGATTTTGATGCATCCGTCAACACGCGCGAGCGGCATCGGGACGAACCGGGAGGATTCGAATGAAGATTGTAACGGCGGACGATGCGGCGTCGCTGATTCCCAACGGGGCAAGCATCCTCGTCAGCGGGTCGGGCGGCGGACACGCCATCCCGGAAAAGGTGCTGGAAGCGATCGAGCGCCGATACCTTGAGTCCGGCTCGCCCGCCGGCATGACGCTCATCCACGTCGTCGGCATCGGCGACCGCCGGACGAAGGGGGCGGCCCGGTTTCGCCATCCGGGCATGCTCAAACGGTCCCTGACCAGCGCCCTGATCGACTCGCCGCCGCTGATCGAACTCGCGCAGAACGACGCGATCGAATCCTACACCTTGCCGCAAGGCGCGTTGTCGTTGCTTCTGCGCGAGATCGCCGCCGGCCGCCCCGGGCTGGTGACGCGCACGGGGCTGCATAGTTTTGTCGATCCACGCCACGGCGGCGGGCGCCAAAGCCCCAGCGCGAATGAGGACCTCGTCGAATTGCTGACGCTCGACGGCAAGGAGTATCTGCGCTTCAAACCGTTCGCGATCGACGTCGCCGTCCTGCGCGGCACGACCGCCGACGAGGACGGCAACGTGACGATGGAGCACGAAGCCATTCTCGGCGAAATGCTGTCGAGCGCCCAGGCGGCGAGACGCCAGGGCGGCATCGTCATCGTCCAGGTGAAGCGTCTCGCGCGTCGCGGCACGTTGCCGGCACGCGCCGTGAAAATCCCTGGCATCCTGGTCGATTTCGTCGTCGTCGATCCCGATCAAACACAGACATACGCGACCGAATACAGCCCCGCTTACGCGGGCGAGTTCAGGGTCCCGCAAACTGCGTTGAAGCGCGTGCCGTTCGACGTCCGCAAGATCGTGGCAAGACGCGCCGCAATGGAGATCTTTTCCGGCGCGATATGCAATCTGGGCTCCGGCATCTCCACCGGTATCGCCGCCGTCGCGTCGGAGGAGAACATCCTCGATCGTTTCGTCCTCACCAACGAGCAGGGCTTCATCGGCGGCGCGCCGTTGACGGGCGTCGACTCGGGCGCCGCGCAGAACTACGACGCGGTAGTCGATCAACCGTATCAATTCGACTTCTACGACGGCGGCGGGTTGGATATCGCATTCCTGTCTTTCGCCCAGGTCGACGCGCGCGGCAACGTCAATGTCAGCCGCTTCGGCACGAAGATCGTCGGCGTCGGCGGGTTCATCAATATCAGCCAGAACGCGAAGAAGGTCGTCTTCAGCGGCACCTTCTCCTCGGGCGGGCTCGAGGTGGAGACCGGACGGGGCACGTTACGCATTACGCGCGAAGGCGCGCATCGGAAATTCATCGGGAACGTGGAGCAGCTTTGCTACAACGCCGAATTCGCGATGGAGGAAGGCCGCAAAGCCGTTTTCGTCACCGAACGCGCCGTGTTCGAGACCACGGCCAAGGGGCTGCGGTTGATCGAGATCGCGCCGGGCATCGACATGACGAAGGACATCTTGTCTTCGATCCCGTTCCCGATCGAGATCGCGGCGAATCCCGCCGTCATGGACGCGCGTCTATTCCGTCCGGAGCCGGTCGGACTGGCCGAGCGCTTCCGGTAGGCGTCGATTATCGTTACAGAATGTAAACGGTTACTCCATTGAGCGGGCAAAAGGCGACAGATCGCACAGCGGCAAACGATCGGACCAAAGCGGGAGCCTGGGACCAAAACGGATTGCCATCGTCGCGATCGAAACGCCCGCATTCAATTTGCGCGTGTCGGATATCGGCTGAAGGGCCGTATCGGCGGCCAACGCGGTACCAACAGGGAATAAACAAAAAAAGCCCCGGTCGGGAACCGGGGCCTTTTGTTCGTCGGGGCCGATGGTGGGCGATGTAGGGCTCGAACCTACGACCCGCTGATTAAGAGCTGTCAAGCCGCGTTGATATTCCGAGAACTTTCCGTCGCCGGAATCTCATGGAGCCCCATTGAACCCCAAGAGAGATTCGCCGGGCGACGGAAATGCGATGGAGTGTAAACGGACTCCTTCTAAAGCGGCCATCAGCAAGAATGACGATGCAAGCATCATTGTGCTGACGCGTTTCCGTCTGCGCGAAGGGCGACCGGATCGGACCGAGAAAATTTTTCAAAAGGTCGCGGTCATGAAATGCCTGATTCGCCAGGACATCGCTGAATTCGGGGCTTCAACTTGGCGCGGGGGTCCTGTTCCACATCAGCTCGATCGTTACGACGTGCGGCCGTTCGATGATCCCGCCTTTGATGAGCGCCCTTGTCGGCGAGCTCAACCACTTCACGGTGCAGCTCGACAAACGGTATTTCGTAACCGAACCGCATGCCCTCAATCAGGGCAGCCGGGCAGCATCTTGCCGCTGACGCAGATCGTCGGCCCACCGGGAAAGAGAATCAATCTCAGCGGATAGCGCCTCTGGCCTCGGCAGCGGCCGATTCAACGCGGCAGCCGCGCTGTGCAGCAGCTCGGAGCAGCGGCCAAAGCCGTCCCTCATGACCTCGCAGTCGGGAACGGTGATCGCGGTCATCTTGACCAGACCGACTGTCTTCACTTCATTCGACAGACGCCGGATGACATACCCAACAACATCTTCAACGGCGATCTCCCAGGTATCGCGTAGGGTTCCCGCGATCTTTTTGACGGTTTCCCTCCACGCATCCTGGTTCCCTTGGTCGAAATGAAGCCTCTCGTTAGCAAGCTGACGGGTCAGACTCGCAGTGATATCGGCCACGCGGCGTGCTTTGAACGGGGGATCACCTCGGCAATAGCCGGCCTTGTCGGTCCCCCTGCTGACGGAGCTGATCGCCACATGGGGCCTTGGCTGCAAGCCATCCGCCGCACGGTTCAACTCGAACAAGAACGCAAGGTCATGGGTGAACACAATGACCTGACGGTTCGCGGCTTCGGCGACCAACCGCTTGGCGACGGCCTCGCGGTGCATGTGATCTAGCGACGAAACGGGATCATCAAAGACGATGCCCGACCTGTTCTCTGTCGTGGCGAGTTCGGCCATAAACGCGGCCAGCGCCACGCAGCGATGCTCTCCTTCACTCAGGACCTGCCCCACGGACGCAGCAGGTCTACGGGTTAACGCCACCTTGAACCGGGGAATGCCCTGAGCGCTTGGCTGCTGGCGCAGCTCCACGGCCAGCCCGGCGATCTCGAAACTCGCCACCTCGCGTGCGAACTGTGCGCGCAGCGCATCCGTTACCAGTGCTTGCGCGATTTCGGTGCTTTTGGTGGTGATGCGGTTGGTAGTGGTATCGCGCTGGCAAAGTTCGAGCTTCGCGATCTGCTTCAAGCGCTCGATCTCTGCGAGAGCGTCGGCCCTGAGACCGCCAAGCCAAAAACGATCCGCCAACTCGGCCTTTTCGGCAACGAGGGCTGCGCGCGCAGGAGACCCCGCCTCGGCGGCAAGGCCATTCGCCCGCCTTTCGATGTGAGCGGCCTGCTCCACCAGCGCCTGGCGCTCGTAGACGGCCGCGGGAGCGTCGATGGCAGCGGCCAGATTGGCATGGCGGCGCTTGATCTGGCGATGACGCCACAGCGCGCGCAGGGCTGCGCCCCTGATATTATCGGCCAAGGCGTCCTGCCGTAGTTCATCGCGGACGGTCGTGACAATCCCCGCAAGCTCGGACGTCGAAAGCGCCGCGCTCTCGAACGTCGCAAGCGCCGCGTCATACGCCACGCGCGCAGCCGCCGCACGCTGCTGGCTGTCATCGCGCACGAAAGCCTCGAAGCGATTGAGGCGCTCAGCGGCAGTGGGCGTCAGGTTCTGCTGGCACAGTACGCAGACGCTACCGGCATCCGTAACGGGGAATTGCCGCACGGGATAAGCTTCTCGGTCGGAAAACGCGCGCGCGCTCGCCCAAAGCGCCTGCCAGACTTCAGATCCGACTTGCGGCAGCGGCTCGTCCTTGAAGAGCGCGCCTGACGCAGCGTTCGCGGCCTGCCGCGCGGCATCGCTTGCTGCGGCGAGTTGGCGCAAAATGTTGGCGCTATCGTCACTGACTGCGGCAAACAGGCGGTCTAGCCGTGCGATCTGCTCCTCAACCTTGGTTTTGAGCACTGTGAGCTGGCGCGCTGCGCGCGCCGGATCGCCAGCAAGGTCCGCCGTCAGCTGGGCGAGCCGGTCCTGTTCGGCCTGGCTGAGTGTTGCCAGCGCCTCAACAGCCTCCGGATCGGTCTCAGCGGTAAGCCGGAACATGAGACGGCCGACCGACGTCTCGCGTCCGCAAGCCGGATTCCTGATCGCCTCGGGGGTCTGCGCTTTGATCTGCGTGACCTCTGCGGCAAGCTTGTCCTTGACCGACTTGCATAGCCCGGCGAGCGCACCGAGCAGCTTCAGCGGGAACGGTGTATAGGCAACGTCATTCGCTTCATCGACGTGGATGTTGGCGGTGCGGGAGTCGAAGACGCTGACTGCCGAAAGCGCGGTGTCGGCAGCCTGCCCCAGCTGCCACGCGCAAGTACGATTCTGGCCGGCAATGGCGTACTCAATCGAAGCGCTCGGGATGCCCGGCGCGGCCTCATAGATATCGGGAATGATCTCATCCCCGCGGGCGAGCATGCGCGCGCGGCAAACCTTCTTAAGGATGCGAGCATAACCAGATTTTCCCGATCCGTTGTCTCCGTAGATGATGGTCAGGCCGATGCGGTGCAGCGAAAGAGTCTGATCAGGCGCCAGGGCATTGACGTGCCGGACGTTGCGGACCTGCCGCAGGTAGACTTCGCCCTGATCCCGGTTCGGGTCACGCAGATGGGCCGTTTCAAGCGGCACCGCTGGATTGTCACCTTTGCAGATGGCGACGAGTTCATCGATCGTCCGCGCGTCCAGGGTCGGCGCGGTTGCGAGGCGGCGCAGCGCATCGCGCTGCCAGCCGGGTATATCGGCAGACCAAACAAGGATATTGGCAAGCGCCTCAGCTTCATTCATCCGTGATCGGCCCCACCGAGTAGTCCGACCAGGATGTTAGTGCATGATGTCCTCCTTCGCCATTGTCGGCTGGGGCTGAAGCAAAACGGAGCCGGAAAGCTGCAATGGCAGTGTCGTGGTTTCGAGAGCCGACGGTCGGTAACCGAGGCTGCTGTGCCGACGGATCGCGTTGGAGTGCCGCCGCTGACTGGACGCCATCGAGTGGCCCATAGCGAATGTTAGTTTAATAGCTCGACCCGCACTACCATCTCCGCGACCGTTGGAAAGACAAGAGTCTCCGGCGCGGACGGTAGATACCGAGGTTTATTACGTCGGCGACCCACATAATATTTATCTTAGAATAGTGGGCTTTCTGCCGATTATTTCTTAGCTGTCCGTCCCTCTATCTTCTCGACCAGTAATTCATGCATCGGCACTTTGAGAGCGGCAGCGATACGGCCGATCACATCGACGGTGGCCGCATATCGCTCCGTTTCGATATGACTGATCGAGGTCATCGAGACTTTCGCCTCGAAGCCGAGCTTTTCCTGGGACAGCCCACGCTCCGCGCGTAGCCGCCTTACGTTCCGAGCCAGGATTTCTCGCGCTTTCATAGTGCGAGAAAAACCCGTTGGCTCGTTCGTTTCTATTAAGTATACTTAATATTGCGTTTACTTAATGCAGTTCTTGGAAAGCCGCATGGCCCCCGTGAACCCGGACATCTTTCCCCAGCGCCGCGTCCACTTCAATTTCGGCAGGAATGGGCCGCAGCCGCGTGAGCCGGCCAATGTCCGTGTTGCGCCCTACCCCGCACCGAGGGTCTTAAACGAGCCACTGCATGACGCCGAGCGGCTGGTCTACGAATCGCTTCTCTACGACAGCCCAGAAATCGACGGCTTTGCCGCCTATTCCTTGCCCCTGCCCTATACCGAGAACCGACGGCTTGAGATCGATTTTGTGGCCCTGACGCCCTTCGGGGTCGCGCTGATCGAGGTGAAAGGCGGCCTCGTCCAGGTCGATAGCCGGCCTGGAGCTGGTGTTCGTTGGGCCCATTACACTCGGACGGGCAAGCCGACCGGCAGCGATGTGAAGCCGACCCAGCTATTCCGAGCGACCGAGACATTCTCGATCATGGCCCAATCCATGGCCGGCGTCGCATTCGGCAGCGCGATCGCCCAGATCATGGTCTTCCCCCATACGTCACGTAGCCTGATCCGGCCGAACACTCTCGCTCAACTGGATGTCCCCGATCGGGACTTCATGCGCATCGTGTTCGCAGAGGATTTGGCGCAATACGGGATGTGGCGATTGGTCGAGGATGAGATACGCCGCCCTGGGCGAATACGTGTCCTCACTGGCAAAGAGGTAACCCGGCTCGGCAGCTGGATAATCGGCGAGCAAGACGTCCAACCGGGTGACGCCGATCATTCTCAGCTTGGAGATGGCGGCTATAGCCGTCCCGAGTACATGCCATCGGACAGCCCGCCCACGCGATCCGTGCCGACGTCCAGTGGCACCATCTATTACACGCCGGTACCGGAACGATCGGCTCGGGATCCCCTATTGGAGTTCAGGCCCCAAAGGGCTTCACTCCCCATTATCGCCTCCGCCCCACGAAGCGAGGCTCCAAAGGCGCAGCAAGGAACATCCACGGCAAAGATCGCCATCGGCGCGGTGATACTGGTCGCCGCGAGCTACTGGTTCTTCCGTCCGAGCACACCCCCGCCGCCGGTACCGCCCCCAGTGTCTACGGCTGCACCTGTCGCTGCCCTTGCACCTGTCGCCGCTCCAGCCCGCCCGGTGCCAACGCCGGACCCCTTTCAGGCAGCGATCTCCAAGGCGATCGCCGAACCTGAAAAACGCGTCGCTGCGGCCGGCGCCGACTGGGTCCGGGCACTTGGGCCCGTAACCGGCCGCTCCGGTTGTCAGTTTGTAGAGATGTCGCGTTCGGCGGCAGTCTTCAACGTTATCGCCTGCCGTGAGGGCGAGAATGGAATGTGGCGGTATTGATCTGTCCGCAGATACGGAGCGGTCATCAAGCCGCTATGACAGTGATCGTAACGCCCTCAGCCAGAACCTTGATGTCGAGCGTCGCTTTAACGAGGGGGATTCCAAGTTGCGCAGGGTCGCACTAGGATTCTTTGGAGCAATGATCAAGCCAACCCGTGAGCACCCTGATTCGAGCAGCGAATTCTCTCCGAAGACGTAATGGCTGTCTCCAGCGTCAAAGCGTTTCACATTCGCGAGGACATTATGGATCGAAGCGACGCGGCTCGGGAGTTGATGGCGATCTTTCTTGAAACGAAGAGTCTCCCGACGCCCGATCAACTCATCACGCGAATTGAGAAGGTAGGTGCCCTACAAAATAGAGCTCATCCCCTACTTCGCTCCATTACTCGTCAAGAATCCGTCGAGCTTTCGCAAGGCTCGATGCCGAGAGCGCTAGCCTTGCATCGTTTCCGGCGCGCAGAGTCCATGTGTGTTTGGATATCTGCCCATCGAAGGCGTTATCCTGACGCCTCGACTGATTGGCTCGAAGAGCTTTTCACCATTTTCGAATGGTCGCGGTCAGCCTGCGAAGAAGGCGGCGAACTCGGATGCGAGTGGATTTTCGCCGTGGAACACTTTGAAGGTCGCCCGAAGCTGGTTCGAGAACCGATTGAACTTTCTCGATCGAATCCCTTTTGACGAGGCTATGGTTTTGACCGGCTCCCACGCTGCATTCGCATGCCAACAGGATCGGCAGACACCATTACGCACTCAACATTCCCACATCCGTTTGCTTCCAGGAGAGGCAGGTTTCCAATGAACCCCGATGAAAACGAAAAAAAAGAAGTCAGCGCGGACGAAACTTCGCTACCGCCCTCATCACCGGATGAGCGACGTTATATGCCCATGATGGGTTTTTTTCATTGCCTCAAACCCGTCGTTTGGCTGCGTGACTTCGGAGATCATGCGCCGACGTCGCACACTGCAGACAAGGCGGATACCTAACGCACTTGGAATGCCGGAATTCCGGCTTTAGCACTCATTGCCGAGCTTGACACAGCTATCCCGCGCGCACCTCAACATGTCTACCAACCTTGAAACACCGATCCGTGCGAGTGGCGGTTTTAAGGAAGTTACGAACGAAGTTTGAAAGTTGCATGTAAGAGACAATCGATTCGACTTGCAGAGTTTGGATCGGCGACAGAGACGTGAGCGCGCCGAGAGGCACCGTGTACGTCCTGCCTGTCCAAAGCCTTCCGATCTCGAAGGCTCGCCAAGTTCAGCTATCGGCCGCCGCCTCAGCCCAGCACGACATAAGTTGCCGGCCTAAGTTAAAAACCATCACATTTCCGGCTGAATGATCGGTAAATTGTAGAGCACTAACATTCGGAGCTCATATGGCTACCAAGACTAGGGCTAAGGCGACCACCCCACCAAAGAAAAAACGCGGGTCCCGCGGCGGCGATCCGGCCGTCGATGAATATGTCGGCAATCGCGTGCGTCTGCGTAGGGTCGAGCTTGGCATGTCGCAGCAAGAGCTGGCGCGTTTAATAGGCATCACGTTCCAGCAGCTTCAAAAGAATGAGCGTGGCGTGAATCGGCTGTCAGCATCGCGCATGTATGAGGCGGCACGCGTTTTGGATGTCCCGATTGGTTATTTTTTTGAGGGCGTCACGAACGCCAGGCCACTCCTGATACCGGCTAAGAAGCCCGAGTATTCTTTGCCGATCGCCGATGAAGCTGCAAAGCGGGAAACGCTAGAGCTCGTCACGGCCTATTACGATATTCGCGATCGAAAGCTGCGCCAGCAAATGGTCGGGACGATGCGTGCGCTCGCGCGAACGGACTCTGATAGTCCGATTCACGATCGGCCACGACGGGGCCGGCCGCGAAAGAAGAAGTAGCATCAATCCGGTCCGGGGCCGAAGTAAGTCCCAGCACCGATCATATATAGTATTTGAACGGTTGCGGAGCGCCCTCAAGATTTGGCGCGGCAGTTAAGATCTCGCCGATCGCGTCGGCGAACTTCAGCGTCACTGGCAGTCCGTCTGAAAAGGTACATCCATTGAAGTTAACCTTCGTCAGAGCAAGAATATCGGCAACTACCTCTCCAATCGGGGACTCGCCCCAGTCGACGTTCACCGCTAAAGGGTTTGGCACCTCAAAACCAGGATAAGTATTGAACCTTGCGACATAGCCCTTAGTCCAAAGGTAAGCCATTCGCTTGTGAACTTCATAGTAAGTCCCCCTCGCCGGAGGCTGCTTCGCCAACCGATACAGCTTAAGGTCATCAGTAGGCCTGATTCTGATGCCAATTATCTTTGTCGTGCCAGTCGCCGCCTCCCTAAATCCATCCCACTCGTTCTTGTCTAGTCTTGCGCGACCATGAATGAAAATTTCCTTTGGCTCTTCGCCGTGTATCTTCTTGTATCCCTCGATCACTAGAGACATCAGCTCGCGCGCTTTCTCACGCGGCAGATGGCACTGTTCCAGTTTCTTCGAGTACCACGGGCCCACAGCGCCGCGAAAAACCAGACCATCGCCGGAGCGCAAAAAAAGCTGCGCACCACAGCAGGCATTGCGCGATTCGGGATCAGCGGGATCTCTTTTAAATACTATCCCAACATAGCAAACACCCTGCCGAATGTCCCTAATACGCCAAGGCGGCCCCGCTGACTTGAAATATGTCGTAGTGCAAAGATTCCAAGCAATAGTCGCTGGGTCCTGAACTGTTCGCTCCGAAGCTTTCTCTTCAGGCCAAGTTGCCTGATCAAGAGTACTCTCTTTGACGATCTGGATAACAGCTTTGCTTAGCAGCCTTGCTTTCAGTTGATTGTGGAAATTTAGATCATACAGCTGCAGCTGAGCTTCGTCGTTATCCTCTTGAAACAGCGAAGGCGCACTTAAGAGAGCTTTTGCTTCTTTATTTTTCAACTTAGCGCCACCAACAATCCGCTCCGTCAGCGGAGGCGCTTTCGTCGGCCGCCCCCATAAATGGATTTCGTTGGGAACTATAACGAACCACACGTCCGGCGCGACATCAGCGTCTTTGTTCAGATAAGAAGCAATCGATTCAGTAAAGATATCGCAGGTCTTCTTAATGGCCTCATGTCGATTTCGAATCCGGATGGCGCTTGCAATTTCTTTCGGATCAAGGGCCAGCTCCACAAGAGGCGCATCAGGCCACTTTAGTCCAAAAGCCGCCTGAAACCCCGGAAAAGCTGAATGATGCGCAACGTTCTCTTTGAATGGTGGGATGTAACCCTGAACAGACTTGCTCCATTTAGAGAAGAGCCGAAGCCCTTCGGGGGTGCCGATGACGCCACATTTCAGAACACCCCCATCGCTGGGAGATGGAATTGGGCCGTAGAGAAAGAGGCCATCCTTGGGATGCTCTTCACATTGACGATTGGCGAACTCTAGCTGAGGCTCAGGGATAAATTTTAGGTTCTGACCACTCATTCTATTTCCTCCCCTTCATCGCGGAGGACGAATGCGGGATCGCTCAACCGCATATGCACCTCATCCTGTTCACCTCTCTCCTCATCTGCCTCCGTTACATCCTGCTTAACTGGATCAGACTGGATAACCACTTGAGAGTGAAATGCTATTGGGCGCGCGGCCAGTTTTACTGCGGCTTCGCCTGCTGTCGATGACACAGGAATGCTTATATGCTCTTGCCCATCGGCCAGCCATGTAGAGAACCCAAGCACTAACCCACGCCATTTTTCATTAAACCACATACTGGTTAGAGATCGTCGGACGCCGTTTAGCTTGGTTTTGTCTGCAATTGGCGTCTTTCCATCTTCAGAGATAATCACACGTGGCTGCAGAATGATTGCAGCAAGATCACCTAGAAAAACTTTACCCGTAAACCCGAGATGCCAGAAGTACCTTGGCACGATGCTGCCATCGGCAAGTGCCTTCTTGCCTTTGACTCCCGCGACCGCGCGTCGCCGCTGCTTGCCGTTGAAATCGAGATATCGGAGCTGGCCGTCCTCAGGGATGTTTTCCGGAAACCACCACGCGATTTTTCCATTGGCCATTTCGTAGGCGCGCAAACCCTTGCTCTGCAGGGTTTGGTCCCAGGCCCGGCGCACCATTGAGGTTACCTTGTTTTTTGCGTCGCGCTCTTCGAGAGGCATGAGGCCATCTGTGATGCCTCTGAGAAATTGATTTGTCTCCAGAGTTTGCCGCAATGCAATTGGATTCGTACTTCCAAGTGCAGCCTGGAATGTGTCTTGGCCAGCGAAGCAACCGAGAAGGCGTCCGTGGTCAAAGCAAGGCACCACACACGACGATGCTATCTCACGCGGCTCTGAAGATTTAATAGGTCGCAAAATTTCGTAGAAGTAGAGTCGATCTGGTAGCTCTTCAATCTTCAGCCAATTTGATTGCAACCCTTCATGACCGCCAATCAATGAACGAGAGTGTTGTTGATGAACCGACCGCCAAGCTGCGAGCGCTGGGGCAGATGTGCCATGCATTCGCGGAACATGATCACGCTCCAAGACCTCCAACAATCTCGCAAAACCGGCAGCCCAACTAGGAATACACTCAACGCCATTGAGACGGAGAAAATCTATTGAGAAATCAGAGTGTCTTGTCTCGTCGATTCGAACTGGAATGATAAAATAGTCGTCTTGCAACTGTTTCTTTAGGACGTTCGCTAGCGATACCTCTTTGGCAATCCCATCTCGAAGCCGACCACGTTCATCGAATGCCTTTGAGGATACGACGAGTACAAACTTGACTGCTCTGGCCCTTAATACAGTTTCGATGTCTTGCCAAAAATCTTCTCCGCCTATCAGCTTTTGCTGATCGCACCAAACATCATACCCTGCCATTGCCAAGCGCGACCCAAGCCAAGTAGCAAAAATATTGTCGGCTGGCGTTGCGTGACTAATGAATATAGTGCCCCGTTCGCGCCGCTTTTCATCTGATTGTATCTGCACCTCTGTCATCGCCCACTGCCGCTTTTGTCTTGTGACATAGAAAAATCGGCAAAAAACTCTGAGGCTGGTTTGGTGCCAGAAACAAGCAGCCGATCGCGGGCACGAGTACAGGCGACGCAGAAAAGATTGCGCTCAGTGTCATGGACTTCATCGAGTTCTGATTCATCTGCGACAGCGTCGGTGCGCTCCTGTAAGGGCAATATATCGTCGTCGCAAGCCATGACAGCGACGGCTTTGTATTCCAAGCCGTTGGCAAGGTGCATGGTGCCAATAGCAATGCGGCTTTGTGGCTGTTCAAACCGTTCGGATAATTCCAGTTGCTCATGACCGGCGGCTTTTACGGCAGGCTGCTCGAAGAAAGGGGCTGATTGCATAGTCACGGCTGCTCACACGCCTTCTGAGCAAGAGTTTCGCTTATCCAGCTTTCTTGATCGATTGCAGCCATCCATCTCCCCTTGTTTATTTCTTCACCCAATCGACGCTCGCGACGCTTTAGCACCTAGAGTCCAAAGTCATCATATCAAAATTAATCTATTTCTCTTCGGTTGCATAGCCTTGATATTATACAAATTATCCATGCCCCTTGTGACCTGACTATCCGTTACTTTTGTTCACAGGCAGCGCTTGACGTATCTTTATTTATTAACCTCCAAAAGCGTCAGGTACTTATAACTTCTGGCTCCTCAGATTGACGATCCCGGAGTTTTATTTGGCTTCGATGAACTCAATTGCCCCTCATATCATCAAGCTTAGAGATCCCGTTCACGATTTTGCTTTCGGGGTTGCGGTTGCTGCATCTCCGACTGCTGGCCCTTAAGACGCTCATTGCGCAGACGCTGTCGCTCAGCACTTTCTTGCGCCCGCCTCTCAGACGCCGCGATTTCGTCCGCCGTCTCGTCGATAACAGCGACCGAGATGTCGTCTTCGATCCCGATCGGGACCTCAAGCTTCGCGACGCGCCCGGCCATGATCCGTATCGCTTGCTCCAATTCGGCTGCCTCGTGATCGATCGGCAATGCCTCACGCAGCCCCCAAGCGAGTTGAGTAAAGCTTCGAACAATCCCCGCCTGACCTTGGCGCGCCATCCCGACATCCCCGTATGCGGATGGGTAGTTTGCTAACGCCTTATGAAGCTTCTCGACGGTGAGCGCGCGAAACTCCGACATATGCGCTTCCAATAGCTCCTTCGGTATGTCTGCTAACAACTCATCAAGCTCTCTTCGTCCGCCGATCCCAATCTGATCCTGATCCATGGCTCGCATCAGTCGCTTCAACTCGGTTTTGTCGAGACGATCATGCACACCGGGCGTCACCGAACCAAACAATTGAGGGGTCCGTATCAATGCCCAATCGGCAAATGACCGGTTCTCCGCCCTTATACGCCGCCAGCTTCTTACGGCCTGATTGGTTCCATCCCCGCCGGATCGATCTGTGAATATTTTCCGATCCCGCAGCCAATCTCGCAACGCATGAAGTGCGGCAAGTTGCGCGTCGTCATTGGCGTCCATTGCACCTTCGACTGGCAGTGTCGGCTCCGCAGTGACAGCTTTTTGGGGACCGAAGAGACGTCGAAAGAATCCTATCTCCGTTTCATTCTGATTTGGCGGAGCCGGCTGCTCGACCTCCGGCTTATGCGCACGCCTTGATTCGAACTCGGCGATGTTCTGGACCAGCTCACCGGCATGCTGCGCCGTGGAAATCGGGACTTGCCGTACGATCCGCCGAAAAATGGGCGGCAGGTCCGCGAACCCTGGAACGGACAGATCATCATCGAAGGATCTCGCGGTCGGCTTCGGACGCAACGGCTCGTATCCTGTCAGGATCAGTCGTCGCATCTCGGCACGATCTTCACGGCGGCTACCGTCAACCGCGAAGCCTTCTTTGTTCGCTTCCTCTGCGAGGGCCAGCCGCAACGCATCGGCCATGAAACCGAAGCGATCAAGCGCAAAACGAGCGACACTTCCCTGACGCTGGCCGCGGCGCTCATGGCCCTCTATCAGCAGCGATACCGGCTTTACAGTCGCGACCAGAATGTGGGCGTGCATTGCACGGCCATGTTCTATGTGGAAGGTGACGAGCGCCTCGCAGCCGAACGCACCGAAGCTATTTCGCATAAATCGGCGCACGATTTCTTCGAATCGCCGCGCGGGGTCCACATTGTCTTCCGGTACCGATATGACGATGTGCAGCGCTTGGACTTGCACGAACGCGTCATCTTCGTCGAGAGCGTCGAGCGCCTTTCTCCCGCCCATCTCAAGTGCGTGCTGACCTTGCGGCGATAGATTCTCGTCATCGTCAAGGATAGGCCACCGTTGAATTCGTTCCAACATCTGATCACGGCGCAATTCGATGCCCCATTGATCGTAAACGCTTGGCGCGCGCGAACGATCGCCATACGCAGCCACCAGCATGGTTCGTGATGGGGTTTTCTGCTCCGGCGCCTGAGATGTTGATGGCACGCGATCTGAACTCAAATCTTCGGCATATATTCCCTGGCGTTTTATGCCCGGGTCTCCGTCGTACGCGACGCCCAGCCGACCGATATAGCGCGCAATACGATTCACAGCCGCGCGTGAGCGCGCCATCGAAACTTGCCTCACGATCACGGGCGCGCGGTTTTTAAGAAGCTTATCCTTACCTGTAATCCACTTGGCTCTCTGAACGAGGGCCCGTCGAATCAACGCGCGCTGCGCGCCGTCGCCGCTGGCGATTAATCCCAGTTCGTCGACCTCGCGCTCATCCAGCTTCCCCGCTCGCAACAGCTCCCAGAAGGAGCGTGACGAACGCCGGCGGCTCATCGCGTTTTTATCTCGGATTTCGGCACCGAGATCGGCGCCAAAAGTTGATGAAATAGCTCCAAAATTTGATCGAGATTTTTCAATGAATCGGCAAGGGATTTTGAAGGATCCGCGCCGACGATTAATGCCTCGCGAATCTTCAATCGTTGCAACAAGTCCAACGTCCCAAAAATGCCCGCACGAAGCGGCAATAGCGCCGCTACGGCAGCCGCAAAATCGGTGCGATTTTGCGGCGTCAATTCGAACCGAGTTTTGCCGGTCGCATAGGCGAGCGCGGCGATACGAACGTATTTCGATAGGGAGACACCCTCGGCCTTCGCCGCACGCTCCAGCTGCTCCAGCTCAGCCTGGCCAATACGCGCCCGCACCACAGCATCGGCTGTTGACCCCGACCGGCTCCCAAGGGGCCGCCCGGCGCCGGGGCGGCGACCGCCGCGGCCCGGACGGGGCGCAACAAAAGACTCCTCCACCGCCGCTGAAGGCGCGTCGGCAGACTTTCCTTTTCGAGGATCGGGCAGCGCAGATCGAACCATCTATGATTAAGTGTAGCACAAGTCCTTAATCTTGCCTGTAATCGTTTCGTACCGGGAAAATCAGAAAACAACGCTTTTTCATATACATAGATTCGATGAATACTGTCAGAGCACTGATCTTCGGGTAGCTCGGCGGCTGGGCGAATGAAAAGCCAGGTAGCCAGCCCAAATTTTGAGGTAGCCAGCCGGATTTTTCGGGTAGCCGGTCGAAAATCGGCAGTAGCAGGGCAGTTTCCGCAGGTAGCCGGGGTTTCCGCACCCCGCCCCCATTAGCGTAATAAATTACCACACGGTGCCACCGCGAAAATTAAGACGCTAGGCCGACACTTGCGGGAGCGCGTCGAACATCGACGCGACAAATCGAGGTACCCGCAATGTCCAAATCTGCCATTACGTTGCCGACGAGACAGATCACCAAGGCGCTCGACGCGGCACTCCAATCGATTGGCCTAGATCTGTCGCGAATACCCGCGTCCGTCGCGGATCCCGATCAGCGCCGCGCGTTGAAAACTGCGCAGCGCGCGACGAAACATCTAGATGCTCTGAGCAAAGCGCTGTCGGAATTCGCAATCGACTCCGATCGCGCCGAGGCGAAAACGCCTCGCAAAACGCTGCTAACCGCCATTGAAAAAGTTATCCCGAATGCAGCAAAGGATCCCGATGAAATCCTTTCGAATATCGAGACTGTAGTTCGCGCTCAGTATGGGAGAAAATCTCTAGAAAAAGCCGCATCGCAATCGAAGCGAAAACTGAGAGGAATCGCAAAGACGAGTTCTGTACGAATTCCGGTATCTTCGGCAAAACTCAATAATCTGAATGAATGTGAGCTAGAATCGTCAAGCCACACAATCCAAGGCGCTGCCGCCGCCACAGTGCGCGCGCCGCGCCGACGCCAGAAACCGATCGATCCTTTGGTCGCAGAGATGCGGTTGCGGCGTGACAGCGCTCGAGACTAAACACCGACTGACGTCATACGCGCAGCCGTGTCCACTTCCCAATGGTGAACACCGTGGCAGACAAAAAAGCACCGAATAGACAGATTGATTGGAAAGCCTATTCCGGGGAGCTATCCCTCAACGGCGAGAAACTGGCCGTGGGTTTCCGCGCCAGCGCCGACGAACGCGGAGAAATCGAACTCGAGTTCGACACCATAGATTTGAACGAAGCAAGCAAGTTTATCCTTCTTGGATGGCGAAAAGAGAACGAAGGTCGCGCTACTCGTTTTGCCCTGACTGGCATCGCACAAGATGGCACCGGCTTCGCAACAGCGCATCTTTACTTCAGCAGCCTTGGCCGCTTTGTCCGTCCCTCTGGCACAACGCTTAAGCCGATCGGGAAGTGCCTCAAAGCCGGCATCACATTCAAGCTAGTCCACCCTGCTGAGAAACCGGCCCTAGAAGTGAGACTCAAAGGCTTTCAATGTTTTCGAACCAGCCCCGTCACGTGTGAACTTGGCCAAGTTAGAATTGCGGGGACGGTCGAGCTTGCTGATAGCGATATTGTCACGGGACGCATCACCATCGTGGCGCAGACTCAGCCTAAAGATATCGCTGCTTGGCAAATCGAGGCTGAACGACTGGCCGAACACGTTCGGCTAGTTATGTCGTTTGCAAACTCATCAAACCTGCGTAATCCACTTATCTCATTCTACAGCGGAGAAACGCTAACGGTGACAGCGCGTTCGCAATCGACAGCGACGCCACCGACCTTCCCGGTCATTCACTATCTTGACCTAGGTCCAATTCTCCAGGCTGCCGTCAAATCTTTCTTTCACCCGCCGATCGCAGCCAACCGACTGTTCTTCGCTATTGAATGGTTTTCGATGACTTCGAGCTACAATGAAGTTCGACTAGTTGCGGCAATGACTGCGATCGAGAACCTGATCGATTCCAACGCAACCGAAGCAGAGGAGTTCATTCTCCCCAAACCTCACTTCAACAAGATGCAGAAAGTTCTGCTCAACATCATTCGCGCCTGCCTACTCAAATGGGAAGGCAGCAGTGAGAGTGTACTAAAGGAGATCAGAGCCGCGTTATCGGGTCTCAATCGAAGATCCCTGCTGCGCAAAATGAAACTCCTTGCGCAGCGTTGGGACGCTCCCCTCGATGGGATTTCCGACGAAGGTTTACGCGCGGCAAAGAGCGCGCGTGATCATATCGTGCATCGCGGCCACTACACCGCCAAAGCGAACGCCGACCTTCATACACATGTGATCCTAATCCGTGAGGTTGCGGTCCGCTTTGTCCTGACCGCCATCGGATTCCAGGGCCGCTACATTTCACATATCGGGGGCTATCATCTCGCCGAGTTTCCTCCGATTGCCCGAACTCGGGATCGAGGCTGAACGTGGATTCGAAAATCGATGTCGGCACTTACCAGCCGGAATACGGCGGGTCGAAAATTGCCGTTCCCCGGGGGCGATCTGTAGATGGATACAACCGATTTCATCCCTTAACTAACTGGAATGAATTCAATATTCTGCCAAGCACTGAACTTTTAATTCGTTCCTAGACGCGCCTCAAAAGGAAGGTCGCGCCACCGGCGTTTTTAAGACCGCTCATGCAAGCTTATGCGCATGACCGGTCCGCGTCGCTTCCGTCGAACTGCTGACTCCATGTCCTCCAGCCTAGCCTGGATCACATGTGGATTCGCTCGACCATCAGCGGACGTTGCTGGGAGGCTCTCATGAGCGTCCCGAAGTCGCATGTCGCCATAGTACCGCGCCTTCTCTCGCATGCCGAGCTCGCTCGCTATCTCGGCCGATCGGAGGAATGGCTACGCACGAATCGTGCGCGGCTCGAAGCTCTTGGCTTTCCCGCACCACATCCGATCTTCGGCGGAACGGACAAACTGCTCGTCGATCGTTTTCTCGCTCGTACTTCCGGACACGAGAAGCATACTCGACGGAAGCAAACAGCCGCCGTGTCGGAAAGCACACTCATAGCAAGGGCGTCAGAATGGGACGCCTGACACTCACCATTCCATATGTTCGGCGGAAAGGAGACTGCTGGTACTGGGAACCATCGCGTCGCCTAAGGCGGCTCGGATTCCGACCAGTCACTCTAGGCACAGACGAAGCGTTGGCTATTGCGCGCGCAAAAGAGTTGAACGCCAAGGTTTACGGCGAAGTCGTGCGCGAAACGTACGAACCCCCCGTTAGAAAGGAAACGATCGCATGGGTCATCAAACATTGCTATCTGCCCAGTGCTCAGTTCACCGGCCTCGCCGACAAGACGAAAATTGGTTATCTCCGCGCGCTGTCGCAGATCGAGCGCTGGGCGGGAGATCAGCCGGCACGAATGGTGACGAGAAAAGCGATCAAAGCCTGGCAACGAGCGTTGGAGGAATCGACATCGCGCTTGTCTGCGGCCGCGACGCTGCGTGTGCTCCGGATCGTGATGGGCGTTGCCGTCGATGAAGGTCTTATCTCGATTAATCCAGCACTGAAGTTACGACTGTCATCCCCAGGTGAACGTGATCGAACTTGGACTGATATAGAAATCGGCAAGTTCTGTGATACGGCGATCGGTATGAAACGCCGCTCACTTGCTCTCGCAGTTCAACTTGCATTGTGGCTTGGTCAACGTCAGGCCGACATTTTGAAACTATCGTGGTCTAAGATCGACCTTGAACAAGGCCTCATCTTCGTTAAGCAACAGAAAGTCAAACGTGAGTTACTGATTCCGATTGCGCCAGACCTTCTTGAATGGATCGAGAAAACGCCGAAAGTTCACGAGCAGATCGTCATCTCGGAAGGTACAGCGGCTCCCTATCTTGAGGACAATTTCCGCGCTCGATTTGCTGAGGTTCGCGCGGCCGCCGGCCTCGATACAGATCTCCTGTTTATGGATCTACGTCGCTCCGCCGCGACGCGGCTGGGACAAGCTGGTTGCACGACCAGTCAAGTGATGGCGATTACGGGCCACGTGACCCTTCAGACTGTCGGCCGCTATGTACGCCCCGACGACACCATGGCCCGCTCGGCGATGGCGAAACTTCTCGAGAACCGGAACCCGCCCAAAAATTAACTTTTGACGGAAAATCGCTATTTCGTTCTTCGCGCGGCGACGGAAAATGGTGATTTTTCGTCGCGTGCGATCAAAGAAAAAGGCCTCGGCTTTCGCCGAGGCCCTTGTTCTTATTGATCTCTTCGGAGTGCCGGAATGGTGGGCGATGTAGGGCTCGAACCTACGACCCGCTGATTAAGAGTCAGCTGCTCTACCAACTGAGCTAATCGCCCTCTCGGCATCGAGAGGCGCGCTGTGTAGCAAGCCCCCCGGGCTTTGTCGAGCCCCGTTTGCATAGGGGCAAGTATCTGTGGATAAACGCTTTTGGGGCCTTACGTGTCGCCCCGGCGCGGCACCACGACGTCGCGATGCACATAGACGCCGATCAGGATTCCGAATCCGAACAGCAAGGTCAGCATCGACGTGCCGCCATAGGAGACGAGCGGCAGCGGCTCGCCCACCACCGGCACCAAGCCCATCACCATCGCCATGTTGATCAGCGCGTTGAGATAGATCCCCGACAGCAACCCAATCGCCACCAAGCGGCCGAACTGGCTGCGCGCGCGCAACGCGATCGCAAGGCCGTAGAGCACGATCACGGTGTAGAGCCCGATCAACACAAGGCCGCCGACGAAGCCGAATTCCTCCGACAGCATCGTGAAGATGAAATCGGTCTGCTTCTCCGGCAGGAATTGCAAATGGCTTTGCGTGCCCCCGCCCAGCCCCTTGCCCCAAATCCCGCCCGAGCCCAGCGCGATCTTCGACTGGATGATGTGATACCCCGCCCCCAGCGGATCGCTTTCGGGATTGAGGAAGGTCAACACGCGCTGGCGCTGATAGTCGCGCAGCAGACTCCAGGCGATCGGCACCGCGCCGCCCGCCGCCGAAGCGACCAGAATGAACTTCCACATCCGCACACCGGCCATGAAGAACACGATCGCCGTCGTCGTCAGCACGACCAGCGTGGTGCCGAGCTTGGGCTGCTTGAAGATCAAGAAGGCCGGCACCAGCGTCAGCAGAATCGGCCAGACGAGATAGAGCGGATTGCCGATCTGCTCGTGATTGATGCCGTGGAAATAGCGCGCGATCACCAGCACGATCGAGATCTTGGCGAGCTCGGCCGGCTGGATCTGCACGAAACCAAGATCCAGCCAGCGCTGCGCGCCCATGCCGACCTCGCCCATCAGATCGACCGCGACCAGCAGCACGACCGACAGCGCGTAGAACGGATACGCCGCCTTCATCCAGAACCGGATATCGACGGTCGCGACCGCGATCATGATCGCGAAACCCATCGCGAAGCGCGAGATCTGGCGCGACGCCCACGGATCCCAATCGCCGCCGGCGGCCGAATAGAGCATCACGAAGCCGATGCTCGACACGGCCAGGATCGTCAGCGCCAAACCCCAGGTGATCTGGCGCAGCTTCTCGCCGAGGCTGAGACGCTTGTTCGATTGGCCGAGAGCGGAATGGGCGGGCATCAGCCGCTCCGTTCCGCGACGCGCGCCGGGCCTTGCGGGCGCGTGCGCTCGCGCTCGCGTTCCAGGCGCATCGCCTCGCTGAGAACTTCCTTCGCGATCGGCGCCGCGACCGACGAGCCGCCGCCGCCATGCTCGACGATGACCGAGATCGCGTAGCGCGGCGATTCGAGCGGCGCGTAACCGACGAACAGCGCGTGATCGCGTTCGCGCCACGGCACTTGGTCGGGCTTGCGCAAGCCCACGCGGCGCTCTTCCTCGGTGATGCGGCGCACCTGCGACGTACCGGTCTTGCCGCCGAAGGTCCAATTCTGATCGACGATTCGCTGGCGGAACGCCGTGCCGCGCGGATCGTTGATGACCGCGCGCATCCCGCGCAGCATGACCGCGAGATTCGCCTGCGGCACGCCGATCGACGGGAAACTGCCTTGCGGGCGTTCGATCAGGCGCCGTTCCTGGACGATATCGCGCGTGAGATGCGGCGAGACGGCGAACCCCCCGTTCACCAGCCGCGCCGTCATCGTCGCGAGTTGCAACGGAGTGGCGAGCACATAGCCCTGGCCGATCGACGCGACCAGCGATTCGCCGGTCGCCCAGCCTTTGCCTGTGCGCGCCTGTTTCCACGCGCGCGTCGGGATGATGCCGCCGCGTTCGCCCGGCAGATCGATCGACAGCGTCGTGCCCAAACCGAAGCGGCGCGCCATGTCGGCCATACGCTCCGGCCCCAAGCGGCGCCCCATTTCGTAGAAATAGACGTCGCAGGATTGCGACAGCGCTTCGACCATGTCGAGCGCGCCATGGCCGCCGCGCTTCCAGCAATGGAATTTGTTGTCGCCCAGCTCCATATGGCCCGGGCAATTGACGCGAAAATCCGGAGAGACGCCCGATTCCATCGCCGCCAGCGCCACCATCATCTTGTAGGTGGAGCCCGGCGCGTATTGGCCGGAGATCGCCTTGTTGGTCAGCGGCGCCTTCGAATTGGCGAGCAACGCGCGCCACGCCGGCCCCGAAATGCCGCGGGCGAATTCGTGCGGATCGTAGGACGGGTGCGAGACCATCGTCAAAACGTCGCCGTTGGTGACGTCCATCACGACGGCGGCGGCACTTTCCTCCTGCGCCAAACGCTTGGCGGTGAATTCCTGCAGCGCGGCGTCGAGGGTCAGCACGATATCGTGCCCCGGCTCGCCTTCGTTGCGCGCGAGTTCGCGGATCGGGCGGCCCAGCGCGTTGACTTCGATCTGGGTGTTGCCCGCACGTCCGCGCAACGCGAGATCGTAGACGCGCTCGATGCCGTTGCGGCCGATGCGGAAATCGGGAAGCTCCAGCAGCGGATCGCCGGTCAAGTCGCTT
>VFQU01000267.1_pt1 | contig 52027 bp, 49 predicted proteins | sample 3512311 | NCBI WGS metagenome assembly VFQU01 (sample SAMN10412377, study PRJNA504923) | tailings metagenome | isolation source: Relicate 3 Philex TSF3 active mining site | place: Philippines: Tuba, Benguet | collected 2017-08-29 | reverse complement strand
CGGGGCGACAATTCTGGGCGATGGCACGGTTGCCCTGATTCTCGACATTCCGGGCATATTGCGGCTGTCCAGGCGTGCAACGGCGGCCGCGGCAAAGAAGGAAGACCATGAATACAGTACTCGATGAAAAGGCCCAGCAGGGGTTGGGCACAGATCAGGGAGAAGGCGATCAATATCTCACCTTTCTGCTGAACGGCGAAGAATACGGCGTGGATATTCTGCGGGTGCAGGAGATCAAGGGCTGGGAACGGGTGACGCCCCTGCCGAACACGTGCGACTACATTCTGGGGGTGATCAACCTGCGCGGGTTTGTGATTCCAATTGTGGATCTGCGCAAGCGCTTCGGCTGCCCGCCGGTGGAGTACTCAAAGACCACAGTGGTGATTGTGCTGAAGATTCATGTCGCAAATGGAGACCGCACGATGGGGTTTGTAGTGGATGCGGTTTCCGATGTGTATGCCTTGCACGACAGGCAATTGAGGCCGCCACCGGACTTTGTAAACGGATCGCGGACCCAGTTTGTGAAGGGACTGGCGACAGTGGAAAACAAGATGGTCATCCTGCTTGACGTCGATCAGCTGGTGGATGAAACGACGGCCGTCAGCGCTGCCTGAAGGACGGGGAAGAGCCCGGAAAGTTTTGAAGATCTCGGAGACAAAGTAAGAACCCATGAAAAATCAAACAAAAACCCGTTCCGCCGCTACGGCGCAGAAGAAAGTGGCCAGCCGGAACAGCAGTGCTTCGGCGGCGGAGCGACAACTGGCAGAGAACCTGAAGACTGCCATTGACGGCGTATCGACGGCGATCATGATGGTGGATCGCGACTTTATTGTGACCTATGTCAACACGACGACGCGGAAGATGCTGGAGACGCATGGCGACACCTTTCGGAAGGTTTGGCCGAACTTTGACCAGACCAAGATTGTGGGCTCATGCATTGACATGTTCCACCGGAACCCGGCGCACCAGCGGCGCATGCTGGCGGACCCGAAAATTCTGCCTTACCGGACGGACATCGCGGTTGGTCCGCTGAAGTTTTCGCTTTGTGTAAGCGCCACCTATGACAGTAAAGGAAACTACAGCGGGAACATTCTGGAGTGGGCCGATGTGACTGAGTTGCGGCAGCGCGAAGCCATCAATGCGGATCAGGCCAGCCAGATCGCCGCCATTTCGGCGAATCAGGCAGTCGTCGAGTTCAACATGGATGGCACGGTCATCAAGGCGAATGACAACTTCCTGAAGATGTCGGGCTACAGTCTGGCCGAGATTCAGGGCAAGCACCACCGCACCTTTCTGGCTGCGGAAGAGGCGGAAGGTCCGGAGTACAGAACTTTCTGGGAGAAATTGAACCAGGGCCAGCCTCTGAGCGGACAGTTCCGCCGCATTCGCAAGGACGGGTCGGACCTCTGGATGCAGGCCAGCTATAACCCCATACCGGATGAGAAGGGAAAGTATACCCGGGTGATCAAGTATGGCCAGGAGCAGGAAACGCTGCTAGCGATGAAGGAAACAGGCCGGGTGATGCAGGCGCTGGCGAGCGGGGACCTGCGGGACTACATGAAAGGCCAATACACGGGCGAGTTTGCCGTGCTGCGGGATGCGGTGAATACCTGCCGGGACAACCTGCTGAGGATGGTGCGGCAGATACGGTCGGCGGCGTCGAACATTGAGGTTTCGGCCTCGGAGATTTCGCAAGGGAACAATGACCTGAGCCAGCGGACCGAACAGCAGGCGGCGTCCATTGAGGAAACGGCGTCGAGCATGGAGGAATTGACCGGGACGGTGCGGCAGAACGCGGACAATGCGCGGCAGGCCAACCAGTTGGCCGCCAGTGCGCGGGAGCAGGCCGAGAAGGGTGGCTCGGTGGTGAGCACCGCGGTGACGGCCATGGGTGGCATCAATGATGCGAGCAAGAAGATCGCCGACATCATTGGGGTGATTGATGAGATCGCCTTCCAGACGAATCTGCTGGCGCTGAACGCGGCCGTGGAAGCAGCGCGGGCGGGCGAGCAGGGGCGGGGCTTTGCCGTGGTGGCGGCTGAGGTGCGCAATCTGGCGCAGCGTTCGGCGGGCGCAGCCAAAGAGATCAAGAACCTGATCAAGGACTCGGTATCGAAGGTGGAGGAAGGCTCGCGGTATGTGAATGAATCGGGTTCGACGCTGCAGCAGATTGTGGCGGCGGTGAAGAAGGTGAGCGACATCGTCTCGGAGATCGCTGAGGCGTCGGCCGAACAGTCGGCCGGCATTGACCGGATTGGGCAGGCGATAGCGCAGATGGACCAGGCAGTGCAGCAGAACGCGGCGCTAGTGGAAGAGGCGACGGCAGCCAGCAAGGCGATGGACGATCAGTCGCGCGGGTTGGTGGAGTTGATGTCGCGCTTTCAGCTGGACGACAGCGAGGAAGAAGAAGCCGCGGTGGCTATGCCGCAGCGAGCCCCGGTGCGGCAAACAGCGGCCACGCCCACACGGCCCACAACAGCGGCAAGCGTGCGGCCACAACCCACAACCGCGCGGCCAGCGGCGCGTGCCGCAGTCCCCAGGCGGAGCACGGCCGTGGTGGATGCTCCGGCGGAGGGTGCGGGACGCTGGGAGGAGTTCTAGATGACACTGCGGCTCGACGGGGCGTTGACCGTGCGTGAAGTGAGCGTGACGCGGCACCTGTGGCTGACCGAAATCGGGCTGAATCCGGAACCAGTTGTGGAACTGGATGCGACGGAATTGCAGAAAATTGACACGGCTGGAGTACAGCTGTTGTTAGCTCTACGGCGGGAAGTAGAAGGCCGTGGGGGACAACTCAGGCTGAGGGCTGGGTCTGGCCAGATTGAGGAACAATTCGCCAAGCTGGGGCTGGAGGGCTGGTCGTGATGGCCGGCACCGCCAGTTCGCCAGCGGCGGATTTTGTCCTCACAGAACGTGACTTTCAATGGATGCGGCGAGCCGCCAGCGAGTATTCCGGCATTATGCTGCCGGAGGCGAAGCGGAAGATGATCTACGGGCGCCTCACCAAGCGGTTGCGAACGCTGGGCATGAGGAGTTTTTCCGAATACCGCAAGCTACTGGAAGATACGAATTCGAACGAGTTTCCGGAATTCATTAACGCGCTCACAACGAACCTGACGGCTTTTTTTCGGGAGCCTTACCACTTTGAGCACTTGACTCAGACAGCGCTACCAGAAGTAATGGCAGCCCGGGAAAGGCGGGGCAAGGCCCGCCGGCTGCGAATCTGGTCAGCGGGGTGCTCGACGGGACAAGAGCCGTATACGATCCTGATGGCGATCCGCGAAGGCCTGCCGCAAGCGCGGAGTTGGGAGTTGCGGGTGATCGCCACGGATCTGGACACACAGGCACTTGCGCGGGCACGCCGCGGGGAGTATCCACAGGAGACAGTGAGGGACCTGGACGAGGGCCTGGTACGCCGGTGGTTTCTGCGTGGCAGCGGGGCCTTTGCCGGTCAGGTGAAAGTGCGGCCGGAGTTAAGCGCCGCAGTGGAGTTTCAGCAATTCAATCTGGTGCGGCCCTGGTCGCGGCCGTGGGGCGAGCCGATTGATGTGATCTTCTGCCGGAACGTCGTGATCTACTTTGACAAAGCCACGCAGGTGGAGTTGTTTCAGAGGTTTGCGGACACGATGGCGCCGGGTGGTTTTCTATACCAGGGGCACTCGGAGACGCTGTTTCAGATCAACGACCGGTTTCAGCCGGTGGGGCGAACGGTTTACCAGCTTCCGGAGGGAAAATGACGGCGCGGGCAGCAATGCGGCAAGCGCCCTGGCCGGCGGTACACCGTTTTCGCAGCGCGGAGGGGGCGGCGATGGCCAAGGTGCTGCCGGGAGACTTTTATGTAACGCGGCCGCCGGAGTTGATTACGACGTTATTGGGGTCCTGTGTGGCGGCTTGCCTGCGCGATCCGAAGCTGGGCCTGGGTGGGCTGAACCACTTCATGCTGCCCGAGTCACCAGGGGCTGGCGGCTGGCAGCAGCAGGGCCGTTACGGCGCCTTCGCGATGGAACTGTTAATTAACGAGTTGCTCAAGCAGGGGGCCAGCCGGGAGCGGCTGGAAGTGAAGATATTCGGGGGCGGAGATATTGGTGGGTACCGTGCGCACATCGGTGCGCAGAATGTGGCTTTCATCCGGAAGTATGTAGCGCTGGAGGGTTTGAATGTTACTTCGTGGGATGTAGGGGGACAGGCGGCTCGCAAGGTGATTTTCCATGTGGGGACAGGCCGGGTGCAGGTGCAGAAGCTGGCGATGGACCGGATCGAACAGGAGCTACAACAGGAACACATCTACCGAAAGACCCTGAACCGTGCTCCGCATGACGGGACCGTGGAGCTTTTCGAGTAGCGAGGAAATCATGGCGCAGACCAAGGTGCTCATCATCGACGATTCAGCGCTTGTGCGGCGTTTGCTGAAGACGATCCTCGAAGAGGACCCGAGTCTTACGGTGGTGGCGCAAGCACCGAATCCACTTGTCGCGCGAGAGTTGATCAAGCAGACCAATCCAGACGTATTGACGCTGGATGTGGAGATGCCGGGGATGGACGGCATCACGTTTCTCGAAAACCTGATGCGGCTGCGGCCGATGCCGGTGGTGATGATCTCGTCGCTGACCGAGCGGGGGGCCCAACTGACGATGGACGCGCTGGCACTGGGGGCGGTGGACTTTGTGGCGAAGCCGAAGCTGGACCTGGCGGAGGGGCTGGAGGAGTTGGCCCGTGAAATCGTGCACAAGGTAAAGGCGGCAGCCCGCAGCAAGCCCAGGCAACTGGGGCAGCGGAATGGCGCAACAGTGGCAAGGCCAGCCTCAGCGGCTGGGCAGTTCAAGACGACAGACCGGCTGATCGCAATTGGAGCCTCGACGGGCGGAACGGAAGCCATCCGGGAGGTACTGTTGCGATTTCCGCCGGATGCGCCTGGCACGGTGATTGCGCAGCACATTCCCCCGGGCTTCAGCAAGCCCTTTGCGGCGCGGCTGAACCGGGATTGCGCGGTGAGGGTGCTTGAGGCGGAGGAAGGGCAACGGATACTTTCCGGCCACGCCTATATTGCGCCCGGGGGGAAACATTTGCGAGTGGAGCGGCATGGGGCGCACTGGATTTGCCGTCTGGATGACGGGGTGGCCGTGAATCAGCACAAGCCATCGGTGGATGTACTTTTCGAATCAGTGGCGGATAGCGCGCGGGGAAACGCCGTGGGCTTGATTCTGACCGGGATGGGGCACGATGGCGCTCTGGGCTTGAAGCGTATGCGCGAGGCCGGGGCGTGGACGGCAGCCCAGGACGAGGCGACGAGCGTGGTGTGGGGAATGCCGGGGTCCGCTGTCCGTTGTGGCGCGGCAGTGGCCGTATTGCCGCTGGACCGGTTGGCGGAGAGCGTGCTGGGGGCGGCAAGCAGTTGAGAGCAAGGGGCAGTTGAGCTTTCGAAAAGATGAACAGGTACAACGTGGATTACAAACAACTGGTAGACATGCCGCGGAGAAATGCCGCACTACTCGCAGGAGCCGTTGCGTGCACGATTCATGCCGGACTGGGAGGCATGTTGACGGGCCTGCTGCTGGCAGGGGCTTGCACCCTGTTGACAATCTGGGCCCTGGGGGAAGAGCGGTCAGCCGAGGGGAGGGTGGAGTGGCCGGAGGGCGAAGCACCGGAAGCGGCTGAGGCGAAAGAGGCGACGGTTGAGCTGAAGCAATGCCGGGTGTTCGCGGTAGTGGCGGAGAGGTTGCCGGGCCCGCGGGAGAACCTCAGACAGGTACGAGGAATTCTGGCTGAGGCAGCTCAGGAACTCGGGGGAAGCTTCAAAGAGCTGAGTGCGCTGGCGAAGAGCCAGAGCAACTGGCTGGATCAGACACTGCAGGAGATCCACGGCAGCCGGGGAGACAATGCGGTGAGCATTGCGACACTGGCGGCGGACAGCCGGGAGAACGCCGCGATGGTGGGGCAACTGGCCGGGCTGATTGTGCAGCTGAGCAAGCGCAGCCTGGATATCTTCGACCGGGTGGAAAGTATGGTGGAGCGACTGCGGGAAATGGAGCGGCTCGTGGCAGGGGTGAAAGCCATTGCGGACCAGACGACACTGCTGGCGCTGAATGCCACCATTGAAGCGGCGCATGTCGGCGAGGCGGGTAAGGGATTTGAGGTGGTGGCAAGTGAGATCCGGCAACTGGCGCAGAATGCGCAGAAGGTGAGTGAGGAAATCCGGCAGCAGGCCAGACGGGCCAGTGAAACGGCTGGCGCCGCGCTGGGGTTGACGCAAGAGAATGCCGCGCAGGACCTCACCATTCTGCTGGAGGCGCGCAGAAGGATGGAAAGCATGGCGGCCAACGCGATTGATCTCGAAAACCGGCTGCGGGACAAGCTGGGCAGCGCGAAGAGCAGCGCAGCCGAGATTGGAATGGTGAATGCGGTAGCGATACGATCGATGCAATTTGAAGATATCGCCCGGCAGATACTGGAAAGGACCGAGCAGGATTTGACGAATGTGGAGACCACTCTGGTGGCAGTAGGCGCGGCGCCGGCGACAGAAGATCTGACCGCGCTGGCCACGGCAGTGCTGGAGGAACAGGCAGCCCTGGTGGCGCACAAGCCTTCACAGGAAAGCATCGCCGGGGGCGAGGTGGAGTTGTTCTAGCCATGGAGCCGAAGCACCAAACGATACTGGCGCCGAGCCGCTTTACCTTTACGGCGAGACAATCCTTTCTCGCTGCCTACCGAAACCAACCGGTGCCTCCGGAGGGCTACACGGTAGTGTTTGCGCAAACGGAGTTTATCGATACGGCGGGCCTCGGGCTGCTATTGCAACTGCGCGAGTACGCCGGACGGCGGGAACTGGTGCGCTGTACGCAACTGCGGCCCGAGTTGCGGCAACTCCTCAGCATGGCGGATTTCGAAGCGTTGGTGGTGCTGGAGGGACCGAGGGCGGCTCCCATTGCTTTTCAGCCGTAATCGGCAGAGTTGTTTGGGGGGCGCGGGTGATTCGTGCTGGAGGTCCTGTCGGCGGCCCAAGGCGAGGACGGTGCAGGAGTTCCGATAGGGCGGTGAGGATGCTTTCGCGCCCGGGGGGCTGCCGATGCTGTTGGTGGGACCGGCGCGGGGGCGTGCAATGAAGAGCTCGACCGGCGTCTGCGTCATTACTGAGGGTGCGATGCCAGCTTGGAATGTGCGTATACAGCCCGGAATTCTTGACTACAGGGAGAGCCTGAACCGGACGCATGCGATTGCGGAAGGGCCGCGCTAGCAGCCCGCAGGCACTTAGTAGTACAACTTCAGGCCGAACTGGATGATGCGGGCGCGCTCTGAGCCGGTGATCTGACCGAAGTTCGGCTGCCCGAGGGTTGTTCCCGCGGGGTTATTGAAGTTGACGTTGTTGAAGGCGTTGAAGAACTCCGAGCGGAACTGGAGCCGCATGCGCTCATTGAAGCGGAAGTCCTTCAGGATGGAGATATCCCAGTTCTGGAGCCCGGGGCCGAGATTGTCAGGCAGGAAGCGGGGGACGTTGCCGAACTGGAAGGGGGCGGCGTCGACAAAGGCCGCGGGGTTGAACCAGCCGTAGATGCGCTCTTTGGTTGAGCCCGAGGTGGTGGAGGAAATTCCGGTGGAATTGGGACGCTGCCCGCCGCCGAAGGAATTGGTTGTGTTGTTGCGGGAGGCAATCGAGATGGGAGTGCCCGCCTGGAGGGAGGTGACACCATTGACGATCCAACCGCCGAAGACCTGATCGGTGAAGCCGCCGCCGGTCATCCAACGCCGGCCCTTGCCAAAGGGGAGTTCCCACTGGTAGTTGAAGGTGAGGTTGTGGGGCACATGGAGCGCGGAGAGGGACTTATCGAGATCGCGGCGGTTGTTGTTGGTGAAGCCGGGGTTCTGATCGCCGAGGAAGCCGGCGACGGAGGAGAAGTCATCGATCATCTTCGACCAGGTGTAGGCGACCAGGAACTGCAGGCCACCGGAGTAGCGTTTGCGGAACTTGGTCTGGAGGGCATGGTAAGAGGAGTGGGCAAAGGTGCCCCAGGAATGCGTGAGGCCAGTGAGCCAGGGGCGCGGCAGCAGAAGCTGGCCATAGGTGGTGGTGGCGCGGCCGATGTTGCTGGCCGCGGGCAAGATGCGGAAGAAGGGATTGGGGACGACGCGGTTGAGCTCGTTGCCGAGGGCGAGGAACTGATCGGGAAGCTGGTTGAGATTGGTATTGGCCTGCAGCTTGACGCCACTGTTTCCGGCGTAGGCGACATCGAGCAGCATGTTGTCGGGCAACTGGTACTGCAGGTTGGTGTTCCATTGGACGGAATAGGGGACGCGGTCGTAGCGCAAGTTTCCGGTGATTCCCTGCCCCGCAAAGGTCAAGAGGCCGTCGGCGCCGTTCTTGGGGGGAATGAAGCCATCGGGGAAGGGGTTGGAGATGGTGGTGTAGGGCGTTCGGCCGCCGTCGATGGAGGAGGTGTAGGGCGTGCTGGAGTTGAAGCTGATGCCGCCGGCATTGGTCGCGTTGGGACCGATGCCCGTGGTGGGGGCATAGAAGACGCCGATGCCGGAGCGGAAGACAAGATTTTGGGAAACCTTGTAAGCCATGCCGAAGCGGGGGGCGAAGTTATTGCGGTCGAAATCCTTGACGCCACGGGGTGCGCCGGAGGTGCGGGAACCGGCAAAGACGATGCCGCCGTTGAAGGGCCCGAGGTTGGGGACGTTGAGGGGGATCTGGGCATCGAGATCGAACCAGGAGGCACGGTCGAAGCGCTCGGTCTGGGGGTGGTCGAGGTCCCAACGGAGGCCGAGGTTCAAGGTGAGGCGGTCATTGATACGCCAGTCGTCCTGGAAATACAGGGCGGAGTACTTCACCTGAATGGCGAGGGCTGGCTCGGTCTGGATTTGGCCGCCACTGGCGAGGCCGAGCAGCATGGAGGCAATGGCGTCACCGCCACCGGTCTGGTTGAAGACGCGCCGGGTGAAGCCGTCGTTGAAGGTGTAGGTACCGGAAGGGTTGTTCGGACGGAAGTTGGAGACGCGGTTGAGCCGGTGGGTGCCGCCGAACTTGACAGTGTGGCGGCCGAAGAGGCGGCTGGCATCGCCGGTCCAGGTGTGGGTTTCGAACTTGTTGCCGATGATGTAGGCGCTTTCAGGCCCCATCTGGCCGTAGCCGGCAACGCTGAGGGTGGGGAAGACATTGAACTGGGCGAAGGAATCGACATAGGTGGGGAAGCCGAGTTCGCTGGGCTTGGGGGTGCGGCCTTCGAGCGGTCCGCGCGGGTTGGCGTGGTAGGCGTAACCAGCGTTGCCATGGATGACCCAGCCTTTCCAGAGGAAGGTGTCGTCGATGGTGGCGCTGTTGTTGTTGACGCCATCCCAACCGGGGTTGGGCGAGGCGATGTTGCCATACTGATCGGCCTGGGTGTTGGTGGCGTAGTCGCGGGAGAAGCGGCCGAAGATGTTGTGAGTGTCGCTGAGGCGGTGATCGACGCGGGTGGAGATTACGTTGCGCTCGTTGCGATTGCCCCGCTGGGTGAAGAAGTTGTTGATGACGCCGGGGCGGGTGGGAGTGGGGTAGTAGGACATCAACTTCTTGCCAGTGGCGTTGTGGCGGGAGGCGGGGATGAGGTTACCGGCGAAGGGCTGGCGCTGCCCGGCGGAGTTGATGGTGGCCGGGTCATAGATGAGGCCGGCGATCTGGGAGAAGTCGCCATTGCGCATCTGCTCGGTGGGGACGGTGAAAGTGGCCGACCCGGGGTTGACGGTGCGCACGCCTTCGTAGTTGACGAAGAAGAAGGAGCGTTGCCGGGATTTCGAGAGTGGGCCACCGAGAGTGCCGCCGAACTGGTTGAAGCGGAAGGGTCCTCTGCCGCGGCCATTCAGATTGTTGAAGAAGCCGTTGGCATCGAACTTGTCGTTTCTGAGGAACTCATAGAGGACACCACTGAAGCGGCTGGTGCCGGAGCGGTGCACCATGTTAATGACGGCGCCGCCGGTGCGGCCGTATTCGGCCGAGAGATTGTTGGTCTGAACCTTGAACTCCTGGACTGCGTCGGGGGAAGGCACATAGGCGGGCTGGTTGTAGCCCATGACCTCCTGGGGGCTGCCGTCGACGAGGATGGAACTCGATACATTGCGCCCGCCATTGGCGGAGAATCCGTTGCTGCCGATGCTGCCGCTGCCGGAGGTCTGATTGCGGTAAGCGGAGTTGACGTTGATGCCCGGGGTGAGGGCCACGAGCTGGAGAACGTTGCGGCCGTTGAGCGGCAGGTTTTCGGTGGTGATGGAGTTGACCACTTCGCCAAGGGTGGAACTGGCGGTTTCGAGCAGCGGGGTCTCGCCGCTGACCTGGATGGATTCGGACAACTGGCCGACTTCGAGGGGGATGTTGATTTCGGCGACCATGGCGACTTCGAGGGTCATGCCGGTGCGGCTGTATTTCTTAAAGCCGGAGGCCTCGACGGCGAGGCTGTAGTTCCCTGGGGGGATCTGGAGGAAGACGTAGGCGCCGGATTCGTTGGCCTTGGTGGACCAGGACCGGTTCTGGTCGACATTGGTGAGCTTTAATGTGGCGCTGGCGACGGAGGCGCCGGAGGAATCCTGAACGATGCCGCGGAGGGTTGCCTGTGTTTGAGCGAGGGAGGCCAGCGACAGGGCGAGAAGGCAGAATCCAAACTTGAGACTCATGACGAAATACCTCAGGGAAATTTCGACTGAGAATGACAGAGAAGACCCTTTCGGACAAGGGTGAGAATGTCAGATACTTGTCAATTACGTGTCATGCGTGTTGCAACAGAAGGACTTGCCAATCTCGCCCCGAAGGAGCCGGTGATCCCAAACGAGGAGTGGCGGATGCTGGTCGAGCGGGTCTGCGCCAGCCCGCAATTCCGGAAGGCAGCGCGAATGCGGGAACTGTTTCAGTTTCTGGCCAATCGTTCGATCGCCTCTCCCGGCGTGGAGATCACCGAGTATGAAATCGCAGCGGGTGTTTTTGGCCGGGGGGAGGGCTTTGACCCGAGCGAAAGCAATATCGTCCGGGTGGGGGTAAGGCAACTCCGGGCGAAGCTGAAAGAGTACTTCGATGAAGCGGGCGCCGCAGAGAACTGGGTGATCGATTTCCCCAAAGGGGGATACGAACTGCGGTTTGTGGCCCGCGCGAGTGTGGTGACAGTTGCGGCTGAGACGGCGAACGGGATGGAGTTTCCGTGGAAGCGTCTGGCAGCGGCATTGGGTGTGCTGGTGGTGCTTTTGGGGGCGGCGCTGGTCTGGACACTGATGGCTTCTGGAGGTACCGTGAGGCAGCGGCCGCTGGGATTCCTGCCCCGACTGGTGCAGACGTTTGAGGGTGCGGTGCAGGTGGTCGCCGCCGATTCGGCCCACGTGCTGATGCGGCACATCGCCACTCCGGCGGGGGTAGAGGACTATGAGTCGGGGCAATACACGCGAGCGGTGTCGCCGGAGGAGTTCCCGCCGAAGTTTCAACGTCTCTGGAAAAGTCTGCAGACCCGCCAGTTGTTGAACATGGCAGACGTTAACATTGCCTACCGGCTGGCGGAGGATTTGCATCCCAAGCCGCCGTTGCTCAGCATGGCCAAGCACCTGAAGGCGCGGGATTTTCGCGCGGGGAATTTCGTGATTCTCGGCTCTGGCACGTCGAACCCGTGGCATTGGCTGTTCAAAGATCAGCTGAATTTCTATTTCGAGGAAGAGACCCGGGAGGCGGCGCGCATACGGAACCGGAAGCCCAAACCGGGTGAGCCGGAGGCAATTGTGGCCTTGCAGCCCCAAGGAAATGAGTCCTATGGGATTGTGGCGCTGGTACAGAACTTGACCGCCACAGGGAAGGTGCTGCTGATCGCGGGGTTTTCGATGGAAGCCACGGAGGCGTGTGGGGATTTCGTGCTCAAGCCGGAGAACCGGCAGAAACTGATGGAAGCGATGGGGGTAAGTTCCGAGGCGGCACTGGAGGGCTTTGAGCTGGTGCTGAAGACCAGCGCCGTTTCGGGGACTGGCCGGACCGCGGAGATTGTGGCGGCGCGGGCGACTGTAGCGGGGCGTTGAGGAACATGGGCGGCTTCTTGCCGTCTATTTCAATTCCGGGTGCGTTCCAGCCGAAATGAGGGAAAGTTGTCGCAAGAGTGGCATGATGGCACAAGGCAATAGCCGTGGTGACTTAGCGCTTGCACCCTGGGGGTCAGGAGGCTGACCACATCCGCTTCTGGTTGAACCGCAGCGAGAAGTTGCACGAAGTCTTCAACGGTGGCGCCGGGTTCCGCCCGCACATATACGAGTATTTCCGCCTGGTGATTGAGACGCTCATGCAGACGGGCACGCAAGTCCCCGATATGGACCTGGATCTTCGAGTTGATGGAAGCCTGTTGATTGCCCAGGGCGGTTACGATGGTGAGTTCTGATTCGCCGCAATACCGTGAGACCGTGGCGATATCGGTTATGTAGCCAAACGCTTGGTGGCGGCGTGTCTCATAAACGAGGGTCGCGAGCGCCAGGGCAAGCATTGCTGCGACGGTGGTCCAATGCAGATTGGTTGTCACGTTACGGTGGACTCCGGCAGACGGGGAGGAGTTCCCGGAGTGATGCTGCGTCTGTTACACGTGGACTGTGGAGCTGGACCGCGACAGGCCGGCAAATCGGCAGACATGATTTGACGCCGCCCAGTGGCATCCAAAGATGCGCTACGAGACTATGCGCTTCTCAATGATTCTGTCCCGAGAAAGGAAAACACCTTTCATTCCTTCGTGAAAATACGCAAGATGATTGAGTAGGAGGAGAAAGAGTTTGGAGATCATCGTCTTGCTGGCGAGCCTCATTCTGCAGGATCAGGCAATCCCGTTGTGCCGCCTGGTGATTCCGACTGACCATTCTTTCAGCCTCTGTGTTCCGCAGAGTTGGGGGAAGGATTTCGCGGGCACTTCGTCCAGTATTTCGATTTGCTCGTCGCCCCAGAATGACTGCCTCAGCGCGAAAGGGGCGATTCTGGAACAGGGAAAGATGATGCTGTATGCCAGGCGAATACCGGCTGATGCCGATGATGCCTATCAGCAGAAAGGGTTTGTCCCTACCAATTGCCGCGGGATGTTCGAATCAGGCTGGGAGTGCTACCAGAAGTCAGAATTCTTCTTTATTGAAAGCATCCCGCCAGCAGGTCCTCTCCAGCACGCGCTTCGATTCAAAACCAAAGACGCCACCTTCGAGGTCAGGTTCGAGGTGGATCTGCAGTCACCGGACCTCTGGCCGCAGATCCAGACAGTACAACAAATTCTGTCGACCTTCAAAGTCATTACGCCGATACGACCGAACCCGCCGCGCCTCCCATCTTCCCCGCGGGAACAGCAGTGAGAGGTAGGGCATGAAGGCCACTGAGGCCAGAGACACCTTACCCGATGGCGGCTACGAGCGTTGGGTGGAAGGGGACATATAGTGGCAGCGATGTGGATTCTCCTGCAGGTGCTCGTATCTGGCGAAATCGGAGCCTGTGATGCGTCTAAGGCCAGCTACGCGATGAACCAAGCGCGAGTAGCGGTTCGTGGCTATGTGCACATGACACGCCACGGTTCTTACCTGGCACGGAACAAGGAGTTCAGCCGGGAATGCGGCCTTGTGCTGCTCTTGTCTTCGAGCGATACGGCGGCCGTGGGAAAGCACGAGGAAGCAGTTGGGGTGACGTTTCAGACATCCAGCCGGGCGACCGCTTACTACGAGTCACAACAGCTATACCGGTTCGACCTGGTGCGCGAAGCTCAACCAGTGACTGTCCACGGACGGCTGATTGTCAAAAAAGCGCATCGATTGGAGGGTGGAGATGGATTCGGACCGCAGGGGAAGTTCAGAGTGGCGCTATTGGTGGAGGATCTGGAGATATCGGGAAAGACTGAAAGGAAACGCTAAGCCAAAGTTCGAGCCAGGGCTCTACTTACGGCCGTAGTCGGCGGGGATTTCGCCCCACTGGCTGGTTTCCCACTTCAGGACCGGGTTGCGGTAGGGGTTGGAGCGAAGCCAGCGCTCCGCGCGGGCGATGAGGTCGAAGACCTTCGCGTTCTGCGGGGTGCGCGGGTGTTTGGTGTGGCAAGTCTTGTCCCGCACCCAAGAGAGGGCGGTGAGCGAATCGGAGTAAACCGGCAGTTCCTGCTTGCCGCGCTCGTGCAGGAAAGCGAGGGCATGCACGATGCCGAGAAATTCGCCAATGTTGTTGGTCGAGTCGGGGTAGGGGCCCTGGCGGAAGATTTCAGCGCCAGTCTCGACGTGAACGCCGCGGTATTCCATGGGACCCGGCACCCCGGCGCAAGCGGCGTCAACGGCAATGGCATCCAGCACAACGCCCAGATCGGCCAGTTCCGCCATCGACTTCTTAGCGCCGGTGCGGACGCCAGCGTGATCGGCATACTGGCCCTTCTCAAAGGCTTCGCGAGCGGCAGCGAGCGACTCAAAGGACTTGAACTGCGCGCCAGCAACGCCAGTGACCTGTTCGGAAGCCTCGGCCCAGGATGCGTACACACCGGGCGTGCGCCCCGCCCAGACGACATAGAACTTCGGCTTTTTCTGGCCCATGAAAACAGCCTAACGCCTGCGGCGAGGGGGCGGCGAGTGTGGATAGAATGGTGGCCGCATGGAACGTCTGAGCCGCTGCTATATATGGATGCTGCTGGCCGCGCTGGGGAGCCCCGCGGCGGTGGAGTTGCCCGAGGGGCCCGGTAAGGCGGAGACGCAAAAGTTGTGCAGCCGCTGCCATTCGATGGAACAGACGGTGTCGTTGCGGCAGGGTCAGGCCGGGTGGACCGAGACGATCACCAAGATGGTGAACCTGGGAGTGACGGGCAGCGATAGTGAACTCGAAAAGGTGCTGCAGTATCTGGTGAAGCACTACGGAGCGAAGGAAGGCACGGCGGCGCCGGTGGAGACAGCGGCGGTTGCGGGTGCGCCAGTGGCGGCGGCGGCGCGAGTGGTGACCGAAAGAAAGCCACCGGCGGTGTGGCCGACGACGGGGCTCGATATTGAGCCGTCGAAGGAATGGCGGACCTACGGGCATGATGCGGGGGCGATGCGGTTTTCACCGCTGCGGCAGATTACGCCGGCCAATGTGAACAAGCTGAAGGTGGCGTGGGTGCACCATATGAAGCCGGAAGGGTTTGTGGGTGCGGCGGCGCCACGGCCAGCGAGCCGGCCGGGCGGGCCGGTGGGCGATGAGCCGGAAGCAGCAGCGCAACGAAGCCGTGGTGGTTCGCAGTTCGGATCGGGGATGCGGCCGAGCCAGGTGACGCCGCTGGTGATCCGCGGGGTGATGTATATCACGAGCCCCTATGGGCGCGTAACGGCGCTGGACCCGGTGACGGGGCAGGAGTTCTGGTCCTATGCGTTGCCGGCGGGCGTGCCATCGACGCGGGGACTTGAGTATTGGCCGGGCGACGGGAAGACGCCGGCACAACTGGTGTTCGGCTCGAGCGACGGAAAGCTGTATTCGGTGGATGCCAGGACGGGCAAGCCGAACCCGGCCTTTGGGGATAACGGCGTGGTGAATCTCAACACCGAGGACATCATGCGGGGGCTGCCGGGGCGGAATATGCTGACCTCGCCGCCGACGGTTTACAAGAACCTGGTGATTACCGGCGGGACGACGCAGGAGAATCCGCCGCAGGGCCCGGCCGGGGACGTGCGCGCGTGGGATATGCGCACGGGCAAGCTGGTGTGGAAGTTCCGGGCCATTCCAGAGCCCGGCGAGAAGTTCAACGATACCTGGGCGGGAGAGAGCTGGAAGAACCGCACGGGCGTGAACGTGTGGGGCTTCATCACGGTGGATGAGAAGCGGGGGATTGTGTACATGCCATTTGGCGCGCCTTCGGTGGACCAGTATGGCGGGGACCGGCATGGAGACAATCTGTTTGGGACGAGCCTGGTGGCGGCTGATGCGAATACGGGCAAGTATCTGTGGCACTTCCAGGTGGTGCACCACGACATCTGGGACGCGGACATGACGGGGGCGCCGTTGCTGCTGGATGTGAAGAAGGGCGGCAAGGTGATACCGGCGGTGGCGGCGGTGAACAAGGTGGGGCTCGTGTTTCTGCTGGACCGCGTGACGGGCAAGCCGATTTATGGCGTGGAGGAAAGGCCAGTGCCGCAGAGCGAGGTGCCACTGGAGCGGACAGCGAAGACGCAGCCCTTTCCGCTGAAGCCGGAGCCGCTGGCGCGGATGAAGTTTGAAATGAAGGACGTGGCGACGGTGACGCCCGAGATTGAGGCGGCGTGCCGGGCGCTGTTGAAGGATATGGTGGTGGGCGGGCCGTATCTGCCCGTGACGTATAACCGGTTGCGGGTGCAGTTTCCGGGCAACCACGGCGGCGTGAACTGGGGCGGGACTTCGTTTTCGCCCGAGTTGGGATATCTGTTCGCGAATGTGAATGAGCTGGGGCAGGTGTCGGGCTTGCAGGATCATGACCCCAAGAAAGGCCCGGCGATGGGCAGGGGGCAGGGGAACCGGGTGGACCCGAACGGACCCTATGAGGGGTATCCGGGTGGGGGCGGGCGCTTCAGCGTGAAGGGGCCGACGCCACAGCAGTACCCGTGCCAGCAGCCGCCGTGGGGGCAACTGGTGGCGGTGAATGTAAACACTGGTGACATTGCCTGGCGGACTACGCTGGGCATTACCGAGAGCCTGCCGGAGGGCAAGCAGAACACGGGGCGGCCGGGCAATGGGGGCACCATTGTGACGGCGGGCGGGCTGGTGTTTGTGGGGGCGACGGATGATGAGCGCTTTCGGGCCTTTGACGCCAAGACCGGCAAGGAATTGTGGACGGTGAAGCTGAAGGGGGCGGCGGAGGCGACGCCGATGACCTATGAGGGACGAGATGGGAAGCAGTATGTGGTGATTACGGCGACGGGTGGTGGATTCTTTAACAACCCAGTAACGGATGACGCCGTGATTGCGTGGGCGCTGGAGGAGTAGGGAGGGAGCGAACTCAGTCAGCGATCAGAAGGCAAGTTGACGATCCTGATCAATCGCAGCCTGTAGGCGCTGCTTGGCGGCAGGCTCTTCCACCAAATCCACCGGCAGGCCTAGCCATGTCTGAAGCTGCGCCCGCAATTCTTCCCTTTGCCACACATAATCGAGGCCGCCTGGGGGGATATTGGGACCGAGTTGGATGGCGAGGTCAATATCGTGAGCTTCGGCTTCATTGCGGGCGAGTGATCCGAAAATGGACAGGCTCTCAATACCGGCAGCCCGCAACTCAGCTGCATGATCGCGAAGGATGGCCAAGGCAGCGTCGCGCGTCATACTTCCATCTTATGTGCTAGTGATTTCAGAAGCCGGCGGGAGAGGTGAAGATGTGACCGGCGACGGTGAGGGATTCGGCGTGGAGGAAGAGCCGCTCGCCGGGGTTGCCATAGAGGGGGTCGCCGAGAATGGGGTAGCCCAGGTGGGCGCAGTGGATGCGGAGCTGGTTGGTGCGGCCGGTAAGCGGCTCGAGCAGGACGCGGGTGTGACCGGCTGTGCGGTTGAGGACAGTGAGACGGGAATGGGCGGGCTTGCCGCCTTCGCGGACGCCCCAGGGGGGATAAGCGAGTGGATCGCGACCAATGGGGGCGTGAATGTCGAGCTGGTCCTGCGGGAACTGGCCCTCGAGGAGGGCGATGTAGTGCTTGACGGCGTGGGGCCAGGCGCGAGTGAGGGTGCGGAGGGCGGTGGGGGTTTTGGCCACCAGCAGGACGCCGGAGGTGAGCTGGTCGAGACGGTGGGGGAACCAGAAGCGCTGCCCCGCGAGGTGGTGCGATAGAGCGTTGGCCAGGGTGCCGGTCTTGACCTTGAGGGTGGGGTGGACCAACTGGCCGGGGGGCTTGTGGAGGGCCAGAAGGTCCGCGTCTTCGTAAAGGATGTGCAGGGGGAGAGCCTCCGGCCGGCGGGCGTTGGGGGCGGCGGGGTCGATGTTCAGGATGAGATGCTGACCGGGTTGGAGGCGGAGGCCCCAATTGAGGAGGGGCTGGCCATCGAGGGTGCAGTGGCCGTCGCGGACGGCGCGGCGGAGGTGGATGAGGCTGAAGCCGGGCAGGTGGTGGAGGAGGAAATCCTTGACGCTCAAGCGGGCGTGAGCCGGGGCGATGAGGAAGTCCATCCTCCTTGTAGTATCAGCGGGCGAGCAGAGCGGCGGCAACCGTTTGGGAAGGACTGGTAGGGGCCACAGCCGCGCACCAGCGCTGGAGCTGTTTGCGCTGGAGACCGCGGAAGACAGAGCGGAGAGTGTCGCAGGCAACGGGAGAGAGAAGAGGGCGGGAGGACTGATAGGTGATCAGCAATTGCCAGCTCTGTTTAGCGGCCGAGTCGCGCAGGGAGGCGAGACGCAAGGACTTGGCCAGTTGTAGCTGATCCACCAGAAACGGAAACAGACGCCAGGATTGGGGGCCATGGATGCGCTGGGCGGACTGGAAGGCGAAATCGGAGAAAAGGAGAGCCTGAGTGGTGTTCTGGATTTGCGCAGCGGCGAGCGATGCGGCGGCGCTGGCCTCGGAGAGCAAAGGATCCCGCGAGGAGTCAGAGAGATGCGGCAGCAGTTGTGCGAGAAGTGCTTGCGTGCGGGCGGGTTGGCCGTTGGCCGAGCAGGTCAGGGCAGCGAAAGCGACCAGGAGTGGATCGTCGGCCAACGGGCTGGACAGAGTGTTGAGGTGGTGAAAGGCAGCGGCGGCTTCTCCCTGCAAAATGAAGGTTTGCAGAATGCGCGCGTGAGCGACAGTGGCGAATTGGGAGGAAGAGTAAGGGTGCTGGGTGACGCGGGAGAGCACAGACCGGGCGGAGTCGAATTCCGAGCGATCCAGCCGGATGCTGGCCAGCATGAGGAGGCGAGCGGGCTGTTCGGCGGGAGGAGAGGTCGGCGCGGAAAGCAGGATGGACTCGGCGGCGGCGGCGTCCCCGCGGAGGCGGAGTTGTTGAGCAGCATCAAGAATTGTGGATTGCGACAGCAAGCAGAGCAGCAGTGTGCAAGAGAACATGGGACCACGGTAGGGCCGACAGAAAACACGCCACAACTGAAAACAAAGGACATACAGGCTATGACCGCAGATGACCGCTGCGGACCGGGGCTGTCCCATGGTAATTCTGGGGTCTAATGAGCAGTAACGACCGGTTAGTAGGCTGGAAGGAGATCGCGGCTTACCTGAAGGTGAGCGAGCGGACGGCGCGCCGGTGGGAGGCGAATGGCCTGCCGGTGAAGCGGCCGAACCCGGAGCAGCGGGGGACGGTGTTTGCCAGTCCGAAGGAACTGGATGAATGGGTGGGCCGCGGCGGGGCGGAGGAGAAAAAGGAGGCCGCGCCGCAGGGAAGGAATTGGCTGGTGGGGGTGAGCGCTGTAGGGGTGTTGGGGCTGGTGGTGATGCTGGCGGGTTGGCGGCGGGGGGAGAGCCAGCCGGAGATCTGGCTGGGGAGGCCACTGGTGGCAGAGGCGAGCCAGGATTACTCGCCGGCGCTCACCGGAGATGGCAGGCGCCTGGCCTTCGTGAGGAGAAGGGCCGAGGAGGGGGTGGCACATGTCTGGGAGAAGGATCTTGAAACGGGGGTAGAGCAGCAGTTGAGCCAGGGTGGCGGTGCGGCATGGGGGCCAGCGTGGGCGCCGGATGGAAAGATGGTGGCGTTTACGCGGCTCTTGCGAGAGGATTTGGCGGAAGTGGTGATGCTGAACCGGGAAACGAAGCGGGAAAGGGTCTTGGGGCAAGTGGTTCGCACGGGACAGCCATTTCCCTTTGGGGCTACGGTGGCGTGGACGGAGGATGGCCGGAAGTTGCTGACGATCGAACAGAAGGGGGCCGATGCCGAGCTTTGGGCGTTTCCGGTGGACGGCGGGGAAAGGCAACTGGCGGGGGTATTGCCGCAGCGGATTGGCCGGGGCTTGAGTTTATCGCCTGACGGAAAGTGGCTGGCCCTGCGGCTGCGCGTGGACGGGGGCAAGAGCGGGGTAGAAAGCTGGTTTGAGGCGCTGATTTTCCGGTTGGAGGAGGGCAGGATCCGGGGAGAGGGGCAACGAGTTACGCCGGAGGGGAAGAATTGCTTAAGTCTGTCGTGGGGTAGCGATGAGGATTTGCTGCTGGTGACCCTGGAAGCGAGAACGCCGAAGGTGCTGCGGTACCGGGTGAATGAACCGGGCAAGTTGGAACCGATGGCGCTGGCGGACCGGCAGGTGAGTGAAATTGCGCACAGCGCGAAGGCCCGGCTGATGGTGTATGCCCGCTACAACTGGAATCTGGATGTGGTGGGGTTTGGAATTGCAGGGAAACGAATCGGGCCGGAAGTTGGCGCCTACGCCGCCACGAAGGACAATGAGCTGGGGATGGCCTACCATCCGGATGGGAAGCGGTATGCAGTGGTGTCAGGCGGAAGCGGACCCTTCGAACTGATGGTGGGCGAGCGAGGAGGAACCACGCGAAAAGTGGGGGAACTGGGAGCGGATCATGTCGCGCACTTGCAGTGGTTGCCCGGAGGAGAAGAGTTGTTGCTACTGGCGGATGTACGTGGAAAGCGGGGACTCTACAAGGCGGACTTGACGCGCAACGCAATTGAGCCGGTGGCCCAAGCTGTACCCTTTGGAAGCTCCCTGCGCATCTTGCGGGGTGGCAAGGAAGTATTGATGACGCTGGCAAATGGGCAACTGGCCAGAGTGGAGTGGGAGACGGGGAAAGTGATCCGGCTGACGGGTCAGGCCCGGGCGCTGGACTATGACGCGGACCGGGGCGTTGCTTACTTTCTGCGGGGTGCGGCGGAGGTATGGCGGCTGGATGTTGCCAGCGGAAAGCAGGAAATGGTGCACCAGGGGGGGACTCCCTATGCGGCCATGGCCCTGGACGGGGATGGGATCTGGCTGCAGCGAAAAGCAGGACCCGACATGCTGGAGACAGTGCGGCTGGACTTGAAAACGGGCCAGTTGGGCGAAGCCGGGATGCGGATTCGCAGTCTGTTTCCGGCGCTATTTGTGTTGCCCGGGAAGGAAGTAGCCGGGGTAGTGTTTCGAGAGTTGGATTCAGACCTGATGATTGCGAGGACCAAATGAAGCGCAGGGCATTTCTGGCATTGGCGGCACGGCGGCCGCGGGTATTGCTGCGGAGTTCGTGGCAGAGCGTGAATATCGGCGACATCGGCCATACGCCGGGGGCGCTCAGCCTGCTGTGGCAGTATGCGCCGGAGCTGGAGATTACACTGTGGCCTGGGAATCTGGGGCATGGGTCGCGGGGGATGCTGGAGGCCGGATATCCGAAGCTGAAGATTGTCGAGGGCAGCGTGGACAGCCCGGCCGTGCAACAGGCGTGGGCGGAGACGGATCTCTACCTGAGCGGGAGCGGGAGTGGGTTTCCCGCGAGCGGGCTGGCGCTGGAGTTCCGGAAGAAGACCGGTAAGCCGGTGGGCGTGTTTGGCGTGTCAAGCGACCCGGTGTCGGGCTTTGGCACCGGGCGAGACCCGGAAGGCGGGACGCTCGAGAACCTGCGGCAGCGGGCGCTGGCCTTGCCGGAAGGGCATCTCACGGGGGACCTGCGGAAGATCATCGATGAGGCGGCGTTCTTCTTCTGCCGCGATACGATTACGCGGGACTATCTGCTGAAGCAGAAGGTGAAGACGCCGGTGGTGGAGTTTGGGCCCGATGCGCAGTTGGGGATGCACTTGCGGGATGAGGCCAAAGGGCAGGCGTGGCTGCAAGAGAAGGGATTGCGGCGGGGTGAGTTTATCTGCGTGATCCCGCGGATGCGCTACACGCCGTATTACAAGATACGGGGTACGGCGCCGACGGCGGAGGACAAAGCCAAGGATGCCATCAATGACCGGACGACGGAAGCCGATCACGCGAAGCTGCGAGAGATGATGACGGCCTATGTGCGGCAGACGGGCCGGAAGGTGATGGTGTGCGCGGAGATGACCTATCAGGTGGAGATGGGGCGGGAGGTATTGGTGAACCCACTGCCAGAGGATGTGAAGCGCAACGTGGTTTGGCGGGATACCTACTGGCTGCCGGATGAGGCGGCGGCGATCTATGCGCAGGCAGCGGCGGTGGTGAGTGTGGAGTGCCATTCGCCGTTGATTGCGCTGAAGGTGGGTACGCCGGTGATGCATGTGCGGCAGCCGACGGATACGTGCAAGGGGCAGATGTACCGGGATATGGGCGCCGGCGATTGGTTTTTTGAAGTGGAGGAAGCGACGGGAGCGGGGCTGTGGAAGACGCTGGAGGGAATCGTGAAGGACCCGGGGCGGGCACGGCGGAGGGTGAAGGAGGTGATGAAGACGGTAGAAGCAAGACAGCGGCGGATGGTGGAAGTGGTGAGAACCACGGCCACGGCCGCCGCTGCCAAGCGAATGGTGAAGGGTTAGCTGATGGTGAAGCCCTTGCGGAACTTGGGCTTCAGGTATTGATTGGCTTCGTTGTTGTTGGTGAAGCGCATGCGGGCCGAGTCGTATTCGAGCTTGCCTTCGACGCGCAGGGCGATGACGCCGAGGAGCATCCATTCGACGAAGGGAGCGGCGACGTTGAAGTTGGAGCAGGAAGGCTCGCCGCCCTTGCAGGCGCGGATCCAGTCGCGGTAGTGGCCGGGTGAGCGGGTGAGCAGGGGCTCAGGCATGCGGTAATCGGCCATCCTGGTGGTGGGGATCAGGCGAGTGGTTTCGCCATAGGTGCCGGTGGTGAGGATGCCCTTGTCGCCGAGGAAGACGCTGCCATTCATGCCGCCGGGGCGGATGTCGGAAGCAGACTTGAGTTCCTGATACTTGTCCCATTCAAAGAGGCGGCCGACCATGCCGTTGAAGACGGGTTCGCGCTGGGGCTGGCCCTGACCCTGGCCCTGGGGACGGGGACGGGTGGGCAGATCGCCCAGCCATTCGCCGGCGGGGACGCCTTCAATCTTGGGGCTGTCCTTCATGCCGTCATACCAGTAGACGGTGACGGGGCCCATGTTGCCGCGGGCCGGAAACTCGAACTTGGTGATGGACTGGCGGGGGAACTGGAAGGAGGAGACGCCTTCCTTCTTGATGCATTCGACGCTCGAAGGAGCGCCCAGCTTGAGAGCGAGATTGGGGGCGCCGAGGATGTGGCAGGCCATATCGCCGAGGGCGCCGCAGCCGAAGTCATAGAAGCCGCGCCAGTTGAAGGGAAGGTAGAAACCGCCGTAGGGAGATTTGAAATCGGGGCCGCCGGTGGTGAAGGGGCGCTTGTCGGCGGTGCCGAGCCAGAGATCCCAATCGAGGGTGGCGGGGATGTCGGTGGCGGCGGGGATTTCCGTGGAGCCCTGAGGCCACCAGGGACGGTCGGTCCAGGCGTGGACTTCCTTGACCTGGCCGATTTCGCCGGACCAGATGATTTCGGCGGTCTGGCGGGTGCCTTCGTTGGAGTAGCCCTGGTTGCCCATCTGCGTGGCGACGCCGTACTTGTTGGCGGCGGCCATCATCTGGCGGGCTTCCCAGACGGTGCGGGTGAGAGGCTTCTGGCAGTAGACGTGCTTGCCGCGTTCCATGGCCGCTATGGCGGTGGCGGCGTGCATGTGGTCGGGGGTGGAGACGATGACAGCGTCAATATTGTTGCGCTGCTCGTCGAGCATCTTGCGGTAGTCCTTGTATTTGGTGGCCTTGTCGAACATCTTGAAGGCACGTTCGGCGCGCTTCTCATCGACGTCACAGAGGGCGACGATGTTTTCGCTGGCGCAGCCCATAATGTCGGAGTGGCCTTTGCCACCGGAGCCGATGGCAGCAATGTTGAGTTTTTCGTTCGGTGACTTGTAGCCCAGTTGTTTCAGCGACGCGGCACTGCCGAAACCGGCAGCCGGTACCGCGCCGGCGAGGAGCGATCCGTAAAAGAAAAAGCGGCGGTTCATTACTAGAGATGGTAGCGCGGCGGGACGGAGTTGAGGGTAGGCGCAAGACGTAATTTGTAATACCATACGTAATACGGAGTAAGTCATGGCAATTCGCAGTGTACGGCTGGACAATGAAGCGGAGGCAGCACTTCAACAGATACGCAGGGCTACGGGCATGCGGATATCGGAAGCGCTGAAGTCTGGACTGCAAGCCTTTGCCAAGCAACTCGAGACCGGGGGACAGAGAAGTGCGTACGAGGTGTATGAGCAATTGGACCTGGGCCCCGGAGGTTACGCCATTGCCCCAGCAGAGCAAAGCCGCGAGGGAGTGCAGGCAGCGATACGCAAGAAGCATGGCCGATGATTCTCATGGATACAGGCCCGCTGGTAGCGCTATTCGATCCGCAAGAGAAATGGCATGAGCCCTGCCGGCAGAAGCTGAAACAACTGAAGGGACCATTCGTGACCACACCGTGTGTCCTGAATGAAGCCTTCTACCTGCTAGGGGTGAGCAGCATTGGTGCGCAGCGGCTCAGAGACTTCGTTCTGGATGGGGGAATGCAAATGCATTTTCTCAACAACGCCAGTTTGGCGCGCTGCTTTGAGCTAATGGAAAAATTTGCCGACCAGCCAATGGATCTCGCCGATGCATCGCTAGTGGCGGCGGGCGAAGCGCTCGAGACCCGGAAGGTGTTCACGCTGGATCGGCGCGACTTTGGGGTCTATCGCCTGAAGCGTGGCCACCGTTGCATCCAATTCGAATTAGTGCTGTAGTGAATCAGGGCTTGGGGGCAAAGTAACCCGGGCGAGCGCGGACGATGAGGTCCTTGCGGCCTTTGACGCGGATGGTGACGGGGTGCCACTGGCCGTCGGTCTTGATCGGTTCGGGGCGGTAGAGGATGTTGTACTGGCTGCGGAGTTCGTTGGCAATATTCTCGAAGGACTGCGTGAGGTCGCTGGCCCGGAAGGGGAAGAAGGTCATGCCGCCGGTACGCTCGGACATGTGCTTGAGCACACGGTCCCCTTCACTTTCGATGCGGGTGATGTTGGTGGAAATCGTGTAGATGACGACGTCGGCCTTGAGGGCCATCTCGATGGCCTGTTCGCGCGTCATGATGGATTGGGTGTCATCACCGTCGCTGAGGATGACCATGGCGCGGCGGAACTTGAAGAGGGGCTGATCCTGCATGAGTTTGTCTTTGCAGGAGTAGTAGATGGCGTCGAAGAGAGCCGTGCCGCCGCCGGGACGGAGATCGCGAATGGTGTTCGCGAGCTTTTCTGTGTCGCCAGTGAGATCGGCACGGAGTTCGACCTGGTTATCGAAGGAGACAACGATGGCGCGGTCTTCCTTGGGGCGGATGACGGAGTTGATGAACTCAACAGCGGCTTCCTGCTGGAACTTGAAGCGATCGCGGATGGAGTTGGAGGAATCGATCAGGATGCCGAGGCGGAGAGGCAGATTGGACTCGGCAACGAACTCGAGAACGTTCTGGAGTTTCTTTTCCTCGAGGACTTCAAAGTCGTCCTTGTTGAGATTGATGACAAAGCGGCCCTTCTTGTCGGAGACCGTGTAGAGGAAGTTGACACGGAACACGTCGAGGACGATCCGGTTGGGGTCCTGATTCTGGGCGAGGGCGGCCAGGGGGGTGGCCAGGAATTCACGGCGCAACATCACTGCCTATATTGTAGGCTGGCCGGGAGTGGCGCTAGGCCGCCATGGGGCGCCAATGCCCCTGTCGCCTGCGCAACAGCAGCGGCTCTTTGGCAACCTCGCGCTCCACGGCGGATAGCCCGGCCAAGCCTGCATTGCCGCCGCCACTCTGCCAGAATGCCTGCAGCGCAGCAAGAATCGCCTGGCGTGTTGCGTGCCCGACGGTAAGCAATGGTGAAAAGGGCAACTTACTCCCCTTCTCGTGCAAACGATCGTACGAACGCTTGCAGGCATAGGCTCCCAACAGGGCGACCGCTTCCGTGCGCGCCGTGAATGGCTGCTTCAGACCGTGGGCGCCATAGGCGAGGTGGCAGACCTCTTTCAGAAGCCAATAGTGGTCAACAGTTCCTGGGCGGCTCAGATCCTGAGGCTTCCGGCAATAGAGAATGTTGACGTAGTCATATTCGGCCATGACAGGCAGGTTGGGGTCACCCACGCAGAAAACATGTTGCCTGGCGATCTTGTCGAGCATGCTTGGTTGCACGAAGGGCGCCTGGCAATGCTTCAGGGCATCCACGGCATAGGAGAGTATGCGTTCCCGATCGTTATCTTGCGGCACCGGCTTGGTGAATTTGAATCCGGGCTGGGGAATGTAGATGATGCCGAAACGATCGGATGAATCGAAGGAATAGTTTTTGCCGTCCGACGACCGGGTGCAGCCGACCAATTCCTGGAGATACCAGTTCACCTCTTCGGGATCTCTGGTGTTGTAGTTGAAGCCAATCATGTCCCAGGGGTCACTGAACCCGTATATCTTTCCGACGCTCCACCAGTTATCGCCGGTTTTCACGCGGTGCCGCTGCACGGTTCCTGGTGGCGGGAAAACGCGGCGGGGATTCTTTGGTTGTTTGACTAGCATAGTGCCTCCGAGAACTACTGTGCAGAGGGCACTGGGAATCGATCATCGAGGAAAGAATTTCCGGTCTGAGCCAGACGCGTTACTGTATGGCGAGCGTGACTCCGGGCTGGGAGGCGCGGCCCGCCACAGTAATGGCGAGCGGCACTGCGGAACCCGCAGGCGCAGCAGCGGGGACACGCAAGTTGATTTGCAGCACGCCAACCGGGAGGGTGGGGGCGGCCCCGGCATACAGGACTTCAGCGGACTGGCCGCCGATGGTCACTGCGGGGGTAAGGGCCAAAGGAACTGGAGAAGCTGGGAACGAGCCGTTGGGGACAGACTCCGCAAAGACGCCACCACCCGTCCAGAAGAGAGAGACAATCGAGGACCGGGCAGCAGGTCGACTGGGCCCGTTGACGGAGCCATCGGCATTGATCGCCGCGGCCTGGCCAGCGGGGGTAAGGGTGAAGAGGCCGGGGGCGGCGGTACTGAGTGAGGTAGTGAGCGAGGCTGAGAGTTGCTGGCAGCGGTACTCGATATTCAGGGGTGTCGTAGCGGAGAGTTGAGCCGGAACGATGCCATTGATCTGCGACGGGCCCGCGAAGAGAAGAGCCGCAGGCTGCCCATTGAAGAGAACTTCGGCGCAACCGAGCGATCGGCTGAGACGGCCGTTCGAGTTGAGACGAGCACCGAGAGGCTCTGGCAGGCCGAGATGCTCACCGAACAGGGAAAAGAGCGTGTAGGGAGCGAGCGCACCGGAAAGGAAGGAGGCGGCGTTGGTAAGCGCAGTGAGGCGGGGGGCTGGTAGAGAATTGCGCTGAAAGAGTTCGCGCAACATCTCGACGCGCGGGGTGGAGGCGTAGCGCTGTTCATCACTGCGGTCAGTGTTGCTCTTCTCGGCATCCCAGACAGAGCCGATACGGAAGGCGTGATAGGTCCAACTCCAGCCGAAGCGTTCAGCAATCGTGGCGATGTCACGCATCCAGAGATTGCCCGCTTCACCAGCCCAACGGGCGGCGGCGAATTCGCCCAGGTAGATGGGGACGTTGTGGCGGTGCTGGAAGGCGGCGACGGGTTCGAGAAGGCGGGCATGAAGAGAGGCATCGAATAGGGTGTTGCGGTAGACGCCGGGGTAGGGGCGGCCCAAGGGGAGATTGTCCACGCCCTGGTGGGTAAACTCGCCGGGGGCATACCAGTGGACGCTGTAAACCGTGTTGGGGTCGTCAATGATCTCAAGGTAGTTGACCATATCGTCCACCGGAGGGAGACCGCCGGGCACGTTGGGGAAAATCGGGAACTCCACGACCAGGGTGTGAGTGGTGTCAACGGCGCGAATGGTGGCGGCGAGTTTGCGGACAAGCAGATTCCAGTCGGCGGGGGTGCCGCGGGTATTGGGGCCGAGGGGCGGCGAGGGTTCGTTCAGGAGATCGTAGCCGGCGATGACGGGACCGCGCTGGCTGTAGCGGCGGGCAAGAAAGTCCCAAAGGCGGATGAGTTGATCGTGCCAGAAGAAGTCGCGCCAGAGCGGGTCAGTGGGGAGAGTAGTGGTGACTCCCTGAGTACCCGGAGTGGTGTGGGGGTCGAGGATGGCCTTGATGCCATGGCTCTCGCAAGTATCGAGGATGCGATCGAGGGCGGCCACGGCGGTCATGTCGATCTCAAAGGGCGGCTGGCGGCGCATCAGATTGAGCTGGTGGAAATTGATGCGAACCAGGTTGCCGCCCCAACTGGCGAGCACGCGGGCATCGGCGTCAGAGAACTCGTGATTGATGTTGGCGCCGCGGTAGTTGCCCCAGCGCAGCAGAGGCGATTCGGCGGATTGGGCACTCAGGAGGACGGTGACGAGAAAGAAGGGAGGAAATAATTTCATGGGATGCGCTCTGAGCGAGTTTCGGAATTGGGGGATTGGAAGAAGGAGTGGACCTCGGCGAAGACTTTCTCGACGGTCGGGCCGGAAGTCGCAGAGCCGAAGTAGAAGCCATGGCCCTCACCGGGGTACAGGCTGAAGCGAATGGGCACGCCGGCTGACTGCGCAGCGGGCAGGAAGATTTCGCGATTCATGATTTTGAGGGGATGGATGTCGCCGGACAGCAGGAGGACCGGGCAGGTGATGCGCTTGAGTTTGGACTGCAGTAATTGCTGGTGTTCTGGAAGATAGTACGCGGCGGGATCGCCCATCATGCGGAGGCGCGGCTCATAGGCGCCGGTGGAGAGCATGCCGGCGTAAAGAATCGTTGCGGGCTCACCGACGACAATGGCGGTGGGCTTTTGACGGCTGGCCACTTCGAGCGCAAGAGAGCCACCGCCGCTGCCGCCGAAAAGAAAGAGGTGGCGGGCGTCCACGAAGGGGAGCTTCCGGGTGGCAAGAAAGAGAGCCTCGGCATCGAGGGCGGGGCCGGGCAGTTGCAGGTTTTGGGGGGAGTAGTCGCGGAAGGTTGCCTGCACCACAAGATAGCCGGCGGCGAGGAGACGGGTGTGAATGGGGCCATGGCGCAGGAACCACTCGCGCTTGGCTGCGGATTGCGTCTGAAGGCCACCGTGGAGGATAACCACAGCCGGGAAAGGCCCCGGGCCCGGGGGCTTGCGGTAGGAGGCCACGATGGGTTGGCCATCGGCGGCAGTTGCCTCGAGCGGAAGCACGGGTTCATCAGGCACCGCGACAGGCGACACGGTGAAGACTTCGCCGATGCCATCGCCGGTGAGGCCCACCAGGGCGAGGCGCGTGGCGAGGGCGGATTGCTGGCGAGGATCGAGCGAGGCCAGAGCATCGCGGAGTTCGCGCTGCTCAGCGGCGGTGAGGGGGCGCCCCAGTACTTGCGCTTCCCGCAGACGGAGGATACGCGCCCAATCGGGTGGAGGCGGCGCACTGGCCTGGGCGAATGCGGCGTTGAGGAGTAAGAAGGACAGGGTTAGCACTGGGCGGGCTCCCGGTGGCTGGCGCAGGCGGCTTCGATGTTGTGGGCCACTTTGAGGAGCAAGGAATGTAGAGTGTTCTGTTCTGCGCGGGAAAGGCCGGCGTTCAATTCCCGGTTGATGTCGCGGGAGACCAGCAGGCACTGGGACTGGAGCGATTGCGCCAGGGGTGTGAGGTGAAGCCGGAAGGAGCGGCCATCGGCGGCATCGCGGGAGCGGACGAGCAGCCGGGCCTGTTCCATACGCCGGACCATGGCCGTGAGAGTGGAGGCGGCAATACCCGCCCGGCCCGCGACATCGCGCATCGTGAGACCGTCATCTTCGAAGAGGACAAACAGAATGCTGCCCATGCCGGGCGCCAGGTGGGCATCGAGGCCTTTCTCAGCGAGGTGGGCGCTGAGCAGCGCGACGTAGTTGTAGTAGAGGCGGCCTATGAGAAAACTGAGGCCCTGTTGGGTGGCGGAAGCGGGCAGGGGCATAATTAGTTCGGTACCGAAGTAATTATGCGAAAAAAATCAAGCTCCGTCAACGGCGGGGCTGAGGGTGCGGAGCCAGTCTTTGAGTTCGGGAGGGAGTTCGGCTTCAAGGGCGACGGGCTGGCCGGTGGTGGGCTGGGCGAAGCGGATGCGCCAGGCATGGAGGAAGAAGCGGCCCGAGTCGTGGGCACGGGCGCCATAGAGGGTGTCGCCAGCCACCTTGTGGCCAAGGCTGCCGAGGTGGACGCGAATCTGGTGGGTGCGGCCGGTGCCGATGGTGACCTCGAGCAGGGTATAGCGCTCGTAGCGCTTGAGGACGCGGAAGTGGGTGATGGCGTCGCGGGCGGATTCGGGGTCTGGCAGGCGGGTGGAGGTCATGCGGACGGGCTTCCAGGGGTCGCGACCGATGGGGCGGTCGACAGTGCCTTCGTCAGAAGCGACGACACCTTCGACCAGCGCGAGATAGGTTTTCTGGACTTCGCGATTGGCGAACTGCTGCTGGAGGTGGCGGTGGGCGAGGTCGTTTTTGGCGACGAGGATGAGGCCGGAGGTGAGCTTGTCGAGACGGTGGACGATGCCGGGGCGGAGGTCGCCGCCGAGTTGAGACAGGGATTGGAAGCGGTGAAGCAGGGCGTTGACGAGGGTGCCGTCCTGGTTGCCGGCGCCGGCGTGGACGACCATACCGGCGGGCTTGTTGATGGCGACGACATCGTCGTCCTCATAGAGGATGTGCAGGGGCAGGTCTTCGGGACGGGCGCGCAGGGCCTTCAATTCCAGGGGCTCTACTTCAATAGTCTCGCCGCCCTTCAAGATGAGTGAGGCCTTGGCGGGCTTGCCGTTAACGAGGACGCGGCCCTTCTTGATCCATTCCTGCAGGCGGCTACGGCTGTACTTGGGGTAGAGGGTCTGGAGGTGGACGTCGAGGCGTTGCGGTTCGCCCTCAAAGCTCATAAGGCCAGTGGGGGCGGGAGGTGATGCCGCCATCGACGAAGAGGGTTTGGCCGGTGACGAATTCGCTCTGAGCCGTGGCGAAGAAGAGGACGGCCTTGGCGATATCGATAGGCAAGCCGATGCGGCCCAAGGGGGTGAGGGGAGCCCAGGTGCCGGCGTAGTCGCCGGTTTCGGCCTTGGTGCGCTCCACTTCGGTGGCGCCGGGGGCGACGCAGTTGACGCGAATCTGGTTCTTGCCGAGTTCCACAGCGGCAACCTTGGTGAACATTTCGATGCCGCCCTTGGCGGCGGTGTAATCGACGAGGCGTGGGAAGGCGAGACGGTTACAGCCGGAGCCAATGGTGATGATGCTGCCACCGTGGCCGTGGGCGACCATGCGGCGGGCGGCCTGTTGGGTGCAGACAAAGGTGCCGCGGAGGTTGGTGTGGTGAACGCGGTCCCATTCCTCGACGGTGAGGTCAAGCAGGGGCTTCCAGGTTTGAACGGCGGCGTTGGCGACAAGGACGTCGATGGTGGGGAAATGGCGATCGAATTCCTCGAACATGGCGAGGGTGCTCTGGACATTGCCGACGTCGCCCTGCAGGGCGACCCCCTTGCGGCCGAGGGCTTCGATTTCCGCCACGGTGGCAGCGGCGCCGGCGGCGTCGGAGAAGTAGTTGACGGCGACATCGTAGCCAGCGCGGGCGAGTTCAATGGCAATGACTTTGCCGATGCCTTTGCTGGCTCCGGTGACGAGGGCGATGGGGGCGCGAGGAGTAGCCATGCCTCTATTCTAAGGAGTGCGTAGCGTTAGCCGAGTTTGCGCAGCTTGGTGATGCGGCCAACTTCCACCCATTCGGCGACGAAGATGTTGCCATCGGGGTCAAAGCAGGCGGCGTGGGGAGCGATGAACTTGCCGGCGGGGAAGGCTTCCCTGCCCTGGGTGCGGAGGCCCTCGTAGGTTTTGCCGTCGGGCTGGCGGCCGTCGCCAAGCTGGGCAACGGGTTCGTTCTGTTCGTTGAATAGGGTGACGACGGCTTTGAGGTCGGGCATGAGAAGGAGGCCGCGCTGGAAGTCAAAGGTGCTGGGCCAGCGGACGCCCTGCTTGACGGAATGGAGCGGCTGGCCGTCGAGGGTGAAGTACTGGATGCGGGAGTTGGCGCCACGCTCGCCGACCATGAGCAGGGGCTCTTTGCCGCGGGGGTCAATGGCGATGGCGTGGGGCCAGATGGTAGTGCCAGCGGGGGTTTCGACGTCCTTGTTACGGTCCATCAGGGCGCGGGAGCCGCCGAAAGAACGAACCCAATTGAGCTTTTCGTCGAAGTGGTGGATGTAGAACTTGCCGTAACCGTCAGCCACGTAGATATGACCGTTAGGGGCGATGGCGAGGATGGAGGGTTTGTACTCGCTGGCCTTCGCATAAAGACCGCTGGCGACGGGGGCGTGCATGACCCAGACGAGTTCGCCATCAAGGGTAGTTTTGCGGACGAAGCCCTGGACGTTGTCGCAGTGGTAGAGAAACTCGGTGTTGCCTTCCTGACGGAGGACGAGACCGTGGGCGCCGCCGCGGAGGTCAGCCCCCCAGCTTTTGATGAAGCGGCCGGTTTCGTCGAAGACGCAGATGGCGTCGGGGCTGGAGCTTTCCTTGTGAACGGTATGGGCGACGATGACGCGGCCGTCGCGAGTGACAACGATGCCGTGGGTATTGCCGAAGCGGTGGGTATCGGGGAGGCGGGTCCAGTCGTGGGTAGCTTCGTACTGGTGGGGGCCGGCGCCGAGAACGAGGGGGTTGGCGTGGAGGCGAGAAATTCCGGCGAGGGTGGCGAGCAAGGTGCGGCGCTGCATGTAATTATTGTGATGGAAGCCAATTCTTGCCGGTGTGGGGCCTGGTCTTCAAAACCAGTGAGAGGCGCTCAGCGTCTCTGGTGGGTTCGACTCCCACTGGCTTCCGCCAGAATGGAATTGAGAGGTGGGGTGGGAAGGAAGTGGCGCGCCCGGAGTGATTCGAACACCCGGCCTTTTGGTTCGTAGCCAAACGCTCTATCCAGCTGAGCTACGGGCGCGCAAGCAACTATTAGGTTAGCAAAAAGGAGGGGCCCCGGCAACGCGCCGGGGCCCTGTTTTTGTTGAGTTGAGCGAATGACCTAGAAGGTCAGGCGCATACCGAGCCGGAGGATACGGTCGCCGTTGGGTTCACGGCCACCGGCATTGGTGCCCGTGATTTCAAAGACGCCACCGGTGAACTGGCCCGCCGAATTGACGACGCGGTTGTTGATGCCGGTGGAGGGGTTGCCGAACTTCGGAGTGTTGGTCCAGTTGAAGAGTTCGCTGCGGAATTCGAGCTTCACGCGCTCCTTGATTTCGAAGGTGCGGAAGAGGCCGAGGTCCGTATTGAAGAACTCCGGACCACGCAGGCTGTTGAAACCGGCGTTGCCAAAGCGGGGTTCGAGAACGCGATTGAAGGCGAAGGGATCGTAGTAGGGGTTGCCACGACCGATGCCGCCCAGCTTCTGGACACTGGCGACAACCTGGTCAGCCCGCTGGGTGCTGCCGGGCAGCCGGAGAGAGCCGCCATCGGAGGTCACGCGGATGGGGGTGCCCGTCATGAAGCTGGTGAGGGTGTTGAGCTTCCAGCCGCCAGCGATGGCGTTGAAGGCCTTGCCGCCAGAGAAGCGCTTACCTTTGCCGAAGGGCAACTCGTAGCTGGCCGTGATCTGGAGGTTGTGCGTACGGTCAAAGTTGGCGGGCACATAGTTGAGGTCGCGGAAGGCGAGGGCCGGAACCAGCGGACCGCCGTTGTTGTCTTCGTTGCAGCAGATGGTCATGGCCTTGGACCAGGTGTAGGCGAGACCGGCCTGGAGACCGCCCGAGAAACGCTTGTTGAGCGTGGTCTGGAGCGAGTGGTAGTTGTTGTCGCCGATGGCGGTCACCAGCGAGGTTTCCACGGCGCGGCCGAAGGTGGGGAAGAGGGGCTGACCAGCACGGTCAGCGCCGATCACCTGACCGGCGTTCAGATTCAAGCGGCCGGAGACGCGCAGGGCGCGGCTGGCGACGTAGCCGGTCTGAACCGTCCAGTTATTGCCCAGTTCGCGCTGAATCGTGAAGTTGTAGTTCATGATGTAGCTGCGCTGGAAGTTATCGCCGGTGGTGTTGACGGCATAGTTGCTGGGAACGGTAATGCGACCGTTGTTGCCGACAACCGGTTCCGGCAGCGTGGGCAAGCCCTGGCTGAGGGTGGTGGCCCAGCTGAGAGCAGCCGGAGCGAGGTTGAACGCGGCGAGGATGGGGTAGTTGGTACGCAAGGGGCGGGCGAGGTTCCACGGATCCCAGTTCACACCGAAACCGGTACGAATGACCGTCTTGTCGTTGAGACGGTAGGCGAGACCCAGGCGGGGCGAAAGGTAGAGCCGGCCCACTTTGGTGCCGCAGTCGCGGGGAGTGCCGCCGACGCCGCAAACGATCATTTCGTTGGTGGCAAAATCGTAGCGTTCCATACCGCGGTCACCTTCGCGCCAGGGCATGGGGAAGCTTTCGAGACGCGTACCGTAGGAGAGGGTCAACTTGCGGTTGACCTGCCACTGGTCACGAATGTAGAAGCTGTACATGGTGGTCTTGGTGCGGTAAACGTCGGGCACCTGGAGGATGCGGCCGCCACCGTCGACCAGGCCGAGGAGGTAGGTACCCATCGCGTTGAACTGGTTGCCCGCGGCGACGTTGCCATTGGGCAGACGAAGCTGCGTGGGGCCCTGACCGAAGTTCAGACGGCCTGCAGCACCACCGGCAGCGCCGGCGAATTCGGGCTGGGTGTGGTTCAACTGCAGGTGGTAGATATCCATACCGAAGCGGATGTTGTGCGCACCCTTGAGCCAGTTGGCGTTGGCCACGTACTGGAACTGGGGATCGTTCCGGTAGTAAGGCATATAGTTTTCGGTGGAGCCGAAGGCAGCGAAACCGCTGATGCCGAAGCCGGGGTAACCGGATTCGAAGAAGCGGGTGCCGTTGGTGCCGGGGATGCGCAGTTCATCGCGGCCGCGATTGGGGCCGAGGCCGGGCTGCTCGATGTTGGTATCCATCAGCGTGTAGCCGAAGTAGGCGTCCACGATGAAGGTGGGCTTGAAGGTGTAGGTGGAGGCGAGGGTGCCGCTCCAGGTGGACCCGAAGCCTTTACCAGGGTTACCGAAGGCGATGGGCGGACCGCCGATGTCACCAAAGGCGGTGGGGGCGGTGAGGTCAAACTTCAGGTAGCTGAGACGGGCAAAGCTGGTCCAGCGGTCGCTGATGTTGTAGTTGAACTTGGAGTCAATGGTGCGGCGGTCAAAAGCAGCCTGACCGAGCGCGAAGTAGTTCTGGGTGGGCAGACCACCGGGGGCAGGATTGTTTTCCTGCGGGAGGCGCTGCATAAGCAGAGCCGCGGTGGGGTGGATACGGCTGGCCGGAATGATGTTGCCGGCAAAGGGCTGGCGGCCCACACCGTTGGCCTCACCCGTAAGCGGGTCATAGACGGGGAGAGTGGAGGTGGACAGGTTACCGGTGCGCATCATGGCCGTGGGAACGCTTTGGAGGGAGCCGGCGAAGCGACGGTCGAACGAGTCTTCATAGCTAACGAAGTAGAAGAGCTTGTTCTTGATGAAAGCGCCACCGAGGCGGCCGCCGAACTGGTTGTTGACATACTTCGGGTTCTGCTGGTTGGCCGGCAGGAAGAAGTTGCGAGCCTGTGACCAGTTGCCCTGGTGATAGTGGAAAAGGGCACCGTTCATCTGGTTGCCGCCGGAACGGATGCTTACGTTGACGGACGCGCCGCCAGCGAGGCCCTGTTCGGCATCAAAGGTGTTGGTGACGATGTTGACGTTATCGATGGATTCGAGAGCCGGCACGTAGCTGGCAATGTGGGGCAGCCAGATGTTAGTGGCGCTGGCGCCGTCAATACGGGTGTTATTGGAAGCCGTATTGTTGCCGTTGGTGGTCCACTGCATGGCGCGCGAGGGGTTCGAGGGAACCGAGTGCGGCGTGGAGGGCGGCGAAATGCCGGGAATGGTGACGAAGAGAGCCTGGTAGTTACGGCCATTGGCGACGGGGAGTTCCGTCAGGGTCTTGGCCGTGATTTCCTGCTTGACTTCGGCACGATCGGTTTGCAGAAGCGCGGCGTTGGCTTCAATGGTGACCGATTCACTTACCTGGCCGACCGTCAACTTGACGTCGAAGCGGGCGACGCTGTTCTGGGAGACTTCCACATTTTCCTGGCGGGCCGAGCGGAAGCCGTCTTTCTTGACTTCCACTTCATAGGCGCCGGACTGGATGGTGGGGATGGAATAACTGCCATCCGCATTGGTGATTGCCGAACGGGTAGCGCCAGTTTCACGATTCTTGATGGTGACTGTGGCGCCGGGAATGACTGCGCCGGAAGCGTCGGAGACGCTGCCAACGAGAGAGCCGTACAGAATTTGGGCGTAGCTGGGCATGGCTTGCGAAAGCAGCAAGACAAGGCCCAACAAAGCGCCGGAAGCACGGAGCATCCGAAGCAAATTGGACTTCATGGAATTCCTCAGATAGAGATTCGATTGGCCGACGGGGCTTTACGAAAGCGTACAGCCAATCCCTGTTCGACCAACATTCTATATCAATCGGATGAAGTGTGCCTGCGTCTCAAATTAAGTTGCGCTAATACTTTGGTACAGCGGGATCCACCTTGTCGGACCAGGCGAGGATGCCACCCTTCATATTACGGACGTTGGCGTAACCGCTCTGCTTGAGGAGGTCAACGGCTTTGGCGCTGCGCATGCCGCTCTTGCAATGGACGACGATGGTGGCTTCCTGCGGAATTTCACTGAGGCGCTGGGGGAGTTGCCCGAGCGGGATCAGTTTCGCCGAAGGAATGAAGGCGATCTGATACTCATGGACTTCGCGAACGTCAATGAGGAGGAAATCGTGGCCGGCGTCGAGCATGGCCTTGACGTCGGTGGGTTCGAGTTCGCCAGCGGCGGGGGGAGGGGCGGGAGGCGCGTCAGGGATGCCGCAGAACTGCTTGTAATCGATAAGGTCCTTGACGACGCTGCATTGGCCGGAGGGGCAATCGGGATTGCGGCGGAGTTTGAGCTCGCGGAACTTCATGTTGAGGGCGTCATAGAGCATGAGGCGGCCCTTGAGAGACTGGCCGATGCCGAGGATGAGCTTGACGACCTCAGTGGCCTGAATGAGGCCGACGGTGCCGGGAAGAATGCCAAGCACGCCGCCTTCGGCGCAGCTGGGGACGAGGCCCGGGGGTGGTGGCTCAGGGTAGAGGCAACGGTAGCAGGGGCCGTCTTCGGTGGCAAAGACGGAGCTTTGGCCTTCGAAGCGGAAGATGGAGCCGTAGACGTTGGGTTTGCCGGTGAGGACGCAGACGTCGTTGACGAGATAACGGGTGGGGAAGTTGTCGGTGCCGTCGGCGACGATGTCGTACTGTTCGACGATTTCGCGGGCGTTCTCGCTGGTGAGCGGGGTTTCGTGCTTGACGATCTTGAGATTGGGGTTGATGTCGAGCATACGGTCCGCGGCGGAATCGATCTTCTTGCGGCCGATGTCTTTAGTACCGTGGATGACCTGGCGTTGGAGGTTGGAGGCATCGACAACGTCGAAATCGACGAGGCCGATGGTGCCGATGCCGGCGGCCGCGAGATAGAGGCCCAGGGGAGCGCCCAAGCCGCCGGTGCCGACGAGCAGTACCTTGGCATCCTTGAGTTTGATCTGGCCTTCCATGCCGACCTCAGGGAGGATGAGGTGGCGGGAGAAGCGCTGGATTTCCTCGTTGGTGAGTGTCGTGGCCATAGGACTAGCGGCCTCCAGCGATGCTGGGAACGATGGAGACGGTGTCGCCGTCAGCGAGGGTGGTGGCTTCCCTGGACAGGTAGCGGATGTCTTCGTCGTTGACGTAGATGTTGACGAAGCTGCGGAGTTTGCCCTCGTCGTTGTAGAGATTTTTCTTGAGGTCAGGGTGCGAAGCGATCAGGCTCGAGAGCGCTTCGCCGACGCTCGCGCCGGGGGCATCAACCATGTCGGCGCCGCCGGTGAACTGACGCAAGGGAGTAGGGATCAGGATTTTGGCCATATAAGTTCCTCTTCAGTACTGGCGGTTTGATCGATGTCGACCTGGAAGCATTTGGCATCGGCGACGACGCGGTTGCGTACGCTGAGCACGACATTCGAATAGTAAGGCCAGTGGTTTTTGAGATCAGTCTGGGAAAAATAGGCACCCTCGTCGGGGTGGGAATGAAAAAAGCCTAGCACGCCGAGGCCGAGGGAGCGGGCCTGGCGCTCGGCGGCGATTTGATCTTTGGGGTCGATGGTGAAGCGGTCGCCCTGTTCGCCCTCGTAGACATTGCGGCAGGCAATGGCGAGGGTGACCTGGCGGCGGCCGTCCTGTTCGGAGCCGATGAGGATGCCGCAGCATTCATTGGGGTAGCAGGCCTGGGCGTGGTCCACCATGACCTGCCAGGCAGTGGGGGTGAGTTCAATCATTCCAGAAGGGTTCGCTGAGATATTTGGCCGCGCCATCGCAGAGCACGGTGACAACAGTACCGGTTTGGCCCTGTTCGGCGAGGCGGGCGGCGACGCGGGTGGCGGCGTAGACGTTCGCGCCAGCGGAAATGCCAACCAGGAGGCCTTCTTCGCGGCCGAGGCGGCGCGTCATGTCGTAGGCGTCTTCGGTGGAGACCCAGAGGTTGTCGTCGGCCAGCGCTTCGTCATAGATGCCGGGGACGATGGCGGTGGGCATGTGCTTGGTGCCTTCGATGCCGTGAAAGCCCTGGTCCGGCTGGGCGGAAATGCACTGGACGGTGGGGAGTTCGCGCTTGAGACGGCGGGCGGTGCCGGTGAAGGTGCCGGAGGTGCCCAGCATGGCGACGAAGTGGGTGACGGAATAGGCCGTCTGGTTGAGGATTTCAACGGCTGTGCCGTCGTAGTGAGCCTTCCAGTTGGCGGGGTTGTTGTACTGGTCGGGGTAGAAGTATTGGTCAGGATTCTCAGCGTAGACTTCGCGGCATTTGAGGATGGCGCCATCAGAGCCGGAGCCAGGGTCGGTCAGGATGAGATCAGCGCCGTAAGCACGGAGGATCATCTTGCGCTCAGGGCTGGCGTTCTGGGGCAGGCAGAGGCGGACCCTGTAGCCGAGGGCGGCGCCGATCATGGCATAGGCGATGCCGGTATTTCCGCTGGTGGCGTCGAGGATGATGCGGGATTTGGTGAGGCGGCCGGTGCGTTCGCCGTCGCGGATCATGTTGAGGCCGGGGCGATCTTTGACGCTGCCGCCGGGGTTGAGGAACTCGGCTTTGGCGAGGATTTCGACGCCAGGGTAGCGGGCCGAGAGGTTGGGCAGACGCAGAAGTGGGGTATTGCCGATGGCATCGAGCAAGGAAGAGCCGTGAGGACGGTGCGCGAAGGCGGCGGCGTGCATGGTGGATTGCCCTGCCCTTAATATACCAATTCCGCTAGAGATTAGGGGGATTGTTCTGGCTTAGCTGACCGAGAAGCCATCCTCGCTCAGGTAGACTTTGCGTTCGCGGAACATGGCAAGGTTGGCCAAATGCGGCCCGGCGACGGCGCGGGCAGCGACCTCGACGGGGCAATTGGGTTCCTTCCGGGAGCGGATGCAATCGAGAAAGTTCTGAATGTGCGCTTCGACAGGAACGGGGGAAGCTTCTTCGATATCGGGGGCGGCGCCTTTCTTCCAGGGTTCCCTGAAGAGGCGGAAGCCCGAGTCGTCGAGGATGAGGGTGCCTTTGTCGCCGTGGAAGGCAATGGACCAGCCGTTCTGGTAGGCGTTGCCGTAGTCGAGGGTCCAATTGACGAGGAAGCCGTCGTAGGAGAACGTGGCGCTGAAGACGTCGGGGTGTTCAGCGCCAGTCATTTTGGCGACAAAGCCCTGACTGACGGCGGAACGGGGCGTAGAGGCGTTCATGAACCACTGAACGACGTCCATGAGGTGGGTGCCCTGGTCGGTCATGTTGCCGCCGGCGTAGTCGTGGAAGTAGCGCCAACTGCGAAAGCGCATGGGTTCGAGGGGGCGGGGGTAGGCGGTGCCAAGAAAGCGGGGCCAATCGACGGGACCAGGGAGGGGGGAATTGTCGAGGGGCTTGGCGATGTTCCAGAACCACTGGGGACGAACGAGGGAGACGAGGCCGAGGGCGCCGTCGTCGACCAGTTGCTTGGCCTTCATGATGGCGGGGGCGCTGCGGCGCTGCATGCCGATCTGGACGATGCGATTGGAGGCGCGGACGGCGGCAATCATGCGGCGGGATTCTTCGAGGGACTTGGAGAGGGGCTTTTCGAGGTAGACGTCCTTGTTGGCCTTGAGGCTGGCGAGGAGCATGGGGCAGTGGTGGTGATCGGGCGAGGCGATGACCACGGCATCGAGACCGGAAAGGCCGAGCAGGTCTTCATAGTTGGGGAAGGACTTGGCGCGGGGGGTTTCCTGCAGGGCGCGGTCTACGTTGGGAGGGTAGACGTCGGAGACGGCAATACATTCCTGCCCGAGGGCCTTGAACTTCTGGTTGAGGTAGCGGCCCCGGCCACCGGCGGCGATGACGCCATAAGTGATGCGGTCATTGGCGCCAAAAGCGGACTGGGGAACGAAGAGCGGCGCGGTGGAGGCGGCGAGGGCAGATTGCAGAAGATCGCGGCGTTTCATGACGCCTACGAGTGAATCACAGGCGGTTATTCGCTGTAAAGGCCTGTATCGATAGCTTTGCGGGACCAGCGCCAGGCGTCCTCGACAATGGTGAGGATCTGGGAGCGTGAGGGTTGCCAGTTGAGCAGGGACGCGGCCTGGCCGGCCTGGGCAACGAGGTGGGGAGGGTCACCAGCGCGGCGGTCGTGGAATTCGTGAGGGACAGGCTGGCCGCTGACCTGCGCGACGGCCGCTAGGACTTCGAGGACGCTGGCGCCCTGGCCGGTGCCGAGATTGAGAGCATTGCTGGCGCCGCCGGCGGCAAGGTATTCGAGGCCGCTGACATGGGCGCGGGCCAGGTCGGCAACATGGATGTAGTCGCGGACGGCGGTGCCATCGGGGGTGGGGTAATCGGTGCCGAAGATTTTGACGGGCGGGCGCTGGCCCATGGCGGCATAGATCACCAGGGGGATGAGATGAGTTTCGGGAGAGTGCATTTCGCCAATGCGAGCTTCCGCGTCGGCCCCGGCGGCGTTGAAGTAGCGGAGGGCGAGACACTGGAAACCGCGTGCCTGCGTGTACCAGTGGAGCAGGCGCTCGACAAAATATTTCGCTTCGCCATAGGGGTTAATCGGAGCCTTGGGCGCGTGTTCGGGGATGGGGCTGGTGGCAGGTATGCCGTAGACGGCCGCAGTGGAACTGAAGACGATGCGGCGCACCCCGGCTGCATCCATGGCTTCGAGCAAACTGAGGCTGATGGCGAAGTTGTTGCGGAAGTATTTGCCGGGGTTCTGCATACTTTCGCCGACATTGATGGAGCCAGCGAGCTGAACGACAGCGTCGATGCGGTGGGTGCGGAGGGTGGATTCGACCAGGGCCTGGTCCAGCAAATCACCTTCGACGAGGGGCCCCCACTGAACAGCCCAGCGGTGACCGGCGGAGAGATTGTCAAAGACAACAGGCTGGTGGCCAGCCGCGGCGAGGGCGGCGGCGACGTGGCTGCCGATGAAGCCGGCGCCACCGCAAACGAGAATGTTCATGCTTTGGCTATTATCGCCGCCAGACGAGCATGCCACTGATGGTGCCGGCGCCAAAGGTGGCCAGACGGTCGATGGCGGTCATGGTGACGCGGCGATTCTTGTTGTCCGGGATGTAGAGAACGTCGTTGGGTTCCAGCTTGACGTCGGGGGCTTTGCGGGCCATGATTTTCGCCAGCGGAATCGGGATTTCGTTGCGGCCGGCGGAAGATGCCTCGCGCCGGTAAATGTAGGCTTCCTGCGTGGCAAAAGGAAGCAGACCTTCGCTGAGGGCCAGCAACTTGAGCACGGTGGTATCCGAGAGATCACGCACCGGGAAGGCGCCAGGTTTCTTGACATTGCCGACGACGAAAATCTTGCTGGCCTCGGGGATGCGGATTTCTTCGCCACCACGGAGGGGGAAATTGAGTTCTGGGTCGGCTAGATCGATCAACTGCTTGACAGGGATGCGCAGTAAGGGGCCCTGGCCGCGAGTGAGGAGAATTTCCGTGCCGGCATCGGTGGTGAGGCCACCGGCCCGGCTTAATGCATCGAGTAAAGTCATGTTGCCCACGGCCTGGAAGGTGAGGGGTTGTTTGACGGCGCCGATGACGCTAATGGGGCGGCTGACGTACTCGGCCATGGTGACTGTGACCACGGGATCGACGAGAATCTGCGATTGTGCAAGGGCCGTGGCGATTTCGCTTTCGAGTTCGGAGGGGAATTTGCCCTCGACCGCGAATGATTCCTTGAGCATAGGCACCTGAATGCGGCCTTCGGGGCTGACGCGAATGGGACGGCTGAGCTCAGGCGCGCCGTAGACATTGACGTGGAGGAGATCGTTGGGACCGATGCGCTGGGCCGGAAGATTGGCCGTTAAAGGCGGAGCAGCGGGGGCAGTAACAGGAGTGCTTTGGGCCAGGAAAAGAGGAAGCAAGAAGAGGTAGTGAGACATGATTAGACCGTTCTTTCCTTTGGGGATAAAGCGTGAACTGGCCGGTAGGGGCCGAGCCAAGCGGGATCGACTTCGACGGCCACGCTGCGCTGGAGCAGAGAGAGGCTAAGAATGAGGTGGCAGGAACGTTCACCCAGGGGACGAATACCGCGGACACCCTCGAGGGGCCCGGCAACGACGCGGCAGGGGGTGCCCTCGGCAGGAAAGGGAGCAGGGCCGATGGGGAGGCGGGAATCCTGCACGCGGAGAAGTGCGTCGAGCTCATCTTCGTCTACCGGGAAGGGCTGGGAAGCAAAGCCGACGATGGAGTGAACACCCGGCAAGGCGCTGAGCCGGAGGCGCTGAGCGGGGTGAAAACGCAAAAAGATGTAGCCCGGAAGAGAGCGAAGCGCTACGGGGGAGAACCCATAGCCCTGGAGGTGGTCAAAGAGTTTGCGGCCGGCGCGCGGGAGTGTCCGGATGGCGAAATAGGGTAAGCGGGGAGCGACAGCCCCGGCCAACTCACGAACGAGCAAGTCCGTGTAGCTACCCGTGCGGGGAGCATGGTTTCCCATCTACCAAGGGATATCGGTGAGGGACGGGGCGGGCTACATTAGCCGATTGAATTTTGGGGGACTAGCCCACTGGGCGAAGGCTGAGGCGCAAACGATTGTAATCGTCCCGGTCAAGCGGCTTGGAACTGGCGATACGGGCGTGGGGCACAGCGACGAGGGTCTGGTGGGTGTCGCGGGGTTCGGGGTAGAGAGACAAATCCTGAGCGCCGGGGGAATCCAGCTTGGCGGCGTCTTCGGCGGTGGCAAACCCGATGATGCGCAGGGAGCCGTCGGCGAGCTTGTGCATTTCGTAGCTTTGGCGGGGCTGCTTGAGGAAAAGACCGCCGTCAGAGCTGCCTGGGGTGTAGGAAAAGCCATAGACGCCGCTGGCGATCTTGTTCCAGCTGTTGCCTTCGTCTTCTTTGGACACCGGAACGACGCCATGGGCGGTCCGCAATTGTTCAAGAGCAGGGTTGGACATGCGAGTGATCTCTCTAAATTTCAGCACAAAACTGTGCGAACCTGAAAGTTTCATCATGTCTCAGGAAGCCAAACCGGCGGCCGCTATGGCCTCGGAAGCCTGGGATGACGAGCTGGCGCAGGCGCTGGGGGAGAAATTCCCGAACGGCGTTGTCGAGCGGGCCGCCTATCGCGGTCAACCCTACGTACTGATGCAAAGGGAGAGCTATGCCGAAGCCGTCGCCTGGCTGAAGGGAACCCAGCAATTCGACTATCTGGCGGATTTAACCGCAGTGGATTACCCACAGCGGGAGGCGCGTTTTGAGATAGTGGCGACGATTTACAGCTTTGCGCAAAACCGGTATTTGCGAGTGAAAACGAGAGTCGCGGAAGGCGCGGCGGTGAGCTCGTTGTGTGAACTTTTTGCGGGGGCAAACTGGCTGGAGCGGGAAGTCTTCGATATGTTCGGGGTTGATTTTGCTGGCCATCCCAACCTGAAGCGGATCCTGTTGCCGGAGGAATGGCAAGGGCATCCGCTGCGCAAGGAGAAAAGCATACTGGCGATGGACCAGGAGTGGGTGAAAACACATCTGGGGATTGAGAGCGGGCAATGACGGACCACCTCGAAAGCACCGAGATGGTGCTGAACATGGGACCGCAGCACCCTTCCACACACGGCGTATTGCGGCTGGTGCTGAAGCTGGATGGGGAGCGAGTGAAGGCCGTGGAGTGTGTGATCGGGTATCTGCACCGCGGGGTGGAAAAGATCGGGGAGAACCGGACCTACGTGCAGTTTGCGCCATATGTGGACCGGATGGATTACATCTCGGCCGTATCGAACGGGTTGGGCTATTGCCTGGCGGTGGAGAAACTGGTGGGAGTGGAGGCGCCGCCGCGGGCACAAGCCGTGCGAGTGATCTTCACAGAACTGAACCGGATTGCGAGCCATCTATTGTGGCTGGGGACATCGGCCCTGGACCTGGGCGCCATGACGGCGCTGTTCTACACAATGCGGGAACGGGAAGACGTGCTGAAGATTTTCGAGAACTATTGCGGGGCCCGCTTGACGACGCATGCGTTCCGGATCGGGGGCCTGCAGTATGAGCTGCACGACACCTTTGAGGCGGAAGTGCGGGCGTTTCTGGCCAGCTTCCCAGCGCGGCTCGATGAATACGAACGGCTGCTGACGAATAACCCAATCTGGATGGAGCGCCTGAAGGGAGTGGGCGTTCTGACAGCGGAGGAATGCAAGCACTACTCTGTGTCCGGACCGATGTTACGGGCGGCGGGGGTGGCCTGGGATTTGCGAAAGGCGCAGCCCTATTCGGGATACGAGCAGTATGAGTTCACAGTGCCGGTGCGCCACAACGGGGACAGCTATGACCGGTATCTCGTGCGGGTGGAGGAAATGCGGCAGAGCCTGCGGATCATCGAGCAGGCCCTCAACAACCTGCCGGACGGGGCGATTGTGGCCAAGGTGCCCAAGGTGCTGAAGCCCGCGGCGGGGGAAGTGTATGTGGCGATCGAAGCACCGAAGGGGGAATTGGGTTATTTCATCGTGAGCGATGGCAGTTTGCAGCCGTATCGCCTGCGGGTAAGGCCGCCGAGCTTTATCAACCTGGCGGCGCTCGAGAAGATGGCGGTGGGTGCGCTGGTGGCCGATGTGGTGGCGATCATCGGGACGATCGACATTGTGCTGGGCGAGGTGGATCGATAATGGAAGGACAGGTTAACCGTATGCTGGCCAAGTTGAAGCGTATCTTCCTGCTGGATTTATTGGAGGGTTTGTGGGTGACATTCCAGACCCAGCGGCCGCGGCATGTTGTGACCGAAGAGTACCCGAAGGACAGGCCCAAGGTAGGCGAGCGCTTTCGCGGAGCGCCGCGGTTGAACATCAACCCGGAGAATGGCGAGACGCTCTGCATTGGCTGCGACCTGTGCGCGAAGGCCTGCCCGGAGAATCTGATCGTGGTGGGTACGGAGCGGAACAAGGAAACGCGGCGGCTGGACTTGACCTACTTCACCTACGACCTGAGCCGGTGCATGTTCTGCGGGTTGTGCGAGGATGCCTGCCCGGTGGACGCGCTCGAGTTGACACAGGATTTCGAGATGGCTTCGTACACGCGGGAGGGGTTGATCTGGGACCGGCAAATGCTGGAGGAAGGACCCCGGCCCACCCGCTACACGCGCTAATGGATCCAGTCTTGTTCTACATCTTCGCGGCGATGACGCTGGCGGGCGGGGTGGCGACGATTACCCGGCGCAACCCGGTGCACGCCGCGGTGTGTCTGATTGTGTCGCTGCTGGGGGTGGCAGGGTTGTTTCTGCTGGAAAGGGCCGAGTTTCTCTTCGCGGCGCAGATACTGCTTTATGTGGGCGGCGTGATGGTGTTGTTTCTTTTTGTGATCTTCCTCATACAACTGGAGGAGGCAGTGAAGCAGCGGCCCTACAGCAGGCTTTGGCCGGTGGGGGTGGTGGCGGTAGTGGGAATGGCGGCGGCCATGGTGAGCCTTGGGGGAAGTGGCACTTTACCGGCCGTACCCAAGGCGCCCGTGAACCCCTTGGCGCCGGGCAATACGGAGCAGATTGCCGATAGCCTGTTGACGACTTATCTATTGGCCTTTGAAGCGGTGTCGGTGCTGTTGCTGGTGGCGATTGTGGGTGCGGTGTGGCTGGCGAGGAAGAAGGAGGCCGCGGGTTGAGCCTGAGCCCCATCACTCCGAATCATTACCTGGCACTGAGCGCGGGGCTGCTGGTGGTAGGCGCGGCGGGCCTGCTGTTGCGGCGCAACGTGATCATCATGCTGATGTCCATTGAGCTGATGCTGAACGCGGTGAACCTCAACCTGGTGGCGTTTTCGCGGCACTGGGGGCAGGTGACGGGGCAGGTGTTCGCGATTTTTGTGATTTCGGTGGCCGTGGCGGAGGCAGCCGTAGCGCTGGGGATACTGATTGCCATTTACCGGCGGCGGGGAACGGTGCTGGCCGATGAAATGGACTGGCTCAGATGGTAGCGGCGGGGCAACACTTCTGGTGGATTCTGCTGTATCCGCTGATTGGAGCGGCACTGGCGGCAGTGTGGCGCCGCGGGGCGGGCCCGGTGGCGTGTGTGGCGATACTGTTGAGCTTTCTGCATGCGGTGGCGGCGTGGTTTCACCCCTGGTCTGGACCGGCGCCCGTCGTGCTACACGAGTGGCTGCCGGGCATCCCCTTTGGCTTCGTTTTTGATGGACTGACGGCGCAAATGACTTTGCTGGTGACGGGTGTAGGGACATTGATTCACCTGTACTCGCTGGGCTATATGGCGAAGGAGCGTGGACTCTGGAGGTATTTCGCGTACCTGAACCTGTTTGTGTTCTTCATGCTGCTGCTGGTGATGGCCAACAACCTGGTGCTGCTGTTCGCGGGCTGGGAAGGCGTGGGGCTGGCGAGCTATCTGCTGATTGGCTTTCACCATGACCGGCCGACGGTGAACCGGTGCGCAAACAAGGCCTTTCTGTACAACCGGGCCGGGGACGCCGGTTTTCTGCTGGGGACGTTAATTCTGCTGAGTTTGACCGGGAGTGTGGAATTCCGGAATCTGACCAACGTTGCACCCTCGGGGCTGACGCTGGCAGCGGTGCTGTTGCTGGTGCTGGGGGCAACGGGCAAGAGTGCGCAGTTGCCGCTCTTTGTCTGGCTACCGGACGCGATGGTGGGCCCAACGCCGGTATCGGCCCTGATCCACGCGGCCACGATGGTGACGGCGGGCATCTATCTGTTTGCGCGCATGACGCCGTTGATGGCGTTTCACGCGGAAGCAGGGATGGTGATTGTGGTGGTGGGCTTGTTGACCGCGCTGCTGGGGGCGACGGTGGCGCTGGCCGAGAACGACATCAAGCGGATCCTGGCGTGGTCCACGATCAGCCAACTGGGGTTGATGTTTGTGGCGGCGGGTTTTTACAACTGGCAGGCGGCGCTGTTTCATGTGACGACGCACGCCTTCTTCAAGGCGCTGCTGTTTCTGACGGCGGGCAATGTGATTCACGCGCTGAAGGGTGAGCAGGACTTGCGCTACATGGGGGGGCTGCGCGGAAAGATGCCCAAGACCTACTGGCTGATGACCATTGGGGGCTGGAGTCTGGCGGGCGCGCCGGGGCTGGCGGGGTTCTTTTCGAAGGACGCCATCCTGGTGGCGGTCTCCGGGCAACCGGCGGTGTTTGCAGGGGTGCTGCTGGTGGGGTTGCTGACAGCGCTGTATACGGGGCGTATGCTGCACGGCATCTTCTATGGACCCTATGACCGGGATGGCCACGAAGCGCACGGCGTGATGCTGCATACCTTGTGGCCACTGGCGGCGGGCAGCGTGCTGGCGGGCTGGCTGTATAGTCATGACCCGATGCACTGGCCGGTGGCCATTGCGGCAGGAACGGTGGCCGTGGTGGGATTGTGGTGGGGGCCACGGCTGTGGCTGCCGGGTTTCGCGGGGCATTTTCTGGCTCGCAAATGGTTTGTGAATGACGTCTATGAGGCTGTTATTGTGCGGCGACTGGGGCAGGATGCGGCGGCGGGTCTGGCCTGGACTGACCAGCGTGTGGTGGGCCGTGTGCCCACGGGCACGGCGGGTTTGACGCAGGGCTTGGGCGCGGTGTTGGCCTGGTGGGACCGGGTGGTGGTGGATGGCTTGGTGCACTTGGCGGCTGGTTTCGTGGAATTGTTGAGCTACCCGGTGCGACTGGTGCAGAGCGGCCGGGTGAATCATTACACGCTGATGGTGGCAGGGGCCGTGGCAGCGAGTCTGGGTTGGTACTGGCTGAAATGATCTGGCTCTTGCTGGCTCCGATCATGGCGGCGGTAGTGGTGCTATTGGCGCCGCGGCGGGCAGCCTATGGCCTCAGCCTGGCGGCAGCAGCGGGGCTGCTGGCACAGGTTTACCAATTGCCGGTAGGATCGCGAGAAGTCTACCCGTGGATCCCGTCACTGGGGGCGCAACTGGCGCTATACAACGACGGGTTGAGCTATTTGCTGGTGGCCTTGACCGGGCTGATCACGCTGGTGGCGGTGGGGTCAACCCCAAGGCAGGGGCGACGGTTCTACGCGATGTTGCTGCTGCTGTCGGCTGGTAGCTACGGAGTGTTTCTGGCGGCGGACCTCTTGTTGTTCTTTGTGTGTTTCGAGGCAGTGCTGGCGCCGCTGTATTTCCTCATCGCGGTGTACGGGGCGGAAGAGCGGCGGCGGGCGGCCTTCCAGTTTCTGCTGTATACAGCGGCAGGAAGCATTGCGCTACTGTTGGGCATCGTGACGCTCTACGTTGCGGCAGGGGCGGAGAGCTTTGCCATGGAGAAATTGCTGCAGGCGGAACTGTCGCCGGGGACGGGACGGTGGGTGTTCTGGGCCTTTGTGATTGGGCTGGCGGTGAAGACGCCGATGTTCCCGGTGCATACCTGGTTGCCGGACGCGCACACGCAGGCGCCCACGGCGGGGTCGCTGGTGCTGGCCAGCGTGATGCTGAAGATGGGCACCTATGGGCTGGCGCGGCTGGCCTTACCGCTGTTGCCAGCGGGCGGGCAGGATGCGCTGGTGCTGGGCACGGTGTCGGTGGCGGCGATTCTGTACGGGGGATGGATCTGTCTGGCGCAAACAGACTGGAAGCGGCTGATCGCCTATTCGTCGGTGAGCCATCTGGGCTTCTGCACGCTAGGCATCTTCAGTTTGAACGCGACTGGGTTGGCGGGAGGATTGCTGCAACAGGTGAACCACGGCATCTCAACCGGGCTGCTCTTCCTGCTGGCGGGCTTCGCCTATGAGCGGCGACATACGCGCGCCATGAGTGAATACGGGGGCATCGCGAAGGTGATGCCGGGATATGCGGCCTTGCTGCTTTTCGCCATGCTGGGCAGCATGGGGTTGCCGCTGCTGAATGGGTTTGTGGGTGAGTTTACGATTCTGCGTGGGGCCTACGAGGCGAGGTTGTGGTGGGCCGCACTGGCCGTAGTGGGGATCGTGCTGGGAGCGGCGTATCTGCTGCGGCTTTACCGTTACACGATGCTGGGTCCGATCACCAAGCCGGAGAATGAACGATTGCAGGATCTCACGTGGCGCGAGTGGCTGCTGGCGGCGCCGTTAGTGGTGTGGTCAGTCTGGATTGGGCTGCGGCCAAGTGAGCACTTTGCGTTGCTGGAGGGGCCCGTCGCCGGGATTCTCGAAAGGGTGAAGCCCTAACATGCCCGTATTCAGCGTGAACGACTTCTTTGCGGTGCTGCCAGCGGCGATTCTGTCGCTGTTCGGAGTAGCGCTACTGGTGTTGCGCTTTGAGGCGGGGCGGTTGCCAGTGCTGCTACTCACTGCAGGAGAGGCACTGGCCGCAGTGGCGCTTTGGCGGCAGGCGCCGTATGAAGGGCTGATGGGTTTCTCTGGAGCGGTACGGGTGGATGGGTTCGGCATCTATCTGAATGCGGTCTGCCTGCTGGGTACGTTGCTGGCGGCCTGGGGGGCGTACCGCTATCTGGAGCGGCACACGGAAGACCACCCGGAGTTTTACGCGCTGCTGGTGTTTGCGCAGGTGGGGATGTACCTGATGAACTCGGGTACGGAATTGATCGTGGTGTTTGTGGGTGTCGAGATGGCGGCCCTGTGTTTCTATGTGCTGACGGGCTTTCTGCGGGAAGAGCCGCGGGCGGGCGAAGCGGCGTTGAAGTATCTGCTCCTGGGAGCCTTTTCCACGGCGCTGTTGCTGTATGGCTTTTCGGTGCTGTACGGGCTGACCGGATCTACGCACTACACCCAGATGACCGTGATGCTGGGACGGCGCGAGGCGAGTGATCCGCTGCTGGTGCTGGCGGTGGCGCCGATTCTGTTGGGGCTGCTGCTGAAAATCGGGGCGGCGCCTTTGCACATGTGGGCGCCGGATGCCTATGATGGTGCGCCGACACCGGCCAGCGCCTTTCTGGCAACAACCGGGAAGGTGGCGGCTTTTGGCATGCTGCTGCGGCTGCTCTTGGGACCGCTACATGATACGCGGCCAGCCTGGGAAGGCCTGGTGGTGTTTGCGGCATTGGCGAGCTTGACGGTGGGGAACCTGGGCGCGGTGACGCAATCGAGTGCGAAGCGGCTGCTGGCGTGGTCGAGCATTGCGCATGCGGGGTATCTGCTGCTGGGGCTGGTGGCGGGCAATCGCACCGGCATTGAAGCGCTGCTGTTCTATCTGCTGGTGTACACGCTGATGACGGCGGGGGCCTTTGTGCTGGTGGCGGGGCTGGAGCGAGAAGGCGTAACGGATTTTCGCGGGCTGCTGTACCGGCATCCGGGGACGGCCATGCTGCTGCTGGTGTTGCTTTTATCGCTGGCGGGGCTGCCGCCGACGGCTGGCTTTGTGGCAAAGTACCTGGTGTTTCTGAGCCTGATACAGGCCAAACTGTACTGGCTGGCGGTGGTAGGCGGATTGTATGTGGCGGTCTCGCTCTATTACTACTTCCGGCTGGTGCGCGAGATGGTGATGCCGGCGGGGGATGAGCCCGTTGCGCTGAACATGAGTACGGGCTGGCGGGCGGCCGTGGGCCTCGGGGCGCTGTTGAGTCTGGCGCTGGGCTTGCAGCCGGAGAACTTTCTGGCCTGGGCGCGGGGGGCACTCGAGTGAAGCCCTATCTGATTGCCCTGGTATTTGTTGCGGTGTTCCCACTGGTGGTGGGCTATCTGGTGCTGCTGGAGCGGAAATTACTCGCGGACTTTCAGGCCCGCCTGGGGCCCATGCGGGTGGGTCCGCACGGGCTGCTGCAGCCGATTGCCGATGCGCTGAAGCTGGTGCTGAAAGAGGATCTGGTGCCGCGGGCGGCCGACCCGCTGCTATTCCGGCTGGCGCCGATGGTGAGCGTGGCCATGGCCTTCGCGGGCTTCAGCGTGATTCCGGTTTCGCGTTACCTGACGATCACCGATGTGAATGTGGGCGTATTGATGCTGGCCGCCTTCGCCGCGGTGGGCGTGCTGGGGATTATTCTGGGGGGCTGGTCGGCCAACAGCAACTATTCGCTGCTGGGAGCCCTGCGCGGGGCAGCGCAGTTGATCAGCTATGAAGTGGCGCTGGCGCTGTCGCTGCTGACGGTGGTGATGCTGGCGGGGACGATGTCGATGGCCGGCATTGTCGAGGCGCAACTGGAACAGGGCCGCTGGTTTGTGTTTTCCAACTTCGGATTGATGGGCTTGAGCTTCCTAGTTTTCCTGATTGCGGCCGTGGCGGAAATCAACCGCGCGCCGTTTGACTTGCCAGAAGCGGAAAGTGAAATTGTGGCCGGCTATCACACTGAGTATTCCGGCTTCCGCTGGGCTTTCTACATGCTGGCCGAATACACGAACATTTTCATTCTGTGTTGTTTGGCGGTGACGCTGTTCTTTGGCGGGTGGCTGCGGCCTTTCGCCAATGTGGCCGCGCTGGGGTGGGTGATGGATTCGCTAGCGCCGGCGCTGTTGCTGGGACTGAGCGCATGGGGTTGCGTACGAATGCGCCTGTGGCCGTTCGCGGCGGGGATGGGGGTGGCGGCGCTGGTGATGCTGACGCCGGTGGTAGGTGAGGTGGCAAGTGCGCCGTTCTGGTTTTTACTGAAGGTGGGGGCGGTGTTCTATTTGCTGGTATGGTTTCGAGCCTCGTGGCCGCGGCTGCGCTACGACCAGTTGATGGACCTGGGTTGGAAGCGGCTGATCCCGCTGGCGCTGGGTCTATTGTTGGCCAACGCTGTGGTGGGGATGATCTAGCCGCCGTTCACGTGGCGGAAAAATATTTTGGGGCCCGCGCAATGGGGCTCTTCTTGAA